>ENA-ORML01000006-ORML01000006.1-human-gut-metagenome-genome-assembly--contig:-NODE-6-length-349197-cov-6.700847_pt1 | contig 349197 bp, 304 predicted proteins | sample MGYA00242103_ERZ508995 | MGnify/ENA primary metagenome ERZ508995 (study PRJEB26280, sample SAMEA2338702) | human gut metagenome | biome: human gut; feature: human-associated habitat; material: faeces... | reverse complement strand
CCCCACTGCTGCCTCCCGTAGGAGTTTGGGCCGTGTCTCAGTCCCAATGTGGCCGTTCACCCTCTCAGGCCGGCTACTGATCGTCGCCTTGGTGGGCCGTTACCTCACCAACTAGCTAATCAGACGCGGGTCCATCTCATACCACCGGAGTTTTTCACACTGTATCATGCGATACCGTGCGCTTATGCGGTTTTAGCAGCCGTTTCCAACTGTTATTCCCCTGTATGAGGCAGGTTACCCACGCGTTACTCACCCGTCCGCCACTCGATCGGATCAGTGCAAGCACCGATCTTCTCTCGTTCGACTTGCATGTGTTAAGCACGCCGCCAGCGTTCATCCTGAGCCAGGATCAAACTCTCATTAAAAATTTGTCCCGGGTTCAGATATGACTCTGGTCATTATCTATACCCTTTACTGTTCTTGGTTTGTATCAGACTTGCGTCTGTTACGTTCTTTTTGAAATTCTTTATTTGGAATTTCAGGGTTGTCATGTTGTTAATTTTTCAAGGTTCTTTGTTGTCGAACTCATCAGCGACAACTTCTATATGTTATCACATTCAGTGTTCTTTGTCAACAACTTTTTTAATTTCTTTTTTGATGTTCTGCATGCTTTCCAGATGAGAATCATCATGAAATATGTAAGTTGTGATCTTTGTTCGTTCGGTGTTTCGTACCGCGAACAGTTGATATAATACTAAATCAGACGTCAGATGTCAACACTTTTTTTGACATTTTTTGTGTTTTTTTATTATGCCTGAAAAAAGCCCCAAATATGGCTGTTATACTTATATATATAACTGTCCATATTCAAGGCTTCCGTCTGATATTCTCTATCTGTATATATTAAAACTTCTAGTTATTCTGGGTCAAATCTTCTGTCTTTGCTTCCAGAGTTGCTTTTACAGTTTTCTTAACATATTCGCCTTTTTCATTTCTGTAGAATTCGATCTCGATCTCATCGCCAACCTTTCCACTTGCTATTTGGCTTTGAAGATCTGTACTGTCTGAAATATCATTTCCATCAATACCTACAATGATATCACCTGTAAGAAGTCCGCATTTCTCTGCCGGAGATCCTTCACTTACCGAATATACATATACTCCTTCCGGCATATTCAGTCCTTCTGCATATTCAGATGTGATATTTTTAACGGTTACACCAAGATAGGTTGATCCTGATTTGGTTGTACTCTTGCCTGCAAGAATATCGTTGATGATATCCTGTATATCGGATATAGGAAGTGCGTAGCCCATTCCTTCTACTGTACTGTCTACATATTTCGCTGTGTTCATACCGATCAGTTCGCCCTTCATATTTACAAGAGCACCACCACTGTTACCAGGGTTGATAGCTGCATCAGTCTGAAGAACCTTTACAGTTCCGTCATCTACACTGACTTCACGGTCAAGAGCACTGATATATCCTACTGTTACCGACTGTCCATATCCAAGCGCGTTACCAATAGCGATACATGGATCTCCGGCTCTTAAGTTCTCGGATGAACCGATTGTGATCTCTTTGATCTGACTTAATGTGTCGTCCTTGATCTTCTTTAACGGAACGGTTACAACCGCTACATCATTTGATTCGTCATAGCCTTTTACTTCTGCACCGGCTGATTCACCATCTATAAATCCTGCTGATAATTCTTTTGCATCCTTTACCACATGATAGTTCGTCAGGATATAAAGGCTTGTTTCATCTTTTCCGATTATGATACCTGAGCCTGCTCCTGACTGCTCCTGCTCATAGGTATCAAACCAGTACTGATATGTTGTTACATATGTTCCTGTTATGGATACAATGGATGGCATTACAGTTGCACTTACATCTGCTACACTGTAGTCACCGGTGCTTCCGGATGCATTTGCATCGAGCAAAGCGGAGCTTGTAGTTGTATCTGATCCGATCTGAACCGTCTGATTTTCTTTCTTTAAGAACTTATCGCTTCCATACCGGACACCCTGGAAGACACAGCCTGCAACCAGTCCGAAGACAACTGCCGCAGCTATAGTCGTTGCTACCTTCTTTCCTGTACTTCTACCACCGTTTGTTTTCTTCATTTCTTTCTTAGCTTTTTTATCTGCTTTCTTCTTTGCCGAGCGTACCATCTTTTCTGATTTTTTCTTTTCCTTCTCAGCAGCCTTCTGCATTGCTTTATTTACATTTTCGGAATAACCATTCATATTCTGCGTGGAAGCACCTGTACCCTGTGCAGCATTTCCTGATGGATTCGTGTAAGCTGATGTATAGCCGGTCTGGCTGTTATATCCTGCATGCTGATTGCTGGAGTAAAATGCACCGCCAAAATACATATTCTGTCCCGGTGTTCCATGATACATACTACTCTGTGCATTCTGCCGGTTATATGCATTTGCGTTCTGTTCTGCACCAGTCTGTCCATATACGTTGCTGCTTCCATAGTTCTGTCCATAGGAGCTATTCTCATTCTGCATATTCATCTGTTCCGTCGTCTGTTCGGAAGCTGTCTGTGTCTGTTCCTGTGTTTGGCTTTCTGAGTTGAACTGACGATCCTGTTCTTCTCTAAAATTCTCATCCATAATCAATCATCCTTTCTTTCTATGTAACAGCAGCTTTCTTTTGTTTACTGCTCTCTTTCTTATTTACAGGTTATACTATAATCTGTAATTGTGTAAGAAGTGTGTTTTCCATGTAGAAGAAATGTGTTTTTCGTGTATAAAAATTTTGAACAACTTACATTTATTTATGCTTGACTTCATATGGAAATTGAAATACAGTTTTTTATGACAGATTACAGAATGATTTTTGTGGTATGCAATATTTTTACATATATTATATAGAAATTGAGGTTTTAACTTATGTTCCGAGTATGGGGTAAAATAATGAAGGATAACCGGCTGATAAAGGATACGGTTGTCTGTATAGATGATGCGTCTTTGACACGAACAAAAAAGGTATACAAAGCATTAGAGGAAATGTGCTATGAATTTGATCTTGCAAAACCGATCTGGCTGAAGAAAAATCAAAATGATTTTATTCTCCACGCAAGAACACGTTTCAATCATGATAATTTCGTGGAAGCGATTGAATTCGACTATCTGGATTTTCAGGTTATTGAAGAGGATTATTAATATGTTTACTGTAAATGATATTGGAAAAAATTATAAAAAGAAAATGGTACTAAATCATATCTCCCTGCAAGTTGCACCCGGTGAATGTATCGGGCTTCTGGGAATCAACGGTTCCGGAAAATCAACGCTGCTTGGTATTCTGTCCGGCGGACTCCGACAGGATCATGGCACTTATTCTTTTGACGAACCGGATAATACGGTCAGTTTTCTTCCACAGGAAAATCCACTGATTCCGGAGCTGTCCGGTCTGGATAATCTGAAGCTCTGGTACTCCGGCAGATCTGCCGAGCTAAACAGCACCTACAGCCTCTCTATCTTAAAAAAACTCGGTGTAGATGCTTTTCTTCATCAGAAGGTAAGTACAATGTCCGGTGGTATGAAGAAACGTCTGAGCCTTGCTATCTGTATGCTGGAGCGACCGGATCTTTTATTACTGGATGAACCACTTGCTGCGTTAGATCTTCTCTGTAAAAAAGGAATTCTGAACTATCTGAAGGAATATACCGGTAATGGAGGCAGCATTATCGTTGCAACACATGAAGAAGATGCGCTCTCCATCTGTAATCGCATCTATATATTAAAGGATGGTTTACTACAGGAAGCAAATGGTGCAGATTACGCAGCCATGCTTCGTGCCTGATTCAGATTGGATGTGAATGTTCTTATGTTTTTTCGATTATTTCTAACAGACCTTAAAAGAATAAAGCAGCGTTTTCTTCCGCTTGTCCTGATCACTCTCATTCTGGCGGTCGGACTCTCTGTCGTCGTTCTGCTGTCGAACCGGTTATTATATAATGAGCAGACCATCGAACCGGTCAATGTCGGGCTGGTTGCTGATGCATCTTCTCCTTATGCCAAGATGGCATATTCTATGGTAAGTGAAATGGACAGCTACCGGGCTACCTGCCATTTCATCGAGATAGCTTCCGAAGATCACGGCAGACAGATGCTTGCAAACGACCAGATCAAGGCGCTGATCATCATTCCTGATAATATCATCAACAGCATTATATACGGAGAAGACAATCCGATCACGGTCATTTATAATCAGGATGGTACTTTAGAGACATACACCCTAAATGAGGTATTCAAATCCACCTCATCAATGCTTGCTACTGCACAGGCTGCAACTACGATCATTTATCAGGGAGCATATCAAATGGGGCTCCCGGATACTGCACTGGATCAAATTGCAACGGATGCCGATAATCTCTACATGGATTATGTCTTATCCAGAACAGAGCTTTATATCAGAGAAGACTTACAGCTTACCGGAGCTTATACCCCTTATCAGTATTATATAGTATCCGGGTTGCTGCTTCTGCTGTTCTTCAGCGGAATCGTCTTTTTATCTTTTATAAAAGGGAATTCTGATACATTACGTCTTCGTCTGAAGCTTCACGGAATCACCGGAGCGCATATTATAATCAGTCAGTATCTGACACTTACGATCACATTATTTATGATCTATACGATACTGTTCTTTAGCTGTATGACCGGAGGTACGATCGGTCATTTTGCCCCTTTGCAGTTTCATATATCGGGATTCTTTGCCGGAATACCCGCGATCCTGTTTATCGGATTCGTTATCCTGCTGATTGGATATCTGCCAACCGGATATTCCGGGGCATGCCTGCTGTTATTTTTGACAGCTTTCTTACTGGCTTATATCGGAGGCGGTATTGTTCCGGTCAGACTTCTGCCTGACTTCATCCAGAATTTTGCTGAACATACCCCGTATTATCAACTGTTAAACCACTTATGTAATGGCTTTTACCATTAATCGATGAAAGGACAACTGCTTATGCTGTTACGTCAATACAGAATCCTGTTAAAACGAACTTCAAAAAAATTCATCAATCTTCTGTTGCTGCTGATCATTCCGTTCACAGCATTCTATGTAAAAAATCTGCCGATGGAAGAAAAAAGCACGGTATTCATCTGTGGATATTATATGGAAGAATCAAACAGTTACCTGGCACAGGTGGAGCAGGAGCTCTCCGGACATCAGGACTGCTTTACTTTCGAGAAATGCAGTTCTATGGAGGAATTAAAGGATCAGGTTGCATCCGGGCGGTATGACTGTGGATTTGCGTTTGACAATGGATTTTCTGACGCATTTATACATGATATCAAGAACTGCCACATTCGCTTATACACTTCCCCATCTTCGATGTTCCAGTCAATTTTTTCCGAAACATTATTTGACCGGCTGTTGGATGCTTTCTCGCCGGCTATTGCCGTCAACTATCTGGCATCGAATTCTGCCACAAAAGACTTTTATCGGAGTTCTTTCCAGTCATATCTGGAAGATCAATACAGAAATTATATGAACAGTGATTCTGTCTTCCGGTTATCTGTCAATAATACAGGAGCCTACCACGGAACAACCGACCGCGTAGATCTGTTCCCGGTTCATGCATTTACCGGTTTTCTTCTGTTCTTATCTTCTCTGGTCGGTTTGCTGGTCTATCTAAAGGATCAGGATGAACACATCTATGACAGAGTATCCAAACGGAAAAGACTGCGTTTCTGTCTGACCGGTATTCTTGCTAATATAACACCGGTATGGCTGGTCAGTGTAGTTACGCTCTACTTATATGAGCAGCCGGAAGCCATCCTGCCATTTCTGTTAAAGATGTTCGGATATATACTGCTGTGTCTGCTGTTCACTTTTATCTGTCTGCTTATCTTCCGACATTATAAGCCGTTTGTATCGGCTCTGCCGGTTCTTGTAATCTGCACTTTGATCTTCTCGCCGATCTTCCTGCATCTGGAGGATTATGCGCCGATCCTGCGGTATCTGTCCTACCTTTTTCCGCCAACCTTTTTTTAGGGAAAACAAAAATAAGCTTGCCTGTAACGCTATATGACGCTACAGACAAGCTTATCTTTTATTATTATAAAATAATTTGCGTAAAGAGCGAGTCCCATCTATACGAATTTCTCGCCTTTTTCGTCGATTACAGCGCGGGCTGCTGTTGCTTCTGTAATCTTCTTTTTGATCATAGATACATCGGAGACAGGGACTGCTGTATGGAAGGTTACGTCTGCGCCATATTCTGTATTCTCTATGCTGATCTCATTTGTTGATAAGAGATACTGTACTTTGCCGGAATCATTATAGGAGCAGGTGATATCCATAAGCTTCATGCGCTGCATCTGGTGAATGCCGGCATCTGCAAGGGCAAGCTTAGCGGCTTCTGTGTATGCCCGGACAAGCCCTCCTGTTCCAAGCAGAGTACCACCGAAATATCTTGTAACCACAATACAAATATCTGTTACCTGATTTCCCGATATCACTTCTAATATCGGTTTTCCAGCTGTTCCCTGCGGTTCTCCGTCATCTGAAAAACGATAAAGGGTATTCTCTTTTCCGATTGCAAATGCATGGCAATTGTGTCGTGCATCATAATGTTTTTTCTTGACACTTTCTACAAACGCATATGCTTCTTCTTCTGAAGAAACCGGCTGTGCATAACCGATAAATCTGGATTTCTTCTCAACTATCTCATCGATGCCCGGTGTCAGTATTGTGTTATATGAATCTACCATGATTGTTCCCGTCTATTTCTTGTCAGAATTTGCAGATAATAACTTACTCAGCTCATTCATAAATGTATTCACATCTTTGAACTCTCTGTATACAGAAGCAAATCTTACATAAGCTACCTGATCCAGATCCTTGATCTTATCCATAACGATCTCACCGATTGTTGTACTCTCTACTTCTTTTGCCTCCAGATTAAAGATTTCGTTCTCGATATCATCGATACACTTGGATATCTGTTCCGCAGATACCGGTCTTTTATGACAGGATCTTATGATACCGGATTCGATCTTCTTTCTGTCATAAGTCTCTCTGTTCTTATCCTTTTTGATTACGATAAGCGGGATCGTCTCAACCTTTTCATACGTCGTAAAACGTCTGCCACAGGCATCGCACTGTCTTCTTCTTCGAATCGAACAACCGTCATCCGCCGGTCTGGAATCTATAACTCTTGTATCATCAACATAACAAAATGGACATCTCATGTTTTTGCCTCCGTAAATCAGGGAAAATTATTTTATCCCCTCTATTTTCTCTGCTACTAACTTTTACATATTCGGGGTGGAATGTCAACTAAAATAATATCCGGCCCGATCTTTACTACATTACAGAAATCAATGCGATACTCCTCGCAAGATCCAAAGCACCAGAAAATTTTTCCCTGCTCTGGAACAATTATCGCCTCAATTCTTCCGGAGCAGGGATCAAATTCAATATCTGCAACAAAGCCAAGCCGCTGGCAGTCCTTGCAGTTTATTACTTCTTTTTCTTTTAATTCACAAAATCTCATCTATATTCCCTTTTTAACAAAATCCACCTTCCGTATCATAATATGAAGCAGAGAATATATTTAGACATATAAATTATCGGTTTCACCGATCTGCCTATGAATCAGTCACAGCAGTCAGATTCTGAATCCGATCACATTGATCAGCTTATGATCTTGACCGGACACTTTCTGGCACATGCGCCACAATGGGTACATTTATCATAATCAATGTGTGCAAGGTTCTGATCTACCGATACCGCATCAAATTCACAGGATCTGACGCAGAGTGAACAGCCGATACACCCTGCTGAACATACTGCCTTTACTTCTTTTCCTTTTTCCTTTGAATTACATCTGACACGATGAGGGGCATCGTATGGAACCAGCTCGATCAGATGTCTTGGACAGACATCTACACACTTTCCGCACGCTTTACATTTTTCCTCATTTACAACTGCAATGCCATCTATAATATCAATCGCACCGAATTCACAGACTGCCTTGCAGGAACCATATCCTGTACAGCCATATGTACAGCCCTTTGGCCCGTTATTTGGGCTGTTTTGTGCAAGAACACAGGTCTTTGGTCCAACATAGTCATAGACATCCTTTGCCTTCTCACAGTCACCTGCGCATTTGACAAAGGCTACATACTTAGTGCTTGCTGTATTCTCTACGCCGAGTGCTGCACTGATTGCCTCTGCAACGGCTGCACCTCCAACAGGACATGCAGATGGCGGCATCTCACCCTTTGCAATGGCTGCTGCAAGACCATCACAACCGGGATATCCACATCCACCACAGTTATTTCCGGGAAGAAGCTCCCGCACCATAACTGCCTTTTCATCTACCGGAACTTTAAACTTTTCACCAGCTACACCGAGCAGAATACCAATGATGACACCAACGCCTGCTACAACAGCAACTGCGATCAGAATTGTTGTAATATCCATAACGATCCCTCCTTATATCAATCCGGCAAAGCCAAAGAACGCTATTGCCATCAGACCTGATGTGATCAGAACGATCGGAGTACCCTTAAATGCTTCCGGAATATCACTGTATTCCAACTTCTCACGGATACCTGCAAGGATCGTAATTGAGATCGCAAAACCTACTGCTGAACCAAAACCATTTACTATACTCTCAAGGATCGTATATTCATTCTGTACATTTGAAAGTGCGATACCAAGAACTGCACAGTTTGTTGTGATCAGGGGAAGGTATACTCCAAGTGACTCGTATAAAGACTTCATATTCTTCTTTAAGAACATCTCTACAAACTGTACCAGTGCCGCTATTACAAGGATGAACACGATTGTATTCAGATAATCTAATCCCAGCGGGGAAAGGATTCCATAATAAACAATACTCGTTACCGCTGAAGCGATCGTCATTACAAATATAACTGCCCCGCCCATACCGGTTGCTGTGTTTACACTCTTTGATACGCCAAGGAAAGGACACAGTCCGAGGAACTGGCTTAATATTACATTATTTACGAGGGCTGCTCCAACTGCCAATAATAAAATATGCATTATTTTCTACCTCCCCTTTTCTTATTCTTTTTATCTGTCGGTTTCTCATCAAATTCCTGATATTTGTTTACCTGATCTGCACTTGCAACATCTGGTCTTACAAGCTTTGATGTGTCAACCATATCGGATTCTTCCGATACTGCTTCCGCTTTCTCTGGCTCTGAAACCGGATTGTCTGTCTCTGAGAGAACAACTGCATGTGGTACTCTATTCAGATTCGCCGGAATATGGATTCTCGGTCTGTCAGACATCTCTTTTGCCACCTGAACCGGAGTCTGCTGTACGGTTGACGCTGGCTTTTCCTGTACCGGCTGCTGCTCTGGTTGTACTACCTGTGCTACCTGTATTTGCGGCTCCTGTGAAACCGGAGTAGTCGTAGTCTCTGATGAAGCTGCTATCTGTGGCTGCAGTGTACTCTGAGCAACAGCCTGCTGTACGACTGGTGCTGGTTGCTCTGGAACCGGCTGCTGCGCTGATTGTACCGACTGCACTTGTTGTCCGTTTTCCTGCTCTACCGGTTTCTTTGCTATCTTGTCTGGGATCACAACCTTTTTCGGCTGTGGTGCCGGTGCTGACGGAGTCTGTGCAGCGGATGCCTTGCCGGCATTTGTCTGAACATTAACCTGAGTATCCTGCATAGCAGCCTTTCTTCCTGCACACATGATGTTTGCACATCCCATACAGGATTCCGGCTTACAGCTTGCAGGGATCTCTTTTCCAATTGCAAGTGCCTTTGCTGCCTTCTTCGCATTTCTCTTATTGATCGTTGCAATAATAAAAGCAAGTACAAAGAATGCTCCCGGTGCAAGTACAAAGATTGTGATCGGCGTATATGCTGCAAGCACATCTCCGATTGCTTTTCCTGCTCCTGATGTCTTCTGAAGAAGGTTACCATCTCCAATGATCTGGAATCCGAATACACAGCCTTTTCCGATCAGTTCACGGAACATACCGATCAAGGTAAGACCGATCGTAAAGCCAAGTCCCATTCCAAGTCCGTCAAAGATTGACGGAAGAACTTTATTCTTCGAAGCGTAACTCTCTGCACGTCCAAGAATAATACAGTTTACTACGATCAGTGGAATATAGATTCCAAGGCTGTCATTTAAGGACGGCAGGTATGCCTGCATTAAAAACTGAATAACCGTTACAAAGGAAGCAATGATAACAATATAAGATGGTATTCTGACCTTATCCGGTATCACTTTACGAAGCAGTGAAATAAACGCATTGCTCAACACCAGAATACAGGTTGTAGAAAGTCCCATACCTGCTCCGTTGATCGCTGATGATGTAACCGCAAGTGTCGGACACATACCAAGCATCTGTACGAAGGTTGGATTTTCTTTCACGATACCATTGTATAAACGTTCTGTACATTTACCCATTAGTTTGCTCCTCCTTTCAGATAATCTGCATAGGAAAGTCCCGCATTTACTGCATTCGTGACTGCATTTGTCGTGATCGTCGCACCACTTAATGCATCGATCTCCTCATCCGATGCCGCACCGGATTTTGTATATTTAAACTGTGCTACATTCTTGCCTGCGAACTGTGATTTGAACTCATCTGTATCTGCCTGCATACCAAGACCTGCTGTCTCACTTAATGACAGGAAGGAGATACCATTTGTAGTTCCATCCTCTGCTACACCAAGAGCAAGCTGAAGATCTCCGCCATATGCCTCATGGGATGTAATAACAAATACATAACCAAGTGCATTTCCATCTTTGTCACAGGCAGTTACTGCATCATCTATATCTGCCTTATAGCCTTTATCCGAAAGCCATGTAGATGCAGTCTCACTGTCGAAGCCATCTACCGTCCGGAAGGCATCCGCATCTGTAAATACTTCCCGGTATGCGTCCTCCTTTGCCTGCTGTTCCGCCTGTTCGATCGGCTTCTTTGTGATCTGCTGTACATATGCAAGCACACCGCCGGCAACAAGTGTAATGACAAGGATTGCTACCGTTGCGATGACAATTGATTTCTTATCCATCTTCTTGCTGTCTGCTGCCGAGCCGCCTTCTTCCTTCTGAAGCTCAGCGCCCTTACCAAATGACTTCGGTTGTGTAAACCGTTCGATCAACGGAACAAGAAGGTTCGAAATAATGATCGCATAGGATACACCTTCTGCCGAGCCGCCATAAATTCGGAACAGGAAGGTCAAAAGTCCAAGGATAATACCAAATACCACTTTTCCCTTCTTTGTAATAGGTGAAGTCACATAGTCGGTCGCCATAAAGAAAGCGCCTAACATCAGACCACCACCACAAAGGTGCGCTGCCAGATATAATGGTTCAAATCCCATGCCGGATGCAAGGGAGTACAGGAATATAAATACGGAAAATGTTCCAATATAAACCAGTGGAATGATCGGGCTGATCACCTTACGAATAATCAGATATAAACCACCGATCAACAGACAGATCGCAGATGTCTCACCGATCGTACCTGCAATTCTTCCGATAAACATATCTAATACATCTACTGTTCCGCCACTCTTTAAAATCGCAAGCGGGGTCGCTGTTGTAACTCCATCATATGTAAATGTAGTCATCTTTCCCGCAAATGATATTAACAGGAAGCATCTGGCTCCAAGTGCCGGATTCATAAAGTTCTGACCCAGACCGCCAAATAACTGTTTTACTATAATAATGGCAAATGCGCTTCCGAGTATCGCCATCCATACAGGAACCTCCGGCGAAAGATTCAATGCCAGAAGCAGGCCTGTTACGACTGCACTGAAATCTTTTACTGTACTGTTTCTGTGCAGGAGCATTTCCACGCCCCATTCAAAAAAAATACAAGATGCTATACAGGTTAAGATCAGCACAAATGCTTTTGTTCCAAAATTATATACACCAAACACACTCGCCGGCAGTAATGCAATGATCACGTCCAGCATCAGGGATGATGTCGTTTTCCGATCTCTGACGTGCGGAGATGCAGAAATCCTCAATGTTGTTTCTTCCATGTCTCCACCTCCTACTTCTTCTTACTTGCCAGAATACTCTTTCTGGTTCCGGCTATTGTCTGTGTCAAATGTCTCTTGGCAGGACATACATAAGAACAACAGCCACACTCACAACATTCCATGCCATCATGCTTTAAGAATGCATCTATATTGCCATGTTCTGCATATTTTGCAAGATCTGACGGAATAATTCTTCCCGGACAGACATCCACGCATCTTCCGCAACGGATACATGCAGATGGCTCCCAGTCCTGAACCTCATCATGTGTCATACAAAGAAGTGCTGACAGACCTTTTACTGCCGGAACATCGAGCGAGAACATCGCTTTACCCATCATAGGTCCACCTGCAATGATCTTCTCCGGCAGCTTGCCATCCTTAAAACCGCCTGCCGCTTCTATGATCTCCCGACAGCTTGTACCATTACGAACCAGCAGATTACATGGATTAACGATAGCATCACCTGTAACCGTTACGATTCTGGTGTACAGTGGCTTACCCTCGATCACCGCTTCATAGATGGAAACAATCGTATCTGCATTATGTACGATACAGCCCGCATCTGCAGGAAGCATCTTGGAATTCACATATCTTCCTGTCGTTGCATAAATCAACTGACGTTCCGCACCCTGTGGATATTTTGTCTTTAAAACTTTTACCTCGATCTTATCGTTATCAGCCAGATGCTCTGAGATCTTTGCAATTGCTTCCGGCTTATTGTCTTCAATCGCGATAATTCCCTTTGCCTTATCAAACAGATTTACACAGATCTGAAGTCCAAGGATCAGCTTATCTGTCTCCTCTAACATTCTTCTGTAATCAGAAGTCAGATACGGTTCACACTCCGCACCGTTTACAATGATATATTCGATATCATCTTCATTTCTCGGTGACAGTTTTACATGAGACGGAAAACCTGCACCGCCCATTCCAACGATACCTGCCTCCTTGATCATATCCTTGATGTCTTCTCTGTAAAGTGTGGAGAGATCTCGCACATTCTCGGAGAAATCAACCGTCTCAAATAAACCGTCATTTTCTATTACGATTGAATTTACTTTATTACCGCCACTTGTCATCCTCGGTTCGATCATTTTTACCGTTCCTGAGATTGAAGAATGGATATTTGCCGAAACAAATCCTCCCGCCTCTGCAATCTTCTGTCCTACCAGTACACGGTCGCCACGCTTTACGATCGGAACAGCCGGTGCACCTATATGCTGACTGAGCGGATAAACACACTCTCCCTTTGGAAGATATTCTCTGACAGGCTTGTCTTTTGTTAGATCTTTGCCTTCATATGGATGAATACCACCCGAAAAAGTTAATAAACCCATCTGCATACCTCTTTCTCTCGTTATTCTTATCAATTCATTCTCTGTTATCGAGAAAAACTAATCATATAATAATACTTCACAGGGTCAAAAACAACCCTAAAACTTGCCAATCTGACCGCCAACCGCCCGCATGACAAATGCTGCCGCAAGACCGATCAGAACTCCCGTGATCGTTCCAGAGACCAGTAAAACCGGAGCATATATCAGGATATTTTGGTTCTTTATCACCAGATATGCAACGATAAGTTGACCAACATTATGTCCGACGCCTCCAAGAATACTCGTTCCCGTTGTTGAAAAAAAACCGATCTTAACAGAGATCCACATAAACAGCATACTGACTGCTGCTCCGGCAAGACTATATATCATAACGGTAAAATTGCCAAATAATAAAGACGACAGGAAGATACGGAGCACGGATACCAAAACCGCATCCGCAAGTCCAAGCTTGCACAGCACTACAATAGTTACAATATTGGCAAGTCCGAGCTTGATTCCCGGTACCGCGATATCGATCCGGATAAAGGATTCGATATATGAAAACACCATTGCAACCGCAATAAACATTCCAAGCTGTGCTATCGTTCCTGCGCTGTTATGAGCCTTTTTCTGTATCTTCCTATTTGTAGGTTTTTTTTTGGAATTTTTTTGTTTCTTCCCCATCTTTTCTTTCTATATATGCCTTTCCTGCTATACTATGAATAGCTCTTATCGATTATCATATTCTGATTTCTGTCCAACATCACCCTCCACCTGAATCACCAGCTTATGCGGCAGGCAGACGATATTTTCTCCTGTCTTTGATATCTTCCCCATACGGATGCATACCTGATCCGGACAGTCTGCTTCTGTTACATATGCCATTCCATTCTTTATTTCCAGAATATTCATTCCTTTTGCGGTCTGAATCTCTTTCGTGGTATCTGTATTCAGATCATATCTGCCAATCTCTTTCTGGTCTTCATATATAATAACCTGACTGCCTTTTTTCTGACCCAGCCGGATGACTCCATAGCAGACGATTCCTAAAAGGATCAGCACAAGTGCCAGAATGATGTCTCTTTTTTTTATCATTTTACTTTATAGTCTCCATTTGTTATCGTGAACTGTTTTCCTGCCTGCTCTGTCATATATATATTCTTATCCTTATCGATCAGGATCACATCTGCGTCAAAGCTTTTTACAAGCTTAAGTGCCCGATCCGCCGGAAGCAGAATACACATCGTTGATAAGGCATCACTTAATGCACCGCTTTCACAGATCACTGTCGCTGATATCGTTCCGGTGTCTGCCGGGTATCCGGTCTTTGGATTTAAGATATGATGATATCTTTTTCCATCCTGAATAAAATACTTCTCATAATCGCCGGATGTTGATATATAGACCGGATGCCTGTCTGACCGGACTTCTACGGTTCCCATCATATCATTTTCATTTCCTCTCGGATCACGAATACCGATCCGGAAACCGGAACCATCCGGCTTTGCGCCGTAGCATAAAACGCTGCCGCCGACTGCCACACAAGCGCCTTCCACCTGATTTTCTTCAAGGCTTTCTGCCACCCGATCACAAGCAATGCCTTTTCCCATCGCACCGAAATCAAGGCTTAAGCCTGTTTCATCAAACAGCACATACCATGTTCCATCCTCTGAAAGCTCACTTACCTGTGTCAGCTCTTTTCCCTGTTCGTCTACGATATGCACTTTCGAATCGTTAACTATCGAACAGGCTTCTTCTATCTTCTGAGTCTCCGGTACTTCTTTCTTCCCATCTTCGATACCCCAGCAGGACGCTAACGGACGGATCGTGAGTGCCAGCAGATCATCTCCTGCCGCGCTTACTTCTTTTCCCTGCAAGACCGCAGATGCCAGGTCATAGCTTATCTCATAAGGCTCTCCTGCCTTATATTCATGATTCACACGGTATACCTCTGCGCCTTCTATCCGCCATGAGATCTGTTCACGCTCCAGTCTGCTTACACAGTCGATCACAGCATCCGCATCCTGTCTGCCCTGATCCGAATAGACCGATACCGTAACTGCAGTTCCCATGGCAAATCCGGTCGTCGTATACCCCTTTTTTTTCTGGTTATCCTTTCCGGTATAAAAGATAAACGCAATTACCAGCCCGATACATAATATACCTGATAATAATGCAAGTTTATTCTTCAAAGCATTTATTCCTCCATATATAACAGCCAATACAGGCATAAACACACTTTGCAAACCTGTTCACAGGAACATCCCACGCGTAAATTAAAAGAGCTGTTGCCAACCACGGTTCCAGCTCTCTTTTTGTCTCTGTCTGCAAAGCTCCTCGCTCTGCACCTTTTTCTATCCTCTGTAATATTTCAGGATTGCTTCTACATCAAAGTATCTGCTTCCAAAATCTTTATAAATGGCATTCTTTGTCATCGCATAAACAAATACATCACCCTGACCTTTGATTCCGTCTAAGGCAGATGGCTCTATCGCTACTGCAAACTCATCAAAGTGAAGTGCAAGTATAAAGCCCTCTGTATAATATGTATTATACAGATTCATCACTGTAAGCTCTGTCTCCGGTGTGATCGTCATATCTGAGATCGTAAGACTGTTACCTCTTGGGATATTCATATATACCTCTGCTTTCATTTCTTTACCGAAGGAAAGCTTTACAGATGCAGGATCTTCTGTCGTACGAATGCTTTTCAGAATCTCTGCAGCTTCAGCCGGTATTGCTCCCGGTGTCTTCGTGCAGTCTACAACTTCCCGTCCTGCCATGTATTTCTTATCCAGAATGTTGACACACTTTACAATCTTGTTGTCATTGCCCGGATTCGGTAATATGCTGGCAACCTTGTAATAGTCTTCGTTCTCTAAAATCTCTTTAAACAATAAGCTTTTAATATCATAAAACTTTGCCAGCATTACAGGCTTGTAATCCATGTACTTGATCGCTGACCGTATTTCATTTATATCTCTGATTTCCATTTGTATATTGTCTCCACTTCATTCAAATTTGTTCCGCTCAAATCATACATCCATTTTCTGATCTTTGCAACCCGGTTTTTAATGGAATTCCTGACAGACCAGTTCTCGCAGACGATATCGGAAAGCTTTCTCGTATTCCTCGTCTTCATCAACGCTGTGATTGACCTCTTCAAAACAAGCTTTTCGGATGGCCTCCTGTGTAAATATCGTAGGGCTTTCATCATCTCTGCCCCAGTAGAATACCGCGCCATCAACACTCTCATTTCCATAGATCTCCTGCATCCGACTGATACAGCTCTCATCTCCCAGGAACACATGACAGATACCGGCTAATGATTTACAGAGAACCTCTGCATTGATCGTATATCCGTCAAAATCCTGCGCCCAGTCCGGAATCTGATCCGGCTTATCTACAAGGATCACCGGAAGACTTCTACCAGCATGTGAAAGAAGGTTTTTAAGCTGGTCTGCGGATATCGGAACCGCTTCGGTGTCTTCATCCATAAATACGTCCGCATCCAAGAATCCGACCTGATTAAATATATCCCGCATAAACTTTGGTCGATTATACCGGCGCTCTCTGGAATAGATATTCTCACAGATATGACGGCAGGTCAGATACAGTCCATCATTGTCTTTTCTAAGTTCTGCAACCACATGCCAGATCATACCGGCTTCTTCATTGCTGATTGTCTGCATATCCATAAGAAAATATTCTTTCTCTGCAACGACCTTTAACTTATATCCCATCACTTCATAAGAAACGGATTCCAGTTTTTTCGGCATCTGTCCGAATATAAGGGAAATATGCTGATATGCCCATTCATATATAATCTCACTTGCCCGGTCAAATCCGTCATCCCGTATCCGAATCCTCTGGTCAAATACCAGATCCGATACCAATGGACGGATCTCCTGCTTAATCTCTTTGTTCAGCACTCTGCCGAACTGTTCTCTGTCAAGCTGTGCTGATATGAATTCATCATTTACCACTTCTTTATTGATAAGGTAGATTACCCGGTTCGGCGACAATACCTTCTGATATTTTTTATTCAGCAGAATATTTACAAGCTGCTGCTTGGATACCGCCCAGAACTTCTCTACGACCTCCGGATGTTCATCAAAATATGCACGAACCTCAGGCTTGATCTTATCCTGTGTGATCTTTAACCGGTATTTGCTTCGGATCGCATTTTCCCAGTTTTTCTTAATATACTGGTCTCTTGCCAGATTATCGAAGATCTGCACGATTGACCAGTCGCACAGCTCTAGGTTTGCGATGATGCTGTTCATCATGCGGGCATCCTTCTCCTGTCCATCCCACAAACTGCTTCTGTTATCATCAAAGCCTTCATCCATTTTATACTTGTACCGCATCTCATGCTCGATCTCATGCCAGCCCTCAAACAGAACCGTTCTGAGCTGAACCTCAAAGGTCCGGTCAAATGGCTGCTCCCACAACTGATCGGATATGTTGATCAGATATTTGCTTGGGATCTTAAATACACCATTACACTTCTGTGCTTCAAACCTGTTTTCTTCCCATGCCGTCTTCGACCAGTTATCTACCATAAATGTATCTTCAAGCAATGCTTCACTGATCCTGATATCTTCTGTATAAAATAAATTAATACGGATACCGATCAGATCCTGAATCTTTTTATCATCTTTTCCTGTGCCATATTTTCCTGTATCTAACTTACGCTGTAATGACGTCAATGTCTTCACTCTCGACATACTGTGAAAATAGATTCCGGCATTTCTGAGCTTCGTCATCAACGTCTGTTCCAGCTTCGTTCTTATATCATTCAATTCCTGAATATCTTTGTCACTGATCAGTGCCAGAGACTCATTATTACGTTCCATATAACCACCTGCTTTTCAAATAACTTTCACCCGTAAAAAGCGCACAAAAATACACTATTATGATACCATTTTATTCCCTTGTCAGTCAATTTTTATGACATAACCTTTTTCTAAATTTTATGTGAAAATATTCCCTTTTTATTAAAATTCTATTTCAATGGATATTGCTTATTTCCTGACACACCGATATAATGTTATGAGATCTGACATGATATAAGAAAATAAGGAGGAATCTTATGATTCTCGATTGTCAAAATATAAGTAAAGCATTCGGAACCAACGTAATTCTCGACAATGTATCCTTTCATCTTGAAGATAAGGAAAAAATGGCGATCGTTGGTATCAATGGTGCAGGCAAAACAACATTATTAAAGATCATTATGCAGGAAGAAGAAGCAGATTCCGGACAGATTGTTTTATCAAAAGACCGTACGATCGGTTACCTCTCCCAGCATCAGGATATTTTCTATGACGATACGGTATACGGCGTGATGGAGGATGCCATGAAGCCTGTGATCGAGCTTCAGGATAAGATCCGCAAACTGGAACAGGATATGACAACACTGACCGGCGACGAACTGAAATCCGCCCTCTCAACCTATAACCGCTATACACATGAATTTGAATATAAAAACGGATATGCCTACGAAAGTGAGATCACCGGAGTATTAAAAGGTCTCGGCTTCTCCAAAGAAGATTTCGACCGTCATACCGATACCTTATCGGGCGGACAAAAAACCCGTCTTTCACTCGGCAGACTTCTTCTTACAAAACCGGATATCATCATCTTGGATGAGCCAACCAACCATCTGGATATGGATTCGATCAGTTGGCTTGAAACCTTTCTAACCGGCTATCAGGGAAGTGTGATTCTTGTCTCCCATGACCGTTACTTTCTGGATAAGATCGTAACAAAGGTCGTAGAACTTGATCGTGGACACAGCACCGTATATAACGGAAACTACACCTACTTCTCTCAAAAACGCGCCGAGATCCGGACAAATATGATGAAAGCCTACTTAAACCAGCAGGCAGATATCAAGCATCAGGAAGAAGTTATCACAAAATTAAAGCAGTTCAATCGTGAAAAATCAATCAAACGGGCAGAAAGCCGTGAAAAAATATTAGACCGTGTGGAACGTCTGGACAAGCCAACCGAATTAAACAGTGAAATGCGGCTGACGCTGGAACCATCCGTTATCAGCGGTGAAGATGTACTTACGATCGAAGGGCTGTCCAAAGCCTTTGAACAGTATAATCTGTTTTCCGATCTGAATATGGAGATCAAACGTGGTGAGCATGTCGCCCTGATCGGCGGAAACGGAACCGGTAAGACTACGATCTTAAAGATCATCAACAAGCTTGTTCCAAAGGATGCCGGAACTGTCATCTTAGGCTCCCGTGTCAAGATCGGTTACTACGATCAGGAGCATCAGGTCCTGAATATGAACAATACGGTATTTGACGAGATCAGCAACGCCTATCCCGACCTGACCAATACCAGGATCCGAAACGTTCTTGCCGCCTTTCTGTTTACCGGAGAGGATGTGTTCAAACGGATCGCAGACTTGAGCGGGGGCGAAAAAGGGCGTGTATCCCTTGCCAAAATGATGCTCTCATCTGCAAACTTCCTGATTCTCGATGAGCCGACCAACCATCTGGATATCACATCCAAGGAGATCCTTGAAGAAGCGATACGGAACTATACCGGAACAGTCCTTTATGTATCCCATGATCGATATTTTATCAATCAGACAGCAACAAGGATCATCGAATTAAAGGATAAGCAGTTAACCAATTATATTGGAAACTATGATTACTACGAAAGCCACAGAGCCCAGCCGGCTTCCACCGGAAAGCAGGCATTTGCACCAGTATCTGATACTGTCTCTCAGGAAAAACAGACAGAATCCCAGGCAAAGCTCTCTTGGAAGGAAAACAAAGCCGAACAGGCAAGACTTCGGAAAAAAGCAAATGATCTGAAAAAGCTGGAAGACAAGATCGAACAGCTTGAAAACCGTCTGGCTGAAATTGATGAAGAATTTCTGGTTCCTGAAAATGCAACAAATGTTGCACTGTTAAATGATCTGACAAAAGAACGAAATTCTGTAGAAGAAGAATTGAACACGATGTATGAACAGTGGGAAGAATTATCTTCTGAGGAATAAACATCTAAAAAAGCATTAGATACGACAATTTGCTGTTGTAAGTTACATACAACCATGCAATATCCGCATTCTAATGCTTTTGTATTATCAGTCGATCACATTTATGATCTTTCTTCCATACGTATATGTATTGCCGGATGCCGGAATACAATAAGTACTGTTACTGATATAGACCTGACTACTGCTTCCCATTCCACCGTGAATACACCAGTAAGTTCCATCATTATCATAATAAGCGCCCCAGTCCTTGACACAGGCTTCCGCCAACTGTTTGGAAACACCCATCCGGATCAGATATTTCTTAACCGCTGCCGCATTTTTAAACTTACCAAGAAACAGGGAAACATGGCTTGCCTCTGTCTCTCCGTTTTTATAATATACGATCACGTCTCCCGGAGTTAATGCATCATATGAGAAATCTACAATATCTGAATTCAACTGAATCGAATCCTGTTTCATCCAGCTTTTCCCATCTGACAGAACAACTTTTCCGGTCACAGTTCCGGCACCGCCCCATTCCGTTCCGGTATACATCCGATCTAACAGGATACCGCCTTTTTCCGGACTTGTATACTGAACCGCAAGTTTCTGCGATGGATCATCTCCACCAGCAAGTGCAAATGCCTGATCGACAAATACATTGCAATATATATTTGTCTTACCCAGATATGCCAGAATCACGCGCTTCATCCATGCATCCGTATCCCAGTAAACAGAACCTTCCAGTCGTCTGCTATATGCACGTCCATATTTATCAAAGTCATATAGATATCCATCCACGGACTGACTTCCAGATACACTCTGTCCCTGTTCATTCATCAGGTAATATACCGTCTTGCCATTGATCTGGACAGTAACAATCCCCGGAACAATCTGATCCAGCTTCTGTCCTTCTCTGTATATGGAATATTTTCCGGTCTTGTCATAATATATGTATTTTGATACTTTTCCGGAAGCATCCGTATAGACTGCAGTTTTTTTGTCAATGGTCTGCCAGCCCTCTTCTGCCTTTATCACGCCATCTTCCGGTATATAATAATAATCCGAATGAATATTTAATAATTTATCTGTTACCTGCTGCCATCCGGAACTTCCTGCATCATAGATCCATACTGTGTTCCTGTATTTGCTCTTTGAATAGCTGGCATTAAAATACCGGTACAGACTTGTTCCATTTTTATCATAGTAAAAGGTTTTTCCTTTATTATATGGCGCCCACATACTGGAAACTTTCTTCCATCTGACTCCATTTGCCTGATACAGCACATATCCGTTTCCGGACTGTTTTCGTTTATAGAGCACTTCTCCCTTTCGGATATAATACATGGTCGTATCATTTGAGCTGTACCATCTGGTTGATGTATAATGTCTTCCATTTTTAAAATATACAAATGAGCCATCGATCTTATAAATGCCATCTGTTACAAAATTCCATTTGTTTTTACTGTAGATCTTATACATTCCGATCCGCTCGCTGTCCTTATATCCATCCAGATAATAGGTCTTTGTATTACGTGCATTTGCATTAAAATACATCATGGCATTTTTTACATTTACCCATGTATCTCTTACTGCTTTGCCATCTTCGCCAAAATAATAGCCATAACGATCAACCTTTTTATAATAGTTCCGACGGCTTACACCATCCCGCAGATAATAATATTCTCCGCCGGCCTGTTTCATTCCCTGTGCCAGTGCACCCGCTGCATCAAACCAGTACACTGTGCCTTTAACGCTGATGTAACGATCCGTTACACGCTGTTTCTTGCCATTTGTAAATGAATAACAGGCATCTCCTGAAAAACGGAATATTGCCTTTCCATCCTTTACATATACCTGTGATCTTCCATATGGATACCAGCCGGTTTCATCCACCCGCTTTCCTTTCCGGAAGAAATAATACGTTCCTGCTACCTTCTTGATTCCTTTTACCGGTGTTCCGTCAATGTAATATATATCCTTTGAAAAACCGGTTGTTAGAATGGAATAATCGTCACTATAGTAAAAGCATTTTTCAAGAGCTGTGTTTCCGGTTTTATTTTTTGAAAACCGAAGCACGGTCTTTGTCGTTGCCGGCTTAAATTTCAATGACATCTTGCCTGTATAAGAGCTGGTATCATAGGAACCATTAAACTCACTTTTCTTAGTTACTACAACCGCCCACAGCTTCTCATCATAGCTTACAAGTGCATATTTCAGTCCGGTGCTCTCATCTACACCCATACCTTTATAGTAATCTGACTTTACTGCATAATCATATTGGAAGGAACCGTCACTGGCATTTGAAAATGTATGTGTGTTCTCGTCCTGTGATAATTCCTGTTTCTTTACTGATTCCGCAGCCTGCACATTTCCGGTATTTTTCCCGGCTCCCATAAACAATATCAACAAAGCTGCTATACATAGAAGTATTAATCGTTTATTCTGCTGTTTCATTTTTCTTTTTATCCGCCTTTTCTGTCCATAAATACGGGGTTATCTGGTATACGTAATAAGATATTCTTGTTGTTAAAATTGGTACTTCACAAATGCTTATTTTAAGCCATTCTTTGAATATTTGTCTCCACTAACACCAGTTATACCACCATTGAGTCTCCACGAAAAACAGTTATTTTAGCATTATGGATGGTATTTTTGTATTGTTTTTCGACAAGATTATCACCCAATTGAGAGATGGTGTCAAGTACATCTGCAAATTTATTCATCTCTGTCTCCATATGCTGTGGCATAACAGATGTATAGAGATCCATTGTCATTTGTAATGTAGCATGTCCCAGATATTTTTGTACTGTCTTTGGTGTAATACCAGCTTCAAAGCAACGTGTGGCAAATGTGTGGCGAAAACAATGAGCAGAAAATGATTCCATTTCATCTAAATAGTCTTTTGTTAGATTGATCTCTTCAATGATTTTGTTGATTGCATCACATACAATTTGAGAATTTAAAGGTGTATTAAATCTTGTTGTGAATAACAAATCTGCACAATCTTCCCTGACATTTTTTGTGATTGGCTGTTTGGATGCTACAGCTCTTTTTTGCATGAACTGCTTCTTTAAGGCTAATTCACATTGTCTATTAATTGGTATTTTTCTTGTACTTGTATTTGTCTTAGGGTCTTCAAAATGAAAATCCTTTTTTGCATCACCTTCGTATTGTTGGTATACAAGCGTTTTTCTGACATTGATGACCATATGATCCCAATCAATATTTTCCCATTTTAACGCTGCAAGTTCTCCAATTCGCATTCCTGTTGATACGGCAGTCACAAATAGATTGTCGTAGAATGTGCCTTTACAACAATCGAAGAAGGTTACTTGTTCTTCTCTGGTTAATACTCTAATATCTTTTTTTTCGTCTCTTTTTAAAGTGATTCCTTTTGCTGGATTTCTTATACCACTCATCTAGTGTGACACTTTCTCTAATGTTTATTTGTTTATCATCTTCATATAAGGCTTCATTGTATCGCTTTTTGACATCTTTTAAATCGTTGCCTGAAATCGATATTCTTTTGCCAAAACGATCAACGTATCTTGCTACATTCATCTTGTCTTTGTTTCTATTGTGGCAATTTGGGCATTCCCAAATAAGTTCGCCACCTTCATCAATAATTTTAATTTCACCGTCATAACCACAAATCTGACAGTAATCAGATTTTGTATTTTCTTCTGCATACATGATATGGTTGTAGATGAATTTATTCATTTCTAAAATAGCATCTAAGACATAGAGAAGCTTTGGAAATGCCTGTGTGACATATACGCCAACTTCATTTTTAAGACCAAGTAATCTCTGATTAAGAAACTCTTCAATAATCATTGCAAGTTCTTTCTTATACTCTGTAGTCTCTCCAAGATACATATGATGAAGAATTTATATTTACAAAGAAGGAAGATTTAGAAAATGTCACATCTGAAATTAATTCTATTAAGTCAAAGATTTGCATGAATATTGTTGAATCTCAGAAGAAGGCTGAGTCTGATGCAAAGATTGCTGAACAGAATTCAATTCACGATGGTTCTGTTGAAGATATTTTTTCAGAGGTTTGTTCTGAGTCTCATATAGATGATGAAGATACAAATATTTTTTAAAGAATTTTTTATATTATGAATAATCAACCATTAATCTCAGGCAATTTGTGTGTCTGAGCTATTTTTATTTTAAGGAGGAATTAAAAACTATGATTAAATTTAGAAATTTTGATCAGATTGAGCACAAGTACGCATTTGAGAATGCTGTAGCTGGTGCAGATACATTTAATGGTTCTTTTGGAACAGTTAGTTCTGGTTCTTTTTCAAGTGCTGAAGATGGTACTAAAGTTATTATGCAGGCAGAGGAAGGAGACAATTCAGGTCTTCCTAAGTATCTTATCGCAAAGGGTGAGCATGTTAGAGTTCTTGATCTCACAAAACTTGCAGGTAAGGAATTAGAAATTTATGACTATCCTCTCCCAGAGACTGTAGCTGTTGGAGACAAACTTACAGCAACAAAAGACGGTGCGCTTGAGGTTAATAGTGCAGTATCCACAGAACTTAACCTGGAAGTTAAGAGCGTGATTGGTAATAAGCAGGGTGTTGTTGTTTTAGTTAATGGTGCAACAGCCTAATTAAAAATTTTAAGGAGGATTTATATATGTCTTATACATTTGAATTAAATAATGAAAGAAAAGACGCTAATTTTGTTAGTGGTAAGGTAAAAGCTAACTCTCCTGTTGTAGAGATCTTTTCTGCTATGGCACAGGGTAAGGATTTAGCTCCTTATGGAAAGAAAGCAGATGTCGCTGCTAAATATATTATGGAACTTAATGCCAAAGGCGACTTTGGGACGCTTTATCAGAAATGTATGCTTCAGAAAAATATAAAGGGTAGGTGGTTGTATGTATCTTGATTGGAAACAGTATAAACAGTAATGGACTTACTCAGAATGCACAAAGAACTGGTCAGCAGATTGGGCAACAGCTTCAAAATGGATTAAATCAAGGTTTAAATAATAATCGTGTATTAGACAAGGCAGACTCTTGCAAATATGCAAACCATGTCTGGAAGTGAATTAGTATCGACTTTTAATAATTTTGAAACAGAAGTCGGAAAGGTAAAAGTACAACTTGATCAAGCAAAATTATCATATGATAAATTTGCACAGCCTGTATCTGATGAGAAAATCACTGCTCTTCTTATTAAAATTCAGGATTTTCTAAGCAAAAATACCGCTATTACCAAGGAAGCGAGAACTCAGTTAGAATTATATATAAAAGATCTAAGTAGTGGCAATGTTCCGTTGGATAGATGGAATCAGATTAACCAGTCGCTCGCAAAAACTGAATCACAAATGAGAGTGCTTGGTAAGCTTGGCATGACATTTAAAGATCAATGGCGACAAGCTGTTAGTTCATTTGGTACGTGGTTATCTGCAAGCACTGTAGTTATGAAAATTGTTTCTGCAACTAGAGAGGCTGTTACTGAATTAAAGGATATAGACACCTATTTAACAGAGATAAGTAAATCTAATGATAAACTTTCTAAGAATCAATTAAGAACAATTGGGATTGATTCTTTTGAAACCGCTTCTAAATATGGTAAAAAAGCAACCGATTATTTATCAGGTGTGAAATATTTGAAAACATGTTGAAAGATTAATAAAGTTATTCGAATATAAATATACATATGCAGCAATTATATCTAAAGCAAGAAAACTCGGATTAAAAACACGAAATTTTTGGAGTAGTAACGAAATAGAAATTTTGAAAGAAAACTATTCGACTCATACTGTAGATGATATGAAAATATTATTGCCAAATCGTAGTCGAGATTCTATAATTGGACAAGCGAAAAAGTTAGGATTAACTAATAAGTCAAAGCTAGATGTCTGTTTTTCAGCTAAAGAAAAAATGTATATTGCTAATAATTTTAATAATATGTCAGACAAGGAAATTGGAAAGAAACTGCATCGTTCTTCTTCCGCTATTAATTGTTACCGCTTTAGAAACAGGTTGATGAAGACTTATGAAAAATCTAGTTATTTAGACTTATCTGAATATATCAGAAGAAATAATATCGAATGGAAAAAGAATTCTATGAAAAAATGTTCGTATAGGTGTGTTTTATCTGGAAAAAGATTTGATGATATGCTTCAAGATTATACCGATGGAGAAGGGTCTATGCAAGAAGAAGCAGAAAAAACGGCTAATTCTTGGGAAGGTTCTTTGAATCGATTGTCCAACACTTTTGATAATGTGGTTGCGAATATTATTAATTCTGATGATGTTATTTCTGGTATTAACCTGTTTAACTCATTGATATCAGAAGTTGAGAAATTAACTGGTTCACTCAATCTACTAACCACTGCTGGATTAGCTGTTGGTGCTGTATTGGGTAAAAAAAAGCTGAATTATGCAAGTATATAATGTGCAAGATTATATACACATACAAATGTAGTAAGCAATATGTGCAAGGTTCAGAATATATCTCGTGCCAAGGTGAGAATCCCTGGGTAAAACACAAAGAACTTGTAATTAAACAAGGAAGATATATAAGTAAAATCAACTACAGATACTACACTGTAGACCTCTGATATGACTGTGCGTGAACTACGCAGTCTCTAAGATTCGTAAGGCTTAGACAAGGACTGGAATGGCTCGTGTGACTCGTAATGTAGCACGATGATCTAATCAGCAGAGAGGCGTACTGCCAACTAGGTAAGTGCCGCTCCCATCGACTACCAAGAGGGCGTAGGTTATAATAACCCACGAAGGTATAGTCAAACACCTATCATTGAGCGTGATAGTGAAAAAGTTCAACTGTAGCTATACAGTGCGAAAAAATAGTGAGTTATATTACTCTTCTACTGCTGACTTTGTAAAACAGAGTAGAAAAACAATAAAAAAGTGATACATATCAATGTTATCATATCGATGTACCACTTTTATCTTCCTCTTATGAGAATACTATTTTCTGATGATATTCTGTAGTAAATAATAATTGATCGACAAAGTTCGACTCATTTTGATAAAGACTGTAAGCGTATTATACATCATATTGGAATATTCTGGTAGAGAGAACATATATTCCAAGGAATCTCGATTTCTTGCAAATTTTGTCATACGAAAACCCTTGAAAATAAAGGCTTTTTGCACTATACTTTTTTCAAAAAGTTAGGCAGGAGGTCTATTATGGCAAGAGGACGCAAAAATCTCACATTAGATGAGCAATTAACAAAAATAACAACAGAAATTGAGAATATGGAAAACTCATTAAAAGAAATGAAGAAAGCAAAGAAAGAACTTGAAGAACAGATTCATCAGCAAAGACTTTCTGAGTTGGACGAGCTGATTCAGGAAAAAGGTTTGAGTTTTGATGAAATAAGGGAAATGTTGAGCAAATAGTAATTTTGCACAAAAATTTTCTCTTGTTTTGGTGACATTTTTTATGTGTTACAATATATAATATAAGTAAGAAATCAGAAATGGTTTCTAGTAAGTCGTGAGTAACGGCAAGAATATTACTCAATTGTATGTTTGTCTCCGTGAATGACGGGACTTAAATTTAGAATATCATTCAATTGTAAGTATATCTCCGTGGATAACGGGATGTAAAATTAGAATATTATCCAATTGTAAGTTAGAAAGAGCCAGAGATGGCTCTTTCTTTATAGGAGCAAAAGATGAGGTTAGTTAAAATATCTAATGAATTTTTCAATAAATGTAAAGAAAACAACGTGCATAAGGAACTTATGTTTAACGAAGATGGTCGTCCAAGTGTTTTAATTGTAAAATTGAAGTATAAGGAACAATATCATAAGTTTGTTGTACCTCTTCGTTCAAATATATCACCCAAAACGCCAAAAGGTCAATATTTTTCATTACCACCAAACCCAAAAACAAAACCTCGTCATTCGCATGGAATACATTATATTAAATTGTTTCCAATTGATGACATGTATGTACAATCTTATTTGATAAGTGAATCATTTGATATATTGGTAAAGAAAATAATTGACGATAACGAATCAGATATAATACAATCTTGCCAGGAATATTTAAAACAATGTGAATCTGGTAATAAACATTTTATGACACCAGATATAGACGGAATAATCGATATGTTAAATACAAACAAAGACACCAACTAAGGTGTCTTTTATTGTGTAGTAATAATTGTATCCAATGTTATTTTGTAGCATTATCATTCGCATTGACGAACTCTCTTGCTTTCAATTTAACATAATATCTTTCTATATCTGTTACCAAACATTGTATAAAGTCTTTCATGTCATCAATACCATAATCGCTATGTTTCTTAAAATAATGAACTTCATCATTACCTAACCACGTAGCCGCTTTTGCGATATCTTGAATATCTTCATCTAATTTATCAATGCACTTTCCTAGTTGCATTTTAATAATTTTATCCTTATTATCTGGATCTACCTTAATAAGATAATCTTTGATTAAGAATTCAATTGCTTTTCTATAACCTAACCCAGCTAACCCAATTGTGTCTTCATTTTCTTCTGCATAGCAAGCTTGTCTATATGTTTCTACAAACATAGGTGACAATTGTTTTATATTTTCAGTGAATTCTGGTAATATGTGTTTTCCTGGATATGTGCATGATGGGAATATGGGCGAAAAATCATATGGCATCATGTCGTTTGTTATATAGTAGTCGTGTGGTATGTAATATTTTGCGATATATAGTTTGTTGCAACTTGGGCAATGAAATATTATATAAGTGGTTGGTTGTATATAGCTATTGTTATCCCCAATAAGATATCCATCAATAAATGTAGGGCTTGTAGCTATGCCGCAATGAGGACATATTCTCACTTCTTCTACTGATTTTAATTCAATAGTTGTTTCTTTTTCTAAGTTTAAGTTTGGGTGGTAATGTAATTTGTAATTTTTCGTCATATGGTACTCTCCTCTCCTGCTGATTTTGTGAATTGTAAAATATATAGTTTATTATACAATATTACTGGAAATATATCTATAAAACATATGTTCTGATAGAATTGTGTCAATTATTGGTGTATAATAGTAATATTAAATACTAATGATGGGGGAATATTATGACAAACTCAGATTATATATTATTTTTAGATGAAAGTGCAGAAACAAAAACAAATCCATATTTGTTACTTGGTGGTATTATAATATCAAGAAATAATTATAAAAAATTTTTGATACCATCTATACAGAACACAAAATCTATTTTAGGAAACTCCAACATTGTATTTCATTATACTGATATTCTTAAAAGACAAAAAGATTTTAAAATCTTATGCTCAAATACCGACCTGCAAATTAAGTTTTGGACTTCATTAAGAAAAAGTATTGATGAGACTGATTTTAAAGTAATAACTGCATATACTAATGTGAAGGAGTATCTTAATGAATATCCTGAATTTTCTCATGATATATATGAAATACTTTTCTCTTCTATAATAAATAGTTATATACATTTTTTAATAAAAAATAAGGCTCGTGGAAGTATAGTATTTGAATCAAGAGAAGAAACACAGAATAGAAAAATACAAAAACATTATTTTAGTATTCTACAAAATGGCACTAATATTTACATTCCAGAAGCAATTGATAAATATATAACCACAACGAGTTTTACGGTAAAAGAAGAAAACAGTATTGGGTTACAAATGGCAGATATCGTTGCATATAATTGTATAAGATATATCAATGGGTATAACATTCAACATTCTATGTGGAATGTTTTAGAATCAAAAATATATGATGGTTATAAAAATAATGTTAACTCATATGGATTGGTAAAATTATTTTAATATTGACAACAAGTTTATTATTTGATATAATACTCCTTACAAACAAGGAAATGGGTGTCCATTAGCCTTGACTTGTACCATATCAAACAGAAATGGGTGTCCATTGGCTGATAGATATGTGACATCAGGAGGAATTGAAACAATTGTTTTTAACATGCGTTTAACACAAGAGGTAATACAGAGTCATATTTTATGGCTCTGTATTATTTTTGCATAAACAAAAAAGAGCAGTAATTTCTTACTACTCTCTTCTATTATCACTTTATTGTATCTACTATTTTTTGGAATATTGTTATAATCATAAAAAGAACAAAATAAAGGGCTAATGTAAACCCTAAAATTGAAAATGTTGAAATTATCCAGAATAATGATCCTTGATTCGCCAGGTGTGGTACAATCAAATATTCTATATTTATTCCTCCTATAATAAAAACTATTGCCCAGAAAATATAATGCTTATCTAATTCATTTAAACTAGTTATAAAAAATGAGGATAAGATACATAAAAAATAAATTAAGATAAGAGAATAATTATATTTATAATTAAAAATATAACTTTCACGGTACATAGGTACACATAATAATATAGTATCTATTAAATTTGAGCCCATAATTTTCAGTGAACTAATAAATGTCTTAATATTCTGTGGTTTTATATAAAAATACATCGCCAGCACGATACCAAGTATTAGACATAATACACTTTTAATCTTATAAATGGTCTTTTCTTTTATTCTTAATTTCGCAACGCTTCTTTTGAGGCTTGTATATACATACACATTCTCTCCGTCTACATTTTCTTTGCTTTTTTCTTTATATACGTCTGATTTGACTACAATGGGTTTATCATTCAAGTTCTTGCTTTGAATTTTATCCATGGTATTACCACTCCTCTTCATTACATGTGATAATAGATTGTTTGAGAATCTGTATCGATTTTTATCTTTCCCTTTATATTAATTGTCATAATAGTATGTCGTTGTTTAACTTCAACAAACCTACAACGTGATAAAAGAATTTCATTCGTTTCAGGTTTTAAGATGGGGAACTGGTCGTTTGATTTGTCCATAATTTATACCTCCTCTTTTGTCGTCATGTTTTATATGGAATATTTTACCATTTGGTTATTGATAAGTATAGTCAGAACATATGTTTTCCATTTTGTAGAATTGTCTAAAATATTAAAATCGAGGTGAAAAATAATATGATAAAATTAAATATAAAAATTAATGGACTTGAAGACTTAGATCAGGCAATCAAGCATATAAAGAATCTTGATCTAAATAAAATATCCGAACTCAATCCAGAAGTTTGCATTGAATTCGGATACGAAAATTAATAAACAATTATAGCCATCACTTTAATATATTCTTATTATCTAATACAGAATATATTTCATTATAAGCCTTTTCAAACTCTTCCATTCTCTTATTGAGCGTATTATCGCTTGATATTTTCAACATTTGATTTTCTTTCATGTATTCAAATGCTAGATCATATGTGGCTTTGCTTATACTTATTTCACTCATATCCATCAACCTCCTCATTTGTATAAGATAACTATATATTATCATAATTTATACGCATAATACAGGTTAAACATATGTTTTGTGAAAAATTACCAAGATGTAATCTATTGTGATCATGAATATAAAAAATAGACATCCATACGTCAAATAATTATATGAATGCCTATATAACATTATTTCCAACTTGTTATTTTACATGATCGCTTGTGAATTGGCAATACTTATGGCACAAAAATTACCATTCACTTCCACAATTATTGCAGTGCCATTGTTTATGAACTTTTCGAGATAATATTCCAAACATTGCAACTGATCCTGCCTTGGCTAATCCTGATATTTTTTTGATATTGGTTGAGCCACATGTAGGGCATTTTGGAGTATTACTAACTGTAGTGGTATTGCTATTCTGTTGTTGAAGTTGCGTCTTAAATTGGGACATTTTTAATTGGAACTCGATTGGATCTTTTTGCTTAAGTTCATCCATTGCGAGAATAAATGATGTTTCGCCGGAGATATCCAGGATTGTATCAATTTCTATGACATCTATGCTCATTGGGATAACATCATGATTACATATTGGACATATTTGGAGTTGTCTATTCATACGGGCATCAAAACAATCAGCGCATCGGTTTCGACCCTCTATTTTGTCTTTTCCGTGTTCATAACAATATTTACAAAATGTTACTTTATTCATCCTCTCACCACCTTTATAAAAAGTATAGCAAAATCAATAGCTTACTTCAATAGCAATATAATTTATTTTTAACTACATATATATATTGACATAAATGTAGTAATGTAGTATATTATATGCAGGAGGTGAATGATATGGCTGATAAGGGAATCAATATTAAGGTTAATGAGGATTTGTATAAAGAAATTAAAATTCGAGCATTAACATTGGATAAAACATTAAAAGATTATATCCTTGACTTAATAAAGAAAGACCTTAATAAAAAATAAGAATTACCGCCCTCTCGCAAAGATTGGTAATTCTTATTATAGTCACTACTATTTTCAGTAGGATAAATTTATTATATCCTATCTGAAATAGTTAATCAACTGTTTTATTGAAAGGATGTTAAGATGAATATAATTAAACGTTTATTTAATGGTAGAGATGTTAGTATGGAACAAGATGATCATGGTGTTTTATGGTTTGAAATAGAATCTCTTTCGATGGCAATAGGATATATTACCACTGCAAAAGGGAAAGAGTATGTACATAAAACACGAATGAATAAAACTCTAAAAAATGCAGGAATTTTGCCAGTTGTACACGGTGTACAACAATGGATTAGCGAACAACAAATGTATGATTTTTTGATTGAAGCTCATACGGAGAAATCAAAAGAATTTAAGAAATGGCTAACAAATGATGTCTTGCCAACAATTTCTAAAACGGGTGCTTACATAGAAGACGGTAGAGAACAGGAAATGGTAAATTACTACTTCTCTTCTCTCTCATCAGATTTACAGGGTAAAATAGTGAATGAATTAATAGAGAAGAATAAAGAGTTACAGACATTTTATGATGATTTGATGAATACCGAAGGGTTAATGCAAATGAATACGGTTGCAAAAGAATTAGGCATTGGTGAATATACATTATTCGCTTATTTACGTGGTAAGAAGGTTCTGTTTTATGATAAAGACATGGTTAACGTGCCGTATGAAAGATTTCGTAAAGAAGGTAAATTTGCCGTAAAAGAAACACCTTGCCATGACGGAAAAATACGGTCTGTGACATATTCAACTAAAAAAGGATTAGATTACATAAGAAAACTATTACGCAAAGATGGATATTATGATGTACCAATTGTGTCATAATCATTAATAAAAATACTATATTACATTTTGAGAAGCCATTTACATTATTTGGATATAATGAGTACAAAGTGATTTATATTCTACGCTTGCAAACTATGATAATGTGAATGGTTTTTCATTTGGTAAAAAAAGTATTCAGCTAAATGATGACACGATTGGATTTTTAAATGATCCTAATTTTGATGTAAAAAATGTCGCACTTGACGATCTCATCAAAAAATACCCAAAAGCTACAGAAGGATCTATTACATTTGCCAAGTCGGTTCGAGATGGTAATGTTTCTCTCAAAGAAGGTCAAACCTACCTACAAGCATATCAAAAGCAATTAAATCAGACTGGATTTAATTTAAAAAATATTGGCTCATCGATTAAAAATTTAGGCGGTAAGTTTATTGCAGGAACTATCAATGCTATTGGAGGCATGGTTATTGGTGCTGCTGCGTCATTAGTAGTTGAAGGCATTTCACAACTGTTTAAAGAATTCTCTGGAAAAGCCGAGGAAGAAGCTAAACAGAAAATATCTGAACTTGGTGAAACTGCCCGTAGTGAATTCAAATCTATCCAAGACGAAATGAACTCTACCGCTTCAAAGGTAAATGAAGTTAAAGATCGTTATGCAGAACTCGCACAGGGAGTCGGGAATCTTGGCAAAGCAACACAGAATCAGGGTTCATTATCCAACGATGATTATGAAGAATTCTTAAATATTAGTAATGATCTGGCTGATTTATTTCCTACTCTCACCAATGGATATACAGATAATGGAGATGCGATACTCGACTTAAATGGTGATGTACAGACAATTACCTCATGGGGGAGGTTATTACTATTAATGGGACATCTCAACTTGTGACAAGTAATATAAATGGTAGGCAATTAGGAAAGGACTGTAATTTCTTATTACCTAGATTAATCAATACATATCAAGATGTAGACGAAACAGTTAAAAATCGAATTGTGGTTAATCGCCCGTGTACAATTAAAATTACATATGCTCCTATTGCTATGATCGCATATGGATATAAGGGTTAGGAGGACGAAATGGCTAAAATAAATGAAACACAATATATAATACTTGACGTTATGAATCATGCCGCTGTTGGCACTATATACGCCAAACAAGGCGACATTAATCGTATTGTTAAGTTTAAAATCGTAAATGCTGGAAAACCAGTAGATATATCAAAACTAGATGCTGTTATCAATATTAAAAAGCCAGATAAGACCGTTATTATATCGAACTTAGATAAAGACAAGAGGAATAATCTTCTTGTCTTTTCTTTCGGTAAAAATGCAACGGTTAAGCCTGGTGAAATTGAATATGACATCTTATTAACTGAGCAAGGTACTGCTATCTCTACCGTGACAGGTAAAATGATAGTTGCTAAAAAAGTTATTCAGGACGGAGATATTAAAAGTTCAAATGAGTTTAATACATTAGTTGATGCATTAGAAAAGGTAACTCATATACCTGAAATTGCCGATGATAACATCTCCAAAAATACAACATGGTCAAGTAGTCAGATTGTTAAATGTATCAAGGACGGTGGTTTTGGTAATATAGATGATGAATTATCATCCGAATCCGAAAATCCTGTAAAGAATAAAGTTATATATGAAAAAATATATCAATATTTCTTGGATAATGCTGTCTACCCAATTAATCTCATTGTAAAAGATTTTTATAAGGACGGTATCATAAAGCAAGGATTGTTGACTACAAGAACTTGCGATGATTTCAATTATGCCACAGGTGAAAAAGTTTTAAATACAGATAATAATTATGATGATTCCATCAGTTGCGTAAAATTTCGTACTGATATAGGAGCTGTCGAACTGAAGTCTGATCTCGAATATCCATTTGTTGTAATGAGTGATGAAGATGAAATTATTCATGTAGAACATAATGAACATGCAGTAAAAGGAAACATTGTAACAATGACATATTGCATTCCTTACAATGCTAAATATATTTATTTTAATTATTATAAAGATGAAATAAATGATATCTTTCCTGCTTTTGGAAAAGGTGGAACATGTATGGTTAGATGTAAGGCAAATGGATTGCCTATGATTACTTATTATGACAACGAATATTATGCAGATCATGGAGCGATAGATGTTGGAGACTTGTCTCAACAAGTAGAAAAATGTAATACCGATATTGAAACGTTAAAAAAATCTGTCAGTGATGGCAAAGATTTGCTTGCGGAGGCTATCACTGAGAAAGGCATAAAAACCGCAAGTGACGATACTTTTAAATTGATGGCTGAAAAGATTAAGCAAATCCAGTCAGTCGGATATGGTATGTACGGGAAAGTTGATACGACTATTGCAAGTAACGGAACGGTAAGATATATATATGGAACATGCACGATAGAACAGGAGGGTGAATGATGAAAGGATATAAGGAGTTGATGTTGTCAAATTTGGTTGACAACAGCTATATTGTAACAATCACGGATGAAGTGATGCAGCAGATTGCTGATACACTCAGATGTAAGTTAAGTACAGTCACAAGCGGCAGCAAGTGGATTCTGTATAGCGGAGAGTCTACAAAAGATGGATTTATTTGTTCTATATCCGGCAGTAATTTTACAATCAGACAGTACATAAACGGTGTAGAACAGACAGGAACGAGCAAGCCGGCAATGGTCGTTAATCAGACTAGGAATGGAATTAATGCAAAGAATTTCAGATTAAGATATGCGAATGGAAAAAATGGAGCGACATTCTTTGTATTTATTTCAGACACAATGACGACAGGAACACAGTTATCATATTTGATAAGTACAGCGACATTACAGGATAATTCAAATATCGGAGTATACGGATATATAGGATCTGGGTACAGATTCTGGATCGATGGTGGCGAGACATATAGTATTTCTTGCGAAAGTACATATGGATATGCAGATGACTATGTAGTTATGACAGTGATTCCGCTACCGGGAAAAAATACCGTTCTAAATGGATTATATCGGTGTTTGGTCAACAAGAATCAGGAAGACAGATATGTATTCAGTATTGATGCTAAAAAGTATCTTGCATGTGATGATCAGACAGGTTATGGTAAATGCGTCATTGAACTTGACGACAATATGTTAGCATAAAATTATAGGGTATACAGATTAATTTCTGTATACCCTATTTTTTACGATTTGCAAAGATTCTTTGTCTCTAGTTCTTTATTATTTTGTCTCCACGGTTTTTGAAGAGTCTCCATTTTGTCTCCATTAAAACATCAAAATATACCAATTTATATCAAGATATAACAACTTATTCCAGTTTTCTCGATTTTACAATTTTGCCTTAAACATTTGATAACACAAGATTTTTCAAGGTTTTCCTTGCTTTTCTGTCCATAAATACGGGGTTATCTGGTATACGTAATAATTCAGCCAATTGGCATATAATGTATTAGCATGGCAGCGCCAGGATTTGATCGGTGTCTTGCTTGGATCGTTGTCCGGATAATAATTTACCGGAATATCCGGATTCAGTCCCTTTGCAAGATCACGCTTATATTCTTTATCAAGCGTCAGAATATCATATTCCGGATGTCCGGTTACGAATATATTCTTTCCTTCATCGCCAATGATCAGATAAGGACCTGCCTCATCGGACTCCGCTACGATCTCCAGGTGCGGATTTTTTACGATCTCATCTTTGTCTACACCTGTATACCTGGAATGCGGTACATAAAAGATATCATCAAACCCACGAACAAGCGGTGTCTTTCTGTGGAAGGTATGATGCATATAGATTCCTGATAATTTCTTATCCAGCTCATGCTTCTGCACCCCATACCGATAATACAGACCTGCCTGTGCGCCCCAGCAGATATGGATCGTAGAGGTTACATTTTTCTCCGACCAGTCCATAATTTCTTTTAATTCATCCCAGTATTCTACATCTTCAAATTCCATCTTCTCGATCGGTGCTCCTGTGATAATGAATCCATCCCATTTCCGATCTTTGATGCTGGAAAAATCGGTGTAGAACCGTTCCAGATGGCCTTTGGGTGCATGCTTGGATTCATATGTCATCGTACGGATCAGAGAAATATTCACTTGAAGCGGCGTATTTGACAGACTTCTCATAAGCTGTAATTCTGCATCCTGCTTTAAAGGCATCAGGTTCAATATCAATATATCAAGCGGACGGATATCCTGACGGATGGCTCTGTCTGAACCCATCACAAAGATATTCTCATCCTCCAGTATTTTCTTTACCGGTAAATCATCGTCAACTCTAATTGGCATTTTCTATCAAGTCCTTTCTGTTTCAACTGCCATTTTTCTGTTTCTATATTATCAGGAAAACTGTTCCAGAAACTGCGCTTCTGAAATGATCGGTATTCCCAGACTCTGTGCTTTTTTATTCTTCGAAGATGTGGATGTCACATCGTTATTGACCAGATATCCGGTCTTTGAAGATACAGAACCTGCTACCTTTCCGCCCCGGTCTTCGATATACTGCTTCATCTCATCCCGGTTTGCAAATTGTACCAGACTTCCGGTTATTACAAAGGTAATACCTGCAAGCGTCTGTGGTACCGTTTCAGACTCTGCTTCAAACTCTAATTCACGAAGCAACCTATCTATAATAGCACAATTCGACGGATTTTTAAAATATCTTACAATTTCCTCTGCGATCACTGTTCCGATTCCATCAATCTCTGTATATGCTTCTACATCCGCATGCATGATCTGATCCAGGTTATTTTTAAAATGTTTGCAGATCAGCTTCGCTGTTGCATCTCCGACCCCAGGAATTCCAAGGCCATAGACAAAACGGTTCATCGTTGTGTGTCTGGATGTATCAACAGCCTGAATCAGCTTCGCATAAGACTTCTCTCCAAAGCCTTCCAACTCAACGATCTCTTCTTCATGACGATTCAGGTGATAGAGATCATCCAGATGATCCAGATATCCCTGTTCAATAAATTTGTCTATCGTGGCTTCTGAGAGACCGTCAATATTCATAGCATTTCTGGATACAAAATGAGCAAATGATTTTAACTTCTTTGCAGGGCAGAATTCATTGGTACAATAAAGGGTCTCTACCTGATCTACACCCTCTCCCTCCGTCACGATCTTTGTCAGACCACCACAGGCAGGACAGGATTCCGGAATCGATACATTTCCACTTCTGGTATGATTTTCGGCAATCTGCGGAATGATCATATTTGCCTTATAGACCGAGATCTCATCTCCGATCCCAAGCTGCAACGACCGAAGGATACTGACATTATGGATACTTGCACGGCTGACTGTTGTTCCTTCAAGGGACACCGGATCAAATACCGCAACCGGATTGATAAGTCCCGTTCTGGAAGGGCTCCACTCCACATACTGCAGATGGGTCACTGCCTGTTCATCCGCCCATTTGAATGCCATACTGTCTCTTGGGAACTTCGCTGTTCTACCGAGACTCTTTCCATATGCAAGATCTTCTAACACCAGTACCAGACCATCCGAAGGAAAATCGTTCTGCTCAATCTGTTCTGCAAACTTTGCTACACGCTCCGGCAGCTTATCAGCATCGATCAAATAATGCTCTACGACATCAAAGCCCTGCTGCTCCAGCCAGTCTAATTCATAGGAAAAGGAATTCTTAAAGTCCACATCTTCTCCATCCACCAGATTAAAGGCAAAGAAATGTACGTTTCTCTCTTTTGTAATGCGGTTATTCAACTGTCTGACAGAGCCGCTGCATAAGTTTCTCGGGTTTTTATATTTTGCATCTGCATCTGTGATCTGCTCATTTATCTTCTCAAAATCTGAATACTTGATAACTGCCTCTCCACGGATCGTCAGCTTACCCTTATATGGAATCTCTTTCGGAATATTTGCAAATACTCTTGCGTTATTCGTTATAACCTCGCCCTCTAAGCCATTTCCTCTGGTTACTGCTTTTACAAGCGTGCCATTCTCATAGGTAAGGACAACGGTAAGACCATCTAACTTCCATGAGATCACACCCTGATGTGTGCCAAGCCATGCTGCCAGTGCTTCCACACTCTTGGTCTTATCCAGAGAAAGCATTGGATGCTCATGAGCCTCTTTCGGAAGCTCACTTACAATCTCATATCCGACATGAACCGTCGGACTGTTCGACATTACAATTCCTGTCTCTTTTTCAAGTTCTACCAGTTCATCATACAAGGCATCATATTCCAGATTGCTCATGATCTCGGTATCTTCCTGATAATATTTCTTTGATGCCTCATTCAGTTTTTCAACTAATTCTTTGATTCTGTCTCTCTTTTCCAACTGACATACCTCTTATTTCCAACAACATTCTGTTCATTTTTATTATCCGGCTGTGCTTCTTCCCGCTTTGTTTTTACTTCTTCTTTTCGTTCCACTAAACGTCTGAGTTCTGTTTCTTCTTCCTTTGTCAAATGGCGGTACTCACCCGGTCTCAGATTCCCCAGACGAATATTGATCACTCGAAGCCGTTTCAGATTTACGACCTTATATCCAAAATATTCGCACATTCGGCGGATCTGGCGATTCAGCCCCTGTGTAATTATGATCTTAAAGGAATAATTATCGATCTTATACAGACGACATTTTTTTGTCACCGTATCAAGAATCGGAACACCTGCCGCCATCTGTGTTAAAAATTCGTCCGTGATCGGCTTATTCACACGGACACGATATTCCTTCTCATGATTATTGACTGACTTCTGGATACTGTTTGACAGGTCTCCATCGTTTGTCAAAAGCAGTAATCCCTGTGAATCCTTATCTAATCTTCCTACATACTGCAATCGGATCGGATACTTAATATGATCAAAGATGTTATCCGGATCATCATGACTTGCCGTGCAGGTCAGTCCCAGTGGTTTATTGTATGCAAGAATAACTGTCTCTTCACGCTTTCTTACAGGCTTTCCATCGACCATTACCCTGTCATTTGCCTCTATCTTCTGCCCCATTTCCGCAGGCTTCCCATTTATTGTGATCCTGCCTTTTAATATATATTCATCTGCCGCACGTCTGGAACAAATGCCAGCTTCGCTCAGATACTTATTAATTCGAATGCCTTCTGCCATATCATGACCCTTCCTGTTCTGTCTCTCTGCTGCGACTGTTTTGCCGCTCTTTTTATCTGTTTTCTTTATAACCATATCTTTTTAATCATACCATTCTGATCATTAAAAGTAAACAATTACAACTTTTCAATTTCGGGGCTTGTTTTTTCTCTTTTTCCGACGTATAATAAGGCAAACGCAAAGGTGTGTTTCTACGGAAACGCACCTTTTTTTGTATTTAAATTTAGAAGCTGAAGTTATAACATTTTATAAAGGACGTGAATATATGGATAATATCGATAAGAAAATATTACATTTATTACAGCACAATGCCAGAACCCCTTTAAAGTATCTGGCAAATAAAGTATTTCTCTCCTCTCCTGCGGTATCTGCAAGAATCGACCGGCTGGAAAAGGCAGGTGTGATCACCGGATACCATGCAGGCATCAACCCGGAAGCTCTGGGGTATCACATTACCGCATTTATACACATGGCACTCGATCCAAAACAGAAACCAACCTTTTATCCCTTTATCGATGCCTGCCCCAATGTACTAGAATGTAATTGTGTGACCGGTGCCTACTCTATGTTGATGAAGGTTTGTTTTCCAAGCACAATGGAACTGGATTCTTTCATTGGCCAGCTACAGCGATTCGGAAATACAGAAACACAGATCGTATTCTCCACTCCTGTTCAAACTCGTGGAATCGACATCGGTATTGTATCTCCTGTAAATGAAGAAAATGCTATCTAGTATGTCTGCGGACGGTCGTCTGTAACTTCTATATTATATAAGGCAAATAATAAAACAAAAAAGTTCCGTATCAGAATTCTGTCATATCCGAAGAATTCTTTTATGGAACTTTTTTATGTCTTGATATCTGCTTACAAACCTACTGCTAACTGGTTCACACATTTGCAGAATCAGCTAAAATATCCTTCCTATTGTGCATCTTCCGGTGTAGCTACAGTATTCTCTGTTGTAGCCGGTTTGCTGATCAAATCATAAAATGCCCGGAATGTTTTATCTGTATCCAGAAGATATTCTGTATTCTCTTTTACATGAACATAGATATCCTGAATATCCTTTGATGCCTTAAAGCTGTTCAGATAAGAAAGCTGTGCATTTGACAGCTCCCCATTAGCGATCTTATACGAACCGTCCTGGTCTGTTATAATATAGAAGGTCACGATATCAAGCGGCTTTGATTCTACGTCCGCAATGTCCATATAGGACAATTCAACCACAACATATTCTCCTTCTGCATAACCATCTGCCAGATAACAGGTCGTATCTTCAAAACCTTTTAGGTATTTTGCAGAGTTTTCCAATACTGACATATCATCAAACTCGGTTGGATCCGTCACCAGTGACTGTAACGTTGCCTGATCACAGGCTGCTTTTGCCGTAAGATACTTACTAACCAAATCATTAATCTCTGAAACATCACTTTTCTTATATGATGCATTCTCCGGAATCGTCAGCTCAACCGTATTATTTTCTCCCGGCACAATTTTGGGTTTTCTGATAAAAAATGCGTACACATAACAGGAACACAATAATGCAAATATCACCCAGCCGATCGCAAGCTTCATTCCAGCCCGGATCACGATCTCTCCTTCTTTTGTCTTTATATATGTATCACCAAGAAAACTGTTTTTTTTATGATTCAATTTTCCTATGCTCCTTTTCATATTTTATATCGACAAAATTCTACCATTCTGTTCTGTATTTTGCAAGTTCATCCAGGAAGTATTCATAATTCAGCGAAGAAATATAAGAAAATATTTGATTATTTCAGCGAAATATTGTATTATATATAAGTCATGCACCAGTAGCTCAGTGGATAGAGCAACGGCCTCCGGAGCCGTGTGCGGTGGTTCGATTCCACTCTGGTGCATATTTTTTATGCATAAAAATACCGGCAGCCACTTAAAAGGAATGTGCCTGCCGGTATTTTCTTTTAATAAAATGATGATATTTTTACATTGTAACAAAGATGAACTTTACAACGAATAACGCTGCGATGATCGTTACAACGATATCTTTCTTCTTGTAGTTACCTGTGAATAAGGTAATCAGAACGTATGAAATTGATCCTACACCGATACCATTTGAGATAGAATAGGTTAATGGGATCATAAGGAAGGTAAGGAACGCAGGAACTGCTGAACGCATATCATCCATATCGATCTTGGCAAAGTTCTTAGCCATTAATACACCTACAAAGATCAGTGCCGGAGCTGTTGCACATGTTGGGATCACACCTGCGATTGGGCTTAAGAACAGACATACTGCGAAGCAGGCTGCTGTAACTAAACTTGCAAGACCTGTTCTACCACCTGCTGCGATACCGGATGCAGACTCAACGAAGGTTGTACATGTCGATGTACCAAGAATAGCACCTGCTGCTGTACCGATAGAGTCGCACATCATACTCTTATCTAAGTTGATCGGGTCACCATTCTCATCTAACATATTTGCCTGTGATGCGGTTCCGTATAAGGTTCCGATCGTATCAAACATATCTACCAGACAGAATGCAACGATCAGCATGATACCTGAGAATACGCCACCAACATATGGGCTTTCAAATGCATTTCTCCATGCATCCGCCTTGAAGCATCCAAGGAAACCGATCTCGCCAAAGTCTTTGAAAGACTGACCGATGCTGGATACATCAAAAGATGGTGTCTCCAGATTAAATACATAATAAAGGACTGTGGAAACAATGATACCGATTACGATATTTCCCTTTACATTTAACTTTGCAAGAACTGCGATCAGGATAATACCGATGATAGTTACAACCGGTGGAATAACTGCTTTCCATGCAGCTGCCGGTGTCTCTGCGCCTGAAATTGCTCCATGGAAATCAAAGATCTGTACCAGTGTATACTTGTTCGCCTGTACAAGACCTGAGCCCTTTAAACCAACCAATGCGATGAACAAACCGATACCGGCCGGTATTGATTTCTTCAGACATTCCGGCATGGCTGTCGCAATGTACTTACGAAGTCCGGTTACGGACAGGATCAGGAATACAATACCTGATAACAGAATGATAACAAGACCCGACTGATAACCTTCAATCACGCTGCAACCTGCAAAGAATGCACCGGATACAAATGAGGTACAGAAGAATGAATTCAGTCCCATACCACATGCCTGTGCATACGGCATTCTGGCAAGGAATGCCATAAGAAGTGTACCGATAACAGCCACAAGAACGGATGCGATAAATACTGCATTCCATACCCTGCCTACTTCTGCTGCGCTTGCGCCTTCTGCAACAAGCCATCCAGCCTTACCATCTGCTGCTACCTGATTTGGGTTTACCAGGACAATGTATGCCATGGCAAAAAATGTTGTGAGTCCGGCCATAATCTCTGTACGAACATTAGAACCGCGCTCTGAAATGTGGAAAAATTTATCCATATTTCCCTTCCTTTCTTTTGTTTATTCTTATTAAAAGCATTGGTTGTCTACCTGTCCCTCACTACAGATATATGCCATGCTTTATAATCAAAATTCTGTGTGCCGTTACCGCACTGTTTCTTCCAGGAATTCGGCAACACTGTCATCCAGATAATCACCGATCACAAGATCCGCCGCTTTCTTGCAACACTCTGTCGCGTTTAAAACCGCAACACCAAGTCCGGCTTCTGCTAACATCTCACTGTCATTATCTCCATCGCCGAAAGCAATTGTTTCTTCCATTGATATTCCAAGGAATCGTAAAATTTCCTTTAACCCATTATGTTTGCCGGAATGACGATCAGATATCTCGATCAATCGCGGCGCTCCGGATGTTACATAAACAGTATGGATATTTTGTGTTAATTCATGCATGATACGGTATTTTTTCTCTGTCGGTCCTACAATCGAAATCGAATCCAACTCCGTATTATGCTGTAAAATAAACTGCCTTATATCAGGCACCGGCGTTCTGGTGCTTCTTACATAAGCACTGATATCCTCTGACTCTCCAAAATTCATTGGATTCTCATAATATATCTCAGATGTATATCCTCTACCGTCTATAAAACATTCAAAGAATACATCTTTATCCGTAACCAGATCAAATATCTGCTCCGGTACTTCCGGTCGTAATTTTAAATTATATACTGAATGATCATCTGATAAATCATAGATTGCTGCCCCATTGGATGTGATCGCATACCGGACACCCCGAATCTCCCGGATGCATTCTGGAATGGAATAAACAGATCTTCCACTTGCCGGAATAAAAATAACGTGGCTGTCTGCCAGTTTTTCAAGAACTTCCTTTGTTCTATGGGAAATCCCATCCCGTCTTAAAATCGTTCTGTCCAAATCTGAAACCACGCATCTGTACTTCATCTGCTTTTCCTCTGTTTTCGAATTTACTTTCATATGTTACCATATTTCGTAAGGGAAATAAAGATATTATAAACTTTTTTTACATAAATACAGAAAAAGGGGCTATTTTCATTACATTTTTACCCGGTTGTATAAAAACTGTGATAAAATAAATACACATCAGAAAGGAGACCACTATGTTGCATGAAATATCCGATGAACGCTACTGCTTTATTGAAGATACCATTTGTGATGCATTTTTATTGGTATTGAAAGAAAAAGGAATAGAAAAAATAACCGTGACCGACATCATAAAAAGAGCCGGAATTGTTCGCAGTACATTCTATAACCACTACGAAAATATTCCAGCTCTTATAACTGCTGTTGAAGATAAAACTATCCAGGATATTTTCACCCTCATGGAAGACTTTCATCCTGAAAACAATCAGGATATATGCAAATCTTTCTTTCTGACAATTTGTAATTATACCAAAACGAATCCGTTTCTGGCAAATATTCTCCGGAGTCCAAGAGGCGATGAATTCTTTGAAAAGGCTTTAACTATGTTCCATCGTTATGTAACAGATGCCACCCTGAAAACAACGCCTTCCATGCACTCCAAAGAAGAGGTCTCATATATGATCGCATGCAGCATTGGCAGTACCTTGGGTGTTCTCCATAAATGGACAAGAGAAAATTTTGAGAGTTCCGAAGAAATCATTGCCGGAATACTGACACAGTCATTTCTCACAGGTATACTTCCTTATCTGTCTTAAAGTGCTTCATCAATCAGAACTTCCTGCCTTTTTATCTTCTTAGTCGCACTCTTGATAAATGGATATTTACGAATAACCAACCCCGTAATCCGACGATAGGTCGGCTGCGTATTATTATAACTGTCGATAAATGCCTGAAGCTCTGATCTGATTGTTTCCTCATTCATCCGTTTTGCCGAGACAGCATCCTGATCCGGATAGATCCTTGCAATAAGACCATTGTTCTCTCCTGTCACAATCACCTCCCCCACCAACTTTCCAAGAGCCAGCTTATTTTCTATTTCCTCCGGTGATATATTTTCTCCGTTTGAAAGAATGATCAGATTCTTTATTCTTCCATTTATAAATAAGAATCCATCTTTATCCAGATATCCTTTATCTCCTGTATGCAGCCATCCACCTCTTAAGGCTTCTGCAGTCTCTTCCGGCATCTGATAATAACCCTTCATAACGCTGCTGCCCCGTACCAGAATCTCGCCATCCTCAAAAGAAATCTCAACATTGGAAAGCGGTCGTCCTATAGAACCGGTCTTATGATCTTCCGGTACATTGCTACTGATAACAGGAGAACATTCCGACATTCCATATCCCTCATAAATATTTACACCATATTCTGCAAATTTCTCAATATAAAACGGATCCAGATGTGCTCCACCTGTAAATATTGTTTTCAGCTTTCCCCCAAATGCCTTGGCTGCAACTATTTTCTTTGGGATCAACGGGTTCATTGCCGAAAGACGTTTGTAGATTGTTTCTACCATCAAAGGTACCATCAGCATAATATCAGGATGAAAGACGCCCATATTTTTTACCATATGCAACAGAGAATCATTAATACATACCGTTGCTCCAAAGGAAAAACCTTTGAGCCAATCCATAACAAGGCAAAATGCATGATGAATCGGTAAAACACTTAATACTATGGTTCCGGGCTCTGCAGTATAATTAACAGATTTTACATTTTCTGCCAGATTTCTCTGTGTCAGCATAACACCTTTACTCTTTCCTGTAGTTCCGGAGGTGAAAATGATCGTAGCAATATCTTCCGGATCCGGTGCTGCAAAATCATCTGTACCGTTTATACCTGACGTCATTAATTCTGCTACAGATGCAACTTTTTTCTGATTTGTTTCGATTTTTTCTTCCTGTAATATCCAGATTTTTTTCAGTTTTGGACATTCCTCCAGTATCCGTTCCGACAAGGTCTGAATTTTAGGACTTAAAAAGAGTGCTTCCGCATCTGAACGATTCAGAAGATCTATCAAATCCTCTACCGGAAGTCCTGCATCAAGAGGAACGGCTACTGCCTGACCTGTTATAATTCCCAGATAAGCTTCTATCCATTCCACAGAACTACTACCGATCAATGCTATATGCTTTCCCTGAAAGCTTTCCTCACACAATCCTTTTCTGACAGACTCGGCATTCTCCATCAGCTCCCGGTAGCTTCTATCACAGATTTCCTTTTTCTTCAACCATTTTACTGCCTTTATTTCTGAAAACTTTTTTTCGCTTTCTTCCAAAATATCACGAATTAACATATCTTATTATACCTCCGCACATACTTGCTGCGATCATATACTTATATTCTCTGATTATACAGTTTCCTGCTGTAATCGCTCTAACAGATCAAGTGCTTCTACAATTGTGAATACATGCAGTGCATCGTCTTCCTCCAGTTCAATGTCAAATGTGTCTTCGATTTCTCCCAAGAAAGACATAAAATCAAGCGAACTAAAGCCCAGATCTTCTCTGAACTTCATATCGTTTGTCATCTCCTCCGGCTTAACATCACAATACTGTGCTATGATTTTCTTAAATTGCATTTCCTGTGTCATAATAATTTCTCCTTTATATGTTTTATTTTATACCTGTTCCATGATTTCTCCGATACTCATATCAGGTTCCGCGATTCCTTTAAACAGTATCCGCATCATATAGTAATATAACAATTCCATATCATGTTCTGCCAAATGTGCGGTCTGGTAATGATATGAAAAATTCATACCTCCATTATCTGTATGAGATACTGTCAGATACATTTTCTTTGTAGCTGCACCATTTGCAAACCATTTTGCATGCTGTGGAATTTGTACCAGATGAGGATTATCCAATTTTACCGGCATCGGCTGATAAGTAAGGTAACAGCTTTCATAGGCTGTATTCTTCGGTGTATGATATCGTTTCTGCATCTCCTCTCTGATCAACGCCGGATCATAGTTACTGTGCATATAGATCCGATTCTGCATATTCTGGATCTCATATGCTGCAGACAGGAAATCAGTATCTGCCGAAATCACAGTTCTACATGGAAACATAATAGTTCGACTACCACCGGAGGTCCATTCATCATGGGTAGATCGTCTTGAAATGAAATTTTCTATCGTAATATCTTCCTGTCCATGATTCATCTTTGACAGATATGTACGAATACCAAGCAACAACAGATTTGTCATTGAAAGCTGATGGTTCATACAAAAATCTATCAGATTTTTCGTTGGCTCCGGCTCCAGTTGATAATCCTTTACTGCCACAAACAACTGATCTAATTCTATATCGGCAGCCCTGAGTGTTTTATTCCTATGTAACTTTCTTGATGCTTCCAGTACATCTGAACCCTGGATATCAGAATAAAGGGGTTCCCCCCATGCATCCAGCTGATCATCCCAGAACTTTTTATCTTTGGCAAACCGTTTTTCATTATTTGCACGATTCAGATCTTTAACCAGCACTTCCTCAAAATCAGCTAACTTCTGCGGATATGGTGTATTGAATTTATAATGCGTATATAACTGCATCAGGTCATTGATCATCACAACCAGTCCACAGGAATCAATCAATCTATGATCCATATGGATGAAGAAACCATTATATCCATCTGGCAGTTTAACCATCACTACATCGCAAAGCGGAATATCATCTCCGTCAAATGTCTCATATGCCCACTGCTGCATTAGATAGTCTGCTTCTTCCATATGCATTCCTGATAAGTCTTTTAAAGGAATATCACGGGTTTCTTTTTCAGTAAGATATTGCTTCACATCACCATTTTTATCACGTTTCGTAAAACGAATACGCATACATCCATATCTCTCATATTCCAACTGAATACATTTTTTTAAAAGTCCGAAATCCAGTTCTGCTTTTAAAGATGCCACAACACTGACACCGGACACCTGCTGTGTTTTATATTTTTTTATCCAGTCATCATGCATTTTTTGTGCTGCTGTTAAGGGATACTGTTTCATCATCATGGATAACCTCCTGTATTCTTTATTCTTTTGTGAACTTATCACATTTCATTTTTGAATTCCACCCCTTGTACAACTTAACAAACACTTTACATGAAATTGACCGAAACTTTAAAAGTAATCTATGGATCAGAATTATCCCAATATAAAAATCCCCCTTAAACAGATTCGGCATTTACCTTATCTGCTTAAGAGGGATCCTGTTACTTCTGATGATTCTATTTTAATTATCATATTTTTCAAAAAAATCAAGCAGCTTTTGTCGATAAAGCTCTGGAGCTGCATATGGCGCGCATAGATGCCGTGCTTCCGGTATAATGACCAGTTCTTTGGGAGCACTGCATAATGCATAATTATATACAGAATTCTCCGGAACTACATAGGTATCTGCTTCCCCATGAAAAAACAAAACCGGACGTTTATTTTTCTTCATTGCATCTATCGTGTCAGCATCACTCATACGAAATCTTCCAAACATCCTGCAAAACAGATCTACACGGAACAAAAGCAGCTCTACCCAACCCAAATGAAACCAGTTAGCTGCGATATCCTGAAGCTGCCGTTTCATCGAGCAAAATCCACAATCTGCAATCAAGCCTTTCACTTCTTCCGGCAGTTTATGTCCGGAAGCCATAAGCACTGCCGCAGCTCCCATGGATTCTCCATAAAGATAGATTGGGAGCTTCTCTCTGTTTCTTGCAGCAATATAATAACTCCATTGCTGTACATCCCATTGCTCTTTTGCACCAAATGTAATATATTCACCCTCGCTCAAACCGCAGCATCTCTGATCAATAAACAATAAATTACACGCATTCTCATGAAGGAAACGTGCTGTATATGCAAAATCGCCAAAGCCGCTACCTTTATATCCATGACTTAACAAAACAAAACGTTTCGCTTCTTTTGTCGGAAGATAATAAGCATGCAGATACAGTCCATCTCTGCTTCTGATAAAGCAATCCTTCATCTGCTGTTCAGCACACCACAGTTTTCCTTCTTCATATTCTTTTTCATATTTGTCTCTTGGATGATTTTTCTTTATATGAGACAGTTGAAACCATTTCTTTTTTTTCTGTCGTTTTTTCCCTTTGCAACGAACAAGCATATCAAAGAAAGACCAACCAAATGCAACAAACAGACCAAATGCACCGGCTGTTATTTCCAGTAATCTTAATATTTTCTGCTTATTCCCTGTATCATTCATAATCGTTATCTTCTCCGCTTCTTTTTCGCGTATTTGTAAAACAGCCCTTGAAAACATAATGTTTTCAAGGGCTTGAAATACTTTATTATCATTCAACAAATAAAATTATACATTCATCTGCTTAGCAACTTCTGCTGCGAAGTCTTCATTCTTCTTCTCCATACCTTCACCAACTTCGAAACGAACGAACTTAGCGATCTTAAGAGCAGGATTTACAGACTTCAGGTATGCTGCAACTGTCTGCTTGCCATCTTCAGCCTTAACATATACCTGATCAAGAAGACAGATTTCCTTCATCTGCTTGGAGATACGTCCTTCAACAAGTCCTGAGAAGATCTTGTTGCCTGAGATCTCTTCCTTATCAGCACAAGCGATCTCTGCTAACTGAGCCTTAGCTTCCTTTGAAAGGAAGTTAGGTAAGAAGTTCATATTTGACTTCTTCTCTTCGTAGATAGCTACATCTTCTGCGCTCCATACACCGGCTACAGCCTTCTCGATCAACTTGGAAAGAACCGGCTTTGGAAGTGAGAACGGATCATTTAATGCACTGTCAATTGTGATCTCTTTCATCTTAGCAAGCTCATCTGCTGAGATCTCGTCTCTTGAGATGTACTGTGGGTTCATAGCTGCGATCTGCATTGCAATGTTTGTAAGTGCTTCCTTAGCTGCATCATCTGAAGCACCGTTACCGGCTACAAGAACACCGATTCTTCCGCCACCATGGATATAAGAAGCAACAACATCTGCTGTAACCTTCTCAAATCTTCTGATGGAGATTTTCTCACCAATCTTGAGAATCTTATCATCAAGATCAGCCTTCATATCAAGGATTGAAACAACGTCTTCGCCATCTCCAGCCTTTTCTGTATCTACTGTAAGTGCCTTATCTGCAACTGCCTGTACAAATTCCTGGAAAATTGCATTCTTTGCAACGAAGTCTGTCTCTGAGTTAACTTCAACAACTACTGCTGTATTACCATCAATTGCAACCTTAGCGATACCTTCTGCTGCAATTCTTGCTGCTTTCTTCTCAGCCTTAGCTGCACCACTCTTTTTGAGTACTTCCACAGCGGCATCCATATCGCCGTTTGTCTCTGTAAGTGCTTTCTTACAATCCATCATACCAGCACCTGTGAGTTCTCTTAACTCTTTTACCATGCTTGCTGTAATAGCCATCGTAATAACCTCCAAAATTCTAGTATTTATATTCTAAAATATTACTCTTCTACTGCTGCATCCTCATCTGCAACTTCTTCAGCATCTGTTGCATCAGCACCCTGCTGAGCTTCGATAACTGCATCTGCCATCTTTGAAACAATAAGCTTTACAGCTCTGATAGCATCATCGTTACCAGGAATAACATAATCTAATTCTTCCGGATCACAGTTCGTATCAGCAATACCTACAAGCTTGATTCCAAGTGAATGAGCTTCCTGGATACAGATTCTTTCCTTCTTAGGATCTACAACGAAGATCATGTCAGGAATTTCCTTCATTTCCTTGATACCGCCAAGGTTCTTCTGAAGCTTCTCCATCTCCTTCTTGATCTGGATAACTTCCTTCTTAGGAAGAACATCAAATGTTCCGTCAGCTTCCATAGCTTCGTACTTCTTAAGAGTAGCGATTCTTGTCTGGATTGTGCTAAAGTTTGTAAGCATACCGCCTAACCATCTCTCGTTTACATAGTACATACCGCAACGCTCTGCTTCACTCTTGATTGAGTCCTGAGCCTGCTTCTTTGTACCAACGAAAAGAATCTTTCCACCATTTGCTACGCAGTCACCGATTGCATTGTAAGCATCGTCAACCATTCCTACTGACTTCTGAAGGTCGATGATGTAGATACCATTACGCTCTGTGTAGATGTATGGCTTCATCTTAGGGTTCCATCTTCTTGTCTGGTGTCCGAAATGTACACCTGCTTCTAATAACTGTTTCATTGAAATAACGCTCATTTTTTCTACCTCCATGGTTATATTCTTCTGCTGATCTCTCTTTCACCGAGTCACCCGAGCTATAGGCACCACTTCAGGAATCAATCAGCATGTATATTGTTTTTTATGAGCCTGCTATATTCAAGCCCACACACAAAATCGATAATAACACAAAAAGAAAGTGCATGCAAGCACTTTCTTTTTATAATCTCATGTCACTTAACAGTTCCATGTCTTTTTCGCATTATGCTGGTATGTGCGAGCACATTCCAGCGCAATGCTCATTATCTCATATTTTGTTTTAATTCATGCTATAACTATCGTCCATCTCTCATAATGGTGATCATCTCATCGTAGGTTTCATCACCCTTGAATGTGAAAGTTCCACACATCAGTTTCATGGAATTACCGGAGCTTACAAGGTAATCATAGAAATCCTGTACACTGTCTACCATTCCGATATCATATAATGCCTGAGAGATTGCCTCTGCATACATACCCGGCTTGATCGTAATCGAACCACCCTTTTTCTTTTCTTCTGTAGTTGTCTCTGTCGTAGCTTCCGTAGTTGTTTCTGTCGTCGTCTCTGTCGTAGCTTCCGTAGTTGCTTCTGTTGTAGCTTCCGTGGTTGCCTTGGTTGTACTTTCGGTTGTGGCTTCCGTGGTTGCCTTGGTTGTATTTTCCGTTGTGGTTTCCTTTGTCGCCTCTGTTGTAGCTTCCGTCGTTGCCTTAGCTGCATCCTCTTTTGTCGTTTCCGTTGCAGTCTCTGTCGTTTTCGCTGATTCAGTAGTTTCTTCTGATGCAACAACTTCTACCGCATCTCCTTTTGACGGATCATTCTTCTTTGTATCTGCAAAGCTTCCGGACTTAATTCCAACCATCATAACGAGCGCACCAATGATAAGTCCAAAGCCTAATCCTCTGAAAAAATATTTTTTCTTCATACTGCCGTTTCTCCTATCGTATAAAACAATTTCAATTTACTGCTTCTGATTCTCAATATTTTTAATGATCACCTTGGTTTCACCAACACCGATTCCAAGCTGGTTCGCGATCTCCATAATTCCAAATCCCTGCTTGTAAAGCTCTGCCACTTCTTCATCGATATTTTTCTCATCATCCCAGATTTCTTCCGGTGCAGGAGCTTCTTTCTTTGCCTCCTGTGCACGATTCTGATTTCTGTTTGTTCTGTTCTTCTTGCGATTCTTCTTTCTGGAACGGTTGCCTCCCGCCGGCTGTTCTGTCTTCTGTACAGGCTCAGTACCGGTTGCTTCTGCGACTGTTGTTTCTTCTGTAATTTCGGTTGCTTCTGACTCAACAGCAGGCTCTTCTGCTTTCTTAAAGGCAACAACATTGGATTTTTCTTCTGCCGCTTCTTTCTCGGCTTCCTCAGCAACAGCTTCTTCTGCAACAGCTTCCTCTACTTCTTCCTTTGGTTCCTCCGCATCATCTTCTGCCGTGTTCTCTTCAACATCCTGTTCCGGTACAGTTTCGGTTATATCACCATTTGCAACTGCATCACCGGAAATAACTGTCTCCGTCTCACTTGCCTCTAATGCTCCGAGAGAATTCTCATCCGGCTCTTCTTCGATTTCTTCTGTCTGCTCATTTTCTTTGGGAGCTTCTTCTGTCTGCTTCTCTTCCGAAACAGCTTCTTCAGCCTGTTGTTCTTTTTCTTTTGCGATCTCTTCTTCGGTTTCCTTTACTTCCATTTCAAGAAGTTCTTCATAAGTAACCGCTTCCGGTTTTTTCTCTGCATCCGGATTATATTCTTCATAGGCTTCTGCAAGGCTCTGATTGATATAATCGATCATCTCCTTCTTTGCCTTTTCAGACAACTTGGATGCCCATTTTTCAATCTGTTCCTTCAGTTCCTTTTCTGTCTTCTTGCGGACATCTTCGCTGTATTCATCTAACGATGTCTTGCTCTGCTCAAGAAGAGAATCACATAATTCCGTAATCTTTCGTTTTAATTCTTCTGAGCTTTCATTATATATCTCATCTTCCTCTTTAAAATCATGACTATCCAGAATAAAAAAGCTTACACCTACAACTGCTACGCCAACTAATAATGTTATGATTGGTAATATCATTTCTTTACTCTCCTTTGCAAAATTTTATACGGCTTTTAATTCGTCAAATACAACATCATTCAGAACCTTAATATAAGTTCCCTTCATGCCTGAGGATCTTGCTTCTATAACACCCGCACTCTCAAACTTTCGAAGTGCATTCACGATTACGGAACGGGTAATTCCGACCCGGTCTGCAACCTTACTTGCAACAAGGATTCCCTCATTTCCATCCAGTTCCGAAAAAATGTGCTTGATCGCCTGTAATTCTGAAAATGATAAAGTACTGATTGCCGAACGCACGATTGCGATCTTACGATCTTCTTCTGCATTTTCTTCATTTAAAGCCCGCATCATCTCAAGTCCTACAACCGTCGTTCCGTATTCCCCGAGAATAATATCATCAATATCATACTGTGCATCCAGCTTATACAGAAATAACGTTCCAAGCCGTTCTCCTGCTATATCAATTGGAAGTAGAAGTCCCTGATATTTCTCTATGTTATCACTGTCAAATCCGAGCGTAGTCAGATTTACATTTTCCTTTGTTGACAATACAAGGAGAAGTCTCTCATTCAGCATACTGTCGATCAGCAGACCGACCTTATCCTCGATCAGTTCATGGATCTCAGGTATATCTTCACGGTTCTTAATTCCCAGAACCTTACCTTTTTTACTGATAACCAGTACATTTGATTTTAAAATATCACTCAAAACATCACAAATATCATTAAAAACAACCTTATGCGAGTTGTTATTGTGCAATAATTTGTTGATTTTTCGTGTTTTATCTAATAATTGAACACTCATTTCTGTTCCTCCGTATGTAAAATACAAAAAAGTTGTTTTTGCATAAAAAATCTACACTATTTGACATTCTATCACAATGGTCATGAGATAACAATAGCCTTTCCTGTCAAACGAGAGATTTAATATTTAAAAACAACTTTTTTTATATGGCAGGCCGGACAACTTCATCCGATCACTTATGCCTATTTTCCCTTTTCGGTATTATCTCTGGAATATCCACAGTTTTCTGCTGAACAAAGTAACTTATTACCCTTTTCAACCATATAACTGCCACATACCGGACATTTTTCCCTTGATGGTTTCGCCCATGACATAAAATCACATTCAGGAGCATTGATACATCCATAGTATCTTCTGCCCTTTCTGGTCTTCTTTATTACTATGTCACCTCCACACTTTGGACAAGGAACTCCTGTCTTTTCAAAGAACGGCTTCGTAAATTTACAGTCAGGGAAGCCCGGACATGCAAGGAATTTACCGTGTGGACCATACTTTACGACCATATTGCGTCCGCACTCGTCACACACCTCATCCGTTACTTCATCCTCAATCTTAATGGACTGCAACTCACTCTCGGCTTTCTTAACCGCCGCATCGAGATCCGGATAGAAGTTTCTTACTACAACTTTCCATTCGATAGCACCCTCACCGATCTTATCGAGAAGGGACTCCAAATTCGCTGTAAAATTCACGTCGATAATAACCGGAAATGCCTGTTCCATAATCTGATTCACGGCTTCTCCCAGTTCTGTTACGTATAATTTCTTATTCTCTTTTGTGATATAACGACGATTCAATATTGTTGAGATCGTCGGTGCATAAGTACTTGGTCTTCCAATGCCAAGCTCCTCTAAGGTTCTTACCAGAAGTGCTTCTGTATATCTTGCCGGCGGCTGTGTAAAATGCTGCTTCTCGTCAAAATCTTCTAATTTTAACAGATCCCCTTCATTCAGATCCTTAATTCCCGCAATATGCTCACTCTTCTCGTTGTCCACATTATAAACCGTTGTAAATCCTGCAAATGCAATCTTTGATACTGAGGTCTGGAACCGATAGCCTGCTACTTCTGCCTTTACGGTCTTAATGCTGTATACTGCCTCTGCCATCTGGCTTGCAAGGAAGCGGTTATAGATCAGCTGATACAGACGGAACTGTTCTCTGCTCAACTGATCCTTGATAGCTGCCGGTGACAGTGTGATATCCGTCGGACGGATTGCTTCATGCGCGTCCTGGATCTTCTTACCCGGTTTGTCTGCCCGAGGTATTCCCGCTGTATAATCTTCTCCAAAATTCTTTATGATATAATCCTTGGCTGCTGCTGCCGCTTCATCCGATATTCTGGTAGAATCCGTTCTCAGATAAGAGATCAGACCGATGGAACCTCTGCCCTTGATCTCCACACCTTCATATAACTGTTGTGCGATACGCATCGTTTTGGATGTCGCAAAGTTCAACTTGGAGGAAGCTTCCTGCTGCAACGTACTGGTTGTAAATGGAAGTGGCGCTTTCTTATGACGCTCACTGTCCTTGATCGATGCGATCTTAAAAGACTGCTTTCCGATTGTTTCTATGATATGATCCAGTTCCGCTCTGGAAGATATTTCTTCCTTATCGCTCCCATTTCCCATGTATTTGAATTCAATGCTTTTCTTGGCCTTTTCCGGTGCCAGCATAGCAGAAAGTGTCCAGTATTCCTTTGGAATAAATTCATTGATCTCTTTTTCTCTGTCACAGATCAGCTTTAATGCTACAGACTGTACACGTCCGGCACTTAAACCTCTCTTAATCTTTGCCCAGAGAAGCGGACTGATCTTATAACCAACCAGTCTGTCCAATACACGTCTCGCCTGCTGTGCATCCACAAGTGCCATATCGATATCGCGTGCCTGCTTAATTGAATTCTTTACTGCATTTTTCGTAATTTCATTGAAGGTAATTCGCTTGTACTTCTTATCATCCAGTTTCAGTGCTTTTGATAAATGATAGGAGATTGCTTCTCCCTCACGGTCGGGGTCAGTTGCGAGGTACACTTTGTCAGCTTTCTTTACTTCTTTTCGAAGCTGTGCAAGTATATCTCCTTTTCCTCTGATCGTTATATATTTCGGTTCAAAATCATTATCAACATCAATGCCCATCTGGCTTTTAGGCAGATCACGCACATGACCATTCGACGCAATCACTTCATAATTACTGCCCAAAAACTTTTTAATCGTCTTGGCTTTCGCCGGAGACTCTACAATAACAAGATATTTAGCCATGTACTCTTTCCTTTCCTGTTCGTTTAAACGACACAAACTATACACCATTTTTTCCTGCCATGCAAGTGAATATTTTATTACAATTTTCTGAAAAAATGCCCCGGATTCTGTTTTCATCCCTGTGTAACAGCAAAATAATACCGTACCGGCTGCCGAATTATTCCTTTTCTTTCCATATCAAATAACGCTGTCAGGATTCTTGCAGGAGGCTGATCCACGCGGGCACAGATTTCCTCTATATGCAGCACTTCCCGCCCCATACAGGCACATATCTTCTGTTCCAGAGCGGTAAGCCGGCTGTCCTCCCGAAATTCTGCTTTCCCTGCTGCAAGGATCCTCCGTTCAAGTTTTAAATCCTCCACAATATCCTCAGGATCCGTCACAAGCATAGCCCCCTGCCGGATCAGATGATTGCAGCCCTCACTGTTTCTGTCTCCAATCCGTCCCGGAACTGCATACACCTCACGCCCCTGTTCCAGCGCCTGATCGGCGGTGATCAGAGATCCGCTTTTCTTCTGTGCTTCTACAACCAGCACCCCTTTTGCAAGTCCACTGATGATCCGGTTCCTAAGTGGAAATCTCCATGCCGCAGGCTCTATATCCAACCCATATTCTGACAGGATCACACCCTGATGCCCAATCCGTTCAAACAAATTGTAATTTTCCTTCGGATAACAGATATTGATCCCACAACCTAGTACTGCAACTGTAAATCCATTTTCTACATTGATTGCCGCACGCTGGGCGGCGCCGTCGATTCCTGCTGCAAGTCCGCTGATAATACCAGTCCGATATCCTGCAAGCACAGAAGCAAACTGCTCTGCCATCTCTTTCCCATATGCGGATGCCTTTCTTGCACCTACGATCGCTATACCGGTTCTGTCTGTTTTAAGCGTCTCCACACAACCCTTTGCATACAGCAGAAACGGACAATCCGGAATTTCCCGCAGGACTTCCGGGAAATAAGGATGTCCTGGATATATATATGTAATATTCCGCTCTTTTAGTCTGTTTTTATAGGCAATTATTTTCTTCTCATCCCGTGTGCACAGGATCCGTTCACTCTGTTTTTCTGTCAACATTTCCCGAAGCACATGTTCTGGAACATTCCACAGCTCTTCAGGTCCTCCAAAATAATCAAGGATCCTGCCAAGTGCTGCATTCCCCATATCCGATATCATCCCCAGCCACAGCCTTATAAGATCATACTCCATATCTGTTCCCCCCTTTCATTCCTTTGTACTGCATATTTCCCTCTGCCTCTTCTGTAAGATTCTGATACCGGAAAAACAATGCCTCTTTTAAATGTTCCTCATGGATCCCGATACTTCCTGCCAAATCGGCGATCGTCCTTGCGATCTTAAGTACCCGGTTATAGCCTCTGGCAGAAAGTTCTGTATGTTCAAATGCTTCCCGCACCAGCTCCTGCTCTGCCCTCCCCAGGGAAATATATTGCTTTGTTCTCTTTCCATCCAGTTGGGAATTAAAATTTATCGACTCGGACCGGTAACGCTCCTTCTGTATGTTCTGCGCCGCAAGCACCCTTTCCCGGATCTCAGCCGAAGTTTCTGCCCGTTTATCCTCTAACAGGTCAGAACAATCAATCCTGCGGACATTTACGTTGATATCAATACGATCAAGCAGAGGTCTGCTAAGCCTTGCATTGTATTGTCGGATCTGCCTACAGGTACAGGTACATTTATTCAGATCCGGATACATGCCGCAGGGACAGGGATTTCGTGCAGCAACCAGCATAAAGCCTGCCGGATATATATATTTGCCCTGGATCCTTGCGATCGTCACTTCCCTGTCTTCTAACGGCTGCCGCATTACTTCAAGAACATTTCTGCCAAATTCCGGAAGCTCATCCAGAAACAACACCCCATTATGACTGAGACTGATCTCTCCCGGCTTCGGTATTGTTCCGCCACCGGTCAGAGCAATGGCAGATACGGTATGATGCGGTGCCCGGAACGGACGCTTTGTTATCATCGCCTGTCCTTTTTTCAGCAGACCTGCCACACTGTATATCTTGGTAATATCAATACTCTCCTCAAATGTCAGACGTGGAAGGATCGTTGGCAGGCATTTTGCTATCATGGACTTTCCTGAGCCTGCTGCTCCTGTCATCAGAATATTGTGCATTCCGGCTGCTGCGATCTCCATTCCGCGCTTCAATATTTCCTGCCCTTTAATATCTGCAAAATCTCCCAGTTCCCCCATATTCTCCTGGTCGAGCAGAGCCTCCACATCTACAAATGCAGGCTCGATCACCGCTTTTTCATTCAGATAAGATTCCGCTTCTGACAACGTCCGGAGCGGGATCACTTCTATATTTCGGATCAGTGCCGCCTCCTCTGCATTTTCCGCCGGAACAAGACAGCGTGTGATTCCTTGTTTTACTGCATGATGAACAACCGGGAGTATTCCTGATACAGCATTGATCCTGCCATCCAGCCCCAGTTCACCCATAATCAAGGTATTTTCTATTTTATCGTTTGGAATAAGCCCCATAGATACCATAATTCCTATGGCAATGGGAAGATCGTAGGCAGTTCCTTCCTTCCGGATATCTGCCGGTGATAAATTGATCGTGATCTTTTTCGGTGGTATCTGAAATCCAGAGTTTTTGAGTGCTGTTCTCACCCGCTCTCCGGCTTCCTTTACGCATGCAGACAAAAAGCCTACCATATGAAACATTGGCAGTCCGTCATTGATATCTGTTTCCACCTGAATCAGAAGTCCCTCTACTCCAAGGACTCCTCCACTTGTTACTTTACTGTACATCTGTATCTGCTCCTTTCGACATTTCTGCCGTCTCTCCATGGAGCATGCCTGAACAGAATCAGCGAAAACAAAAAGCTGCCATCCGGCAGCTTTTTATACGCCTGCATTTATACTACCTGTATCCATACAAAAAGTCAAATGCATTTTATATTAACTGAAATATACAACCTCTTCTTCCGGAGGACCGGTCAATACAACCTTCTCTGCATAGAGAACCGGACCATCTCCTTCAAAGTCAGGATAGTATTCTTTCTTAATCGTTGCTGTTACATCAACCCACTGTCTGTCAACCAGATTCTTGGAGCCTTCATAATAGCATTTGAAGCCTACAAATGTAATATCCTCTACACAGCAGGTCATTGCAAAGCGTCCCGGTACAAATGCATTCTTACCGTACTGTTTCGGCTTGAATACCATACCACGGAAGTGGATCTTCTTACCAACATAACGATCCGGCTGATCGGAAGCATCCACATACCAGATACCAAAATCCTCATCGTTCAGCTCAATCACATCAGCCTTTACATTGTATGGCAGATCTTCCTCGTCATTCTCATCCGGTGCGATCGAACCATCCTTCATCTCAAAGATGATCTGTGCCCGTCTGTTGACTGCTTTGATTCCTCTGCGCCATTCTGCGCGCTTGGAATTCTCATCACAACGGTTAAATACAACCATATCCGCACTGTTAACCTGATCCATCATAGTTGCTTTCATATTCTGCTGATATACATCATATGTCTCAGCATTTACAAAGGATAATACCTGGACAACGGTCCATCCCTTCGGCACACGGATATCAAAGATCTTGTCCAGCTTCCACATACCATTGTATTCGATCATAACCTGCTCCGGCTGATATTTGTCCTGCAGATCTAACAAATGCTCTGTGTTCAACTGATCTTCTTCTATGAATTCCAGAAAAATATTTTTCTTTTTCAGGTCTTTCTCATCGTATTCTTCTTCACCGTCTTCGCATACAAGAAGCAGGGTCTTGGCGCCTCCGGTGAATTCCCGGTCTAATAATGTCTCCTTCACAAATGTAGTTTTACCACTGTCAAGGAAGCCCATAAATACATAAACCGGAATCTCTGTTTCCTGTTGTCTTGCCATCATTTTCTCCTATACCTCAAACAGCTCTGCAAGCTTGTCTTCTGCCAGTTTGCTTCCAATCACACATAACTTACCTGTGATATCCGGATTTCCCTTACGGATCTCATACTCACCCGGTACAAGATCAAAGTATAACCAGTCTGTACCATCACTTGGAACGATACCCTTTGCACGAAGGATAATACCATATTCCTCTGTGTTAGCAAGCTCATCCAGAGTCTCTCTTAACTTATCTTCATTAAACTTATGCGGAGTCTCCTTGCCCCAGCTCGTAAACACTTCATCCGCATGGTGGTGATGGTGATGATCATGATCATGACAGCCACAGCCGCATTCATCGTCATGGTCGTGATGATGTTCATGATCGTGGTCATGATCGCCACAGCCGCATTCGTCGTCATGGTCGTGATGATGATGTTCATGATCGTGGTCATGACAACCACAACCACATTCGTCATCATGGTCGTGATGATGATGTTCATGATCATCTTCATCCTCAAATAAAGCGTCCTTAACGGATTTATGATTCTGCATAGCTTCTTTGATCTTAGAACCGTCAATATCATCCCATGGAGTTGTGATGATCGTAGCATCTGCATTGTGCTCACGGATCATGGCAACTGCCTTTTCGATCTTATCCTGGGAAGCTGTCTGTGTTCTGCTCAGTACGATCGTATTTGCACTTTCGATCTGATTATTGAAGAATTCACCAAAGTTCTTCATGTATATCTTACACTTCGATACATCTGCAACTGTTGTATAGCTGTCAAGCTGTACTTCTACTTCTTCTGCGACATCTTTCACAGCCTTGATAACATCTGAAAGCTTACCGACACCGGATGGCTCGATGATGATTCTGTCCGGTGCATATTCTGTAATAACCTTCTTTAAAGCTGTACCAAAATCACCGACTAAAGAGCAGCAGATACAACCGGAATTCATCTCAGTGATCTGCACTCCTGCGTCCTTTAAAAATCCGCCATCGATACCGATCTCACCAAATTCATTCTCGATCAGCACAAGCTTCTCTCCCTTAAAACCTTCTTCGATCAGCTTCTTGATCAGTGTAGTTTTTCCGGCTCCTAAGAAACCGGAAATAATATCAATCTTTGTCATTTCTAAATCACTCCTAATCTATTAAATGTACGGATAATTGTGTGATAGTAAACTCATCACACAATTATCTAGTTTTCATATCACAACCGAATATTATATCCGATTATCTGTTTTTTTGCAAGAATCGAGGTTAACATCCAGTTTATTATATGGGATAACGATGCCATTTTCATCAAATGCTTTCTTGATATTCCATCTTGCCGACCAGAGTGCATCCCAGTACTGGTCGATCTTCGCATAGAACCGAACACTGACCACAATGCTGCTATCTGCGAATTCATCAATGAAGAAATCCACGACTTCATCCTCCAGATATCCCGGAACTGTCTTTACCGCATCCAGTACCACACGCTTTACCTTGTCCAGATCTTCATCGTAACCGACACCGAGCTTGATCTCTGCCCGCCTCTTATCATGTAAAGTAACATTCACCAGTGATGTATTCGATATGCTTCCATTTGGTATGACTACGGAACGATTATCGATCGTCTTAAGCTTTGTATAGAATATATCGATCGATACAACCTCACCTTCACATTTGGTATTATTCTCGATGATATAGTCGCCTACATGAAATGGTTTCAATATCAGGATCAGCACACCACCGGCAAGATTGGACAGACTGCCCTGCAGCGCAAGACCGATCGTCACACCTGCCGTTCCAAGCAATGTAACAAATGAAGTAACTTGAAAACCGACAATGGATGCCGCCGTTATCAATATTATAAAATTCATCAGAATACGGATGGCGGACAGCAAAAATCCTGCGACACTGACATCCATATTGGAACGGTCAAAGGTTCTCTTTATCAGCTTGATGATCCATTTCACAACCCGAAATCCGATCACCATAAAGATAACCGCCACTACCAGGCTTCCAACCTTTGACATGCACCAATCCAGCAGATCTGTCATATACTGTCTGAGCAATCCAGCTTTTTGTTCAGCATCCTGTACGATCTCCGATGCCGTTTCTGATGCTGACTCTGTAGTATCTGCCAGCTTCTCCGTCAATGCTATACCTATCACTTAATTATTTCACCTTCTTAAATACTGTGATTGAAAGTGCCGGGAGAACAATCTCGATATCACCGTTCTTCGTCACCTTCTGCTGTTTATTGTTATTACCTTCTCCACCATACTTTGCCGCATCACTGGAGAAGATCTCTTTATAAGTTCCCGGGGCTCCGGTCTGTAATATATAGCTCTTCTGATCTGAAGTTCCAAAGTTCGCAGCTACATAACAGACAGAACCCTTACTGTCTGTTCTTGTGAAGCATACGGTATGTGGCTCCTGCTCTCCTGCAAATACAAATGGAAGTTTGTCTGCTTCATAAAATGCCGGTTCTGCAAGATATAAAGCATTCAGATCCTTTACATACTTCTGAAGATATTTATTTGCTTCAAACTCCAGAACGCTCCAATCAATAACATGATAGCCATCAAAGCCGCCAAACATTCCAATCTCCTGTCCCATAAACATCAGTTTTTCACCAGGAAGGAACATATTCAAGCCATAAAATATACGAAGATCTGCATATTTGTCTTCATAGCCACCCGGCATCTTCTCTATAAAGCTTCCCTGACCATATGCCACTTGATCGTGTGATAATGCACTTACCTCCTGATGCTCGGATATAAATCCGGTTACAGAAGATACATAGTCTACAAAGTTCTCTCTGCGATCCGGCGCAGTCTTCATATACTCTGTAAGCTTTGAAACGCCCGTTGTGTTCCATGTAAGATCCACCATAACATCCGCATATCTGTCTCCGGTCACCTTTCGGAAGGAACGGATCAGCTCTTTATTATCCAGACGGATGCCATCCAGATGATACGCTTCTAACCAGTAAGTCATACAGTCAATATCCATCACAGGCACCATATCAAGGATCACACCAATACCTTTTGCATGCAGATAATCAACCATTGCCATGAAATCAGTTGGAGAACCAAATCTGGACGTTGGTGCATAGATACCCGTCGTATCATATCCCCATGTATCCTCACCGGAATATTCCATGATTGGCATAAGCTCGATGTAATTATACTTCATGCTCTTTACATAAGCTGCGATTTCTTTTGCAAATGCCTGATAGGAAAGCCGTTCTCCATCTTTGTCGGTCTTAAATGTCTGCATATGTACCTCATAGATATTCACAGGTTCTATGCTGATATTCTTCTTTTTCCGGTCTGTCATATATGCCGCATCCATCCAGTCATATGTCAGCTCTGTAAATAAGGACGCATTGCCCGGAACCGGTTCAAATGCTGTTGCATATGGATCGGAGAAAATATCGGTTTCTCCATTTTCATATAATACTTCAAATTTATATCTGGTCTGGTTAATGTCATATGGTATAAACAGTTCAAACAGATCGGTATACTCAATCTTCCGCATCTGGTTCACTCTGCCGTCCCAGTTATTGAAATCTCCGACCACGCTGGCTCTGACGCAGCCCGGAACCTGAATACAGAATGCCACTCCTTCTGTGCCATCAAAGTTCAGCTTTCTGGCTCCAAACAATTCTTTGATCCGGAAGCCTGATTCCACGTCATCTTCTCCATTTACCACCTGCATTACTTTTTCAAGATCCGCAGAATAGGAAAAGCTGTATGCATCCTTTATCAGACTGACTTCATCTGCTTCTTCTCCGTCTGCATCCCATACCTTCCGGACAATCTTTAGCAGATATGCAAATGGCTGCCGGTTCTCAATCTTTACTGTAAAAAATCCATCGGCGTATTCTACATGCATCGGATATTCTGTCTGATCCTTTTCATCCACTACATAAACTTCTGCTGCATCCGGCAGAAATGCATTTACATATACATCAGCCAGACAGGCATGCATACCAAGTATGTGATGTGGATTGCCATGTCTCGCCCCCGTGATCGCCATAACCTCATCCTGATTCAGAACGAAAATCTCTGTGTTCTTTGTCATAACCCATTCTCCTCATGTGTATTCTTTTCTATATGCAAAATACGAAATAGCTGCACCGTTTCCCTGTTCAATTTTCTCATTTGCATATGACTGTTCATCTTTATTCGTTTATCTTGTGGATAAAGATTCCGCTTCGAAGCTTTGGTTCAAACCATGTAGACTTCGGCGGCATCAATTTGCCTGCATCCGCAATATCAAATAATTCTGTAATGGAAGTCGGATACATGGAAAATGCTACCTTCTTTCCTCCATCCACCAGTCGTTCCAGCTCGGAAAGTCCACGGATACCACCGACAAACTGGATCCGTTTGTCCGTTCTCGGATCTCCAATGCCAAGCATCGGTGCCAGAACATTTTCCTGAAGCACAGATACATCCAGACAGCCGACAACATCCTCCGGAACAACTCCGTCCTTTACCGTTAACTGATACCATCTGCCATCCATATACATGCCAAAGCTGCCTTTCTTCTCCGGTGAAACAGCCGCATCACATGCTTTTACTTCAAATTTGTCTTCCAGTTTCTTTAAAAATTCGTCATCAGTCATACCGTTCAGATCATTTACAACACGGTTATATGGAAGGATCATCAACTGATCATGTGGAAACAGAACGGACAGAAAATAATTAAATTCTTCCTCTCCGGTATAATCCGGATGCTGTTCTCTCATATGGAGGCCTGCTTTTACAGCAGAAGCAGAACGATGATGTCCGTCTGCTATGTAAATCTCGTTGATACCTGCAAATGCTTCCTGAATTATCTGAATATCATCTGCTTCATCAATGATCCATACATTATGTGTGATACCATCCGGTGAAGTAAAGCCATATAACTTTTCTCCTGTCTTTACCCGGTCAATGATCTGATTTACAATATCAATCGAACGATAGGCAAGGAAGATTGGTCCGGTCTGCGCACCACAGGCTTCTACATGGCGGATACGATCCTGTTCTTTGTCTTCTCTGGTATTCTCGTGTTTCTTGATCACACCATTCACATAGTCATCAATCGAAGCACAGGCAACCAGACCTGTCTGATGACGTCCATCCATGATCAATTCATATATGTAGTATACCGGCTTTTCTTCCTCAATATAAGTACCATCCTCCATCATCTCATGCAGAAGATCTCCTGCCTTCTTATACACTTCCGGTGCATAGGTATCCACACTGTCATCAAATGATGTCTCTGCACGATCTACCTTTAAAAATGACATCGGTTCCCGACGTACTTCTTCACAGGCTTCTTTTCTGCTATACACATCATATGGTAATGCTGCCACTCTGTCGCAGATATCCGGTCTTGGTCTGAATGCTTTAAAGCATCTGATTGCTGCCATGTTCTGTTCCTCCTGATCTCTGTTTGTCTATATAAATATTGCAACAGAAAACATTGCTGATTCCTGTTGCAATACTCAAAATCACTATCAACCTCTGATTGCCTTAACAACCTTATCTATAGATGCCTTAAATTCTTCATCGGAAGAATTCTCAAATATAAAGAGCTCTTTGATATTTGTTGGCGGATTGAAGTTCTGACTGTTGATATATTCATCCCAGTGCTCCAATTTCCAGGTATCTCTGTCTGATGCACGCTTGATCATTCTTTCGTGGCAGACATCTTTTCTGGTATTTACCCAGATCACAAAGAGCTCTGCACCTTTTTCTGCAAGCTTTGCACGGAGATTGTCAAGATATTCGTCATCTCTGATCTCATCTGTGAATGGTGCATTTATAAGAACTGTATCATTGTATTCCAGTGCTTCAAATGCAAGATCCAGTACACAATAATATTCGTAGTCGCGGATATTTTTCTGGAAGAAATCGGATGAACGGTTATATTCCTCACCAGCCACTACAAAAATCTGCTTTGAAAGAACAATTAATGTATCCTTATCCAGATATACACAATTTGGCAGTGCCTTTGCCACCTGTTTGGAAATAAATGTCTTTCCACAGGCTGGTGGTGATGTAACTAAAATTAATTTCTTCATGTGTGTGCCTCCATTTTTCTCATTATCTCAATCCTGTTTGATTTTAGCACAATTGTATGATGGTAGCAAGAATTTGTTAGCGAATTTGGTGTTATTTCTTATTTCTTAATAATTAATACATTGTACATAAATTGACTATTCCAGTAATATGGATTTTCAACAGATGTAAATACCAATTCACAACCATGCTTTTGTGAAAACATTTCAAACATGGATTTTGAAATAAATAACTTATCAAGATTTTTATATTTTTCATCATAATTCTGTATTTTTAGCTCTTCTATACTGCATGCAGGCATCTTCCAGCTCTTTATCAAATATCTCTGTGATCAGCACAGCCTTATGCGCTTTTTCATACATCTTCTCCAGAACATCAGATACATAGGCTTCATCTGGAAAATATGCAAATACAGAATCAGCCATCACAACATCAAATTTTTCATCTGTTGAAATATGGTCCGCTTCCATACATGCTATCTCCGCTTCTTTTAATACAATTTTTGCAATATCTGTACTCTGTCTGGAATAATCAATTCCACCAATCTTTTTATTCTGTCTGGAAAATAAATATAAGGTTGCTCCTGCTCCGCATCCTACTTCAAAAATGCTGTTCCACAGACCAACATGCATATCCAGAAGTGCACATTCTTCTTCCCAGCTATTATAAAATGCATTATAATATGCATCTGCCGAATCTCCCAGATCCACATCAAATCCATCAATTCGTTTCAGCTCCCGCCAGATTGCTTTAGGATCTTCAAGCGACTGCAAAAAACGTTCATCCGCTTCTCTTCTATTCCAGATTGCTTTCCAGTTATTCAATATATTCACCTCCAAATTTTTCCAACAATTCAATCAGATGCATATTCTCTTCATCCGTCCGAACTGCAAGTCTGATCATTTCCTTTTGGTTATTTAATTTCTCATTCAGCACTTTGATCAAAATATTATTTTCCAGTAAAAATGATGCAAGTTTCCTGCTTTTCACTCCATCTGAAAGTTCACACATAACATAATTTGCCTGCGATGGATATACCTTCATATATGGGATTTTTTCCAGCTCTTTCCTGAAAATCTCACGGGACTTTCTAAGACGATCCAGTGACAGTCTGTAATCCTCCTTGTACTTTTCTATGATCTGTAAAAAGAATTCTGCATAAGAATTAATATTCCAGATTGGCAATTTGCGCTGGATCTGATCTAGTTTTTCACTGTTTTTTCCAGCTAATATTCCCAGTCTGCAGCCCGGAACCCCATATGATTTTGAAATACTTTTTATTACATAAAACTCATCATACAGTTCCAGATACGAATCAGCTATACAAGATTCTGCCTCATCCGAAAAATCCGAAAAACTCTCATCTAATATAAGACATATCTTTTTCTTCTTACACCAATGGATCAATTCATATATTTCTCTGGAATCAATATAATTCCCACTAGGATTATCCGGATTTATCAGCACAAGCATTTGAATATGCTTCTGTTCAAAATAATCCTGAATGTCCTGTCCAGAATATGAAAAATCCATTTTTCTGGTATCCATAATAACTCTTTGTTCCTGCTTACAGCAATTTATATATTCCTCAAATGTCGGAGTCACAAAACCTATTTTTCCATTCGTTTCCTGCATCATTTCACGAATTAATTCCGCTGCTCCATTACCAACTATAATTTTCTTATCTGATATGCCAAACAGTTTGCCTGCCAATAACCGTATCACTCTTGCACCAGAGGGATACTGCATGATCAGGCGGTCACTGTTGGCACGGATTTCTTCCAACATGTGTTCTGTTGGGAAATACGGATTTACAAGATAGCAATAATCGACCAATTTAGGATATCTCCAAAAGCCACCATATCTGGCAGTTATTTTTTTATACTGTTCCTCTGTATTATCTGTAAACAGGCTTTCTGCAATATCCAGATCCTGAATATCATCAATCTCATACCAGCGCTGACCGTTAAGCCGTCTGGCCTGCAGCTCTTTCGTGTCAAGCATTGCGATCAGGCGGATAACAGACTCATAATATTCATTATTTCCCATTGCCATTGCATACGCCTTTAGAAAAGGCACATATGTATACTTGGAAAAATGCCTGCTGAATTTATATATATTCACTGTCTTATAGTATTGATCCGCATTTACAAAATGAAGATTTTTTTTTGCGACCATATCCACAATACAGTCATTCTCATCCAAAAGCATACATGTACCATCCATCCAGCTTTCAAACCGATCAACAAGTGCAAGGTTCTCTCTTGGATCACATAATATCAGATCTATTACCGTTTCATCAAAAATCAGATCTGATTCCAGCAAGAGGGTGTCTTCTTCCTCCAGAAAAGTGGCCGTTAAAGACAGGGAATAAATATTATTTGATTTATCATATATTGGATTTTCCACAAATATGATCGGTGTATGTATTGTTAATGACACAATATATTCCTTTAATGTCTCTTCCTGATACCCTGTCACTATAACGATCCTTGACAGGTCTTTTCTGTCAAGGATCTTCAGCATTCTTTCAATCAGAGATATTCCATTTACTTCAACCATACATTTAGTCTTATTCTTTGTAATATTCTTTAATCGTTTCCCCATTCCTGCTGCTAATATTATACCCTGCATTCTCCTACCCCTCTCTATTCCATAAGCCGTTTCATAATATATTTTCCACTTAATATCCGGCTCTTTCCGATATTAAAAATATGTTTCTCTCTGGCATCCGCAATCTGCTTTCTATACATGTCCTTTTGCTTTAACATATCTGTAGATATTTCAAGTATATTATCAATATCATTTACAGATATCGCCTTCCCAAGCACATTTCGCAATGTCACATTAATTGGCTTCTGCTCAATCTTATCATATTCAGGATTCATGATTTTCATTGGCGTATCAATAAACAGCACTGGTTTCAATGTTGTAAATGCATATTCAAATGATATATCTGACCAGTCTGTTATCAGCAGATCAGCATCCATAACCGTACTGTTAGAAGAAAAGTCCGTCTGTATAGTTATATTATCATCCTTTGCATATCGCTCCTGCATTTCCACAAACCGTTCCATCTGATGTCTCACCTGCTGCGGATGCGGCCGTACAATGACCTCATATGGTGTATTCTTATATTTATCTAATATCTGCTCAATACACAGATCAATAATATTTTCCGGCTGCCACGATGGTGCGATCAGTATTTTTTTCTTTTCATTTTCTTTTCTGTTTTCAATCTGATACTGCTCGATCATCTGATCCAATAACGCATATCCTGTCTCAACCAGAGTTTTAGGCTGTGTCACATACAGCGCTTCCATTTGCTGTATTTCACGTACCGAATCGATTCCTACACAAAAAACCGTGTCATAATAATCTAATGCACCTTTCCGTAATGTAAGTGCATTACTTCCCATCCCATGTGCTACATAAATATATTCAATATCTGATCTTACCTTGGAACGCTTGATATGATATTTTTCCAGATCTGGCATCGTCATCAGACAGATATCACAATCCAATTTCATAAACAAAGGAATCAGATACTTGTCCTGTGCTATATAATATGCCCGGACTGCCGACTGCTCCTGCTTCAGGATCGGATCCTCCGGATCACTGGTAACATAATCCATTTTATAATCAGACCGTTCAGCCAGATACTCTATGATCGGCTGATAATATTTATAAAAGCCCCGGCCCTCTGCATAAAATACAATTCTCTTTTCAGTCTTCTCAAACCGATGATAATCCTGTTTCTCTGTTCTCCCATACTTTTTTCGTATCTTTTCTTTTTCCTCTGCTGTTTCATTCAAGATCCGTATGTAATCCATATCAATATATTTTTCAGGCGGCATCACAATATTTACCAGATACATGGAAGGAATTGCGAACAAATTTCCAAAGATCCAATATACCCCGACTCCAGCCGGAACAAGGAACGCAAAATATGTGGAAAATGCTATCATAAATACCGTCATTCCTATTTTATTCCATTTTCCGGCATATAACTGCAGCACATTTATTTTATTTTGAACAACACACATGAGCCATGCGCTCACACCCGATAAAACAGGAATCAAAACCAGTTTATTATGTAATGATAATTGTGGTTTCTCTGATAAATTAAATCCGATAAAATTCATATCAAAATCTGATATCTTTTCTATCAGTCCCATAAGGTTTTCAGGCACACCGCTAATACCATTCTGTATTTCATGGATCATTGTCAACTGGTAAGAATTATCCTGCAATGTCCATCCAAGCCCCTCAAACCATTTTTGCAGCATAGCGATATCGGGATCCTGCATCCGCAGGATATATGAAAGCGGGCAATACATAACACCCACCAATCCAAGAACGATCAGAATCTGGATCAGCAGTGGTATCATATCCAGTAATGGATGATATTGCATTTTTTTATATAATTCCAGTTGTGCATCTGCATACCGATCTTTATCATCCACATATTTTACTTTTAAAGCATCAAGTTCCGGACGCATCTGTGCCATTTTTATCGAATTTTTCTGTGTAATCAATGAAATAGGAAATAATACAAATTTTGTAAAAATCGTAAACACAATAATTGACAATCCATAATTATTTACAAAAACATAGCACCATCTCATTATGATCCCGAAAAAATCCGAAACATAATTAATTATCTGATTCACTTCTATTCCTCATCATCTAACAAATCATCTGCAGTAACAATTTTCTTTTCTTCATTTCTTGTCTTTTTTACGGGCTGTTCTTCTGTTTTTCCTTTTTTTAATGCTCTTTTTATTTTACTGAATGCAATTCCTGCTACCGCACCTGCTGCGATCACTACTCCGGCAATTATCTGGATCAGATAACTTGTCGTCGCCGGATCAATATATAATTTCATTGTTGGAAATTCCTGTACTAATAAATTCATTTCATTAAACATCATACTATCTCCTTTTCTTGTTTTTTAATACCAGAAATCGATCAACGGTATCTTCTGCTTCGGTTTTGCACCTGCATATTTCCTTAATTCATCCTTGTCTCCCTGATATGTATACTTATACAAACAAGCATAATTTGCTGAATCATTTTTCAGAAGATCGGATATATTTTCCTTGTACTGTCGTATATATACACTTCTTGACCGATTTTCATCCGCTTCATAATCATAAATGGTTTTATCTTTGCTTTCACCTGTAATAAGCTTCATGATCGTTGGCATAAACTCTTCCGCACTTACCGGAGAACTGCAAACTGCAAGCCTGTCATTCTTTTTATAGGGTTCTTTGATAAAGAAAATAGGCTGAATACCATCTACCGTCATGATTTTTCCATGATCTGCCGTTATTATGATCGTTGAATTATCATAAACTCCCATATTTTTCAATTCATCAAGAAAAACGTACACATCATTTAGATTATCGTAAGCCGCTTCTGGCAGATTTTTTCCCTTTCCATCCCCATAATCATGCATTCCGCTAAAATGGTAAATTGCAAATGTTCCAGAACTGCTGTTATATTCTAGTCCCTGTGTCTGTAATTTTAAATAAAAATCATCATCCAGGTCCGGCGAATCTTCCCCTCCGCCGGAAGAACTGACCGCACCATCAAAATCACTGGTAACAACTAAAGAAAATCTCTTTAATGCCAGCGGCAATACTTTATACATTGCCCCCTTTATAATATTTTTCCGGACTGCGTGGTAATCGACTAAGATCTCACCATCTGCATTTTCCTGTACATTATCATAATATTCATATAGATTCTTTGCATTAAGAAAACTAACTGTTGCTTTATCCGTATATATATTACAAGAATACTGTTGTTCTTTTAGTGTATTATAAAATTCGACAGCCTTTTCTGAATGAAATGCTTCTTTAGAATATTCCCGACAAGGAATCGTATTATCAAATTCCTGTCCCGTTAACAGATAATTCATTGCCAGCGCTGTTCCGTCATATTTGCTGTCATAATTATCATAATATGTAAAATCATGCAGCGGCTCTAACGCATCCGGATATTGCTCTGTCATTTCGTCAATAAAATCATTGCTGTATGTATCAAGAACAAATACAAAAATATTTTTTTCTTCCGATACTGTATATTCATTTTTGCCTGAAACATAGTAATTTGTAATCTCTGCTTCTGAAGTATTCCTATAACCTCCGGATTTTATAACCAGATATACAGTTGCCGATATCTGAATACATAATAAACACACTGCTACATATTTCAAAATACTAAAGAATTTATTTTTAAATTTTGCAAACAAAATAACCGGAACTACAATACAGATTCCCCATACAATTCCGGTCATGATCATCTTGCCGGAATAATCACTCCATTTAATTGCATAAGCATCCGTAATACCAAGGTCACGATCAAATATCATAACCTGAATATAGGAAGCTACCGCTAATCCCCATAAACAACAACTGATAATCTTTGTTACATTCGTTTTCAATAAACTGACCAGAACAGATATGATAACGGATAAGAAAAAAGACTGCACGATCATACTACCCCAGAAATCAGATAAGTTAAATTCCAAGGTCTTTCGATTGGTATAATAAAATTCCAGTGTATTCTCTATAAATACCCAAAACATCAACAAAAACAGGGAAAGGAAGATATTAAAAAATCTTTTTATAATTCTTTTATATCGAACAACCTGTACTTTTCGGTTTTCTGCTGTTTCTGTAAACAGCCAGTATAACATTCCCGGATTTTTATCAACTGCTCCAAAGGTAAACAAACATAATAAAACAAGCCAGATGATCAATAATAAAGCAAACAGCCAATTTGAAAAATATTGAAAATCATCTGATCTTGCAACGATCATACATATAATAAAGGCAAAGAAGCCTGCAATATTCTGAAGCATATGCATTTCCCAAATGGATTCCCGCAGCTTTTTCATCACCATAAAGAAAGCATTTACCAGATATGACATAATAAAGAATCCCCCGCTGATCCCCCATTCGCCATTTGGAAGATATAACAGGATCAACATTCCCCAAAACATAAACGAACTCATCACTTGTTCATGCCAGTTCTTCAGCACTTTAATTACCCGATTATCTCTTCCAATATGATTGAAAAGGAATGGTAATCCTATTTGAAGAATAACCATGAAAAGAACAATTAGCAGATACAGTATTTTTACACGGCATTTACCAACAAGCACATAGTAAAACAATCCAGTCACATCATACAAATATAAAAAATACGAAAATAACATACATGGATTATTTTCCTTTCTTTTCCATATATAACGAAACACTGTAAGAAAAATAACACATATAATAAACCAGACCCCCAGCATTTTATCCTCCTCATACAAATCTTGCATTATGTTATGAAAGAAAAGAGGCTCTTTTTGTATATTCTAAAAGAACCTCCTTTTTTCAACTTATTGCTTTATGAACATTTATTTCTTTGTGATATATCCCTGTGCTTTTAATAACTCTGCGCAAAGGACAGCACCACCTGCTGCACCTCTGACTGTATTATGGGATAAACCAACAAACTTCCAGTCATATACAGTGTCTTCACGAAGACGACCAACGCTGATTCCCATACCATGTTCAAAGTCAACATCCATTGATACCTGTGGACGATTGTCTTCTTCCAGATACTGGATGAACTGCTTTGGTGCGCTTGGAAGCTCAAGCTCCTGAGGAACGCCCTTATATGATACCAACTTTTCGATCAACTGTTCCTTTGTAGGATTCTTCTTGAACTTAACAAATACAGCTGCTGTATGTCCGTTTAATACAGGAACACGGATACACTGACATGTGATAACCGGTGTTGTTGCAGGAACGATCACTCCATCCTCGATCTTACCCCAGATACGAAGTGGTTCCTTCTCTGACTTTTCTTCTTCTCCACCGATATATGGAATGATATTTCCAACCATTTCCGGCCAGTCCTTAAAGGTCTTACCTGCACCTGAGATTGCCTGATATGTGGTAGCAACCACCTCATATGGCTCAAACTCTTTCCATGCTGTAAGAACCGGTGCATAAGACTGGATGGAGCAGTTTGGTTTTACTGCTACAAAGCCTCTGGTTGTTCCTAGTCTCTTCTTCTGGAAATCAATGACCTTCATATGCTCCGGATTGATCTCAGGTACTACCATAGGAACATCCGGTGTCCAGCGATGTGCTGAGTTGTTGGATACTACAGGAGTCTCTGTCTTTGCATATGCTTCTTCAATCGCCTTGATCTCTTCCTTTGACATATCAACTGCACTGAATACAAAATCTACAGTTGCAGCAACCTGTTCTACTTCATTTACATTATGAACGATGAGCTTCTTAACGCCCTCCGGCATCGGAGTATCCATCTTCCATCTATCGCCGACTGCCTCTTCATATGTCTTTCCGGCACTTCTTGGGCTTGCAGCCACTGTTACAACCTCAAACCATGGATGATTCTCTAATAATGCTATAAATCTCTGTCCTACCATACCGGTAGCACCAAGAATACCAACTTTCAGTTTATCACTCATTTTTACTAATCTCCTAATCTTTTTTTCTTAGATCGCGCGAACCTTGATAACACCATCAATTGCAAGCAACGCATTGATATCGTCTTCTGTAGGAACCTTATCAATGTCAAGGATTGAGTATGCATATTCACCCTTTGCCTGACTGATCATTCCCGATACATTTCCGCCCTGCTTTGCAAATACGCCTGTAAACTGTGTCAGCATGTTAGGAATATTCTTATGGCAGATTGTAACTCTGGCAGTATCACCACATACGCCCATATTTACATTTGGATAATTTACGGAGTTCTTGATATTACCATTCTCCATAAAGTCTGTGATTTCTTTACATGCCATGATCGCACAGTTATCTTCAGATTCTTCTGTAGAGGCACCAAGATGTGGTAATGCAATTACATTTTTTGTACCTGCGATTGCCGGATTAGGGAAATCTGTTACATATTTTGCTACCTTGCCGCTTGCAAGTGCTGCCTTGATATCTTCATCATTTACAAGAACATCTCTTGCAAAGTTCAGGATTCTGACACCATCCTTCATCATGGCAAATGCATCTGCGTTCAACATTCCCTTTGTTGCAGGAAGTGCTGGAACATGGATTGTGATATAATCACATTCCTTATAGATATCTTCTACATTTGTAATATGTTTGATGTATTTGGATAAGCCCCATGCTGCATCAACGGATACAAACGGATCATAACCATATACTTCCATTCCAAGTCTGACTGCGATATTTGCTACCTTGGCACCAATCGCACCAAGACCGATAACGCCGAGCTTCTTGCCGGCGATCTCATTACCTGCATACTGCTTTTTCTGCTTCTCAACTGCTTTTGCAAGGTTCTCGTCAGAAGCATTGTCCTTTACCCAGTTGTATCCGCCCATCAGATCACGGGAAGCAAGAAGCAGACCTGCTACAACCAGTTCCTTAACACCATTTGCATTTGCACCTGGAGTATTGAATACTACAACGCCCTTTTCTGCGCATTTATCAAGTGGAATATTATTTACGCCTGCACCTGCTCTTGCAACACACAGGAGTTTGTCTGAAAGTTCCAGATCATGCATGGATGCACTTCTTACCAGGACCGCATCTGCGTCTGCATAATTATCCGTTATTTCATATGTATCCGGTAACAGCTCCATGCCACATGCAGCGATCGGATTTAAACAATTCACTTTAACTGCCATTTTTTATTTAACTCTCCTTTATATCCGCCTCCGCATGCAATCCCAAAGGACTGCATGCAGAATGCTCTTATTATGAATTCTTCTCTTCGAAATCCTTCATGAATTCTACTAACTTCTCAACACCTTCGATCGGCATTGCATTGTAGATCGATGCTCTCATGCCGCCAACCGTTCTGTGTCCCTTCAGATTTACAAAACCAGCCTCTGTTGCAGCCTTTACGAACTTGGCATCTAATTCTTCATCACCTGTAACAAATGGAACATTCATTAAAGAACGATCCTCTTTTACTACAGTTCCCTTAAACATCTTGGAGCTGTCTAAGAAATTGTAAAGGATTGCTGCCTTCTTCTCATTGTGCTCCTTCATAGCTGCAAGACCACCCATCTCTTTTACCCATTTGAATACCTTGCCACAAATATAGATACCGTAGCATGGTGGTGTATTGTAAAGAGAATCTGCATCTGCCTGTGTCTTATACTTTAACATGGTTGGTGTAAATGGCATAACGTCATCACGGATCAGATCTTCACGGATGATCGCAACTACTACACCGGCCGGACCTACGTTCTTCTGTACGCCAAAGTAGATCACACCATAGTCAGATACATTGACCGGCTGAGACAGAATGTCGGATGACATATCTGCTACCAGAATCTTACCCTTTGTATTTGGAAGCTTGTGATATGTAGTTCCATAGATTGTATTGTTGTGACAGATATATACATAATCTGCATCCTCATCAATCGGAAGATCAGAACAATCCGGAATATAGGAGAATGTCTTATCTGCTGATGAAGCAACAGCATTTACCTTTCCATATTTTTTAGCTTCTTCGTATGCTTTCTTTGCCCACTGACCTGTGATGATGTAATCCGCTACACCATTCTTCATAAGGTTCATAGGTATCGCAGCGAACTGCTGGGAAGCACCGCCCTGTAAGAATAATACTTTGTAATTATCAGGGATTTCCATGATATCGCGAAGATCCTGTTCTGCCTCTTTGATGATCGTATCGAATGCTTTCGATCGATGACTCATCTCCATAACACTCATGCCTGTTCCTCTGTAGTCAAGCATTTCTTCTGCTGCTTCTCTTAATACAGATTCAGGAAGCATGGATGGACCTGCTGAAAAGTTAAATACTCTTGCCATTTTTTATCTCCTTCTTTTTTATTATTGTTATTTTTAATTATCAAGATCTTTGTCTGTGAAACAGGTGTCGATTGCAGCACCCGGAGCTACCATAGGCCATACCTTATCATCGGAATCGATCATAACATCCAGTACGGTCGGACCATCTGCTGTCAATGCCTTCTTAAACTCTGTTTCAAACTCTTCGATCGATGTGATCTTACTTGCATTTGCCCCAAGTGCTTTTGATACTGCTACAAAATCAACAGAATCATCTAATACTGTATTCGAATACCGCTGTCCATAGAACAGATTCTGCCATTGTCTTACCATTCCGAGAACGTGATTATTTAATACCACCTGAATGATAGGTACTTTATAACGGGCTGCTGTCGCAATCTCGTTCATATTCATACGGAAGCATCCGTCTCCTGCGATATTTACTACAGTCTTATCCGGTCTGCCATATTTTGCGCCGATAGCTGCACCGACACCGTATCCCATAGTACCAAGTCCGCCTGATGAAAGGAAAGTTCTTGGCTCCTTATAAGTGTAATTCTGTGCCGCCCACATCTGGTGCTGACCTACATCAGTAGTGATTATAGCATTTCCTTCGGTAATTTCATAGATTTTTTTGATAGTTGCCGGTCCATTTAAGTGATCCATGTCGTATGTGACCGGATTTTTCTCTGTTAAATCCTTGATTTCTGCCATCCAGGAACGATTTGACTGAGTTGGAAGTTTACTGTTTAATATCGTCAGAACTTCTTTAGCATCACCCACAATGCTTGCATTTGCCGGAATATTCTTATCAATCTCGGCTGCATCGATATCAATATGAATGATCTTTGCATTTGGTGCGAACTTGGAAGCATTTCCAATGACACGGTCGGAGAAACGTGCTCCTACCACGATCACAAGGTCGGATCTGGATACTCCAAGATTCGATACCTTGGTTCCGTGCATTCCGATCATGCCGGTATAACGCTCGCTTGTACCATCATATGCGCCCTTTCCCATAAGTGTATCACATACAGGTGCATCTACCTTCTCGGCAAATTCTTTTAATTCTTCGGAAGCTCCTGAAATGATCACTCCGCCGCCTGCCATGATATATGGTCTTCTGGATACTTTGATCATCTCGATCACTTTATTTATATCTTCTTCCCGGATTGTATCTGTCTTACGCTCGATCACTGCCGGTTCTTCATATGTATACTCTGCCTCTGCAGCCGTAACATCCTTTGTAATATCAACAAGGACAGGACCTGGTCTTCCACTCTTTGCGATCTTAAATGCACGTCGGATCGTCGGTGCCAGATCTTCTACATTTTTTACGATAAAGCTATGCTTTGTGATCGGCATTACAACACCTGCAATGTCGATCTCCTGAAAGCTGTCCTTACCAAGCATATTTACTCCGACATTTGCGGTGATCGCAACCATCGGAACGGAATCCATATATGCAGTCGCAATTCCCGTTACAAGGTTTGTTGCACCAGGACCGGATGTAGCCATACAGACACCGACCTTACCTGTTGCTCTTGCATATCCGTCAGCGGCATGTGCTGCCCCCTGCTCATGTGATGTAAGTACATGCGTGATCTCTTCCTGATGCTTATATAAAGCATCATAGACATTTAAGATTGCGCCCCCCGGATACCCGAACACAATATCAACACCCTGTTCTTTTAAACATTCAATTACTATCTCAGAACCTGATATCTTCTTTGCCATTTTCCTTTTGCTCCTTTAATACTCTCTACTTATCAGCCTTTGGTACCTCTAAGATTGCTCCACGATTTCCTGATGTTACCATAGCGGCATATCTTGCAAGATAACCGGTTGTTACCTTCGGTGTTCTTGGCTTCCATGCAGCCTTTCTCTGTGCAAGCACATCATCCGGTACATCTAACGTGATCGTAGTATTGTTAATATCGATCTTGATGATATCTCCCTCTTCTACGAGTGCGATCGGACCACCAACTGCTGCTTCCGGTGAAACATGTCCGATGGATGCACCACGGCTGGCTCCTGAGAATCTTCCGTCTGTGATCAGGGCTACTGATGATCCAAGTCCCATACCTGCGATCGCTGATGTTGGATTTAACATCTCACGCATACCAGGGCCTCCTTTCGGTCCTTCATAACGAATAACAACGACATCACCGGGTACGATCTTACCGCCCTTGATCGCTGCAATCGCATCTTCTTCACAGTCAAATACTCTTGCAGGTCCTTCATGCACCATCATCTCAGGTACAACAGCGGAACGCTTTACAACAGAACCGTCCGGTGCAAGATTTCCCTTTAATACTGCAAGACCACCGGTCTTACTATATGGATTATCCAGTGTACGGATAACTTCCGGATTCTTATTTGCTACGCCGTCAACAGCTTCACCGATCGTCTTACCGGTTACTGTCATACAGTCTTCATTTAACAGACCTGCGGATTTTAATTCATTCATAACAGCGTATACGCCACCGGCTTCATTCAGATCTTCCATATAAGTAGGACCTGCAGGAGCCAGATGACATAAGTTTGGTGTCTTGGCACTGATCTCATTTGCATAAGAAATATCAAAGTCAAACCCGATCTCATGTGCGATAGCCGGAATATGAAGCATGGAGTTGGTAGAACATCCAAGCGCCATATCAACGGTTAATGCATTGATGATCGCTTCTTTTGTAATGATATCTCTTGGTCTGATATTCTTTCTGTACATATCCATAACAGCCATACCTGCATGCTTTGCAAGCTTCAGACGCTCAGAATACACCGCAGGTATCGTTCCGTTTCCAGGAAGTCCCATACCAAGTGCTTCTGTTAAGCAGTTCATGGAATTCGCTGTATACATACCGGAACAGGAACCGCAGGTAGGACATGCCTTACATTCAAATTCATTTACATCTTCTGCTGTCATGGTTCCTGCCGAATAAGAACCAACAGCCTCAAACATACTGGAAAGACTGGTCTTATGACCTTTTACATGACCTGCAAGCATTGGGCCACCGGATACAAATACGGTAGGTACATTTACTCTTGCTGCAGCCATTAACAGACCAGGTACATTCTTATCACAGTTCGGGATCATAACCAGTGCATCAAACTGATGTGCAGTTGCCATTGCTTCTGTAGAATCAGCAATCAGATCTCTGGTTACTAATGAATATTTCATACCGATATGTCCCATAGCGATACCATCACAGACTGCAATTGCCGGGAACATGACAGGTGTACCACCAGCCATAGCAACTCCCATCTTAACTGCCTGTGCGATCTTATCCAGATTCATATGTCCCGGAACGATCTCATTGTAAGAACATACAATACCTACCAGCGGACGTTCCATTTCTTCCTTTGTCATACCGAGTGCATTAAACAGGGAACGATGTGGTGCCTGCTGCATTCCGACTTTTACATTATCACTCTTCATCTCTATACTCTCCTTTATTTTATGCGTTCTGCAATTAAATCTCCCATTTCAGAACAGCTTACCGGTGTCATTCCTTCCGAAATGATATCACATGTTCTGTAACCATCTACCAATACCTGTTTTACAGCCTGCTCTACTGCATCTGCTTCCTTATCCAAGTCAAATGTGAAGCGAAGCATCATAGCTGCCGACAGGATCGTTGCGATAGGATTGGCCTTGTTCTGTCCTGCAATATCCGGTGCTGATCCGCCGCTTGGCTCATACATACCAAACTTCGTCTCATTTAAGGATGCAGACGGAAGCATACCGATCGAACCTGTGATCATGGATGCCTCATCGGAAAGGATGTCACCGAACATATTCTCTGTTAATACAACATCAAACTGTGCAGGATCCTTTACAAGCTGCATTGCGCAGTTATCAACTAACATATGCTCGTAGCTTACTTCCGGATAATCCTTTGCCACTTCTTCTACGATCTTTCTCCATAATCTGGAAGAATCCAGAACATTTGCCTTATCTACAGATGTAACTTTCTTTCTTCTCTTCATTGCAATATCAAAACCCTTGATTGCAATACGACGGATCTCGTTCTCATTATATACAAGGTTATCATGTGCAGTTAACACACCATCGATCTCCTCTGTACTTCTTGCTCCAAAATACAGGCCACCTGTCAGTTCACGCATGATCATCATGTCAAATCCACGATCTGCGATCTCTTCCTTTAACGGACAGGCACTCTTTAACTCCTCATAAAGATTTGCCGGTCTTAAGTTTGCAAATAATCCAAGCTCCTTACGGATCTTAAGAAGTCCTGCTTCCGGTCTTAAATTTGGAGGAAGCTTATACCATGGCGAGGTAGAAGTATTTCCACCAATGGAGCCTAACAATACAGCATCCTTTGATTTTGCCACTGCTACTGCCTCATCTGTAAGTGGCACTCCGGTTGCGTCGATCGAGCATCCACCCATCAGGATCTGCTCATAATCAAATGTATGACCATATACTTCACCGACTTTATCCAGAACCTTCATTGCTTCTGTTACGATCTCAGGGCCAATACCGTCACCCTTGATCACTGCTAAATTACATTTCATCTTTTATTCCTGCCTTTCTTTACCAAGTAATGCAACCTCGCCTTTCGGCTCGGTTTGTGCTGCGCACTATACATTTGAATAACTCCTATGCTGTATGCAAGCAAGCTTGCATAGCATAGAGTTATTCAAATGTGCATTACTTGTTGTTAATGTAGTTAATCAGACCTTCATTCTTAATGATCTCCTGCATGAATGGAGGAAATGCCTGCCCCTTATACCGGGTATCCTTTGTCTTATCGTAGATGATACCACTGTCAAAATTGATCTCTACTTCATCACCGTCCTCGATACCTTCTGCTGCTTCCGGGCACTCAATGATCGGAAGTCCGATATTGATCGAGTTACGATAGAAAATTCTTGCAAATGTATCTGCGATAACACAGCTTACACCGGATGCTTTAATCGCGATCGGTGCATGCTCTCTGGAGGAACCACAGCCAAAGTTCTTCTTTGCCACAATGATATCTCCTGCTTTTACGTTGTTTACAAATTCCTTATCTATGTCTTCCATACAGTGTTTTGCAAGCTCCGCAGGATCTGATGAATTCAGATATCTTGCAGGGATAATAACATCTGTATCTACGTTGTCACCATATTTGTGTACTGTACCATATGCTTTCATTCTGCGTACCCTCCTTAATTATAATCCAAGTTCTTCCGGACTGCTGATCTTGCCTGTGATCGCTGATGCTGCTGCAACAGCCGGGCTTGCCAGATATACTTCTGAATCAACATGACCCATACGTCCTACAAAGTTACGGTTGGTTGTGGATACGGCTTTTTCTCCTGCTGCCATAACACCCATATGTCCACCAAGACATGGTCCACAGGTAGGAGTGGAAACTACAGCGCCTGCCTTTACAAATATCGTCATGAGTCCTTCTTCGATACACTGTAAGTATACTTCCTGTGTTCCGGGGATCACGATGACACGAACACCCTGTGCTACCTGTCTGCCCTTGATGATATCTGCTGCAATACGCATATCGGAAATACGTCCATTTGTACAGGATCCGATCACAACCTGATCGATCTTGATATCGCCAACTTCATCAATTGTCTTTGTATTCTCCGGCAGATGTGGAAATGCAACTGTTGGACGAAGTGTAGAAAGATCAATCGTATACTCTTCATCATAAACTGCATCTGCATCTGCTTCATACTTCTTGTAAGCCTTTGTGGAATGTTCCTTCATGTATGCTTCTGTTAATTCATCCACTGGGAAGATTCCGTTCTTGGCACCTGCTTCGATTGCCATATTTGCGATAGTAAAACGATCATCCATGGTCAGGTTCTTAATACCGTCACCAACAAATTCCATAGATTTGTATAATGCGCCGTCTACACCGATCATACCAATGATGTGAAGGATAACATCCTTACCGCTGACCCAAGGTGCTTTCTCTCCTACAATATTAAACTTGATCGCAGATGGTACCTTAAACCATGCTTTGCCTGTCACCATACCGGCTGCCATATCAGTACTTCCAACACCGGTTGAAAATGCACCAAGTGCACCATATGTACATGTATGAGAATCTGCACCGATACAGGTCTCGCCTGCAACGATCAGTCCCTGCTCCGGTAACAGAGCGTGCTCAATACCCATAGAACCTACATCAAAAAAATTCTTGATCTGGTTCTCTGCCGAGAATTCTCTAACACATTTACAATGCTCTGCACTCTTAATATCCTTATTCGGTGTAAAGTGATCCATTACAAGTGCAATCTTATTCTTATCAAATACTTCTTTCTTATTGAATTTGTCCATCTCATGAATTGCTACAGGTGTTGTAACATCATTTCCAAGTACAAGGTCCAAATCTGCCTCAATCAACTGTCCGGCTTCCACGCTGTCAAGTCCTGCATGTGCAGCTAAAATCTTCTGAGTCATTGTCATACCCATGTGCTTTGTCCTCCTGATCCTAAATCTTATTTTGTAAATAACTGTCGCTATTTCACGCATTTTGTTATTGAATATTTTTATTGATTTTACCACACCGGCTGGTATAATTACAATATATAATAGTAATACATTGTATAACTTGTATTTATACATCGGAGGGACGCTATGATCAATAATCTGAATTATTATAATGTGTTTTACATGGTTGCAAAGACTGGCAGCATCAGCCGTGCCGCAAACCAGCTTTATATCAGCCAGCCCGCAGTCAGCAAGGCGATCAGCAATCTGGAAGAAAGCATAGGGATTGCACTCTTTGTCCGCAATTCCAGGGGCGTTGCCCTGACCGAAGAGGGGACGATCCTGTATGACTATATCGAGCGCGCGCTGGATAACATTGTAAAGGGAGAAGAAAGTCTGAAAAAATACAACGAACTTGGAATTGGTCATATCCGTATCGGTGTCAGCACCTCTCTCTGCAAGCATATCCTGTTGGACTACTTGAAGCCCTTCATCAAAGATAACCCGAATATCAAGGTCAGCATCGACTGCCACTCTACCAAAAATACGATCCGGCTCTTAAAAAATGAAGAAATCGACATCGGTCTGATCTGCGAAACGGAACTACCTAAAAATATCACTTATTCCCATGTACGCTCCATCCATGATATTTTCGTGGCAAATAGTGATTATATCGATAATTTTCCATACCGGGAAACAGAAGCCGGTCTGGAAGCAGGCGAAGAAACCGCCGATACACAACCGGAAGCTGCCAGCTATCCGATATTTTCCGGCTCGATCATAGGGAACCTGATCCCGCTTATGAATGTACAGCAGTCCGTTTCGGATTCTGAAGTCCTGACCGAAGATCATATCCGGGATATCTTCCGCCACTCTACACTTATGATGTTAGAGGAGGCAAATGTAACCAGAACCCATGTCGATAACTATCTGAATAAACATTCATTCCACTGTAACCAGCTTCTTGAGATCAATAACATGGATCTCCTGCTTGACTTCGCAGCGATCGGTATGGGAATCGCCAGTGTTGTCCGGGAATTCTCTGAAAGCTACCTGAAGGATGGACGTATCGTAGAAATCCCCCTTCCAACACCTATTCCAAAAAGAAGTGTCGGCTTCGCCTATCTGCAAAACCGACACCAGTCAAAAGCGTTATGTACTTTTTTAGATTATTGTAATATTTCGTGATTTCATCACTTAATGCATTCCACAAAATCAGATGTATTGTGTGTCTGTATTTTCCCGTCCACTTTTATGCTTTGTAAGGAACTGGATCACACCAAAAGCAACGATAAGTAACAAACTAAACAGAGATATCCATTTCGATACTGTCTGCATTATGGTTTTTCCGTACCAGACACAAATCGTTCCGCTTTTCCCATTCAGTTCCAGTCTGACCAGCCCGGTATCCGGATCTTTGGAAACCGGAAGCAGTTCCTGACTGCCGGCCGGATCGGCTACAGTTGCTTCATATCCCTTGTAGTAATATTTCGGAACAACACAACTGTCATAAGTACCATTTACATCAAAGGAATAGCTTCCATCTGAATGATACTCACCTGTCTCCGTCTTCTCATTCTCTCCATACAACCATATCGTTCCACTGTTATCACTGAACACTGTCTGTCCTCTGTCCGCTTCTGATGGCAGCCATTCACAAAAGCCGATCTCATTTGTATTTGCTGGTGTCTCGATATAGTCATATGAATAATCCATGTGCCGAAGAATCTCCACCTGCCATACGACACTCAGATTAAAGACACCGGCCAATACGCAGAGCACAAAACACAGTTTGCAGTTTTTCTCGGATAAAAGACTGTGTCTGTATAATACATATAACTGGTTTCCGATTCCAAATGCTACAAAAAATTCTGTGAACATATTCAGTCTCCATGGAAACTGCAGACTGATAAGCGGTGTTTTATCTATTAATTTCCATGGGAACAACCGTGTTTCTATGAGTAACAAACCAACTGCAAGGCAAAGGCACAGAATTGCCTTTTTATTTTTTATCTGTGACCGTAGTCCAAGCATTACCAGTAACAGGAAAATACCAAGCTCTGCAAAGGAAACTGACAGTCTTCCACTTACAATACCAAGCATCGTCATCATCTCATCCTGTGTCTCAAATGCCGGATTCGTACTGACATAAAATGTTCCATCCGCAAATTGTTCCAATACCGGAATCCAGTAAAATGCAGTCAGCAATACACAACCTAAAATCTCAGCCAGCACGCCCAGAATATGCTTTTTATCCCATACCTTTCGGATACGGAGCAGCACCCATACCACAGCGATTCCAACACATAACACGAAGCTGATCGTGTGACAGAGCAGCAAACCGGAAAATACCAGACATAACAACCCTTTTCTCCGTTCTTCCCGTTCTGTATAATCATACAATGCCAGAAATACCAGAGGAATGAATGCCATGGCGACAACTTCTCCCATTGCCGACCGTCTGTATATATCTTCCAAATGATAATGTCCCATTGTATACAATACCATCGTAACAAGCCCCACAAAATGACTTTTTCCAATTACTTTTCCTGCCCGGTATGATGTATAACAGGTCAGTAACAGCAACAAGAAAATATATCCCTTCATGGCTCCTGCCGGTGACAGTCCCATAAAACGAAGCAGGATTGCAGGAAGCAGCAGGATATCCGGATAAAAGATTCCTGCTCCATAACCATACCCCTCCAGCAGTTTATCATAAATATATGCAGGGAAACCCTGTCCGGTCTTTATTGCATGATAAACACTTTCTATTCTCAGAATATGAAAAGTCATATCGTCTCCCTGCGGAAGCAGTTTCCCCATACATGGTATCATGCACAGCAGACTGACGACCAGCATTATAACCAGCCATTCCATTCGTTCTCTTCTGTTGTACCCTTTCTCTTTTAAATCCATAGTCCCCACCTCCTTTATATTTACGTCCGAACCCATGAGAAACCTTTTCCCATTTTCCGAATTACCATAGCACTTGTCAAAATCATCCACTTATATGGGCTTTGATAAATAATAAAGCCCGCACAATCCTCTCTCAGCCACCAAACGGTTATGCCTCAATCCTATCATGCGGGCTTTCATTTATGATCTATTATTCTCTTACTTGAAGTAATCTACACCACTTTCAAAGATCTTCTGGTTCTGGTCGCCATAAATATTGACTGCAACCGCACGACCGGTACGCTCTGAATGTCCCATCTTACCAAGTACACGACCATCCGGACTTGTGATACCTTCAATCGCATAGTAAGAACCATTGACATTGTAGTACTCATCCATTGTCGGGTTACCGTTCATATCAACATACTGTGTTGCAACCTGACCATTTGCAAACAGCTTCTCACACCATTCCTTACTTGCAACAAATCTTCCCTCACCATGTGAGATCGGAATTGTGTATACGCCGCCAAGATCAGCTTCCTTTAACCATGGGGACTTGTTTGTTACCACCTTGGTATAAACCATCTTGGACTGATGACGACCGATGCTGTTGATCGTCAATGTAGGTGAATCATCTGTCTGTGGACGGATCTCACCATAAGGAACCAGTCCGAGCTTGATCAGTGCCTGGAATCCGTTACAGATACCAAGTGCAAGACCATCTCTCTGCTGTAACAGCTTCATAACCTCGTCTGCGATCTTCGAATTACGGAATGCTGTTGCGATAAACTTACCGGAACCATCCGGTTCATCACCTGCGGAGAAGCCACCCGGGAACATGATGATCTGGGACTGGCTGATTGCCTTTGTAAATGCATCTACAGAATCACGAATGCCCTGTGCTGTCATGTTACGGAATACAATTGTCTCAACCTCTGCACCTGCACGTTCAAATGCCTTTGCAGAATCATATTCGCAGTTTGTACCCGGGAATACAGGAATGAATACCTTTGGCTTTGCAACCTTATTCTTTGCTGTATATACGGTCTTTGCATCAAAGAGACCGGTCTTGATCTTCTTCTGTTCTACACCGGACTCTGTAGGGAATACCTTCTCCAGTGTCTTTGTCCATGCAACAAGTGCTTCATCCATTGTAACTGTTACATCACCATAGGTAAATGCTGCGCTGTCATTTACAGTACCGATCTTCTTAACCGGAATACCAAGTGTATTTATATTCTCCGGCTTCACTTCAAGGATGATTGAACCATAATCCTTGGAAACCAGTTCTCTCTTTGTAATACAGGTATCAATATCTACACCCAGCTTATTACCAAATGCCATCTTGCTGACAGCTTCGATCATACCGCCAAATCCTACAGCATAAGCAGATTCTACCTTATCTGCGAGGATTGCCTGATGTAACAGATCGTACATGGCAAGTACATTCTGATATACCGGGATATCATTTTCATCTTTTTCTATATCAAGCTTAACAAGCACATTGCCTGCTTTCTTAAGCTCTGGTGTTACTACGTTCATGTAGCTTGCAACATCAACTGCAAAGGAAACCAGTGTCGGAGGAACATCAATATCATTGAAGGTTCCTGACATACTGTCTTTACCACCGATAGATGGAAGTCCAAGTCCGACCTGAACATCATATGCACCAAGCAAGGCTGCAAATGGCTGACCCCATCTGTATGGATCTGTTCCGAGTCTCTTGAAATACTCCTGGAAAGTCAGACGGATCTTTGATACATCACCACCGGCTGCTGCGATCTTTGCTGCAGATGTAACAACTGCATATACGGAACCATGATATGGGCTCCAGCTTGACAGATATGGATCAAATCCATAACTCATCATTGTGATCGTATCGGTCTTGCCCTTCATAACAGGAAGCTTTGCGATCATTGTCTGTGTCGGTGTAAGCTGATACTTTCCACCATATGGCATCGTTACTGTGCCTGCTCCGATCGAGCTGTCGAACATCTCAACAAGACCCTTCTGTGAACATACATTCAGATCTGATAATGTGTCGATCCATGCTTTCTTTACATCTTCCGGTTCTTTTACAGAATCGAAATAATTATCTGCCTTTGCAGGAATCTCTACCTTAACATCTGTTTCCTGATGTGCGCCGTTTGTATCGAGGAATGCACGGGAGATATTTACGATCTCTTTTCCTCTCCATGTCAGAACCAGTCTTGGTTCTTCTGTTACTTCTGCTACAACAACGGCTTCCAGATTCTCTTCATCCGCATACTTAAGCATCGTATCTACATCTTTTGGATCTACTACGATAGCCATACGCTCCTGAGATTCTGAAATAGCAAGCTCTGTTCCATCCAGACCTGCATATTTCTTTGGAACCTTGTCCAGATCTACAACCAGACCAGGTGCAAGTTCTCCGATTGCTACGGATACACCGCCGGCACCAAAGTCATTACATTTCTTTATGATAGAAGCAACTTCTTCTCTTCTGAACAGTCGCTGGATCTTTCTCTCTGTTGGAGGATTACCCTTCTGTACTTCTGCACCACAGGTCTCAAGAGACTGGCTGTTATGTGCCTTGGATGATCCGGTTGCTCCACCACAACCGTCACGACCGGTACGTCCGCCGAGAAGGATGATCTTATCTCCCGGATCAGAATTCAGACGTTTTACCGCACGTCTTGGAGCTGCACCCATAACTGCTCCGATCTCCATTCTCTTTGCTACATAATCCGGATGATATATTTCATTTACAAGTCCTGTTGCAAGACCGATCTGGTTACCATATGAGCTGTAACCTGCTGCTGCGGTCGTAACGATTTTTCTCTGTGGAAGCTTTCCAGGAAGAGTATCCTTTAAAGACTTTGTAGGATCTGCTGCTCCGGTTACTCGCATAGCCTGATATACATATCCTCTACCTGACAACGGATCACGGATCGCACCACCAAGACAGGTAGCAGCACCACCAAACGGTTCGATCTCAGTTGGGTGGTTATGTGTCTCGTTCTTGAAGAATACGAGCCATTCCTCTGTCTCACCGTCTACTTCTACAGGAACGATGATACTGCAGGCATTGATCTCATCGGATACTTCCATATCGTCTAATTTGCCCGCTGCCTTTAACTGCTTCATACCCATAAGGGCTATATCCATCAGACAGATGAACTTATCATCTCTGTCCTTGTACATTTCTTTCATCTCTGCCCGGTAAGCATCAAATGTCTTCTCAAGCATATCCTTATAATCACCATCATCAAATTCAACATTTGTAAGCTCTGTTGAGAATGTGGTATGACGACAATGATCAGACCAGTATGTATCCAGCACACGGATCTCTGTCATAGATGGATCACGCTTCTCTTCACCCTTGAAATACTTCTGGATATGAAGGAAATCCTTAAATGTCATCGCAAGTCCGAGGGAATCATATAACTCCTTTAACTTGTCCTCTGCCATATCCTTAAAGCCATCAAAGACAATAACATCGGCCGGTTCTTCATACTCGGTAACAAGTGTCTCAGGGATCTCCATACCACAGGCTCTGGAATCTACCGGGTTGATACAGTATTCCATAACTGCTTTTAACTGCTCATCCGTTACATTACCGGATAAAATATATGTTGTGGCTGTCTTTATGATAGGATCTTCATCTTCATTTAAAAGCTTAACACACTGTTCTGCTGAATCTGCTCTCTGATCGAACTGTCCCGGAAGGAACTCAACAGAAAATACCTTATCTGTATCTGCCATTGGAAGATTATCTCCCTCGTAGATCATATCGATTGGTGGCTCTGAAAATACTGTAACCAGTGCTTTTTTGTATGTTTCTTCAGACAGATTCTCAATATCGTAACGAACCAGTACTCTTACATACTCGGCATCGATATTCAGATAGTTCTTGATCTCGTCATGAAGTTCCTTTGCCTTAACTGCATAGTCAGGCTTCTTTTCAACATAAACTCTCTTAACTGTGCTCATAAAAACCTCCATTTTTATCATATGTTTTTTCCCATATTGCGGGAATTCATATTATTACAAGCGTTTCACAACGCCTATGATACCACTTTTGAAATTCATTGAATAGCTTTTTTCAGCTTTTCTTTTTAAATTGTTGCTGTTTACCGAATAAACCTCAAAACAGCCATCTTTAATTGTGCAGTCTGCGGATAAGCTTGAATACCACTGAATTCTGATAGATCATCGGTGCATTCTGCGCATAGAAAATAATTCCATCTGTCGGTGCGTAAATATCGGCTGCGATCTCTCCGGTCATCGGATTTATAACATTTGCAATAACATTTCCCCGAACCACTTCATCTCCCGGACTTACAAACCGCTTTAAAAAACCACCGGATTTATCTGACTTTACAGACAGCAGTTCCTCCTCATCAAGAACAGTCGATATATAACCTGCATGACAGTTGTACCGGATGATTCCCATTCTGGTCAGGAATCGGAGTACCGCTGAAACCGCATGTGCTGCACTCTCACTGTCAATCTTCTCCGTCACACCGGAATACACAGAAAACGCCTCTGTTCCTCCGATCTGCCAGTTATAATTTAAAGTTGCCTTATCATATGCCCTCGGTTCTGCTGTCAGAACATAAGGAAGACCAAACAGATTGGCCAGACTGGTACTCTGCTTTCCCGTCTCCATCATTCTGACATGCGGGATAAATTCTCCATCCATATAAAAGCTTGCAAACTGTATTCCATACGCATAATCTTTTACATGATCCATAACCGCTGCCGCTATCCTGCTGGTCGCCTGTCCCTCCGGATTTCCCGGAAAAGCACGGTTCACATCAGAATTATCAGAGATCCAGTATTTCTTACCGACATTAAAGGAACTGTAATTTAAGGATGGGATCAGCAGTATCTGTTTTCCCGATACGATTGCTCCTCTTGTCTCAAGTTCACTTAATTTTTTCGACAGCAGGGAGCAGATATATAACTGCTGGAATTCATTTCCGCGCATAGCGCCCATGATACATGCCGCCTTTTCTCCTGTTCCGAAGCTGAAGCCTTTAATGGAATATTCTCCACGATAGGCGGTGTTCATCGTATATATGATCTCTTTACGCATTATTTGTCACACCTCCAAATATTCTGGCAACCAGCGAACCTTCCTCGATCACCGGATAAGCACGAAGTGAGAATACGACGCCTCTTCTTGGTGACAGGATCGTCTCTTCGACAGAACCGGTCAGTACATTGACGATCTGTCCGATCACATCTCCCTTTTCAACTACGCCTGAGTGCTTTACCTTTGGTATAAAGATTCCACTGCTCTCCGCATTCACAAAAGAGACATCCGTATCTCTGGCGATCTTCGGCATATGTGTATTATAAGCACAGCCATCCCAGATTCCCATATATTCCATCAATGAAAACAGACCCTCAACAATCTGATCTGCATAGTCGTAATCGATCATAAGTGCGACACCGGATTCTACGACCATACTCTTGACTCCGATCTCATTTAAAGAATATGCAAGGCTACCTTCCATAACGGTAGAGGATGGATGCACCCATACAACATCGGTATTCATTCTTGCAGCATATGGCAGGATATCATCTGCAATGTCCGAATTTACCCGTACCTGTGGCAGCTCTTTTAAATATACGCTGCTGGAATGCAGATCAACGCAGATATCCGAACCTTTAATATCCTGCAGCACAAGTGCCGCCGTATACTCCCCGACCGTTCCTTCTGTAGAACCCGGAAACAATGTGTTCATATCAATATCAAACACCGGAACATCTCTCACCTGTGCTTCTAAACCCATTGGATTAATAAACGGATATATGTCCACGATTCCTTTTAATTTATCAAAATCCTTTTTGATCCGTCGGATCACCTCATAGCAGATATACTGTCCTGCCACTTCATCTCCATGTACACCGGATACAATACTTAATCTTTTTTCTTTTCCTGTGGCAAAATCGGGAGCCAGACGATTTTTCTTTACCCGCATTACCTCATCGATCAGCATATCTGCTGACGCTACTGTTTCTATCATTTCTTCTTCCTTTACAGCAAAAAACAGAGCCCCCATGGCGCTCTGTTTTGTTTTTTATTTATTAGGATCCTTGTCTTATACAGGATTTCCATCTTTTATTTCAGCACCTTATCTATTATACACGTTTCTCTCGTTATACGTCAACAAACAAGGAACTTTTTATACACATCATGCCCTTTTTCGATATTCGATCCGGAGCTTATCTGCGATCAGTGCAATAAATTCTGAATTTGTTGGTTTACCTTTACCAGCATTCACCGTATATCCAAAAATATCATTGATCACATCGATCTGTCCTCTGCTCCATGCAACCTCGATCGCATGACGAATCGCACGTTCTACGCTGGATGATGTCGTTTTATATTTCTTTGCAATCGTCGGATATAAAAGCTTCGTTATGTAATTCAACATATTGACATCGTTTACTGCCATAATGATTCCTTCACGAATATATTGATAACCCTTTATATTAGCCGGAATCCCTATATCCCTGATAATATCCGTTACATCACTCTCAATATTATTCGCTGCACCAGACAGTCCCTCTCTATTCTGGATGCAGATCAGATCTTTTGAGATCTCAGTCTGAACCTCTTTTCTTCTGTTGTAAATCTGATGAATTCTTGCAATGAGCTGCTCAGAATTATATGGTTTCAATACATAAAAAGATGCCCCCAGTTCGAATGCGCACCGTATCAGTCTCTGCGAACCAACCGATGTTACAATGACAAATAATGTATCTGGGCATTCGCCTGATTCCCGGATCTGTTCCATTACCCCTAATCCATCCAGAACCGGAAGACAGATATCTAAAAGTACAACATCTGGCTGATATTTTTTTATTGATTCGATCGCACTCTCCCCATCACTTACCTTATCAAGAACCCTCATCCCTGTTCTTGTGTTCGCTGCTGTAAGCTGACGTGCTATTAATTCACAGTCGCTATCAGCAATAATAATACTGATTTCTTGATTGTTCATTATTCAATCCCCCTTAATCTTTTTTGTTTGAAAAATCGACTGTTTCTAAAGTATATTTGTGATTTCGACAAATGTCAAGAACTTACCAGGTTCACAGAACCCCCTCTGATAAGTGAATTTTTATCCATTTTTCGACATATTTCGTCGTCACCTGATGGAATGCACCATATTTCTAAGAAATACTTTGCAGGGAATACTCCGTTTTCTGAAGCATACTGCGATTATCCAGTCGAATTTTGTCTGCAATCAATGCAATAAATTCCGAATTTGTCGGTTTGCCCTTTCCCGCATGGATCGTATATCCAAATAATTCATTGATCGTATCCATACTGCCTCTACCCCAGGCAACCTCGATTGCATGACGGATCGCACGTTCCACTCTGGAGGCTGTCGTTCCATATTCCTCTGCAATCGATGGGTACAACTGCTTTGTAATTGAATTCAGGATGTCCATATCGTGAACTGCCATCAGGATCGCACTGCGAAGATACTGATATCCTTTTATATGTGCAGGGACGCCAATCTCATGTATGATATCAGTCACTACGGCTTCCAGCATGTTTCCATCCGAACCTGTTTCCACCAATTTCTGATAATTATCATTTCTTTTAGCCTTCATAACATCCTCAATAATCTCCCGGATCTTTCGTTCATCATATGGCACATCAAGAATTCGCAATACAAGGCGGTCTGCGATCTTATAGTAGATGAAGTCAAGATATTCTTTATGTGTTTTCGATCCGCACAGAAGAATCCTTGTATTCTTCAGATTCTTATAGTGCATGATTTCTTCTGTTATCTCCAGTATATCTTTGCCCGGCAAAACCTCATCCATGATCACAACATCCGGTTCCCGTTCCAGAATCTTCTTCACGGCTTCCTGTCCACTGTCACATATCCCCGAAACTTCATACCCCGGAATCGACTTCACGATAGATACAAGCTGTTCCACTTCTCTTTTGTCGCGCTTTACTATCATTATTTTTACATAATTCATAATGTCCCTCCTGCTCTTCTGCCTTGGACAACATTATATCTCTATGATACCTGCTTTGGAATATACTTCTCTCCGCAAGTTGCGACAGCTTTTCGCCTCTGTGGAACAATTTTGTACCATCTCGACATTTTCCAAGCAGAACTCCGTAGAATTATGTCTGATCTGTGTAATAAAAAAGAAGATGATGTTCCATCTTCCTTTTTTCTCTATGCCCGCCTAGGCTCCGTCCGGATTAAAAGAGTTCTTTATATATCTTGTAAACTCTGTCCCGGTCAAGTTCTACAAAGTTATTCGCCATCAGACGACCCTGATTCGTCATAACGGAATCGGTAAATTCGACAAGATCTTGCTCCGTTACCCCATATTCATGCAATGCTTTCTTTGGAATCAGAATATTTAAAAGATCCTCCAGAGATTCATAGACATTTTCGACATCGCAGCCAAGGATATCTGCAATAAATGCATTTAATTTTGCAATTTCTCCATCCTGTCTGATCTCCATATAATTCTTCATGACTCCGGTAAACATGGCATAGTTCGATTCTCCATGCGCAACATGATAGGTTGCTCCAAGCGGATAGCTTAAGGCATGTACTGCCGCACAGCCAGCATTGCCAAATGCGATTCCGGCGTAGTTTGAAGCTACAAGGAAACGGTCTAACAATGGAATTCTTGCCTCCGGTCCTTTCTCACGGATCTCCATATATCCATGAAGGATCATATCGATCGCCTTATAGCCAAACATACGTGTATATTCATTTCCTTTCGGAGACAAACTGGACTCTACAGCATGGACAAGTGCATCGATCGAACTGGTTGCAAAGAAGCGGAACGGAAGGCCCTTTAACAGCTCCGGTATCAGGACCGCAGAATCTCCATACATCTCATCGACTGCCAGTCCCTTTTTCGTTCCCCTGCTGTTTAATGCAAGAATCGCTATATTTGTTACCTCTGAACCGGTTCCACAGGTAGTTGGGACCAGTACCAGTTCTTTATCTTTTTCTATCGGAAGCTTGCCATCATACAGATCAAGAATCGGGGATACATACTTTAATGCAAACAGCTTTGAAATATCAATTACCGTTCCTCCACCGATTGCTATAATTCTTTTATGTTCACCCTTTATATCCTTATAAATTGCCTCCGCCATATCATCTGAAGGCTCACCTGCACCATATTTTTCCTGAAAGATAACATCACATTCCAGATCCATCTTTCCAAAAAACGGTTCATAGATATATTCATTTGTAATTACCAGATCACCTTTTTCGATATGGAATTCATCAGCAAATTCCTTACATGTGTCATACTTATAAATCGTTGGTTTGAGCATTAACTGTTTCATACGTATCCTCCATTCATTTTCTCTGATATTTCTGTACCAAAATTTTTGCTCACATTGTACCACTATAGAATGAAATTACAATTACCCAAAAAGAGCATCTTTTTTACTCTTCTGTATCATCAAATGCCTGAATATATCCAACGGTTTCATTGTTTCGATCCATCGAATAGGAAGGATCGATGACTGCCTGTATAAAATCTGCACCTCCGGATTCGATCGGTACCACCTTTAAGCCCAACTGCTTCTCTACCTGTGCAACTGTCATATCATCTAAAAATACCTGTTCTCCCATTCGCAGCATATTCGATGGAATGAGCAGCGCTTCTCCCAGATCATCTCCTGCTGCCTGCCGCTCTTTTAACTGGGTCGTCAGATCAATGCCTGTGATCAGTCCGGATACTGTAATTGTTTCTCCAAAAAAGTCATTCCGGATGCAATATACACGGATCGTAAGTCCTGGATATGCCTGCATCAGCCTTGCTGCAAAGTCTACAACCGTACTATATGTCAGTTTTCCGGTTGCCATACAGATCGTACGGCGGAATGTTCCTTTCTGTTCCTGATATTCCGGTGAAGCCAGCAGCTCCTGATAGGCTTCATCAAATTCCTCTAAAAACAAACGCATCATTCCAACGCCATTTTCAAGCTGGATATAACCATCATAGCGTTCTGCTTCCGGAAATTCCCGTCCGGCCGTTATATACCACTCATCACTTGCATGAATAAAATGAAGCGAATACCTTTCATAGAATTTTTTCTGATAACTCTCGATCAGATCGATAACCTGTCCCGCTTCTTCCTTCGTAAATAATTCTAATGGGTACAAACCTTTTCGGAATTTCGTAAGTCCGGCAGGAACAACGGATACACTCCGCATAAATGGCAGATACTTTCCAAGATCCCGGATACTCCGTTCCAACTCTGCCCCGTCATTTACACGCTTGCAGAGAACGATCTGCCCATTCATCTCTACATGCCCTTCAAAAAGACGATCCAGATATTTCAGCCGGTCACCTGCAAAACGATTATGCAACATCTTGCAGCGAAGCTCCGGATTGGTCGTCTGAACCGATATATTGATCGGTGCAAGCTGCATCTTGATGATACGATCCACATCCTCATCTGTCATATTTGTAAGCGTGATATAATTGCCCTGCAAAAAAGACAACCGGGAATCATCATCCTTAAAATAAAGTGTCTCTCTCATCCCCGGCGGCATCTGATCAATAAAACAGAACATGCATTTATTGGTACAGGAACGATAATCGCTCATAAGACCGTTTTCAAATTCCATCCCAAGATCATCATCATAATCCTTCTCGATCTCAAGCAGCCATTCTTCTCCATATGATTTACGGATCAACACCTCTATATATTCATCTTTGATCATATAACGATAATCAAATACATCTTTTATTTCTTTATCGTTGATTGCAAGCAGATAATCACCCGGTTCTATTTCCATCTCTTCTGCAATGGAGCCCGGATAGACTACCGTAATTAAATGTTCTATTTTCTTCACAGTTATTCCTCATCATTTTCTAATGTATCTTCCCCATTATACCATCGCAAAATAAAAAAGAAAGATGATAAATATGCAAAAACGATGCTTTTTTGAGAATTTTTGTATGCTTCTGTGGCGTATCCTTCTGTACATAAACAAAAGACAAAGGAGCGAACATCATCTTGCATATATTTGGAACTGTAATTAAGAAAAAGAAGGTCATAATTCTGGGGATCATCTATATACTGTTACTGATACTTGTGATCCTTGCAGGAAAGGCGAAAAAAATGAAACTTCAGGAACAGGTCTCCCAGTCAGACTCCAGACCCATCACAACAGAACAGGTTTCTGTCTCCGAAGATTCCACCGAGAAAACCAAAGCATCCTCCGACAGCTATTCTTCCTTTGATACTGCATCCGTTTTACAAACGCTTGCCTCCGCAACAGAAGCAAAAAACAACGGGCTGCTGACACTGGTCAATATGTCTCATACCCTGCCAGCCGACTGGACCGTTGATCTGGTCGAACTGCGAAACAATCAGTCGATTGACCGCCGTGCTTATGACGGGCTTCAAAAAATGATGGACGATGCAAGAGCCGAAGGTCTTGACCCTCTGATCTGCTCTTCCTACCGTACAAATGAAACACAGGAACGGCTCTATACAAATAAAAAGAATTCTTATCTGGAGCAGGGTTACAGCGAAGATGATGCTACAGCCCTTGCTGCTACCTGGGTTGCCTATCCCGGTACCAGCGAACACCAGCTCGGCCTTACCGTTGATATCTGTTCCATTGGCAACCAGGAGCTGGATTCCTCCCAGGAAGATACCGCCACCCAGCAATGGCTGATGGCAAACTGTTATAAATACGGCTTCATCCTCCGTTATCCGGCAGATAAATCCGATATAACAGAAATCTCTTATGAACCCTGGCATTACCGCTATGTTGGTGTTGAAGCTGCTACAGAAATGTACCAGAAGCATCTTTGTTTAGAGGAATATCTGGAACAGCATACCAATTAAAAAAGCAGTTCAGTCTCCGGTGATCTGTTCTTCACCATCCAGACTGGACTGCTTTTTATTTATATTCTTATTCTGCCGGAATAAATGGAAGGTCGATCGGTTGATCTGCTTTTGTGGATGGCTCCGTTGTCGCTTCTGTCGTAGCCTCCGTCGTTTTCTCTTCCGTTGTACGCTCTTCTGTCGTCTTTTCTTCCGTTGTCTTTTCTTCGGTTGTCTTTTCCTCGGTCGTGCGTTCTTCCGTCGTCTTTTCTTCGGTTGTCTCCTCCTCGGTTGTCTTCTCTTCTGTCGTCTTTTCTTCCGTTGACGGCTCTTCAGTTACAATCGGCTTCTGTTCCTCGGTCGTTACAACCGGAAGTTCATCTTCGATTCCCGCTGCCGTTGTTGCCTCATACGTCGTAGAGGCTTCCGTAGAGTAAGATGTGTGTGAATCATAAGTATTATATTCCGATGTTACTTCTATTTCTTCTTCATTCTCGGAATCGTCATTAATATTTGTAGTTGGCAAAGGCTCTTCTGTAACAATATTTACTTTCTTCTCCTCAGTAGAGCTCTCTTCCTGTTGCGTCTCCTGCTTTGCCTTTTCATATTTTGCTTTATTTGTCTGAAAGAACACACCAAAGAAGGTATATTCACATATGATAAGTACAGCAAGCACTGCAACTATGATCTTCAGTATATTATCCTTCCTCCAGAACCGTTTCTTTGCAGGAACTTCATCCGTTTCCGGAACATCTGTCTGATCTGTCTCTTCCGGCTCGGTTTCATCTATATCTTCTGTCTCTGTGATCTCACTTACTTCATCTATATCTTCTGTTTCAAATATTTCTGAGTTATCCGTATGAATCTTTTTATCCATATGTACCTCCGACTATTATTATCCATTCTGGCACATTTTATACATGCCCTTTACCTGTTGGTTACAAACACGTCTTATAGTATAATACACCGCACAAAATCTGTAAAATCATTTTACGAAAAATTATAAATCTTTTACATTTTTGTTACATTTACAGTGTCAGGTCCGGAGCGAATCAAAGGTATTATACACATTCAGGATTCCATAGCCCCACTCCGGGTTCGGATATTCCCTTGCAAACAGATATCCCTCTGTATCGTTCATGACATATGAAAACGGACTTCCTGCCGTTCCCGGACGAACTGCTCCCCGAATAAAATAATTACGGATCTGATTTCCATTTACAAACCGTGCCAGATCCCGGTCTCTTGCCCATTGCAGGATTAATGCCGCACACCCAGCACAATGCGCTGCTGCAACAGAAGTACCCGTTTTCCTGACAAATGTTCCTGCTCTGCCCGGACCATATACATCAACACCCGGAGCAACAAAATCCGGCTTGATATCATCTGCCGCCGTATATCCCCTGCTTCCATCCAGAAACAGTGTATCCGAATAATGATCATATGCCCCCACTCCCATCGGAACTACTCCTGTAGCTGGATTCACAAGCGTTGTTTCAGGCGTTGGTCTTATAAACCGGGTATCCGGGGAAAGAAATGCTGTGATCGGCAGCCATGCATGAAAGGTCTTCTCGGTATCACCGCTTCCATATACCCGGATCCGCCACAGACCATTTGGCGGATCAAAAAAGCGCATCATGATCAGTTCTTCTCCCGACTGATCCTCTACAAGAAAATAATCGATATATATGATCCCACCACCAAAAACCGGACGTATGACTTCACTTTTATCAAAGCGGGGAGCAATCTGACTTACAAACTCCCCACCCGGAATCTCAAATGCCACAGAATATGTATTGGGAACCGCTCCCCAGATCTCAAGTGTAAAGCTGTTATTTCCCGTAACATTAATCTCCATTTCCGTATAAGCGCTTCCCCCTTCGATCCTGCCTCTGAAATGATGCCCCGCAATTCCCTCATTTCCTGCCGGAACGGACACAGCAACTCCGGTCATGATACCAACATTTGAAAGCAGTGCTTCTAATGCAGAAGAACCAGTATGGCTCCCACTGTTCGAACCAACTCCAATCAGGATTGATATATTTTTCCGAAGTCTGCTTGCCTGTCTCCGCAGAAATGCTACCCCCATCATAATATCATTTTCCTGATATGCTTCTACGTCCTCCGGCACACCATATAATCCTCGCAGATTATTCTTTGCCTGCTTTAATTTTACAATCACATATTCTGCTTCCGGCGCCACTCCTGTGAAATCAGCTGTCCGTTTTCCTGCTGCAATCCCTGCAAGAAAGGTTCCATGTCCATTTGCATCTGTCAGGATATCCGCTTCATTTCGTATGGCTTCATTAATATCCTCCTGCTGATATACCGTTCCATATCCGGGATTTTCTTCCTGATCTGACGGTCCCGGCACGGACTGATCCCATGCTGCAAGAATTCTTGTATTTCCGGCAACATCCAGAAACAGATCATTCCGAATATCAATCCCGGTATCGATAATTCCGATCAGAATTCCCTTTCCGGTAAGTCCAAGGATCGATTCCTGCTGTATATTCACAGCTCCGACTGCTTCTACACTACTGGTATCCATCAGCCCATACAATTTGGGGAAAAGTGTGTATTCCAGTCTGGAAAAGATCTGCATATAATCCTCTGGCTTCTCCCTGTATAAAACAGCAAACCGTTCATCAATAAAGAGCAGGCAGCCGTTTTCTCTGTAAATATCCAAAACAACTTCCCGCTCTTCGTTGTATTCAATCAGATAGTCTGCATAATCTTCCCTGTACGCTACATTTTCACATTCCATTTCGATTTCCATCGTATGCTTTTCGTATACAGTCTATTCCGTCTGATTTCTTTCTATACCTTTTTTGCACCTGTTATATGATTGGCCCCTGCAGCTTCTTATCCACTTGTTCCTTCAGTATATCAAACTGACATGGACCTGTTTCCAGAATAATCGTGTTAAATGTTTTCAGGTCAAAGTCATCTCCCATTTTCTCTTCTGCATAATCCCGCAGTTCTTTCATTTCATAATATCCGGTCGAATAACTCTGATATACTGCCGGATCTCCGACCATTGTCGTGTACAGCTCCTGTGCAGCACTGCCATCCATTCCATTCTTTGTCAGATAATCGGCTGTATCCTGCAACGTCCATCCCTCATAATTGATTCCCAGATCCACTCTTCCCATCATAAGATAACTCATCTCATCATTCAACTGATAAAGGGCTGCAATGGTGTCTCCATATTCCGGTTCCTCATACTCATAGTAATATAAAGAATCATAACATGCATACATCGCCCATCCTTCTTTATATCCTAAGAAGTTCATCAAAGTCCGGACCGGCTCCGGATCCGTTGACATATAATAAGCATTTTGCAGCATATGACCCGGATATCCCTCATGTGCCAATGTCGTCCACATGCCATCCGTATGCAGACCATTCACCCGGATCAGATTATTATCCGGATCATCGATTGCCGGCGCCATATAATAAGCCAGTACATCATCCATGATCGTTTCGAGGTTCTTATCCAGCGCCTCTGCCTTATAGTTTATCGTTCCTGCATCCGGATAATGCTCTGATGCCGTTTCCATCATTTTATCGACCATTTCCGAAGCTGTCATCTGATCGGTTTCCGCAAATATTGAATCATAATTGGCAGCAAAATATTCATATGCCGCCTGATTTCCCAAATAATACTGATATAACGATACCATGAGTTTTTGAAGCTCTGTATCCAGCATATCGATTACCTCTTCCGGCGACTTGGCTGTTCCTGCAAAATTTTTCAGCAGATATTCATAATATTCCTTGCCACCATCATAGTTGCAGATACCACCATCATTGGTTCCGGTTCCCTTCAGACCGGAAAGCACATCTGCAACATTCTCAAATGCCGGAAGCAGGGAATTCACAACTGCCTGCTTATTAGCCTCCTTGTATTCTGCCTTTTCTTCATCCGTCGGAAAGTCAAGCGCATCAATATTATCATTAAATGTTGTTTCCATAAAATGATTTTCCTTATCTGCAACAAAATCCTTGCACTGACTGATGACTTTATCGCAGACTGCATCACTCATAAAATAACCCTTTTCTGACTTTTCCTGTTCAAAATCCAGATACTCTGCAAAATAATCCGGAATCTGACCAAGCAGTTCAATATAACGTTCCACATCTCCCTTATCATCAAATCGGTAATCTGTGAAATTCGTTGCAATATTGGCCTGAAGTCCACGCATCGGGGAAAACGGCTCATACAGATATACATTATCAAAAATTCCCGCAGACACTTCAAAATACTCATCCAGCACATCATAGGTCAGCTTCTGATCCTCTGTCAGGCAGGAACGGTCAATAGCATCCAGCTTCTTTACCCAGCCTTCAAACTCTTCCTTATCCTGTCCGATCTCCTCTGCTGTCATTCCCGGGTCTCCCAGTGTGACCTCCGGTTCTTCCAGACCGTAATCCGCACCATCCTTAATCGTATAATTATACGTCAACGTGTCGTCCGTAACAACATCCTTAAAATAATCATCCAGATACTGTTCAAATTCCTGCTGCTCCTTCAGCGCATCCTCGGAGAAAGACTCCTGCGCCCTCTCTGTATTTTCAGTTGTATCGTTTTTGTCATTCAAATGTCTGCGCTCTCCCTGTGTCTCCCCACAGGCAGATAATCCAACCGCAAGAGAAATGCAGATAGCCGCAGCCATTACATTTTTACAGGTTCGTAATAATCTCTTTTTTAACATACCCTGCTCCTTTTCGCTTTTTTTCATAGTATCACAGGATTCCCAGACCATCAAGGACTACCTTGATACAAGACTGCGGTATCATCAGAAGATTCCCAGACCGCCTTCCTGCAATACATCTGTATTTTCCTTTTATTTTACCCAGAGATAACCATTTACATACTGATGCCGACGCAATACAATAATTCAAAAGCTCCGGTATTTTTCCGTCTTCGCTCTGCCATATGATTTCACGATCTGGAAATTATGATCCATATAATAAAGGCTTAAAGACCGTATATTTTCTGTATACAATCTTTAAGCCTTATTAATTACAATATTTTCTCTTATAGTATCAATTATTATGATTGTTTTGTCGCACAGGCCTCGATCTGCATCGGTTCTACACCACGAAGCTCGATGATCGGATTGCCCTTGCCATTTACATAATCTCCGGTTATGATCACCCTGCCAATGCTATCATCTCTTGGGATCTGATACATGATATCCAGCATGAATTCCTCAATGATCGCCCGAAGCGCTCTTGCTCCTGTATTCTTTTCAAGTGCTTTTTCTGCGATCGCTTCATATGCAGAATCGTCAAACTGAAGATCTACCTCATCCAGTGCCAGCAGCTTCTTATACTGTTTCAGGATTGCATTCTTCGGTTCCTTTAAGATCTTGATATACATATCCTTATCTAACGCATCCAATGTGAATAAGACAGGCAGTCTTCCAAGAAATTCCGGTATCATACCGAATTCCCTGAGATCCTCGTTGGTCACCTTCTTTAAAATGTTCGGATCTTTGTCGTATTTGTCCTTCAGATCTGCACGGAAACCGATCGAGGACTGTTTATTCAATCTTGCTTTAATGATATCTTCGATTGCCGGGAATGCCCCGCCACAAATAAATAAAATATTCTTTGTATTGACCGTTGTCATAGGAACCATTGCATTCTTGCTTCCGGAACCAACCGGAACCTCAACATCTGCGCCCTCCAACAACTTTAACAAGCCCTGCTGAACGGATTCTCCACTCACATCACGGCTGTTGCTGTTCTGCTTCTTTGCGATCTTATCGATCTCATCGATAAATACAATTCCCTTTTCTGCTTTTTCGACATCATTATCAGCGGCTGCCAACAGCTTTGACAATACGCTTTCTACGTCATCACCGATATAACCGGCTTCCGTCAGTGTGGTCGCATCTGTGATCGCAAGCGGTACATTCAACAGCTTTGCGATCGTTTTTACAATATAAGTCTTACCACAGCCTGTCGGCCCTACCATCAGCATATTGGATTTCTCGATCTCGATATCATCCATAGAGTCTGTCAGCACACGCTTATAATGATTGTATACTGCAACAGACATTACCTTCTTGGCATATTCCTGACCAATCACATATTCATCTAACATTGCTTTGATCTTATGCGGTGCAGGGATCGTTGCAAGTGTCATTTCCTGCTCTTTTTTCTTCGGCTTTGCCGCTTTCTTCTTCACCTTCTGTTTATCCGGTATATCATTCATTCCCATCAGTCTGCTCATGTCAATATTTCCCATATTGGAAAGATTGGAGAGATCCAGAAACTGCATTCCGCCAAATCCGCCCTGATTCAGATTATCAAAAGTCTTCTGCATACAGTCTGCACAGATATGTATATTGCCCGGCATATCGATCAGCTTTCCGGCAACACTTTCCGGTCTTCTGCAGAGATAACAATATTTCTCGTATTCATCCTCACGCTTGTCTTCTGTTTTATGATCATCAGCCACCGTCTGACTGGTCAGTTCTTTATTTTCATCATCATTTCTATAATCAGACATTTTCATCCTCCATACTTTTGTTTCCTGTCTAAAACAGCTATCTATATTAAATGATATAACTCTGCTACATGATACCACAGATTCCACCCATATGAAAACAGTATTATTTCTGGTAAAACGGTTAAATTTTTCTAAATAATTTTCTTATTACCACCCTCGATTAATTAAATTAAGTACAGCTACTCTCATTTCTCCCTGTTTTCCTGTTTTTTCTTCAGATAATATACAAAATCTCCCATTCTGTTCCACTTGTAGAAATGAAACCGAGAATATGGTATCATATTTTTAGTTGTATATGTGAATGGAGGGTTATACATGAAGAAATTATCAATTATTGTCCGTTCTGAAAAACTGGATGATGTAAAAGCCATTCTGGACGAATGCGGATCCACCGGTGCTACTGTATCAAATATTATGGGATATGGTAATCAGAAGGGTTATAAAACAACATACCGTGGAAGTGAATATGTGGTCAACCTGATTCCGAAGATCAAGATTGAAACCATCGTCAAGGATGATGTTGCCGATAACATCATCTTTAAGGTATGTGAAAAGATATCAACCGGAAAAGTCGGCGACGGCAAGATCTTCGTCTATGATGTTGCCGATGTCATCCGTATCCGTACCGGCGAACACGGTGACACCGCCTTATAACATCTACCTGTCATACAAATAAATCCGCTGTGCTATACCACACCTGTTATTACGCAAAACACTTTCGTTCTAGTCCTCGAGCAGCGGTACATAAAGCTGCAAAAGACGCAGCTTAAGTACCGGCCTCGGACAAGGTTTGCTTCATAACAGTGTAATATAGCACAGCGGATTTATTTGTATAACAGCTACGTAAGAATCAAATGCAAGTGTTCTGCGAAATAAAGTTATAGCTACCACAAGCACAGGCTTTTATAGCGGCTGTTATATTCCGCGGGCTTTGCGTACACAGGCTTTCATTGCTTCGATCACGGAGGAACGGAAGCCTTTTTCTTCTAAAACGCGAACAGCTTCTATCGTTGTTCCGCCAGGTGAGCAGACCTGATCCTTTAATTCACCCGGATGTTTTCCCGTTTCAAGTACCATCTTTGCACTTCCAAGCACGGACTGTGCTGCAAATTTATATGCCTGTGCTCTTGGCATACCATCTACCACTGCTCCATCTGCCATAGCTTCGATCAATATATAAATATATGCCGGAGAACTTCCGCTGACCGATACACATACATCCATCAGATTTTCCGGTATTGTCTCTACTTCACCAAAGCTTCCAAGAATCTGAAGAACTGTTGCATAATCTTCATCGGTAACATATTCATTCCGACATGCTCCTGTCATACCCTCACCAACCAGTGCCGGTGTATTTGGCATTGTCCGGACAAGCCTCACAGATCCTCCAAACTGTTCCTGTAACCAGTCTAATGTTTTTCCCGGTGCTATACTGATCACAATCTGCTCTTTACGGACTACGTCCTTTATCTGAGCGATCACCTCCGGATAATACTGTGGTTTTACCGCCAGAACCAGAATATCACTGTTTTCTGTTACCTCCAGATTATCGGTTGATACCTTTACTCCAAGCTCTTTCTGAACTCTGTCAAGTGTCGCTTTCGTCTTTGCAGATGCTATGATATTCTCTGCATCTATGATCTGCTTTCTGATAATTCCCTTTATGATCGATGTTGCCATATTGCCACAGCCAATAAAACCAATCTTCATATTTCACTTCTTCCTTTCTAATTATACAGAAAAAGCAGCATCCTTATGTTAAGAACGCTGCCCTTCCAACTATTTATAGATTAAAGACTGTAAGAACCTGATTCTCCATCAGCTGTATAGTATACCATACCTGTTTCTGGCTGGTAATATACGTTCAATTCCTTAACTGCCTTATTGCCAAGTGCTTCTTTTGCTTTTGCTACAATGTCAGAAACATTGATCTGTCCATTGTTATATTCAACAAAAACTGTCTCTGTTGTCTTAGCTACTGCTGGCTTCTTTGCTGCCGGCTTTTTAGCTGCTGGCTTCTTTGCTTCAGCCTTAACTTCTGTCTTTGCTGGTTCAGTTTTAGCTGCTACAGTCTTAGCTGCTGGCTTTTTCTCTTCTTTTACTTCTGCCTTTACTGCTGCTTTTACTTCTTTAGCAGCTTCAGCTTTCTTTACAGCTTCAGCTTTAGCAACAACGCTTTCTACTGTTGCCTTTTTTGCAACAACCTTTTTTGCATCTTCAGTCTTCTTAGTAGCCATGATTAACACCCTCCGTTTTAAAACTAATTTCTATCACTTTACTTATGTAACAATTCATGTATGTATTCTTTATTCAAGCTAGGATTGATATTACTCCATTTTCCTTTTTTTTTCAATACAAGTACTGTTTTTTCTCCGTTTTGTACCACAGAGTGTTTTTTTTTATGAAAATCAAAGTCATTTTAGACAAACAAAACTACCAAATTTTATGAAATTTGGTAGTTTATATGGTTGTTTTGTATAATTTGTATAATTAATTCGTAAGAATTTTGACAATTTCGTCCATTTTCATGCCGTGTGATCCCTTGATCAAAACAACATCCTCCGGTCTCATAATAGCCATCAGATAAAGTGCCACTTCTTCATTATCCATAAATGAAAATGTTTTTGCATACTTTGTGTCGCAGACATCCAGTGCCTTTTTAATCTCCAAAGCTTCCTTTCCGACTACCACAACCTCATCGATCTTCTTGTCCCGCAGGTATTCTCCGATCTGATAGTGATAGCTGGCACTGTCAGCTCCCAGCTCAAACATATCTCCCAGTACTGCGATCTTTTTTCCCTCGCAGTCCATATCACAAAGCACATCAATGCTTGCCTTCATGGAATCCGGGCTTGCATTATAGGTATCATCGAGGATCGTGTATCGATTCTCCATATGGATAAGTCTCTGTCTCTGTCCTTCAAAATGTTCAAAGGCTTTTGCTGAAATTGTTATCGGAATTCCCATCTGATATGCAACTGCAATACCTGCCAGTGCATTTCTCACGTTATGTTTTCCGAGGATATCCATGGTAACATGAACGGTCTCACCATTATGAGTACAATCAAATTCCATGCCCTGCTCTCCACATTTTACATTGGATCCCTGAAAATCACAAATTTCATCTATACCAAAAGTAAGTGTCCGACATGGCATATCCGCTTTTATCTCACGCAGTAATGGATCATCTCCATTTAACAGCAACAGGCCGTCCTTATTCATATGATTGATAATAGACAGCTTCTCTTTTCTGATATTCTCCTGGGTTTTCATAAATTCAATATGTGCAACACCGATAATCGTCACCACACAGATCGATGGCTTTACAATCTCAGACAATATCTCCATCTGACCAGGTTCACTGATCCCCATCTCGATCACCGCTGCATCATATCCATCTGTCATTCTGGAAAGTGTCATCGGTACACCAATCTGTGAATTTTCATTTCCATTTGTCTGAAAACAGCGTTTTGCTGTGCTGACAGCCGCTGCGATCATCTCTCTGGTCGTTGTCTTTCCTACACTTCCTGTCACTCCGATATACGGAATATCATACCGGTCACGGATATCCATTCCAATTGCCTGAAGTGCTTTCATCGTGTCATCAACACGGATAAACGGCTTCTCTGAAATAACAACATTATCATGCTCCGATGTCAGAGTTGCAGACGCTTTCTCCATAGCGGATTCAATAAAACGATGTCCATCAACTTTATTACCCAACAGAGGAATAAACAAATCTCCCGGCTGTGCTTTTCTGGAATCAATACACAGGCCTGTGATCGGTGTATCTTCATCGCCGCAAAGCAGGAAACCTCCTGTTGCTTTCACAATATCTTTTACTGTAATATTTTCCATTTTTCCCCTATCTGCCTTTCCAGAACAGTTTCATAATTTTATATAAAAGCATGCACTGCATGCAGGCTGTAAAAAATGCCTGCGTCCATTCTATCACATGTATATGCGAATTTCCAGTATTCTTGTATTTATATTCCCGTTTTCAGGAAAGATTAAGATTCGACCAGAACTGTTCTATGCTCTGCGAAATCTGATCAAAATTTCCAAAGACCGCATCCTGCCACTCCACCGGAAATAACGAATTATATTCCCCGGTTCCAAATCGTTCATCTAGCAACAGGATCACTCCGGCATCCGCTTCTGTCCGGATCACGCGTCCGGCTGACTGAAATACTTTATTAATGCCCGGATACAGGTATGCATATTTAAAACCATCAACCGATGAGCCAGCATATGCCTCCATACTCTTTCTGGCATTAAAATAGTCCATCATGATCTTTCTCTCATTGCACACCTGCGGAAGTCCCGGACCTACTACAACCGATCCGATCAGCCGTTCTCCGGTCAGATCAATCCCCTCAGAGAAGATCCCGCCCATGATACAAAAGGCAACCACATTTCTTTTCGCTGAAAAATGATCCAAAAATGCTTCCCGGTCTGCCTCCTTCATGTTCTGTTCCTGACAGAGCAGCTCCATGCCAGAACAATCACCCTCTATCATTTGCTCATAGACCTCCTGAAGCATTTTATAGGATGGCAGAAACACCATATAATTTCCGGAATGTGCGTTAAACAACTGCCTGATATATTCAGCCACGCGCTTATACTCCTTTACAGACCGTCTGGTATATTTCGTAGATACATCCACACCAACCATGATCTGTCGTTTCTCCGGATCAAACGGAGAAGGAATATAGATAGCCTGATCGGTCACCGTATCGGACAGCATCTCCATATAATATTTTACCGGCAGGATCGTTGCCGAAAAGAAAACAGTCGATACACCCTTATCCAGACAAAGCTTCAGATTATTCGCCGGATGGACGCAATATAACCGAACCATAAATCTGCCATCCGACTTAAGCTCATCATAGATCACATAGCTGTCATCGATCAGATCCGCAATATTTAAAAATGTCGTAAGTGCAAAATAAAACTCCAGTATCTCCTTACGTTCCGGGATCTGTTTGTAATCTTCTAAAAAAGCCTCCATCGTCGTATGAAGATGCAGCAGCTTCAGATATAGAACCCCGATATCATTTAAGATCTGATATCCATGCTCCGGACATTTTTTCTTCAATTCCAGAAGCTCCCGGTTGCAGGATTCCAGACTCCGTGCCATTTTTTTGCTGTACGGCATTACCAGCCTCTTTACAGCAAGGAAATCTTCTTTATACAGCGTGGCACTGTACATGGACGATGCCCGGTCCACCAGATTGTGTGCTTCATCTACCAGAAATACATACCGTCCTGTATCATATGCTGTCTGTGAAAAGAACCGCTTCAGATTCACTCTCGGATCAAACACATAGTTATAATCTCCAATAATAGCATCTGCAAACAGGCTTGCATCCAGTCCCAGCTCAAAAGGACAGACCTGATACCTTTCCGCATAAGCCCGGATGATCTCCCGATCCATTTTTTCCTCCTGAGTGATCAATTCAAATAATGCATCATTAACCCGGTCAAAATGTCCTTTCGCATAAGGGCAGTGCTCTGCATCACATTCCATCGTCTCATTCAGACATATCTTCTCTTTGGCAGTCAACATAACGGAAGAAAACTTTACTCCACGTTCCCGTAGCAATGTAAGTGCCTGATCCGGCACGGTTCCGGCGATCGTCTTTGCGGTCAGATAAAAGATTTTCGATACCAGCCCGGTTGCAAATGCCTTAACGGAAGGAAACATCGCTGCCATCGTTTTCCCGATTCCGGTTGGAGCCTGCACAAACAATCTGCGCTCCCCTTCGATCGCCTTATACACACAGGCAGCCATCTGCTTTTGTCCTTTCCGATATTCATATGGAAATTCCAGTTCTGTAATTGACGCATCTCTGCTTCTTGCATGTGATACAGCATGATCAACCCATTTCATCATCTCATCCACTGTATCATGAAACCATTTCTCAAGAAATGAACAAGAAAACACATAAAAAAATTGTTTTACTTCTTCACTTTCCAGATTCACATATGTGATCTGTACATTGATCCGATCCAAAGACTGCTCTTTTGCATAAATATAGGCATAGCACATTGCCTGTGCTACATGAACTGTTTCCGGCACTTCGATATCAGCAAGTTTTCTGTATACACCTTTGATCTCGTCGATCGTAACATCCGCAGGCTCATTCATTTCCTGCATCTGACCGATCGTTCCGGCAGAATTTTGTTCCATGAAGTCTTCACCGACTTCCAGATCCAGACTCTCCGTTTTTTTGAGCAGCAGCCGGTTCCAATATCTATCCTCTACCCGAATCACCTGTCGCTCAATTTCCTTCTTCTTCCTGCTTCGGTTCTTTTCACCTCTCAGATCTATGATCCCATCTGCTCTGCCCTCTACCGTAACATCCAGATCATGAATCCCTTTCTTCATCGTGATCTTTAAAGGAACTTCTGCATCATAATAAGACCCTGCCATTTTCTGAAGCTTCCGATGCATCTTACTTCCTGCATTCATCGCTTCCTTTGACAGAGTCCCATTACTGCTGCTTGTAATATCGCCGCATCTGTATATAAATTCTACCATATGCCTGACCGAAACTTTAAATTCCATAATTCTTATTTGTAAACAATAGCTGCTGCCAGCTTCTCTGATGTATCCTGATCTGTCAGGATCTCAACCAGCTTCAAACCAAAATCAATAGCTGTTCCCATACCTCGGCTTGTAATCACCTTACCGTCTGTTACTACACTGTCATATAATACTTCCGCACAATGAAGTCCCGCCTCCATTCCCGGATAGCAGGTAGCCTTCTTATCCTTTAAGATACCAAATGCTCCAAAAGCAGTAGGTGCTGCACAGATTGCTGCAACATATCTTCCTGCTTCATACTGTCCGCATACAAGATTCTTTACCTTCTCATTTGCGATCAGATTCGTCACACCGGGCATACCACCCGGAAGTACGATCATATCTGCATCATCTGCAAGTTCACTGATTTTCTCATCCATCTTTACTGTGATTCCATGTGAACCTGTAACCGTATCCTGATCGTCTGCTGCCACCATAAGGCAGTCAACCTTTGCACGTCTTAACAGATCTACAACGGTCAATGCTTCTACTTCTTCATATCCTGTTTCAAATAACATTCTGACTTTCATGCTTCTGCCTCCATTCTTAATGTCCGAAAACTCTTGCCATAAATGCAAGTCTCTGTTCTTCATTCATACTGCTTAATGCGCTGTTATGATACGCTCCATCCATAGATACATCTCTGGTAAACCAAGCCGGTGCTGCGAAATTATCTGCATCTTCCTTTGTCTCAAATTCGACTTCTGCATAGATCAGCCCCTGATACAGCCCCTCAAAGACATCCAGTTCAATCTTAAGTCCTGCATCCTTTTCCTTATCGCCGGTTGTTCCCTCTGTATCCGTAAGCGGGATGATATACCGACGTTTCGTCACCAGATTTCCATCAACCTTACCAAGCAACCGTTTATAATCCGTCTCATTCATCGGAAGCTCGAATTCCTGTCGTTCCAGTAATCCGCTTGACTTTACTGTAAGAATATATTGTTCATCTGCCTTTCGGATACGGATGACGGGGCTGGTCGAGATATACCCCTGCTCCAGTTCCTTATATGGATACGCTTCCAGTGAAAACGGTATCTCTTTTATCAGATATTTTCTTTCGATCTCCATAAAAGCCTCCTTTTATATCGCCCTTTATAACCAATCCTCCGGTGGTGCTGTTGTTCCCACATGACTTGCGATACCTCTGTTTATCATGGAAAATGCCAGGATCAGAGTGATCACAAACATGATCGATGATGGAATCAGGAAGTCCAGACAGGTATTCACGGATGTCAGCAGCATCGGTAAAGTCAGTCCGTAAAGACATACCCGGAATACATTTCCATAGGACAGCCCTGTATGAAGACCTTTCGCAAGTGTCCGTGCAACGATCGAAAATACAAGTGCAAGGAAGATCATCTTTATTACACTTCCGAACATAATTGCAATGTACATAATGACAATAGCCACATAGAACGCCGGCACTGCGGATGCAAGCTGATCATTGTTAAACCCATCATAGAATAATTTGTCGAGATCCATCGTTGAATATTCATACGTCTGTCCGCCGTTTATCATTCCCATGACTACATTCTCTTTGCCAAATGCAATATACACGCCATTTGTCTTGATATCATCAAGTGTAATTCTGTCATAATCCGTATTCATATATATCGTTGCATTTCCAATATCCAGTGACATCTCTGATTCTGCCGTAAGCTTACCATCCTCGATCACAAACTGCGGAACCTTATTCGTGATCAGGTTATTTAACCCTCCCACATGCATGATAAAGGTAATGACACCGATTCCAAACTCGATAAAGGTCAGGATAAAAGCGATCAATATCATAAATCCTACCGTCTTGCTCGCTTTTAACTTCGTCAGATGCTTATAATTTTTCGGGCTGGATACTGCGATAGCTAACTGATCGACCATCGTTACTTTTGAATATTCTTCGTCCATTAGATAATCTCCATTTTTTTCATAGCTTTATAGATTCCGTCTTCTCTGACATCATCCGTTACAAGACGGACTTTCTTTCTCAGATACTCCGGACCTTTTTTCATTATAATACTATTTGGCACATATGCCAACATAGGTTCATCATTACTTCCGTCTCCAAATGCATAGGCATTTTCTAATGGCAGGTCAAAATAATCAAGCAGATACCGGATACCGGTTGCCTTCGTATATCCCTTTGGCACAACCTCACAAAAATTTCCCTCTCTCTGGATATACATATAATCTTTTTTCAGATATTTCTTAAATGCTTCCAGATACGGAGTATCTGCATCATACCATGCACAAAACTTATCAAAGATCTGATCGTTTGCCGGATCATCATTCTCCATATAGGTGCTGGTCGCTTTAAAATAACTGATTAGTTCTTTTAAATGCTCATTATCGGAAAAAGCAGCGCTGGTAAATACCTTGTCCGCATGTTCGTATACGGCATCCATTTTATATTCCCGACATTTCCGAATCACACCTGCACAGACCTCATATGGTGTATCATGATGAAACAATGTCTCTCCATTATAAACAATATGCGTTCCGCAGCCGCAGACAAAGCCATCAAAGCCTGCGCTTCTGATCTCTTCTGTCACATTGCAGAATACTCTTCCCGTATTGATAAATGCCAGGTGTCCGTTCTCTCTTGCCTTTTGTATTGCCTCTTTTGCACTGTCCGGAAAATACCGTTTTCCATCATCCGTGATCAGAGTTCCGTCGATATCAAAAAAGAGAATCTTTCTTGTCTTATTCATGTCTATTTCCTCCGTTTATTATCGCATAAGAACAAAAACGCTCCACGCAGTATGAATACATTCAGGGTTCTATGACCTTTGCATCATAAAACCCTGAACCTTCGTTTATGCTATGCAATTTTTATAACTGCTTCATCAGGTCAATCATCTCAAGTGCGCCCATTGCACAATCATAACCCTTGTTACCTGCCTTTGTTCCGGCACGTTCGATTGCCTGCTCAATATTCTCTGTTGTTACAACACCGAACATAACAGGAATACCGGATTCAAGTGAAACAGATGCGATTCCCTTGGACACTTCATTACATACATAATCATAATGACTGGTTGCTCCACGGATAACTGCTCCAAGGCAGATCACTGCATCATATTTTCCTGACATCGCCATCTTCTTGGCTACAACCGGAATCTCAAATGCTCCCGGGACCCATGCAACAGATATGTCATCCGGATTTACGCTGTGACGTAATAATGCATCCTCTGCACCGCTTACCAGTTTTGATACGATAAATTCATTAAATCTTGCTGCTACAATACCGATCTTGGCACCATTTGCTACGATCATTCCTTCAATCTTCTTCATTTTATTATCCTCCTGTTATTGATTCAATCTCAATATTTACAATTGCTTATTCTCTGTTACCACTAAATCATTATGCATATAATTCCCAGTCCATATGGCTTTACAGATCAAGTATATGACCCATCTTTTCTTTCTTTGTCTTCAGATAAAATGCATCAAATTTGCCCGGCTGCATCTGGATCGGTACTCGTTCCACAATCTCAAGATTGTATCCTGACAAACCATATACCTTTAATGGATTGTTCGTAAGCAGTCTCATCTTTCTGACACCAAGGTCTACTAAGATCTGTGTTCCAATCGTGTAATCTCTTGCATCCTCAGGGAAGCCAAGCTTCAGATTTGCCTCTACGGTATCTAAACCCTGATCCTGTAACTGATATGCTTTGATCTTATTGATCAGACCAATCCCACGTCCTTCCTGTCTCATGTACAGAAGCACGCCTCTGCCTTCCTTTGCGATCATCTTCATCGCTGCATCATACTGCTGGCCACAGTCACAACGGGCTGAACCAAGTGCATCTCCGGTCAGACATTCGGAATGAACTCTGCATAATACCGGCTCGCCATCCGTGATATCACCCTTTACCAGTGCCACATGATGCTCGCCATTTAATTTATTGATATATCCATAGATCGTGAACTCCCCATATCTGGTTGGCATCTTTGCCTTTGCTACACATTCTACAAATACTTCATGTTCCTTACGATACTGAACTAACTTTTCGATCGTGGAGATCTTCAGGTTGTGCTCCTCAGCAAATGCAAGCAGATCATCTTTTCTTGCCATTGTACCATCATCCTTCATGATCTCACAGCACAGACCACATGGCTTCAAGCCTGCAAGTCTGCACAGATCAACCGTTGCCTCTGTATGTCCGCCTCGTTCAATCACTCCGCCCGGAACAGCGCGTAGTGGGAACATATGACCCGGTCTGCGGAAATCCTCCGGCTTTGCAGCTTCTTCTACGAACTTTCTGGCTGTAATGCCACGCTCATACGCTGAGATTCCGGTTGTAGTACTTACATGATCAACAGAAACTGTAAATGCAGTACAATGATTATCTGTATTTGTGATGCACATCTGCGGAAGATTTAATTTCTCCACATAAGAATCATCCATCGGCATACAGATCAGACCTCTGGCATATTTTGCCATAAAGTTTACATTCTCCGTGGTTGCGAATTCAGATGCGCAAATGACATCTCCTTCGTTCTCTCTGTCTTCGTTATCGAGCATAACGACAACCTTACCGGCTGCCAGATCTGCTAATACTTCTTCTATACTGTTTAATTCCATCTGTCTTTACCTCCATAGGAACATTTATTTTATAAGAATCCATTTTCTGCCAAAAAATTCATATCTACTTTTTTTCCTGCATCCGGTTCTTCTTTGTCTTTAAAATGGAGCAGCTTATCTACATATTTGCCAATTACATCGTTTTCCAGATTGACCACTGCTCCGGTCTGCCTGCGGATCAGCGTTGTCTCCTCCGCCGTATGTGGGATGATCGAAACCTTGAAGCAGCGATCATCAACATAAGCAACCGTCAGGCTGATTCCATCGATCGTAATCGATCCCTTCTCGATGATATACTTTAACAGCTTTTTATCACATGTTATTGTCACCCAGATTGCATTTTCTTCTCTAGTGTACTCTGTGATCACCCCGGTTCCGTCGATATGTCCGGATACGATATGTCCACCAAATCTTCCATCTGCCGCCATCGCCCGTTCCAGATTTACCCTGCTGCCGGAGCTTAAGGTTCCAAGATTGCTTCTTCTTATCGTCTCTGCCATCACATCTGCCGTAAACAAATGCCCCGACATTCCTGTGATCGTCAGGCATACCCCATTGACAGCTATGCTGTCACCGATCTCGCTTCCCTGCAGAACCTTATCTGCCTCTATGGTCAGGCGACCGGATGATGTGCCTTTTTCTATCTTCTTTATCGTGCCTGTCTCTTCCACAATGCCTGTGAACATGACTGCCTCCTTTTCGGGGACGTTTTTTTGCAAACAGTCATTTCGTCACCCCATTGACTCTACAAAAAAACTGTCAACCTAATTAATTAACAACTTACTCGCTGAATTACTTCTTTTAACATGTTAAGTTCCTATATAACTTAACATAAAAAAAGCCAGAGAACTATGTCTCCGGCGGGTTGTTTGTTATGAAATGTTGCTGCAGATTTCTTTAATATTTTTTCATTCAACAGCATATTGTAAAACATTCAACTACACATTCCATCATGTCCGTATTCATGTTTTAATTTCAATTTGCTATTGAAATTCTCTCTGCATTCTTCTTTCATCCAGACTTTACTGTCGGCTTTGGATTCTCACCAAATCATGCCTTACGGCTCGCGGGCTCACATAGATTACTATGTATACCGCCGGTGGGGAAATGAGCCCCGCCCTGAAGACTTCAACATGGTTATATTGGCACAGTTTGTTATGTTTGTCAAGCTGTTATCTGAAAATACTGAAGCATAATATCTGCTCCAAACCTCTGAATGGAACCAAGCTCAAACGGATAGGCTTCTGCCGGTGATTCTACTCCCACACCACCGACCGGCGTATAGCCTGCACTTCCACCAAAAATCTTCGGTGCTATATAGACATCGACCTCTTTTACAATGCCTGCTTTTAATGCACTTTCATTTAAAGTGCCTCCACCTTCAAGCAGAATTCCGTCTATATTTCTTGCTCCGAGCTGTTTCATCAGTTCCTGCAGATCCACATGACCATCCACACTCTCCGTCTCGATGATCTCAACGCCTGCCCCGATCAGCTTCTGCTTCTTATCTGCCTGATCCTCTGACTGTATGGCTGCAAGAATCGTCGGTACTTCCGATGCTGTTCTAACGATCTGGGAATCCATTGAAATCCGAAGTCTGCTGTCGCAGATAATTCGAACCGGATTTCTTCCTCCCTCTATCCTGCAGGTAAGTGACGGATCATCTTTTATCACGGTCTCGCTTCCGACCATGATACCTGTAAGTGCATTTCTCTGCTCCATTACATGGGCTCTTGCTTCTTCGCCAGTGATCCATTTACTCTTTCCACTGTATGTTGCAATCTTCCCATCCATAGTCATTGCATATTTCATTACGACATATGGTGTCTTATTTACAATATAATGGAAAAATACCGGATTCAGGCTGTCACATTCTTCTTTTAATACATGTGTGATAACTTCAATCCCTGCATCCCGTAGTATCTGATATCCCTTTCCAGATACAAGCGCATTCGGGTCATCCGATCCGACATAGACTCTGCTGATCTTATGCTCGATGATCGCATTCACGCACGGAGGCTGTTTGCCATAGTGGCAGCAGGGCTCCAGCGTCACATACATTTCCGCGCCCGCTGCGTCCTCTGTCAGATGTGCAAATGCATCCCTCTCCGCATGAAGCTCTCCGTATCTTCTGTGATATCCCTCACCAATAATCCGCCCATCCTTTACGATCACTGCTCCAACCAGCGGATTCGGATTTACCGCTCCGATTCCTTTTTTTGCCAATTCAATGGCTCTCCTCATATATGTTTCCTGCATACTGTCTAACCTCGTATTTCTTATCTGACCATTATCTGTTTCTTATATACTTCCTGTATATTTCTTGACAAATCCGTTTTACACTATTTATAATTTCACTATCTTATACTATTGGAGTTTAACATGTTTCAGAAATTTTATCCATCAGAATATTATACATCAACCTATGTCATTGATTTTGCCGAATATTATAAAAAGGGCTATCGCGGCATCTTATTTGACATCGACAATACCCTTGTTCCCCATAATGCTCCGGCAACAGAAGAAGCAATCAGACTTATCCAGAAGTTAAAAGAGATCGGATTTGGTATCTGTCTGGTATCCAATAACAAAGAGCCCAGAGTTGCGGAATTCAACAAGCCTTTGGATGTAAAGTACATTTATAAAGCCGGAAAGCCAAAACGTGCCGGTTACCAGAAAGCCATGCAGCTTCTCGGCACCGATACTACAAATACTCTCTTTGTCGGAGATCAGTTGTTTACAGATCTCTGGGGCGCAAATAACACCGGTATCACGTCACTGTTAGTGATGCCAATCGATAAAAAAGAAGAGATTCAGATTGTCCTGAAGCGGATCCCTGAAAAATGGATCTTGCATTCCTACCTGAAAAAACATCAGATTGTACGGTAAATCAGGCAGGCTTCCTTCTAAATATGTATCTATATAAAATGAGAGCTGATACTACTTATTATTACACAAGACGCTTTCGCTCTACCTTCGACGTAACGGTACATAAGGTTGCAAAATACGCAACCTAAGTACCGACGCTCAGGCAGGCTTGTTCCATAATAATAGTATCAGCTCTCATTTTTATTTACACAATTAATTTGTAGCATAATAAATATTATACTAACATATCCATGTTCAGACGTTTGATTACCTGGAAGGATTTTGCACGAAGCTCTTCTGCATCAAACTGTGACAGCATGGTATCTTTGTCCCACTTTGTCTTCATCAATGCATTTAACAGATCTTCGATATACGCCTTTACATATTTTACGTTTTCTTCTGACTTGTCTTTCAGAAGGACTACGATGTTATCGATTGCTTCAATCACACCGGACTCCTGCTGTTTTACAGGTGCCTGACCGGATTCATCGGATAACTCAATAACCTTACCAGTCTTGGTAATGATAACCTTCTTATTTGGAGCACTTGCAGCCTTTGAAGTTCCCTTCTTGTCAAGCATTCTGTGGATTACTTTTACAAGACATGCAACAGCATAAGTTGCTTCTTCTGCGGTTGGCTTCTCAAGCCCCTTGTCATTATGCTGATTCCATAACCACTCAGACTTACACAACATTTCTTCTACAGATGCATCACGTAGTAATCTTGCAAGGTCTGCATCAGCCGCTGAGCTTTTGTTCTTTCCGAAGAAACCACCACCGGATGTCTGTGTCTCCTGACCGTACTTTGCAGGCAATACAATCTTTGCATAAGTTTCCTGTAAATACTTCTTTGCTGTATTCAGATCATATCCTGAGCTGATGATCTGCAGCTTACCACCGCCAAGTCCATTAACGATCATATCTTCAGCAGCCATAAATAACAGGTGCTTCTGTCTGTCGTCGATCATCTTCTTGATCTCATAGTTGGTCTTGCTCTTCTCAAGGATTGAATTCTTACGAACCTTAAATGCCTTGATCTTTTCCTTTACACTGAAGAACTGCTTCAGAAGATTTGGATTTGCATTTACATAATTATTGATCCATGTTAATTCAATGTACTGATGCTCGATCTTATTTGAAATCTCATATACATTGTATCCGTCAAATACAACATTTAATGTTGTATAGAGAAGTTCAAGCATCTCATACTTTTCTTCCCATGAACGTGTTGACATATCCTGATTTACGATTGCCTTGATACCACATTCGTAGAATACAAGGTTATATTCATACAGACCTTCAAAGATATTTGTCTTGCCATTCAACTGAGAACCGGTTCCAAGTGTCTGAAGATTCTTCTTCATCTCCGGTTCATCCTCGATATATTTGTATACCTTCTTGATAAATCCTGAAACCTCAGCAAGAAGAGTATCGATCCTCTTGTTGTAAATCTCCTGCTTGGAGATAGCAGATACAACGCTTCTGGACAGTACACTTGTACTCTGTGCACTGTTACAGTTACGAATCAGCTCCTTGAAATTCTCATATACCGCAAGATTGTCAATTGGAATGTATTCTGCATTTAATCCGTAGAATTCAAATGCTTTTCCATAATTCTTGTCATTGATATATGCATTAAACAAGCCAATGCTGAACTGAATCTTATAATCATTTCCAACATGTGGATCTTCCACTACATAGTCAAAGAGAACTTCCAGATTGTTGATGTATGCATCTGATTTTGCTGATGAAAGTGGGAGTCCCATCTCCATTACAACATTGATCAGATCCAGATATCCCATCACTGCCTTATCAAAGTTCTTTGGTCTGTCGTCATCCTCTAAGATCTGATAACTTACATTGATAAGTAATGGTGCGATACGCTCGCCGATCAGCCGCATAGCCTCCGGGAACTTCTCTGTCTGATACAGATAGATCAACCAGATGCTGTATCTGTAAATACCAGTTGCACTGATAGGTGCATCGATGTCTGATGGATCAATATCACCATAAATAAATTTAAATAATGGCTCTATCCACTCTTCAATCTCATAACGTCCGGTTGCCTTAATATTAAAATCAACGAATTCAGCAAGCTCATATAACTTTGTACACTGAGCCTTTACTTCATCATCAACCATCATGGATGATAAATCAAAATTACTGTCTTTCAGATAATCAATAACAAGTGCATAAAAACCGTCCTCAACCTGCTCGTTCAAAAATCTGATCAGTAATCCTTTGTTATTGGATGCTGCTATGGATAGAACATTATTATCATTGTCTGATGCAATGTTAGCTGGTAGCATATTCTATTCCTCCTTTTTTGTCTATTCTTTGTATGCTTTCGATAAAATTTCCTTCATATTTATAACTATATCACAAAACATTTTACTCTTCAATCAGTTTTTGGTAATTTCTACAAATCGTCATTGTGCATAATTGCTGAAAATACAAATCCTATGAATTGAAAATCGTTTTGTCAGTATTTACTAATCAAGTCCTGCCATATGAAGGATTGCCATCGCATTTGTCGTTGTACATCTGCCATCCTTCTTCTTATAATCAAACTTTAACTGATCACCTTCATAGTACTCCTCAAAATGATAATTTGCTGCCGGCACTCCGCTCTCACTCTTCAGCTCACACAGTTCAAAATCGTGCGTAGATACAAGTGTCATGGAATGATCATCCGACAGCTTTCGGATCACCTGGGTTGCTCCTACAATACGGTCTGCCGAATTTGTACCTTTAAATATCTCATCGATCAGACATAACATCGGCATTTCATTCTTCTTATATTCAACCATCGACTTGATCCGGAGTATCTCTGCATAAAAGGTTGATATACCATTACTGACATCATCCGTCACGCGCATGGATGTAAATATCTTCATGTAATCTGCATGCATTTTCTCTGCGCATACCGGAGCTCCGGCATATGCAAGGATCAGGTTGATGCCAAGGGTTCGTAAAAATGTTGTCTTGCCGGACATGTTAGAACCGGTAATGATCGTAGCTCCCCCTTTAAAGGCTGCATCATTTGGAACTACCTTCGACGGATTGATCAACGGGTGACGCAAATTTTCTGCTGATACTTCTACTTTCTCATGTCTTGTCACCTCCGGATAGGACACCTCTCTGGTACGGGCAAGTACTGCAAAGGATAACAATTCCTCCATTCTTGAAATCGCATGGATCCAGTCCTTCACCTGACTGCCATACTGGTCTCTCCACTTATCCATCATAATTCCAAGATGAAAATCCCATAAAAACAATCCACATAATACCTGATGTACGATTGGATTATAACGGATATTGAATGCTGCGCTGATACGCTCCAGCTTCTTTACAGCATTCAGTGCTCCGGAATCTGTAGAGATTGTATTCTTGATATCATTCAACAACTCTGAATCAAATGTTTCACCGGAGACCAGTTCAAACATCCGGATATAGTCATTGATCACATATCCAAATGAGATCATCGGCATAACCGCCTGTCCTGCAACACCTGATGTGATCCATGCAAACAGCAAAACTACAAAAAAGGAGATCAGGGAATATCCCAGATTGACTTTTCCCATAATACCCAGAATCAGAAGCACGATCGTTATCAACGGAAGCAGAAAACGAAGCACTTGGAAAATCTCCGGTATATGATCATCACTGGTACAATAGGCAACAAATTCATCGGATGAATATTTTTTCTTCTTTCCGGTTTCTGACTTCACACACAATGTCTCAAAGTCCATGGAGAAGTCATGCTTCTCTGCAAGCTCCTGTATCGCGATCTGACGTTTCGTTCTGTCCTCTGCCGCAAATTCAGGCTGTCTTAACGTTTCAGCAAGCATCTGCCTGCCATCCTCTGTTCCTGCCACACAGATAAACTGATAGATGGAATTCTTTCCCATAATATCCAGATCCTTTGCTACAAGATCATCATCGGTCAGATACTCGGAGCCATCTTCTGCGAACTCCTTCCAACTATCATCATAACGTTTCATATACCGCTCATATACGATCACCTTTGCTTTCGTATATTCCAGTTCCTCATTCAGCTTACCATGCCGGAACACCAGCAGTACAAAAATAACGACAGCCACGATACCTACTGCAAGAAACGGTATATTGGAATCATATAGTCCGACGATCAGTCCGCCCAGCATCACAAGGAACATCAGGAACCGGATTGTACCAATATTGGAATAACTATGTTCCAGCTCCTTCTGTCTCTTTTTTAAATCTTCTAACTCTGTCTTAAATCGACCCATTTTTCTTCCCCCTCTGATCTCTGCTATTTTTATTTGTTCTTAATTTTATCTTCATATATGTCCTTTCAATCCTCTTCCAGGAAAATCCTCACGCTGATCAATATACGATCATATATCTTTCAAAACTATAGCATACTTCATCTTATCAGGCAAATGTTAAAAGTTCGTGAAATCTGCCTGCATTCCCTTTTTGTTTATCATTGTTTTCTTGCTTTTTCCGTGTATACATATTAAAATTATGGAAACGTTATTTATAACGACTTTACATCATATATAAAGGAGATTATGTATTATGGGAAAAGGTAAATTATTCAAAGCCGCTGCTACGATCGCTGCGATCGGCGGTGTTTGCTATGTATTCCGGGATAAGATTAAAAATTCTACTGTATACCAGTCATTGGATATGGATGACAAGGTAGAGAAAGTAAAAAATACGATTAAAGAAAAAATGCCTGCAAAGGAAGAACCGGAGCGTAATTATTTCTCTTTAGATGATGCTCCTGTGGAAGGAACAATCGATCAGCAGTCAGAAAACACCTCTGACATTTCGGCAGATAATGCCAAACCGGAGGAAACAGAACATTCCACTGAAGAAGCAGCCACTGTTACAGAAGAAATTGAAAGCCCGATTCTTTATGAAAATGAAGGCTTATCCGATGTATCAGAGGATCTCGATGTGATCGAAGAACAGGACAAACTGGATGTATAAGCACATCACCAAATGATTGCTTTGCAGTATAGCTATTAAAAAACGGGGCAGACCCAGTAACACTCCACTGTGTTATCCTATCTGTCCCGTTTTTTCTTTTGTATATATGGCAATATTGTATCCAGGATCTTCTCATCATGAAAATCATGCTCAAATATTGCACCATTTGCATTTGAAATGATCAGCTTGTACACATCCCGCGGCGGCATCCATGGCAGTATTTTCTTTGTTTCCTTATGTCTGGAAACCACATCGATATCCCGCAGCACAATGATATCCGTCCGGAATGGGGTCCAGATTACCAGATATTTTCTGGTCACATAACAATTTCCTGTTTCATAAACCAGTGCATCATGCAACTGACGGTTAATATCTCCTGTTAACAGCTTCTTGTCACGATATCCTTTCATCTGACGAATCTGTGGATGCTTCCATGGATAAAACCAGTATACAATTCCCTCAATGATCGATAATATAATCACTGCAAATGCAATGATCAACGCAGCCTTTACGATCATATAAAATGTCTTTGGATAATCCACCTCACTGATCAGATAATCGTATGTGATAGTCTCTAACTGCTGCTGTTCGATTCCTACACTCTCCGCACATTCTGACAATATATAATTATATGCCGCAGGATCCTTCTTCAACTGTCCCTGCACCAGATAATCACAGATGATCGTCTCATCACTGTCAAGCAGAACAACCATAAATTTACCATTTACCCAGACATAATAATAACCGCCTACCCGTTCTCCATCTATCTCATAATCGTATCCCATATAGGTCAGCTTCTGAAACCGCATTTCTACATTAGTGGTGCCTGCATCATATAAGACTCCTAATTGCTGCGGATCATCCACATGATAAAAATCCAGATTATTCAACAGATGAAAATGCCGCATACCGCCAACGATCAGCAACATGATCACGATCGTAGGCAGTAATGACATTCCTGTATTCTTTAATAATAATATATTTAACTTCTTGTTCTCTAGCATTTCGTTTTAAAAATGGCTTCCGCCACCACCGTGGCTGCCGCCTCCTCCACCGCTGCTGCCGCCTCCGCCGCTGCTGGATGATTCGATCTTAACACTGGTAACTTCCTTGCGGACAAATATATCCCTTCTGTCCAGTACCTGCGCATTTCCATTTACATATGTATTCAGATTAGTTGTCGTTTCGCCTGCCTTCTTTGACATATTCGTTATAAAGAATATAGCTCCACAGATCAACACCAGAATCACAATATAAAATGGGGGAATCTTCAGGCCGCCACCACTGGAGCTCTTCATACACTGTACCGCCCCCTGGATCATAGTTGCAAACCCCTTCTCTGCATCCTCTCTCAGGTACTTGCCACCTTTCTCTGTTAGGCTGGATGCTTTGGAATCACTGATCCTTGCTCTGACTCTTGTTCCTGTTGTGCTCATCCATACATCACCAGCTTCATAATTTGCAGCTATAATGATGCTGTCGCTTGGTACATAGCCATCGCTGGTGCTCCGGTTACTTTGTGGGTTGTATTCCCAGTTTTCCCAACCAAAGCGTTCCTGCTCACTGAAGCTCTTGGCAACTGTCTTGATTGCCTCAAATTCTTCATAATAAGTATCGTCCATATAAGTACCGAACATACTCTGTGCCTGTGCATTATCGATCGTCATTACAACGATATCCATGCCTGTTTTGTCTTCCCATTTTGCAATCTTTTTTTCCAGTGACTGTTCCTCATTGCCTGTCAGTTTATCTGCATAATCAAACACACGCTGATCTGTCCTGCATTCCGTATTACTCCGTGCATCATGCTTCAGATTGCTGTTTGAAACGATCAGTCCCATGATCATAAATACAATACCGATCGCAAATAATATAAGAACTGTTATCCTGAATTTTTTCATTTACAACACCTCCAGAAGCATAGCAATTCCACTGGCACAAGCCGCAACCGATGCAGCAAATGCTGCTGTCAGTCCGATTGCACGGCTGACACTTCTTGGCGGAGTTCCAACACACTTTCCAGTCTGGCCATTTACATAAAACATATAATTCTGTCCTTGATACCGATATTCATAAATCCACACCGGCATCAAAGCAAATTTATTTCCAAGCAACTGATTATTGGCATTCATGTTTTTAGTCAACAACGAATTATATCCACTGGCTTCACTTTTTGCCCACTCCATGGATGTATCGTTGATCTTTTTAACCGCACGTCCGGATAACTGATCTGGGGTATAATTATAAACCTCTGCCTCAAAGCCTGACATGAACTTATTATCATGCTTTAACAGCGCATCATATCCATAAGGCTCCATCAGGTCCATAATTCCATCCGGCATCTCGACTGATGCATCAACCGGAATTCCGTTGTATTTGATATGCAATTTCCGGTATACATCAAAATAAGATGTCTCCGTGTATCTCCTGTCTCCGGATGTCCATGTCCGCACCTTCGTACCAATTGCGGTATAATCAACATTGGAATCAAAATCATATATCCAGAATGGAACATATACTCCCCGAAGCTTTTCCAGTGTCTTTGTCGATAAAAAGTCCGCTGGCAGGAATAACTTTTTTCCAAATTCTTCCTTTAGCTTCTCTTCTGCCAGATGTTTTGAAAACTTAAATGGCAGGATCATATCCGGTCCATACGGATACACCACAAAGTCATCTCTGATCAGAAATGTACCACAGGCTGGACATTTTCCTGCTGAACCATATTCATTCCGATATGTGATCTGTGATCCGCAGGACGGACAGATCATCGGTGTCTCCGACGGTATACTCTGCTCACAGTCACTTCCACCACAGCTCAGGCATTTCATATGTCCACTTTGTGGATCAAATACAACATTTCCACCACAGTTTACACATTTATAAATCATACTGTTATCTTCTCCTGTTTTTACCCCTTTATAAGCGCTTTTGCGTTCATTATTTCGTGAGCATAACTCACTCAATGCATTCGAAAAATCGTCCTTACAAGCAAGCGATTTTTCACCATTATATCATATCTATGGTTTTTTCGTATATTGTTTTTGTATTTTTGTCACATTTGTCTTTCCCCGGAATACTCTATAGCATAAAGAAAATTGGAGGTATTTACCATGAGTGATTTATCAGCAACACAGTGCGGTTGTGGAAAAAATGGAATGTTTGGTTTTGGTGGAGGCAGCAGCTGCTCTTGCATCATCATCCTTCTTCTTCTCTTCTCCTGCTGCGGAAATGGTTTTGGAAATGACTGTGGCTGTGGCGGCGGAAGTAATGGCTGTGACTGCATCTGGATCATCCTGATTCTCCTTTGCTGCTGTGGTGGATGCGGCAATGGAAATGACTGCGGTTGTGGCTGTGGATGCTAACAGCAACCATTCCCTTTCATTTCAAAATGATGCGGGAACATATGAAATGCGATCAGTGACCATTTCACCAATATAACAAGCATGCTACCGGAATTGTCCCATGCCTTACCGCTGGCAGTTCCGGTTATTCTTGCAGCATCCATTTTCTGTTTATTATGCATAATTACACCTGACTATTCATAAATAACACTATGAAACTTATAACAGAAAACGGGTAACCGGCTAACCATCCGGAAACATCCGTATCATAGTACTCATAAGGAGGTTTCCATGAATCAGATTCCGCACTCCCATCCACTTGACAAATTAATATCGGATGACCGTCTGTTTCTTCTGGAAGCAATCCTACCCTTTGTGGAAGGACCTATGCGCATGCCACTCGTTATCTATCTGAAAATGATGGAACTCCAACAGATCATGCGTGTGATCAACAATCAGTCCTATATCCGTCAGTGTGATTTCAACCGTGATCTTCATAATCAAAATGATATTCTGGCATCGCTGGCCCAGTGTGGCTTTCCGGATATCGCCGATCAGATGAAAAATATGCAGCAGGCAATGAATATGATGCAGGTTATGAATGCCATGAACCGGACCGATTCTGAGTTTCCGGATTTTCAAAGCATTTTCCAGGCTTATGACCAAACCGTTCAAGCTGAACCGGATAACACATCTATATCCACAGATACAGAATATACAAATAATAATCCGTCCATACAGGGGAACAGAACAGATGAGAAAATTCACGATTCCTCCACACATGAAAACACGAAAAATACCAGTACGACTGATCAATCATTATCCCAACATAGCGACAATTCCATAGATCACATCATGCAGTTGTTACAGGAATACGACACGAACACCCGGTCTGCAACCTGACCGGTCATTATAGATTATAAATACATATAACCGGAATCAAAATAAATCCTATAAAACAGAAAGGACGATCCATTGCCATGAATCAATTTGAAAACGATCCCCGTCTGAAAAACCTTATGCCCCTGAAACGTCAGATTATTCTGGAACTTGCAAACGGTTCCCACAATGCTACTATGGAACAGATGCTTCCTCAGATCATGCAGTTAAACCGGGAGCTTCAAAAACGTAATCTTTCTTTCTCAAAAGAGGAATCCAATCTCATCATGGATATTATGATGGAACAGGCTTCCCCTGCTGAACGCCAGAAGATCGCCATGTTCCGTAATTTCCTGTAAAATATAAATACAAAATAAGCAGCTTTACCTGCCTTGCAGGCACACTGCTTATTTTGTATTTATATTTATGAAATAATATGATTTCTACGTTCTTCGAACTCCCGAACTCATCCCACAACATGCGCATTCCGAGCATCCGCTCTACATGCTTATGTTGTTTTTTCCGTCAAATAAATAAGCAGCTTTGCCTGCCTTGCAGGCACACTGCTTATTTGCTTGACAGATTTATTTCATCACAATGTTTACAATTCTTCCCGGTACATAAATTTCTTTTACGATATTGCCAGTCAGCTTGTCTGCGATAGCTTCTTTTGCCTTTGCAATAACATCATCCTTTGGATCAGCCTTATTGATTGAAAGAGTTGCTTTCATCTTACCATTGATCTGGACTGCAATCTCTACTGTAGACTCAACAGTCTTTGCCTCATCAAATGTTGGCCATGATGCCTGATAAAGATATCCATCGTAACCAAGAATACTCCACATTTCCTCTGTGATATGTGGTGCAACCGGATTCAATAATGTAAGGAGTGTCTTCATCTCACCCTTTGTCACTGCATTCTTCTTATAGAAATCATTTACAAGTGCCATCATAGCAGCAATAGCTGTATTATACTTCAGATTCTCAAAGTCAGTTGAAACCTTCTTGATCGTCTGATGCATCTTTGTCTCCATATCCTTAGAGTAAGCATCACCATCTACTACGATATCCTGCAGTTTCCATACTCTCTCAAGGAAACGACGACATCCCTTTACACCATCATCTGACCATGATGCAGCAAGATCAAAGGCTCCAATGAACATCTCATATGTTCTTAATGTATCTGCACCATATGCATTTACAATATCATCCGGATTTACAACATTTCCTCTGGACTTACTCATCTTCTCGCCATTCTCACCAAGGATCATACCATGGGAAGTACGCTTCTGATATGGTTCCGGTGTAGGAACAACGCCCTGATCATACAGGAATTTATGCCAGAATCTGGAATAAAGCAGATGAAGTGTTGTATGCTCCATACCACCATTGTACCAGTCAACCGGCAGCCAGTATTTTAATGCTTCCTTGCTTGCAAGTGCCTCTGTATTCTTTGGATCCGTGTATCTCAAGAAATACCACGATGAACCAGCCCACTGAGGCATGGTATCTGTCTCACGCTTTGCAGGACCTCCACAACATGGGCACTTCACATTTACCCAATCCGTCATAGCTGCAAGTGGAGATTCTCCATTATCCGTTGGCATATAGCTCTCTACCTCCGGAAGCATCAGCGGAAGTTCACTTTCATCAAGAGGTACATAGCCACATTTATCACAATGAATGATCGGAATTGGCTCGCCCCAGTATCTCTGACGGGAGAAAACCCAGTCACGGAGCTTATAATTAACTTTTGCCTTACCGATTTTCTTTTCTTCCAGGAACTCGATCATCTTCTCTTTTGCATCTTTTACCTGTAAACCATTTAAGAAGCCGGAATTGATCAGAACACCTGTTGCAACATCTGTAAATGCTGCTTCATTGATATCTACTTCTTCTCCATCCTTTGCTACAACCTGAATCAGCGGCAGATTGAATTTCTTTGCAAATTCCCAGTCTCTTTCGTCATGTGCAGGAACCGCCATGATCGCACCTGTACCATATGACATCAGTACATAATCGGATACCCAGATCGGGATCTCTTTCTCATTTACAGGATTGATTGCTACCAGACCATCAATAGCTACACCGGTCTTATCCTTTGCAAGCTCAGAACGCTCAAAATCAGACTTTCTGGCAGCCTGCTCTCTGTAGCTTTCGATCTCAGACCAGTTCTTGATCTCATCTTTATATTTATCAAGCAATGGATGCTCCGGTGATACAACCATATAGGTTGCTCCAAATAATGTATCACATCTGGTTGTGTAGATACGAAGCTTATCTTCTTTTCCTTTGATCTGGAAATCCACTTCTGCACCTGTAGAACGTCCGATCCAGTTCTTCTGTGATACCTTCACACGCTCAATATAATCAACAGTATCGAGACCTTCGATCAGCTTATCTGCATATTCTGTGATCTTTAACATCCATTCAGATTTGACCTTACGGACAACCGGTGCACCACAACGCTCACAGACACCATTTACAACTTCCTCATTTGCAAGACCAACCTTACAGGATGTACACCAGTTGATCGGCATTTCTTTCTTATATGCCAGACCTGCCTTGAATAACTTCAGGAAGATCCACTGTGTCCATTTGTAATATTCCGGATCCGTTGTATTGATCTCACGATCCCAGTCAAATGAATATCCAAGGGAATGAAGCTGTGCCTTAAATCTTGCTACGTTATTCTTTGTTACTTCCTTTGGATGGATCTTGTTCTTGATCGCATAATTCTCGGTCGGAAGTCCAAATGCATCCCAACCCATTGGATAAAGAACATTATAGCCCTGCATTCTTCTCTTTCTGGCTACAATATCGAGTGCTGTATATGGCCTTGGATGACCAACATGAAGTCCCTGTCCGGATGGATATGGGAACTCAACTAATGCGTAATATTTTGGTTTACTGTAATCATCTGTTGCAGCAAAAGCCTTGTTATCATCCCAGACCTTCTGCCACTTCTTCTCAACAACTTTATGATTATATGCTGTTGCCATGTCATTTCCTCCTGAAAAATGTTTGTAAAGTGTAATAGGAGCCTAATCATATATGACCAGCTCCTACTATCTCTCTTATATTCTGATCGAATTAAACTCTTGAAAGATACTCGCCTGTACGTGTATCGATCTTGATCGTATCTCCTTCATTTACAAATAAAGGAACATAGAGTGTTGCTCCTGTCTCAACTACACAAGGCTTTGTAGCACCTGTAGCTGTATCACCCTTTACACCAGGCTCGCACTCTGTGATCAGTAATTCTACAAATAATGGTGGCTCTACACCAAATACAGAACCATTATGGGAAACAAGCTTACAGATCTCGTTCTCCTTAACGAACTTTAATGCATCTCCGATTGCTGCTTTATTCAATGGAATCTGATCGTATGTCTCCGGATCCATGAAGTAGTAAAGATCACCATCATTGTACAGATACTGCATATCTTTTCTTTCGATATGAGCCTTCTCGCACTTCTCTGTTGGACGGAATGTCTTTTCTACAACACCACCACTCTTGATATTCTTAAGCTTTGTTCTTACAAATGCAGCACCTTTACCAGGCTTTACATGCTGGAACTCTATAATCTGATAAATATTTCCTTCAAATTCAATCGTAACACCATTTCTGAAATCACCTGCTGAGATCATCTCTGCCATAATTTTCTTTTCCTCCTTAAGATATGAACTTCTTGTGACATTTTATAATATTCTACAGAATATTTCAACTACTTTTTACCAATTCACGGATTCCCGGACGATTGGTGGCCGTGATATGTCTCTTTCATAAGTCGCTTACGCTCTATTATTTTAAAAACAAAACATTGCGTATTAGTTTTTGCTTTTAATTAAGTACATAGTTTATACTATATTTTGCTTATTATTTCTTCCACTATATGCTCAGGAGTCAATTCTGTGACAGGGATTGTCAGATCTGCCGCACGTTCATATAACGGGGTGCGGTAGGTTAAGAGATCTCGTACCTTTTGTTCCGGATTGCCGCCTGCCAGAAGTGGTCTGGTGTTGTCACCGGATAATCGTGATATGACTTCTTCCGGAGTGATCTGTAAATAAACGACTGTTCCAAGAGTTGCAAGCTCTACAGCATTCTCCTCTCGAAGCGGAAGTCCTCCGCCGGTCGAAAGTACCGCGTGTGTCAATGACGTATTTAATTCTTTTAATGTATCTGTCTCCAATTGTCTGAAATATGCTTCGCCCTTTTTACTGAATAATTCTGCGATCGTACAGCCACATTTTTCTTCTATATACTGGTCAGTATCTATAAATGTATATCCATATTTTTCAGATAAAAGCTGTCCAACTGTTGTCTTTCCGGATCCCATAAATCCTGTCAAAATAATATTATCCCGTGTTTTTTTCAACAGTTTCTGATAGATCATATCTGCTGTTTTCTCATCCACCGATATATCATTCCACAGTTCATATGCAATTATTCCTTGATATAACAGCATCTTCAGACCATTATAACTCTTTGCTCCTGCCTGTCTGCACAAAGACATAAATCTGGTACAGAATGGTTTATAGATCAGATCAATTCCCACTGATACCATCTGGTAAAATGCCGAATCTTCAATTATTACCTCATCACTATGCGGATACAGACCCTTTGAAGTTGACTGGAATACAATATATTTTTTCTCCGGAAGTTTGTGATAGTCTTGAATGCTCATAGCAGTCATATTCTGCTTTCCAAAGAAATCATTCATATGATCTGCGATTGCCTGTGCTTTCGATACCGTACGGTTTAAGATATATACATGTCCTGCTCCATTTGCCCCACACATATAGGCTACAGCCTTTGCAGCTCCGCCGGCTCCTAAAATAATGACATCATGCGCATCAAGTTCTACTCCATAAGATCTCACCTCACGAAGAAGCCCCAGCATATCCGTATTATAGCCTTTATATCCATTTTCTGTCCGCACCAGGGTATTAGCAGCACCGATCGCCTGTGCCCCTTCATCCAGCTCTGACAAATATTTCATAACCTCATTCTTATGCGGTACAGTCACATTTAAGCCCAGAATATTCAGTGCATAAGCTCCTTTCACTGCCTCTCCAAGGTCTTCTGCTTTTGTGTGAAATGGTACATACACATTATTTAGTCCAAGTGTTTCACTTAATGTATTGTGGATCAGCGGCGACATTGTATGCTCTACCGGATCTCCTAACAGACCAAGCGTTCTTGTCTTTCCATCTATCATCATTTACCTCTTCTCCTTATGATCTGTCTTAACCAAAATGGCTTATTTTTTTCTCTTTCTTCCGCTCATATACATATGTCCTCTCACCGCATTATGTAATAAAAAGGAAACATTAACATAGTAGCATCTTCTGTTTGTTCTTACAAGAATTATTCCAAATATACAGAAATAAGGCGGACATTACTGCCCGCCTTGTAATATATAATATTGTTTGTCAATTCTTATATTTGTTAAGCCAATACAAATTTTTTCGTATAAGCTACATCATTTGCTGCAACCTGAATTGCACTATCTGATTGTGTCAGATTGAACAATGGATCAGATGCTTTTACCTTGATCATTGTATAGATCGGTTTTGTCTTACCATTGTAGTATACTTCTACAACTATGTAGGTGTAGTTTCCACCATATGGTGCGAACAGTTCATCTGTTGGCTTCAGGTTATTGGAATCTGTAAACTTATCCTTAATCTGTATCTTCTTTGTCGATGCACTATCTTCCACAATGCCTGCTTTTTCCTTATCGGATGCCGGTGTATTCCAGATCATACGATCTGTACCCTCTGCATATGCTGGACGATTGTTTGCCATATCTGTATCATCATAATCCAGATCATAGTATACGTTAATTGCATCCACTGTTACATCATTTGGAACATTGATCTTGAAGTCGAATTCCGGTGATGTTGTCTTATCTGCTACTTCATCCAAATATACGGTCTTACCAATTGACTCAGATATCTCTTCGTCCTTTGCCATTTCTTTCTTGAAATCTGTATCAGGATCATAAACATATAATGTAGGTTTTTCCTTTACTGCTTCTGCACTGTTTACAATAACGTTGATGAAGAGCTTTCTTTCATCATTATTTCTTGTTGTAGGACCTGTAACCGATCCATGACCGGCTCCACAGTATGTAATTGCTCCGTTACCATAAGATGTTGTGTAGATGTAGTAGTTCTCCATTCCATCATATGGATCTGCTGCATACAGGGATGATCTCTTCTTCGCATCACTTGAGTTGTTAGAACCTGCCAGTGTATACCATACAGTTACATCGCCTGCTTCCAGATCAAGTGCATATACCTGCTGATGTGTACCTGAAATATTCAGGGAATCACCAATCTTGTATGGATACAATGTGATCAGACCTTCATTTAACTGTTTTGCCTTTACAGTCTGTGAATTTGCTGACTGATCAGCTGTTGATGATGCTGACCATGCTGTCGCACTCTGGAAATCACTCTGTGCATATACATATGGTAAGGTGTATGTTGCACCACCGCCACCATTCTTATCATAGTACAAACTGGTCATTGACAATGCACTTACATACATTCCAATGTTTCCAACCTTGTTATAGCTGGATGCGATCTGTGTCATATTAGCATTAATACTGTTTACAAGACTCTTTCCTGCGATTGAATTATTTACATATGGTGTAAGATAATACAGGTCAGCGTCCTCCGACTTGTATGCCAGTGATGTATTCTTGTCTGAATACGTTGGCTTGCCGCCCTCCTGATAAATGTATCCTGAGGTTCCAGCCTTTGCTTCTGTCTTTGTAAAATATCCGGTATCTACACCGCCCCAGTCGTTGATATATGAATACTGGTCATATGTTACTGCATCCTGATAAATGTATCCGGACGTTCCTGCTGTAGCTTTCTTTTTATAGAATGTACGGGTATAATTTGCTGTTAAATCCATGTAAGCATTATCTTTTTCCCATCCATTCAACGGACCCTTCCAATCATGTGTTGTTCCATATGATTCCGGCTCATAAATATATCCATCTTCTGCCAAAGTTCCCTTTATCATTCCGGCTGGTGAACCAGATGAATTCTGCTTTGTATAGATATATCCATCTTCTGTCAATGTTCCCTTTACAAGGCCTTCCCGTGTAACACCTGTAACATATCCGTCATTTACGACCTCATATGTGTTGGCATTATTTGTAAGATCTACATGGAATCTGTTCATTCCAACAATATCAAGTAATGACTTTGTCAGATTAACAGCACCTGCATCTGCATACGGTGTCATTGTGTCATGGAAGAAGAATAAATCTCCACCATTTGATACATAATCCAGAATGTATTCACAAGTACGCTGCTTCAAGTCTACCTTGAATCCACCAAAAGAATCAGATGGACCAAGAACCAGAATTGAATACTGCTTCTTCATGAAATTTTTACCATAAGAACGTCTTAAATCTTTCTTATACACATCTAATGCATCTAATTCTTTATCCTTTGCATCTCTGTACTTCTCATACAGTTCTACAAATTCACTGCCGAACATTGTAGATGAAATCTTTCCGCTGGCAAATGTAATATCTGTATTTGTACTGTATACAGGCCAGAATACCATATAGTACTCACCGGTATCGATCGTATAATTAAGGAGATCGATCAGGTCACTGTTTGAAACAGATGACTTGAAACCACCAAGGAACGTATTATAAGTACCTCTTGCTCCATAATTTGTAGAACCTGTATATGTGCCCTGTAAGGACTGAATAGCACCCTTGATGTAGCTATCCAGGTCTTCTTTTGGCTTAACGGTCTCAGATACATATTTGTTATAAGCTGCCAAAGCAATTGTTGCATCTGTTGCATACTGCTTCTTGTTTCTACCTTCTACTGTACCGCCATTCTCCAGCTTATCTGCCTCTTCTACCCAGGTATCCAGACAGTCATATGTGTCTGCCTGATTATCCTTTGTTGTAAAAGCAGCTTTATCAGCTGAAGCTACTACCATATCAAGACTGATATCGTAATCCTCTGCTAAGGTATCTGCAAAATTTGAAAGATAATCATCATTACCCTTCTGTGAACCATAGAACAGATCTGTGTCATATGGAACGATACCAAAACGATTCTCATGACGTCCCAGACATTTATACTGTGCAACATCTGCTGTATCAAGTGCTGTCTGATTTGCATAGGTGTTATACTTCAGAATCTTATGTGCTGTCTGTGACTGAATATCAAAGTACAATGTATCTGTTGCTCCCCAGGATGTTGCTCCCTGTCCTTCTGACATGGTCTGAACCTGTAAAACATTGATATCACTGATTCCGTCTGTGTTGTTTACGATCTTGCAGATACCACGCTCTTCTGCAATGATATTATCCTTACTATCCATAATAAGGATCTGCCAGTATGCAGAACCGAAGAAATCCTGATCCAGTGCAATATTTACTGTCTTATTCTTTACTGCAGAACCGGATGTTCCTGTTGATGTATCTATATCACCTGTTACATAATAGTCAATCGTCTTATCATGATCAAACTGTGTATTCTTATTCTTGTCAATACAGATTGAATATTTATAACTCTTTTCCGATCCTGCTACAGAGAAGGTAAATGATAAATTGGTTGTCTTCAGATATGTGCTTGTAATACCCTCTGAATATTCAACCGGTGCACTTGTAACTGTAAGACGCGCTCTTGATGTAGACTGTTTAACAAGATTGTTAATCGCTGCATTTGTATCCTCTGAGAATACTGTTGCATACGACTTGATAGCCGTCTCATCTGTTGCATCCTTATACCATGTCTTCTGCTGTGCCTCTGAATCAAGCATTGTCTGCTTTTCAGCAATCTTATAAGTGTACAGTGTATCACCATACTGCTTATTTGAATTATCAATCTTCTGTGTATCGGTTGCATCTACGCCCCATAATACATTTGTTCCTTTGGATCTTCTGTTATTGATCACATTCAAAAGGTCATACATTCTGGATGATGGATCCAGATAGAAGTTCTTTCTTTCCAGCTTGCCTGCATTATACCAGTAGCCCTGACTCTTCTGCGCATCTGTAAGACCATTGCCGTCTGCATCTGTTCCATTTACCTTTTCAAATACCGAAGTCAGTTCATTGCCAACCATGATCGGTCTTCCAAGATTAACGTAAGATACAAGCTCATCATACTTATTCTTTGTCAGGTCATTACCATTTTCAACAACATATGTTGTCTTATACTTTGTTGAGCCAATCACCGGTGTTGCCATAAGCTCAGAACCTGTGATTGATCTTGTCATCTTGTAAGAACCGGTACCACCCATCTCCTTCAGAACACCTGTATGGTAATACATAACAAATGTAGGAATTGCGGATACTAACTGTTCTGCGCTTGGTCCGATATAAGCAAATACACTGGAATCGTATATCTTACTCAGATCTCTGTCCAGAGCGCTGATATCTCCACCGATATATACAAGGTCATATGTAGCAGCGATATCATCTGTCATACCGATCAGTGCCTCTGATGAAACCTGTGTAAGCTCAATATCTGAATATGAGATACCATCGATCGCATATGCAATCTTTGCCTTCGTCAGATCAAAATCATAATACTCACTGCCCGGTGAAAGCTCCTCCACTGCATAGCCCTCAGCTACATCCGATGGAACGGTATAATAATTACCATAGATTTTTTCTCCGTGTGTATTGGTACCATTTGTCCATGCACCGGATCCATTCTTAACCGATGAAGATCTTGCGAGTTCTTCATCAATTGGATAATCCGGCTGAATTTCCAGAACTCTGAATTTATTATCACTGCCTCTTCGGTATACACCGGCATTGATAATATCTGCGATCACCTTTGCTGATGGACTGTTGATAATAATCTTATCTGGATCACCTGATCCACCACCATTATTGTTTCCGGATCCAATACCGTCTCCGGCTTCACTGCTTGCGATTACATACACACCCTCTTCTACTGCTGAACATAACTTCTGGTATGCTGAATCACCGATCTCATCTTTATAATCACCTGATTCAATAAAGATAAAATCATACTCTGTAAAATCAATTACATTCGTTCCTGTAACTTTTGGCAACAGGACATCATTTTTATACTTTTTATACTGAGCATCTACATAAGCATATACCTGTTCTGATGTCTCAAAGATAAGATCATCTGTATATACATCTGTTGTATAGTTTGTCGGATCAGCAGCACACTTGTCTGTGTATTCTTTATATTCATCGCAGTCATTTGTGTAGTCGTAAGCATCATCTTTGCTTTCTCCCTTTACAGAAACGATGAAATCATTACCGTTACTTCCGATCAGATAATCCTCGCTGATTGCATTCGGATCCGCTGCCGGATCAGAGCCATCACCTGTACCTGCGTTATCACCTGCACCTGCGTTATCGCCTGTACCGGAATTATCTCCTGCGCCTGCGTTATCGCCTGTACCGGAATTATCGCCTGTACCTGCGTTATCGCCTGTACCGGAATTATCTCCTGTGCCTGCGTTATCGCCTGTACCTGCGTTATCTCCTGTGCCGGAATTATCACCTGTACCGGAATTATCGCCTGTACCTGCGTTATCGCCTGATGTATCAGAATCATCTCCATTGTCTTCATATGAAGATGGATCCACTGTTGCCTCCAAAAGAACACTGTAATCATAATCAGCATTTACTTTAGGAAATCCATATTCATATGTATAGATACCTGTCTCTTCATCATATGATCCATTTCCATCTTCACCGGTTGTAAGTTCACATGCCAGAACTGTACCATCTGTATTACCAGCCAGTTTGCTTGCTTCTCCCTTTGGAGTTACAACCAGATAAACAACAGAGCCTGCAAGATCTCCCTTAGACTTGATCGTACCGGTAATCTGCTTTGCAGCAACATCCTGGAAATAAGTCTTAGCAAGATCATTTGCTGTATACTTTGCTCCCTTTGAGCTGTCAACCGCATTTAACAGATCCTTACTCTGAATCTGATAGATATTTGCTCCACTTGGAACAAACTTATAACCCTTACCGGCATAAGCATCACTTGTAAAGTCGCTGTTTGGAGCTTTTACAACAGACTCCCACTTCTTTGTTTTACTATTATATACATAATTTTCTGCAGAGCACTGCGGTGCATCATTCTTTGATGCCAGTTCTGAGAACATACTGTTTGATGTACCATCTGTGATCACCAGAACATTTGCATTATCAAATTTCCATTCATGTCTGGAACCTGATATACCCTGCGTATTTCCAGATATCTTTGCGTATGCAGAATCAACCTTATCGGTCTTATTATTTAAGAAGTTTTCCATCTTATCATCTGTATACCATTTATAATATCTGTTCTTATTGATGTAATCCTTTCCGCCTTCTGTTGCAGAACGTTCAGCAGTCAGAATAAAGTCCGATATTGTCTTTGTGGTATTTGTCATTGGATCTGACTTATTACCACTTGCTTCTTTATAAAGGACATTGAAGAAACCAGGTTCTACACAGAGAACATTATCTGTTCTTCCCTTTAATGTTTTTGTTACATATTTGTATGCCAGAGATCCCATACGATACTGGTCATTATTACCTGTGATCTTTTCAGGCTCCGCTGTACATAATGCATATCGATCAAAGATGATCGGATGCTTTCCTGCATATACATCCAGCCAGTTATATAAGCTCTCGCTGATATCTGTACCGCCTGCAGCATAATCATTTGCTGTTGTTGCAACGATATAGATAAAATCCGCATTTGCAAGTATTTCCTGTGCCTCTGTACCCATGCCGTTCAGATCACTGACTGTTTTAGTCGTCAATTGAACTGCACCCGGTGCCATATCATCTTTAATATTCTTATAACCATTGAAAACTGCATATCTGAAGTATTCTCCATCATATACATATTTCCACAGATCAGATGTGCCTTTATATCCTGCTTCATCACTGATCTTTCCTGAGTAACCGGAAGCAGTCACAATCTCTGTCATTGATGTATCTGCTGTTGCATAAGATCCCAAACCATCCGGAAGGATCTGAACAATGTGATACTTATCCTCGCCTGTCTTCTTCAGACTGGAATCGTTTGAGTTAAGAATCGCCTGATCAATGTTTGAGCTGCCCACCAATGTTGAACTGCCACTTGTGTCCGCTTCACTTTTTTCAACAGGAGTTCCAGAATTAGCCAACGTAAAGTTTACGAATATAGCACATACTATAAGTGTAAATATTATCGCTACAGATGATAATACTACTTTTCTGTTCTTAAACACTATTTCTTTCCTCCTTAATCCCATGTATGCTTTTTAAGCACATATGAATTTCGAATGCCAACAACACCATTTATCTTATAAGATGCCGCCGTTGTTGAATCTTCAAGTTCCAGTGTAATTGCAATACTGTCCTCGTCCGGATTGATCTGTAATTTGAAATCCTTTACATCCTTACAAAGAACAGTGCCATCTGCTTCACTTGCATCAGTGATTCTATCTGATTGCGGTGTTTTAAACACATAAAGCTTTTTTTCGGTCTTATCATATGTGATCGTACAGGTCGTGATAACACTGTCACCGTTACTCTGTAATGCAGATGCATAATCTACTTTCAGATATAACTTCCCGGAATCATCCGGAATAATATATGTCGTGTCATCTGTCGATGGTGATGTGACATCACCAAACGACTTCATATCTGCAATATCATAACATGGACCCTTTGGTGTAAGACCAGCTCCACCCGCTTTCTCGATATAAACAGTACGTCTTCCAATACCACCAGCAGACATTAATTCACCTCCGCTGCCCTTTGTATCTGTATCATCCGGAACAATAAATACTCCGGAAACCGGGCTGTAAGATGTGACGCCCGCTGATGTAGTAGCCACATATGCGCTTCCCAATATCTTCACATCAGTCGCACCCATGATCATATCTGATATGGTATCATATGTTTCACCGGCTTCGTTCTGTATTTTCTTTCTATTTGTCATCTTTCTATTGGAGGATACCACTGTACCAACAAGTGAGGTTACCGCAACCATGAACACACTTAAAATTCCAATGTACAGTACTAATTCAATGAAAGTGAAACCTTTATTATTATTTTTCTTCACGCTTCACCCCTCCTCATGATCCTGTGTAATGGCTGCCTGTTGCCTGATTCAGTGTTACCTTTCCAACGGCATCATTGGATCCGTCCTTATAAAAGGTATATACACCACTTCCGGTTTTTACAGAACCATCTGACTTATTAAACTTAATGATCATAGATGAAACTTCACTTCCTGCGGAAGAACCATTATTTGAATAGTAAATCGTTACACGATCCAGAATCTCACGATCCTTTGAAGTATCTTCTGTGAAATCCGATCCATTCTTGCTCTTACCATATACCAGGTTATATTTTCCATCTACTTTTTCCAGTTTCATTGCCCAATCGCTTTCCTGTGTTTTTGTCAGGGACTGCAGAGTTGACAATTCCTGATTGAACGACTCCTTTGATGAAGTCGCACGAGCTGTCCGTATCGAAGAAATCGACACTGCCGCAAGTCCTGACATAACTGCGATGATAGCAAGAACAATAATCAATTCAACAAGGGAATATCCGGAATCATTTTTTATTTTTCTTATCATATTCACCCCTCCTACTCTACATTCTTCTTCCAGTTCTGGAATGCAAGAATGTCGCTATAAGAGATGTCTGATAAGCTTGAACCAGAAACCTCTGAATTGTTTTTATCGTCTACTTTAACATAGTTCTTTAAGATCTCTCTTGTGATCAGACTCAGATCTTCTACATCACTCTTGGAACACTCTTCCAGTACAGTTGCTGTAAAGGATGCGTCTGCTGAGATATCTACGCTGCTGTTACAGATAATCTTTGCACCTGATATGATCATTCCTCGGAATGACTTTACACTCTTATCAAATGTTACATTACCACCACAGATAACGATACCCTGTAAAGCACCATCAGCGGCTGTGGATTTTAATGTTACATCATTTGCATTGATGATAACAACTGCATTTGTCTCTGGCTCTACCTTGTTGATACTAAGATTTTTGGAGAAGATCTTATCATAATCAACATATTTGGTAAGAGGTGTCAGACTGTAGTTGTAATCAAATGTATCAAGGTTCTTTCCGTCAGATCCTTTGATCGGAGCGTATGTGTATGTACTTCCGTTCTTTGTATATCCGGCCACTTCCCATGCAGAAACATCTGTATCTGTATCATCCTTTTTATCTACTACAGACAGATGATCTTTCATATTGATATACATATAATTGATCTGATTGCTGACCTTCTCCTCTTTGCTAAGAGCGGTCTGATCACCAAGTGCCTCTGAATTCTTTTTAATATCTGCAAATGTATTATTATTCTCTGTAGTACCCTTATTACCAAGTAACACTGAGAATGTCTTTGATCCTGTTGCATTTTTTAATGCTGTATCAACCTGCAGAGATGTATCTGCAGATGCCTTAACAAATAATGAATTGTCACTGTTCTGAGCAGTTACAGCTCCACTTGTTTTAATCTTGCTTCCATCCACATCACCATCTTTGCTTGGCAGAAGTAATTTAACTTCAAAATTTTCATAGTTAGCAACATTGTACAATTTCTTTTTCGTTTCGTCGATGCCTGTGTTTAAGAGATCATAATACTTCTCTACAAATTCTTCTGCATCATTTACTCCATCTTTGTTATTATCACCATCCTGAATGTACAGATAATAATAATCATGTCCGGAAACTGTCTCCTTGATTGCTTCTACAATATAATTATTAGATGTGAGCTGTTTTACGAAATCAGTATACAGCTTGTTAATTTGGACATCATTTGAAAATGTCTTAGGGAACTTTAATGTTACATGTGTATAACCGTTCTCATCCACAACCTCAGTATTATCATACAGATCCCACTGTGTCAGGAAGATCAACTGATTGGACTTAACATCAAGAGACTGACCGGTTGAATAATCGTTTAATGCTGTGAATGCATAATCAGAATCTTTCGTAAGGCCAAAGTTTTTTCTTTCTTTCTCATCTGTGATCGTATTTGCTGCGATCTTGGAGAATTCGATATAGGACTTACCTGCAATATACAGAGATTCCAGACTTGAAAGATCCAGAGTTGAATTCTTTCCATTGACAATGATCGCACTGTCACTGAAGTGTGATTTTAATTTGAATCCTGTTGCAAGGTTACCGGATGTACGAAGAAGGTTAATGCTTCTTACGTCATCTGCTGTATAGCTGTATCCAAAATAAGTTCCTCTTGTAAATGTAAGCTCAGATTTCTCTGCATTCAGCTCTGTATCATCATATACATAAGCATTTGCTGCCGCTTTGATCTGTCCGCCCTCATCACCTCCGATGATGATGTTATCGGTCCAGAGTTCTGATAACAGGGATGTACGTCCTGAAAGATTAATCTCCGCACCATCAAAAGCTGCGAGAGATCCTGAGTTAACGATAATATCGGAATTCAGTGTCAGATTCGCTCTGTCACCCTGTACAAAGATACCGGAATATGCACTCTCATCTGTTGATCCCCATTTGGTTTCAACTGTACGGCTGTATTCATTTGTTACCTTTGTATCTGTTTTTCCGTTATAATCTTTATTGTAATAGTCAGAAGCGGTATAAATGTTACCCTTTATATTTACTTCTGTATCTGCTGCTGTTCCGGATACCTGAAGTCCCATATCAGCTAGCAATGCGTAATTATATAAGCTGTCACTGTTTGCACCTGCCATATCAAAAGAAACATTATATTCCGGTTTCTTTAATACAAGGTCTGTTGTGATCGTCTGTACATAAGTTCCAGGCGCCATTGCTCCGCTCGCGGAATCTGTGCTGCTTAATGTGATCGTACGCTTTACACCAATATTTCTGAATGTAATCTCTTCGATATTATTCTCATCGATCGTATTGGCACTTGCTACACCTGTAACTTTTCCATTCTTTCCAGCTACATATTTGATGTACTTTTCACGACCTTCTTTATCCTTGAATACAATTCTCAGATTGTCACAGGCAAGTGATACATCCGGATCTGTAATATAGCCCTTTAAGGTTTCGATCAGAGTTGGCATATTGCTGAATGTCTTATCTGATTTGATACCCTGCATAAAGAACTGCTTAAACAGATCATTCGCTTCATCTTCTGTCAGATTGTTATACTGACCATCCTTGTAATACACAACAATCTCAGCCGTTGTCGTATACGCGGAATACAAATGCTCATTTGTCGCTGCACCAATTCCGGCATATATCTCATCCATGGCTTTTTCAACACTGTAAAAGTTATTCAGGGAATTCAGCTTATAAAAACGAAGTTTATATGCCAAAAGAGTTCCCATTAACAATGCTGACACCAGTATGCTTAAGAAAGTTGCTGATACAATAACAAGGACAAAACTCGAGCCGCGGTTATCCGCTAATTTAAGCTTGTTTTTTAACTTTTTCAGCATCTCTTATTTCCCCCTTGTTCCTGATACTTCTGTCTTATTGCCATCACTGTCTGTCAATGTAACATGAATATCATACAGGTATGTTTCATCACTTGTATCATCTGATGTGTTCTTAACTTTAATAGCAGTTGCATCTGTTTCATCATACTCAGTTCCGAAGTTTGAATATGTCTCAATCTTTCCCTTGGTATCATCACCAGTGCGGTTCACATATACCTTAACAGAAGATGGTGAGCTTGTATGACTGGTGCTCTGGTAAACCAGACTGTCAATACTGCTTACGCCAAGTGTATCGCAAATAATCTCCTCATATTTCGGATCAATTGAAGCAATTGTTTCAAATAAGTAGATCTTTGCTTTTTCATCATCAGCAAGTCCTGATGTCTCAACTCTGATATAATCATTATTACAATATACACCATTACACACTGCAGGTGCATATAACAGATAGATTGGAGGAAGTGTCTTGTATTCCTTCTGATATACAATTCCCTCTCCATATTTTCCATCCGGTTTATAGGTATCGCTTGCAATTCCATTCGTGTATGCCTTAATGATAGGATTAAACGATGGTTTATCCTGATATTCTACAAAACACTGTACCATATAACCGGATAAAGTCTTTGAAACCTTAATCGTGGTTGTTTTCTGGAACGAATCATTATCCAGATAGGTAGCACCGGACAGATACTGATTATATAAAACGGAATTTCCCTTTAAGATATCCACTTTCACATCTTTAAAATATGCCGCTGCCTGATTATCCAGACTGTTTCCTTCTATACCACTGGTTGCTCCCATATAGGTTGCTCCAGCAATGATCGCTGACTGCTTGTTATCAAGATTACGTACTGTACCAACACCTGATGTAAGGCGGACATACTCAGAACCGTCTTTCTTCAGGTCATTTGTATTGGCATCCCATACATATCCCTTTGTTGCAACTGCATGCGCAATATCATTTACAGTTACTGTGCAATCATACTTCTCGTATTCTCCCCCGAGCGATATTCCACTGCATGAATATGTATTAATGTGATAATCTACAGTTCCCGCACTTTCCGGGAGGGTATAAGTCTGTGTCTGGGAATCATCCAGACCAAACTCATAATTACCTGTAGAATTGCCATCAGGGATACTGATGGCACTTTCTTTCATATTTGCAGTTTTAAAGCTTTCCATGATCTCTTCAGCTTTTTCAATCGCATATTGTTTCTTTGTTGACTTCGTATTGACATTGATCGCTGAAATCAACTGGGCGGTAAGGGGAGCAATTAATATAGCAAATACTGCTACAGCTATGATTACTTCAATCAAGCTAAAGCCTTTGTTATTATTCTTTGCCATTCTTACTTCTCACTCCGTTCAAATCGAATCTACGGGTTGCAAGTCTACATCCTACTGATTGCTATCTGTAGTTGTAGTTGTCGTACTACTCTTTACGGTTGGATTTCCGAAAATGTTATCTTTACCGGTTTGAACATTTACGTTAACCTGATCTGTGGTTCTGTCTCCACCTGTAACAGCATATTCAGAGAATGACATATCTCCTGTGTAATCACCAGTCTCCTCATCAAATGCGATTGAGATAGAGTCAACTGTCATACGGAAATCGCTCTTCTCGATGTAATCAACAACATCTTTAACAGACTGATAAGAACCTGAATATGTAACCGGGAAGCTTGCTGAATAGCAGTTGAAATTATTTTCTCCTGCTACTGCTGCAGTAGCATCTGTGCCAGCGGCTGCAGTCTCTGTTGTAGCTGCTGTTGTAGCTGCTGTAGTATTTGCATCTGTAGAAGCTGTTCCTGTTGCTGCACCATCTAATGTAGCATCACCAACAGCACCGGTTCCAAGTGTATAGAAGAGCTGTTCCTCTCCCATTGATACATCTGTGAAACGGAACTTATATTCGTCCTTGATCCCCTGTAAATACATGATTGTATTTTCCTGATAGATCTCTGATGGGAATTCTGCAAGGATTGCTTCATATTCTTTCTTATAGTTCTCTGTATCCTTGATGTACTGATCTCTGTTTACATCTTTTGCTTTCAGGCTGTTATAATAAACCTGCTGTTCATCCTTCTTTGAAACAAGCTCTTTACGGTCATCAAAATTGCTTAATGCCACAAATCTGATCGGCACAAATAAAATAACAACACCGAGTAAAAATAATAATAAATTTCTTTGTCCTTTTGTCATTGCATCCATGTTCTATGCCCTCCCTTACTCAGCTAATGTAGCATCTGTTTCAGTTGTATCAGCATCTGCCGCTGATGCGTCAACATAGATACACGTTACTGTGAAATCATATGTTATTTTACCTGTGTCTTCATCTACATTTTCTGTGATACTTCCAATGAATGAGTTATCAATACAGTCAATTTCTTTTAAGCTGATCGCAAGTCCTGCAATATCATCATATTCTGTTGCTGTTCCTGAAATTGAAACACCTGTTGAATCGGATTCAAATGCTGTGATATCAGTTCCCTTTGGCATCTTCTCTTCCAAAGCCGTGATAAATGTTACAACATTCTCATTCAAGTTCTTTGTGTAGCTGTACATGCTCATGGCATCAACATAAACGCTTTCTGCATTTTCATAATCCTTTACGATCGTCTCAATATCCTGAATAGAAGCGATCTTCTTATTTACATCATCCAGCTCTGTCTGTGCCTGATTCTTTAATACAAATGACACAGCCGTTAATCCGCCTGCCACTAACACAGCCAGGATCAGGAATGCAACTACCAGTGGAGTTGTATCCATCTGACCTTCCTTCTTGCCGGAAGCTCCGCCTTCTGAAATTGTGAATCCCATAGGTGCAAAAGCAGCACCGATTGGAACCATAAGGTATACAGGATTATATATCTTCAAATCAATCTTTGGGTCAAATTTGATATTGAATAAACTGTCCATAACTCTTGTTGAAACATTGAGCTGTACCTTGAAAAGACCATCAATTCCCTTGATCAGGGCGCCATCGCCTGTCAGGAATACATCATCGATCGGCTTATCAGGATTCTTTGATGCAAAGAAATCCATTACACGGCCAATGTTGTTGATCAGGTAACGGAAAGATCCTGTGATCGCATTATCATCAAAATCAACCGTGATCAGTCTTTCATTCTGGAGTAATGTCATTGCTGTTGTAGCATCAACACCCTTTGCATCCATTACTTCATTTACAACAACATTAGTACCATATGGTACAGTTCTCTGTAACAGAAGGATATCTCCTTTTACGATATTAAGTACAGTAGATTCGCTACCTAACTGGATTACCATAGTCGTCATGTTCTCGCTGGTCTGTGTTTTGATCAACTGCAACATGGCATTTCCAATGTAATCAAGAGCAACTACCTTCAGTCCTGCAAGTGCTGCAACTTCATAATATGAACGAACCATACTGGTTGGTGCTGCAACTGCAAGAACTCTTAACTGTTTGTTATTTTCTTCATCAGTAACTGTCTCTAATACAGAATGGGATACTGTGTAATCCTCTATATTAACAGGGAAATACTCTGATGAGTTCGCATTAATAATTCCTTTAATTTTGTTTTCCTTAACGAAAGGTACAAGAACCTCTCTGTTAACGATCTTTGTAGAGGTAAGAACGAATATTGCGTTCTTGTTAGTGATTCCGTTTGCAGCAAGCTGTGATTTGATCGCCTCTGCAATTCTTTCCTTGTCTCTAATGAAACCATCTTCATAAGCATCTTCCGGTGTCTCGAAGATGATGGCATTATGAACTGTGGAAGTCTTTTTTTCAGAAGCTGTTACTTCTGTAATAGTAATACTTTCATTTGTGATGTCGATTGTTAAGACTTTGTTATTACTCGCCATTTTAAATAGCCTCCCTCGCTAATCAGTAGTTTTTTGTGGAATATGTATATTCCAATTGCCTGAGTACCAGCCTACAAGCTGTTCACCCCACTTAAAATAAAATACAATATGCCTGTATGTACAGGCTGAAAGGTAAACAATCTGTCACCTTTAATCATAAGCACACGGATGATTGACCCGTTCATCTTTCATGCCTATTTTTCAGTTTCCAGCTTTTTTGTAAGCCGGCTGCCGCCATTAGTTCAATGCCGTTGTCATTCGCGTTTCTTCTTTCTACATTTATTCGTTTCAGACACAAACAATATAAAACCGCTGACTGCAAAATAGTCACTCGTATGTTATATAAATCTCTTCTTATTATATAAAGCTTATATAAAACGTGTGACCATGAAAGAGATGCCAACATGCATATTTTTCATACATGTTGACGTTTCATGTTGTTAGACAATTTTGAAGGGCGACAAACAAGATCGAAAAACGAGGATTCTTACCAACTTATTCATCACCCTTCTGATGTCTGACTGATGTAATGATTATCTGTTTAACATCAGATCCTTACATCTGTTCACTATGCCCGCCTTTTATTATGGCTGAGGTGAAACCTGCTGAGAACCAGCTTTAACGATAACTGTGTTACCAGCTACATTGATATCAACTGTGAATTCATTTCCTTTGTCGAAGTACTTTGAAGTAATTGTGCTGTTACCAAGAATGCTGCTGATCTCTGTGCTGAATGCACCGTAGCTTGACTTCAAGTCTGAAACGCTTGCGCCTGTAACGCCTGTTCCGATTGCAACCATTGCATCTTCGTCTGACATAGCTGTCTGACATGCTGTACGGATTGTGTCAGCATTTGAAATATCAGCACTTCTTCTTGACTTGTTGATGTACTTGATAAGGGCTGGTGCAAGAGCACCTGCAAGAATTGCCATAATAGCGATTACGATAATTAACTCTACTAATGAGAAACCTTTGTTGTTCTTCTTCATAATTGTTCTCTCCTTTTAAATTGATATTCTTTGTTGTTTGTTGATGCATCTTCCGATGCTATATTAAAACCAGCATCCTCGTACTGCCGGATCTAATCAATACTATAATATGTAACAGGACTTGTATTAGTACTGGTCAAGTGCACTGTACATACTCATGATAGGACCGTATACAGCCGCAACAATCATTCCTACGATACATGCAAGAACTACCATGATTAATGGTTCCATTGCTGCTGTCAGCTTGTTTGTTGCCTCTTCTACCTCTTCATCGTAGTAGTCAGCAACCTTACTAAGCATCTCTTCTATATCACCGGTTTCTTCACCGATCTTTGTCATGGCGGAAAGCATTGGTGGAAGCATCTCCATATCCTTTAATGGTTTGGAAAGTGGAATACCTTTTGCTACCTGCGTCTTGGCATCTAACAGACCATCGCGAATGATCTTGTTATCCATCATCTTTGCCACCTGTTCAACAGCATCGATCATGGAAATACCGGATGCCATCAGTGTACTCATTGTTCTTGCAAATCTGGAACATGCTGACTTGATTGTCAGGTTACCAAAAATCGGCATCTTGATCGCCATATTCGCGAAAAGCTGTTCGCCAACAGAACTTCTCTTGAATGCCTTGCAGCCAACAACGATAGCTGCAACGATGATGATCAACAGCCACCACTTATGTATAATGAAATTACTTGCCGCTACCATAATTCGTGTTGCCAGCGGAAGCTGTGTTCCCATCTCCGCAAACATACTTGAGAAGTTAGGAATAACCATTACCATTACCACGATTACTACGATGATCATGACGATGAATACTACGATAGGATATGTCATCGCACCCTTGATCTTTGCTGATAACGCGTTATCTTTTTCAAAGTGCTCTGTCAGTCTGTCGAGACAGATCTCCAGGTTACCGGATAACTCTCCGGCTGCGACCATGTTGATCATGATCGGTGGAAATACCTCTGAGTTTACACGAAGTGCATCTGCAAGCGTTCCACCCTTTTCAACATATGTCTTTGCATCCATAACTGCTCTCTGCAGTGTTTTGTTTTCTATCTGGTCTCCCATCAGTTCCAGTGCTGATATAATCGTAACACCAGCTCTTATAACTGCTGAAAACTGTTTACAGAAGACTGCCAAATCTTTTGATTTTACCTTCTTCTTAATCAAACCCCCTGAAAATGGACTGTTCTGCTCTGTCAGGCTCATGATCGCATAACCATCTGCCTTCAGCTTCTTCTCCGCTCCATCTCTGTTCGGGGCCTCAATGGTACCTTTTTTATTCTTACCATTTTTGTCAACAACCTTGTAGTTAAATACTGCCATTGTTTCTCCTCCGACCCTGTCATATTTCTTCTTTTTTGTAATAGTTTTCTACTATTACCAGCTAAAAGTGCGCGTAAATTCACGGACTTTTACATATACTATACCTGTTATATTACTATATTTCTCAACCACATTCAATAATTTCTTATGATTGCAGTTTTTTTTGTAAGAATTGCACAAAAGGATTGTACATCTTATTGTCCGTTGATCTTCTTTCTGAGATACTGCTGATCCTGTGCATATGTCATAGCCATCTCTCTGGTGATCGTGCCGGACGAGAACAGATCATACAATGCATCATCCATTGTGATCATTCCGAGCTGTCTGCTGGTCTGGATCGTCGACTGGATCTGATGTGTCTTCGCTTCTCGTATCAGGCTTCGGATCGCCGGTGATGCAAGCATTACTTCAAATGCTGCAACTCGTCCCTGTCCGTTCGCTGTCGGAAGCAGTGACTGGGAAATAACACCTTCCAGTACCATCGCAAGCTGTACTCGTACCTGTTGCTGCTGGTTTGTCGGGAAGATATCGATAATACGGTCGATCGTACTTGCCGCACCGATCGTATGCAGAGTCGAGAATACCAGGTGTCCGGTCTCGGCTGCAGTGATCGCTGTTGAAATCGTTTCAAGATCTCGCATCTCTCCTACAAGAATAATATCAGGATCTTCACGGAGCGCTGCACGAAGAGCATTCGCATAACTGAGTGTATCCATACCAACTTCTCGTTGATTAACGATTGCCTTGTTGTGATGGTGAATATACTCGATAGGATCCTCCAGTGTAATGATATGATCGGTCAGGTTTTCATTTGCCTTATTAATAATAGAAGCAAGTGTTGTTGATTTACCGGAACCGGTAGGTCCTGTTACAAGTACCAGACCTCTCTTTCTCTTATATAATTCAACAACCTCTCTCGGAATACCGAGCTGATCTGGTCTTGGGATCTGTGTTTCTACTCGTCTGTATGCCGCAGCCATATTACCACGATCCATATATACGTTTACACGGAAACGACCGGTTTCTGGTGAATCGAATGAGAAATCGACCTCACCTCTATCTTTTAAAATTGCTACATGTCTCTCTTTCATCGTTGCTCCGATTGCTTCAGCCGCATCAGCCGGTGTAAGCGGAGGAACTTCAACTTCTGTCAGTCGTCCATTGATTCTGAGTTTCGGTGGTATGCCTACGGCAATATGTACATCCGACGCTTTTGCCTCAACCGAGAATGCCAGGAGCTCTTTCATATCCAGCATACTGTTTCCTTCCTTTCTTTGTTGCATTCATAATTTCAATTTTATTTTTACAGAGCCTGATCACATATTCTTCTCTGCTAAAAATCTTTTTTATCCACGCCGGTTTATCACCGGACCGGATCTTTTAATATTCATCACCTGTTGTATATACGATCTTCTTCATCTCTGACATGGAAGTAATTCCATTCAGCACATGTTTGGCAGCACCCATCTTCAGAGTAAGCATACCTTCTGCAAGTGCCTGTTTTTCAATCTTATCCGCTGTCGCTCCGGTCGAGATAACCGCCTGCAGTGCTTTGGATACCGGCATCATCTCGTATACACCGATTCGTCCTGAATAGCCTGTATCATTACACAACGGGCAGCCAGACGGCTCATAAATGATAACATCTTCTTCATCCTCCGGCACGCCGAGTACTATTCTCTCTTCATCTTCTACGAGACGAGGCTGTTTGCAGGTCGGGCACAGTCTTCTTACAAGTCGCTGTGCAATAACACCTACAACCGCATCACCTACAACATAAGGTTCGATTCCCATATCTTCCAGACGGGTGATCGTACTTGCTGCTGAGTTTGTATGGAGTGTTGATACAACCAAGTGTCCTGTGATAGCGGCCTGAACCGCGATCTGAGCAGTCTCACCATCTCGAATTTCTCCGATCATTATGATATCCGGATCCTGACGAAGAATGGATCTTAAGGCTGCTGCGAATGTCATATCTGCTTTATTATTTACCTGTACCTGGTTAATACCATTGATATTCGCCTCGACAGGGTCTTCTACTGTGATAATGTTTACATCCTCTTTGTTCAGCTCACTTAAGGATGTGTACAGTGTCGTTGATTTACCGGAACCGGTAGGTCCTGTTACAAGGATAATTCCGTGTGGATTACTCAGGATTCCATCAAATACCTTGATCTCATCCTCATCCAGACCAAGTCCGCTCTTCGGTTTTGTAAGTCCGTCCTTGGAGGTAAGTCGCATAACCGTCTTCTCTCCATATACAGTCGGAAGGATAGATACACGGACATCAAACTCTCTGCGGTCTACAAAGATCGTGATACGACCATCCTGTGGCTTTCTCTTTTCTGCAATATCCATACCACCGATGATCTTGATTCGGGCTGTGATACCCGCAAGAATACTTAAGTCGTAGGACATAACCTGTTTTAATGCACCATCGATCCTGTAGCGGACACGGACACTGCTTTCCAATGCCTCAATATGAATATCGGACGCTCTCTGTCGAACTCCGCCTTCTATGATCTGTTTTACAAGCAAAACGATAGGAGAATTATCTATATCTTCATTTACTTCATCTTCATCTCCGCCGCCAAGTGCATCTGCCTGTTCCTGACGATACATCTCAGCCGCTTCCATTGCTTTGGAGCTTCCGTAATACTTGCCGATGGCATCATTGATCTGATCCTCTGTTGCAAGCATAGGCTCCACCTGCATATTGGTTACAAGTCCAATATCATCGATCGCATTGATATCCATCGGATCTGACATGGCAAGTTTTAAAATATTCGGGTTATCCGGATCGATCTCGATAGGAATAACTTTATATTTTGCTACCATATTCTCCGGAACCAGATGAAGCACCTTCTCTTCTATCTTTGCTCCCTTTAATTCTATGTAATCAATGCCAAGCTGCTGTGTCAGAAGCGTTATCAGAATCTCATTACTGATCATACCAAGATCAACAAGAACATTTCCGAGTTTTCCGCCATTCTCTTTCTGATATGCCAGAGCCTCCTGTAACTGTTCTTCTGTAATAGCTCCTGCCGCTACGAGAATATCACCTATTCTAATCTTTTTACGACCCATTCCTAATCGCATACCGGTCTGTCCCTCCTACATTTCTGAAATATACAAGCATTACTTACAGAGTATAGCACAATCTAATAAAAAATTAAACATTTTGAACAGATTTTAGTCATTTTTTTTTAATTTTTTTCACATTTTACCAATTTTATTTTTTGGGATATGCACTTTTTCCACATTTTAATCATAAAATATATACAAATCGCTAGGGGTCTATTTTCTATGCAGGCATTTAAAAAACCCCTTTTACCGGATCAGGAAGAATATTATCTGAAATTATGCAGGGCAGGGGATGCCGATGCGCGGCGGATTCTGATCGAATCCAATATGCGTCTGGTCGCCCATATTGCAAAAAAATACATTGGAACCGCTGACAATGATGATCTGCTCTCCGTCGGAACCATCGGTCTTATCAAGGCGATCGATTCCTACGATCATGCCAAAGGCAACCGTCTGGTCACATACGCTTCCAGATGTATCGACAACGAGCTGCTCATGATGCTCCGTCACTCCAGAAAATACGCCCGCGAAGTCTCCCTGTTTGAACCGATTGGTACCGACAAAGAAGGAAATGAGATCAATCTGATCGACATCATCAGTCAGGATGAAGCAACTATTCTGGATTCTATGGTGCATGCTTACCACATAAACCGTCTTCCATACTGTCTGAAGCACTGTCTGTCCGAGCAGGAAGCCAGCCTTATCATCCGTCGTTATGGTCTATACGGTCACCCTCCACGCACACAAAAAGAGATTGCCAGCCAGATGGGGATTTCCCGTTCCTATGTCTCCAGAATCGAAAAACGGGCATTACAGAAGATCCGCAGGCAGCTTGAAGCCTGACCTATTCCGAAAGCTCCTGCCGTCTGAGTATCATTCCCGCTGATACCGGGCGGTCCAGCTTTACATACAACTGCATCTTTGGATGCGGTGCTGATTCCATCGGTTCCATCCGGTCATTGTAGATCTCCTCAACCCGGCAGACCGTATTGGTTCCATCAAAGTTCATACATTCTATCTCTTCTCCGACTGAGAATTTGTTTTTCTGTTCAAATGCAACCAGTCCGTCCTCTGTAACCTCCTGTACATTGCCTATATAAGTACAGTTTTTAATATATGTGTTATTATCATAGATCTGAGAATCCTGATCTGTTTTTCCAAAATAAAATCCAGTTGTAAATTGACGGCATGTGCATTTTGCAATTTCTGATTTATAATATTCCATATTTGACCGGTACAGCTCCGGAGATTCCATATAGTCATCAATTGCTTTACGATAGGTTCTTGCTACCGTTGCAACATATAGTGCCGTTTTCATTCTTCCCTCAATCTTAAAGCTGTCAATTCCGGCATCGATCATTTCCGGGATATGCTCAATCATACAAAGATCTTTGGAATTAAAAATATAAGTACCCCTGTCATCTTCATTGACCGGCATGTACTCGCCCGGTCTTGTTTCTTCTACAATGTGATACTTCCATCTACATGGATGTGTACATGCTCCACGATTTGCATCTCTTCCTGTAAAATAACTGCTGAGCAGGCAGCGTCCGGAATAGGAAATGCACATTGCTCCATGCATAAAGGACTCAATCTCCATATCCTCCGGAATATGTTCTCTGATCTGTTTAATCTCCACAAGTGACAGTTCTCTGGCTGTGACCACTCGTTTTGCCCCCATATTATACCAGAAATTATACGTCAGGTAATTCGTGTTATTTGCCTGGGTGCTGATATGAAGTTCCATATCAGGCATGATTTCCTTTGCCAGCATAAAAATACCCGGATCTGATACCAGAACCGCATCAATACCGGTATCCTTCAACTGCTCAAAATATGCCTTCATTCCTTCAATATCATAATTATGTGCAAATATATTTGCTGTCACATATACCTTTGCATTCTTTGCATGCGCATATTTCACAGCCTTTTTCATTTCTTCAATCGAAAAATTATCTGCTTTTGCACGAAGTCCATATGCCTGTCCGCCAATATAGACTGCATCCGCACCATAATCTACTGCAACCTTTAATACCTCAAGACTACCTGCCGGAACAAGCAGTTCCACTTTACGTTCTGCCATATCTTTCAAAACCCTCTTCTTTTCTTTCCGTACAGATGACATCACCTTTTAGTCTGTTGCCATCCGCCTGTTAATATCTTCTTGTTTTTTCATTGATCCACTACTTTTTCAATGATCCTTTTTATCAGCCGTTTTTTTCACCGATAGGCTCATTCCATCTCCTATATTCAGGATGGCTGTATCCAGCCGTTCATCATGCTTTAATTCATACAGATATTCCCGCATTCTGGCATGAATTGTCCGGTTTCTTCTGGTTACTGCAAACCGCGATTCCAGTACATCTCCATCCTGCAGCACATTATCACATAGCAGGATTCCTTCCGGCGCAAGTAAAGGAACCACCTTCTGGAAAAAGCTTCCATACTGACCTTTTGCAGCATCCATAAAGACCAGATCATATTGATCCGACAATGTCGGCAGGATCTCATTTGCATCTCCCTCTAACAGAGTGATCTTCTTTTCTGCACCTGCCAGCTTTATATTCTCTTTTGCCCGATCAATTCTCGGCTGATAGTTTTCAATTGTTGTGATATGTCCACCCTCTGCAATAAACCTGCTCATAAAAATAGCAGAAAAGCCTACCGCAGTTCCTATCTCCAGTATATTTACCGGTTTCTTCATTCTCAGAAGAAGCCTGATAAATTCTCCGGCCTCTCTTCGTATGATAGGAACCCCCTGCTCTTCTGCTTCTTTTCTGATAGCAGTTATTGCATCATCATAGTCATTGTTGAATGAATTTATGAAGGATGCAATTCTCTCATCTGTTATCATTTATTATCTCCACTTTTCTTACTGTCACTATCCAGAGTTCCACCTGTTATGATCGTTATGATCTCATCATTTGTATAACTTGGTGCGATCTCATATGTTCCAGGTTTTATCTTTGCTGCATAAGATCCGATTCGGATACGCACCATCAGTGCATATGCATTTTTTACAACTCCGGCATCATCCAGAGTCTCGCATACATCCTTGATCGAAGAATCCGGCAGAACTGTGACTGTGACTACCTTTGTATCAGATTTATCCTTACAGCTATTGCTGGCAAATACATCATAGGCAAAGCTAAAGCCAAACGCAAACACTTTCACAAGTATAAACAGGATAAATACATTTACCAGTAAGCCTATCGCAAACCGCAATATCCGTTTCATTGTTACAGCACTATCTATAGCCATATCTGTTCTCCTTATCTTACGGTGTCCATCCAGACACTTCTCGTAACTGTTTTATCATATCCTACTGCTTTATGTCAACATCCAGACCATCTGCAATCTCATCATACATCGTTTTCAACATCCTGCACAGCTTTCGTTCTGCCCGAAGGAAATCATTCACGATCGTGTCGTGAACGATTGCGTCATACTCCTCAAACAGTGCAACCACCTCATCGTATGGATTATCCACAGAGCCACGGTTCTGGATCTCTGAATTTCTTTTCTTGAATTCATTCAGTCCCCGGAGAAGATCCGGATGTTCATACAGCCGTTCACGGCAGGTCAGATAATTTCTGTAGAATTCTGACTCCTTTATCGTTTCATTCAGTTTTTTGCTGAGTTCAACAACATCACTCATGTCTGTTTCCTCTTTTCTTCTTAACCTGCATCTGTGCATGGACACTATTTTTCAGGACAATTTATACTTCGGTAATGATTGGAAGGATCATCGGGCTTCTCTTCGTCCGCTTCCAAAGGAATTCACTTAAGGAATCCTTGATGGTTGTCTTGATCTTGCCCCAGTCGGTAATATTCTTCCGCAGGCATTTCTCCAGTGCTTCTTCTACTACGGCACGGCAGTCTTCCATCAATGTTTCCGATTCTCTGACATATACAAATCCACGGGAAACGATATCCGGTCCTGCAATCAGGTTATTGCTGTATTTATCGAGTGTCACTACGATGATCAGAAGACCATTCTGCGACAGAAGTTGTCTGTCTCTTAAAACGATATTTCCAACATCTCCAACTCCAAGTCCGTCAACAAAGACTCCCTGTGCAGGAACTTTTCCGGTTACTTCCAGTTTATCCTCACTGACTTCCAGAACATCTCCTGTTGTCAGGATCTTGATATTCTCTTTTGGAATACCCATCTCCTGTGCCAGCTCTGCATGGCGCTTCAGATGTCTGTACTCACCATGTACTGGTATCGCATATTTTGGTTTTGTGAGTGCATAGATCAGCTTCAATTCCTCTCTGCATGCATGTCCGGATACATGTGTATCTTCAAAAATTACATGAGCACCTTTCATTTCCAGCTCATTGATCACCTTGAATACCGCTTTTTCATTACCAGGGATTGGGTGCGAACTGAATATGACCACATCTCCCGGCATGATAGAAATCTTATTATGGATCGATGCTGCGATCCTTGATAAGGCAGCCATGTTTTCACCTTGGCTTCCTGTCGTGATCAGAACCAGCTTCTCATCCGGATAATTCTTGATCTGGCTGATATCGATCAGCGTGTTGTCCGGTATATCAATATATCCGAGTTCAGAAGCTGTGCTGATGATATTCACCATACTTCTTCCTTCGATGATTACTTTTCTGCCATATTTATATGCCGAATTGATAATCTGCTGCACACGATCTACATTCGATGCAAATGTAGCAATAATAATACGATGATTCTGATTATCATTGAACAGATTATCAAAGGTTCTTCCTACTGTCTTTTCTGACTTTGTAAAGCCCTCACGTTCTGCATTTGTGGAATCTGCCATCAGTGCCAGAACGCCTTTTTTTCCAAGTTCCGCAAAACGTTGGAGATCGATCATGTCTCCAAATACCGGTGTATAATCAATCTTGAAATCTCCGGTATGGACAAGCAGTCCTGCCGGCGTATAGATCGCCAATGCTGCGGAATCAGCAATCGAATGGTTCGTCTTAATAAATTCTATCCGGAATTTTCCAAGAATGATATTCTGTCCATATTTTACAACCTTACGTCTGGTGTTGTTCATCAGATTATGTTCTTTCAGTTTATTCTCGATCAGTCCCATCGTAAGCTTTGTTGCGTAAATCGGCATATTGAGTTCTTTCTCAATGTAAGGAATGGCTCCGATATGATCCTCATGACCATGGGTAACCACAAGTCCTTTGACTTTGTCCGCGTTTTCCTTAAGGTAAGTGACATCCGGTATTACAAGATCGATTCCTAACATATCGTCCTCAGGGAATGCCAGACCGCAGTCAATGACTATAATAGAGTCCTCATACTCTATTGCAGTAATGTTCATTCCAATCTGTTCCAATCCGCCCAATGGAATGATCTTTACTGCATCACTATTCAATTTTTTCAATGTTCTATACCTCCAAATCTACGTCCTCTAGCAGTTCTTCAAATATCTTCATAACTGCTTCTAATTCTTTGTCATCTTCAACGATATCAAACGCTGCCATCTCACCTTCACTGTCTAAAGCATTCTCCTTCAGGATCAGGAAAGAACCATCATCCTCATCGTCTCCATCTTCTGTAACAAGCAGGTAATTCACTCCGCCAAGAGTTGTCTGCTCCATAACAGAAAAAGCAACCTCATTGCCATCTTCATCTGTAAATACTATGCTGTCGTTTTCCATTCTGTTTAATCCTTTCGACTATTCTGTCTGCCCTTCATGAGCCTGACTGTCAAGATAATTCTGCAAAATAACCGCAGCAGCCATCTTGTCCACATACTGCTTCCGGTTTTCTCTTCTGACTCCAGTATCCATTAAAATCCGTTCTGCTTCTACCGTAGAGAGTCTTTCATCCCACAGGATCACTTCCAGGCCTGTCCTGCGTTCCAGATCTTCTTTAAACTGTTCGGCCGCTTCTGCCCGTTCTCCAATCGTATTATTCATATTCTTCGGATATCCGAGAACGATCCGTTCCGCCTGATATTCTTCAATGATACTCTCTATCCTCGCAAGTGTCTGTCGAAGCTTGTTTGCTGATTTTCTTTCTATTGTTTCAAGTGGCTGTGCCGTGATCATCAGCGCATCACTGACCGCAACTCCTACTGTCTTTGTTCCGTAGTCCAATCCAATTATCCGCATACTCTTATCCTGTTCTTCTCTCTGCCTGATTCGATTATTCTGATACACTCTTCATCTACTTGATCAGATTATTCTTGATGTAATCTTCAAACAGAACTTCAATGATCTCATCCCGTTCTGCCTTCATGATCAGACTTCTTGCATTCTTATAGCTGGTGATATATGTAGGATCTCCACTCATAATATAACCAACAAGCTGGCTGACCGGATTATATCCTTTTTCTGTCAAAGCCTCATAAACCTGTCCAATGATCTGTGTTACATCTATTGTATTATCTTTCAGTTGTGCAATATGTTGTGTATTTTCTCTATTATTCATATACTCACATCCTTACTTTTATCAAGTGCCATCGGCATCTTTGCAAAAAAATCTTACCCTATAATAATATAAAATCACGCAAAATTCAACCTAAAGCCGCATATTTGTATATGTTCCAACGCAATTCATGCATAATTTTCCCACACCGGCTGTCTATTCCATGCCATATGGAATCTGCACTATATGATTGATGATATCCACTTCTCGTCCACAAATCCTGTGCATACATTCTTCCTCTACAAAAATATCTATATAGCGTTCTGTATGTCCACGGTATCCGTCTTTTCCATTTCTCCGGACTTTTTCTTCAATCAGAACCTCCAGAGTTTCTCCCCGAAAAGAAGCTTCATATGCATGTTTGTTCTTTTCAGATAATGCCAGCAGCACATCGCTCCTCTGATTCTTGATCTCCGGTCCGATCTGATCCCTCATACCGGCTGCAACCGTTCCCTGTCTCGGTGAAAATTTAAATATATGCATTTCATACAGATTAAGTTTCGTCAGGTAGTCAACCGTTTCCTGAAATTCTTCATCCGTTTCTCCCGGAAAGCCTACGATCACATCTGTTGTCAAAGCCGGGCGGTCAAATGCCTTACGAAGCATCTCACATTTTTCAAAGTATTCTTCACAAGTATATTTCCGGTTCATCCGTTTCAATACTGTATTGCAGCCACTTTGCAGGCTTAAATGGAAATGCGGACATACCTTTTTATTATCCACAATACGATCTATAAATGTATCTGTAATGATACCCGGTTCCAGAGAACCAAGACGGATCCGTTCAATTGATTCAATTTTTGAGATTGCGTCAATTACATCTGCGAGTCCTACCTCATTTTCCTTATCCTTGCCATAAGATGAGATATGGATACCCGTCAGAACAATCTCTTTTACTCCGGTCTGTGCCAGACGTTCTACTTCTTCTGTAATCGATGCAAGCTCCCGGCTCCGGATTCTTCCTCTAACGTACGGAATAATACAATAAGAGCAGAACTGGTTACATCCATCCTGAATCTTCACATATGCCCGTGTATGTTCTAAGGTACTGTTGATCGTAAGCGGTTCATATTCCTTTTCTGCCGCAATATCGAGCATGCCTTCGTCCGTCACTCCGATCTCCAGATAGTCTTCAAGAATCTGCACAATGTCCTTCTTTTTATTATTTCCGATGATAATAGATATCCTGTCATCTTCCATCAGCTTATCTTTTGCCGCCTGCACATAACAGCCCGCTGCTATTACAACCGCATCCGGATTCAGCTTCTTGGCTCTGTGTATCATCTGTCTGGACTTTTTATCTGCCATATTGGTAACAGAGCATGTATTTATCAGATACACATCTGCTTTTTCTTCGAAGGAAACAGCCGTCATACCAGCCTCTTTTAAGAGTTCGATCATACCATCTGTCTCGTATTGATTTACCTTGCAGCCCAGTGTCAGAGGGGCTACTGTTTTTCCCTTCAGCATTCCTTATTTTTCCTTTCTTATTATTGACTTTTCCCTCTCCAAAAGATATTATAAATATATAAACATCCGCGGTCATTATGACTCCGGATAATCTAACTTTTAGGAGGGCAATCATGAAAGCATTAATGGTTTCTTTAAATTCAATCGATAAGGTAAAAGCATTCTGCAATGAAATTGCAAAATTCGACGCAGAATTCGACCTCATCTCAGGACGTTATGTTATTGATGCAAAATCAATTATGGGTATATTCAGCCTTGATATTTCAAAGCCAATTGAATTAAACATTCACGCTGATGACAAGGATCTTGCTGATATTCTTGCAGCAATCAAGCCTTACGTTGTTGAATAATCATAACCGACTATTTGCATACATACAGAATGCCCGTTCCGACAGTCATTCTGCATAAAAAAGCTTGCCGCCTTTGTAGTGGCAAGCTTTTTTCATCTTATCTCTGTGATCTGCACATTACAGTTTCTACAGACTCTAACGCTTTTTCATATAACGGTTCGATAATACCGGCAAGCTTTGCTTCCGATTTCTCGATCGCAGATAATATCGGTTTTGTTACCGGGTGCTTTGCTACAAATGTTGTACAGCAGTCCTCATAAGGAAGGATCGAAGTCTCATAGGTTCCGATTTTCTCTGATATGTCAACGATCTCCTGCTTATCCAGTCCGATACATGGACGGAATACCGGCAAAGTACTGACATCATTGATAACAGCAAGACTGAATACCGTCTGGCTGGATACCTGCCCGATACTTTCTCCCGTCACCGTACACTGACAGTCATTTCTCTTTGCCAGCTCTTCTGCTATCTTGATCATATAACGCTTCATAATGATCGTAAGTTCCTCGTGCGGACAGTTATCATAGATTGCCATCTGAACATCTGCAAAGTTTACAACATGCAGCTTGATCGCACCTGCATAATCCGCAACCAGACATGCCAGATCAATTACCTTTTCTTTGGCACGTTCACTGGTAAATGGCGGTGCATGAAAATATACCGCTTCCATCTGAACTCCACGTTTTGCGATCATATAAGTTGCAACCGGGCTGTCAATTCCACCGGATAATAATGCCATTCCCTTGCCATTTGTACCAACCGGAAGTCCTCCCGGGCCTGGAATCGTGATCGAATAAATATATACCGTCTTTCGGATCTCTACATTTATGATCTCATCCGGTTCATGAACATCAACGGAAGTATCCGGAAATGCCTCTAACAGATAATGACCAAGCTCCGCATTTACCTCCATTGAGGTCATAGGATAGCTTTTATCATTTCTTCTTGTATTTACTTTAAAGGTAAAGTTCTTCTTACGATATGCCTGATCCACATATGCGATCACCTTTCCTTTGATTGCTTCAAACGATGTATCCTCCTCTACCACGATCGGGCAGATTCCAACGATACCGAATACCTTGGTCAGTGCATTCACTACATCTTCATAATCATAGTCTGATTTTGCTTCAATAAAGATCCTTCCCTGTTCCTTGCGGATATAAAAATCACCATAATTTTTGATCTTACGATTAATGTTTTTTACAAGGATATCTTCAAATATATACCGGTTTTTTCCTTTTGTACCGATCTCAGCATATTTGATCATAAATGCTTTATACTGCATATACTTCTCTCAACCTCCAATTTTCATCCTGTTTATTTATTCTTCACCTGTTTTTTACTATTATAAACAAACTTTCCATTCGTTTGATACTACTTTTTTCTGACATATTTTCTATAAACCGGCAGGATCTCCTCTATCACATCTGCTGCATAGTCTGCCTGTTCCACTGTGTTCTCTGCCGAAAAACTAAAACGGATCGTGGATTCCAACCGATTCTTCTGCAAACCGATCGAAGACAATACATGGCTGACTGCCGGTTTATTCGACGAACATGCCGATCCGGAAGAAACATAAATCTGCCGCTCTTCTAATGCATGCAGCATCACTTCGCTTCGAACACCAACAAATGATACACTTAGGATATGTGGCGCTTCCCCTTCATTGATATATACATCCGGAAGTGCCTTTAGCCGTTCGGTCAAACGGTCTTTTACCGCCCGCATACGAACAATTCTGGCTTCCAGATCTTCATAAACTATCTTTGTTGCTAGTCCAAATCCTGCAAATCCCGGAACATTTTCTGTACCTGACCGCATTCCATCCTGCTGTCCGCCGCCGTATATGATTGGCTTCACCTTCGTACGGTTCTTGATAAACAATGCTCCCGTTCCTTTTGGTCCATGTATCTTATGACCACTTACAGACATCAGATCGATACCCATCCGTTTCGGGTAAATGTGATATTTGCCAAATGCCTGAATCGCATCCACATGAAAGAGCGTCTTCGGATTCTTTTCTTTGATAATCTCTGCAATCTCCTGAATCGGCTCTACTGCACCAATCTCATTATTTACATACATAACAGATACAAGGATCGTATCCTCGTTCACTTCCTGTTCTAATTGTTCCAGATCCACGATTCCCTGGTGATCTACATTCAGATATACAACTTCAAATCCAAGGCTCTCCAAAAATGCCATCGTACTTGATACAGATGCATGTTCCACCTTAGAAGTTATGATCCGGTTACCACTTCTTTTATTCGCAAGTGCCGCTCCGATCAACGCAAGATTATTGGATTCCGTTCCACCGGAAGTCAGCACGATCTCTTTGCTGTCTACCTTCCATTCTTTTGCAAGAATCTCTTTCGTCTCCTTGATATAGTGTCCTGCATCCAGACCTTTCTGATGCAAGGAAGAAGGATTTCCATAATCTTCTTCCATTAATTTTACTACCAGATCTTTCACTTCCGGAAATACCTTTGTTGTTGCTGCATTATCAAAATATGCTTCCATCTCTATCTATCCTCTTCCAGTTCAAACATTATGATCGACATAACCGCCATTCCTGCCGTCTCTGTACGCAAAATCCTGTGTCCAAGTGTGACCATCTTCGCGCCCATAGCTACCGCTGTCTCGACTTCATCTCTGGCAAATCCACCTTCCGGACCTATAAATATACCAAGACTTTTCTTTCCTTTGATCGATGCAAAGACCTCTTTCGAATATGCGACTCCTTCTGCTTCCTCATATGGGATCATATTCATATCAAGCTCCTTTGCCATAGCAAGAGCCTCTTTCCATGTTACGGGAGCCGTCACCTCCGGGATTATGCCTCTGCCCGACTGCTTCGCCGCCGCAAGTGCGATTGCCTGATAACGTTCCGTCTTCTTTCCTGCTTTCTTCGCATCCAGCTTGACAACCGTCCGTTTCGTCATAACCGGTACGATCCTGGTCACACCAAGTTCTACCGTCTTCTGGATGATCCATTCCATTTTATCTGCCTTTGGAAATCCCTGAAACAACGTAATCCCTGTTTCAAGTTCTGCAAAATTATCACATACATCCAGAATATCTGCAACCACTTTTTCATGATCCATAACTGAAATCTGGCAGCGGTAATCTCTACCCCTGCCATCACTTATTATGATCTCATCATTTACTTTTAAACGAAGAACATTCTTAATATGATTGACATCCTCACCGGTAATATCAATGCTCTTATCAAATTCCCGTCCATCAAAATCTACAAAAAAACGATTCATCTTCCCAATCCTGTCTCTTTATGACTAATTATCCTTCTCAGCTACAAAACTGATCCAGTCTTTCATAGAGACAGTATCCACTATTCTGAAGTGATTGTCAAGAAGTGCCTGTCTGACCTCATCTTCTTTTGTATTGATAATTCCGGAACAGATAAACTTCGCATCATCCTTCATAAACTGCTGTACAACACCGGAAAGTGGGATGATTACATCTGCAAGAATATTCGCAACTACGATATCATATTTCGGCTCAATCGACTGGACAAGCTCTTTATCTGCGAGCACATTGCCACAGAGGAACTGAACCTGATCTTCAGTAATATGGTTGATCTCCCTGTTCTCGATGCTGACATGAACCGCAGTTTCATCTATATCAATTCCAAGAACCTCTTTTGCGCCAAGATTACTGCATACAAAGGAAAGAATCCCGCTTCCGCTTCCACAGTCAAGAACCAGATCTCCTTCTTTCATATATTTCTTCAACTGTCCGATACATAATCTGGTTGTCTCATGGGAACCGGTTCCAAATGCTGCACCCGGATCAATATCGATCACAATATCATCATCTGTTACGTCAGAAGGTGCATCCTCCCAGGTTGGTTTGATAACGATATTATCATACAGACGAAACGGTTTAAAATATGCTTTCCAGTTATTCATCCAGTCCACATCTTCCGTCTCGGATTCTATGATATTACAGGCTCCAACCGGAATAAATTCTGACAACCGTTCCAGTTCGTTTTTGATCTTTGTTTTTATCTCTTCCTTGTCAAAGGAATCATCCAGATAGCAGGAAACCTTTGCTGTTCCGTCATCCGTCGGCATCTCATCCGGCAGAAGATCTACAAACATCGCTGCCATTTCTTCATCTGTCAGAGGCACATTGTCATCGACTTCTATACCCAAAACGCCTTCCTCATCGAGGAAGGCGCTGAGTAAATCGACAGCCTCACACGTTGTTTCAATCGTGATTTGTGTCCATTTCATAATCTATTTACCTATTTCTTCTTTCTTTTTTTGTGATCTCCAAACGAGAATGATGTTCCTACCGAATCTGTTGCAGGTCTGGTCTCAACCAATGTTGCCTGCTCGTATTCATTCAAGATACGCTTCTGTTCTGCAGTCAGCTTCTCAGGAACCTGTACAACCAGTGTTACATAATGATCACCACGCTGAGTAGGATTCTTCAGGTTTGGCACACCTTTTCCCTTCAGCTTAACCTTGGTATCGGTCTGTGTTCCTGGTGGAATCGTGTAATCAATCTCTCCCTCGATCGTATGGATCTTAATATTTCCACCCAGTGCTGCCTGTGTGAATGAGATCGGTTCGGAGGAGTAAAGATTGTATTCCTGTCTCTGGAACTTCGGATGACGATCAACAAGGATCGTAACATGAAGATCTCCTCTTTCACCACCATTAAATCCAGGTTCACCTTTTCCTTTGATACGGATATTGGTTCCGTTATCTACTCCAGGCGGAACAGCGATCTGAATCTTCTTTCTGCTCTTTACATAACCGGTTCCCGCACAGTTGCTACATTTATATCTAATGATCTTACCGGATCCGCCACAGTCCGGACAAGTCGATACATTTCTTACTACGCCAAACAAGGACTGCTGTGTTGTAACGATCTGACCTTTTCCGCCGCATTTGCCACAAACCTCCGGCTGATGTCCCGGCTGTGAACCGGTTCCCTTACATACTTCACATTCATCCTTTAACGGAAGATCCAGTTCTTTCTGTGTACCAAATATTGCTTCCTCAAAAGCAACTCTGATCGTTGTCTTGATGTTAGCACCCTTTACAGGTCCGTTTGAATTTCTCTGTCTGCTTCCACCACCGAACATATCTCCGAAAATATCTCCGAAAATATCTCCCATATCAGCAAAATCAAAGCCGCCGAAGCCACCAAAGCCACTGCCGCCGGCATTTGGATCAAATGCCGCATGACCATACTGATCATATTTTGCTCGCTTCTCCGGGTCACTAAGTACTGCATAAGCTTCCGCTGCTTCTTTAAATTTTCTTTCAGCCTCCGCATCGCCCGGGTTCATATCAGGATGATATTTCTTGGCTACGACACGATATGCTTTTTTTATCTCTGCCTCTGAGGCATTCTTGGTTACACCAAGGACCTCATAGTAATCAGTTTTTGTTTCTGCCATAACTTTTAACCTTTCATCTGCGATATACATTCATATCCACAGTAAAACAGGAAACCTTTTTCCTGTTTTACTGTCAGATATTTACTATAGACTACATTTCATATTATTTCAAGGCTTAAACCTCTGTGAAATCTCCATCTACTACATCACCCTCTGAAAAGTCCGGTGTACCTGTTCCTGTTCCTGCGTTTGCTCCGGGACCATTCTGCTCATAAAGCTTAGCGAACAGATTCTGAGCACTTTCCATAAGCTTATCCTTAGCAGCCTTGATCTTATCCACATCAAGATCTGTCATATTCTCTGCATCCGTGCTTTCAATTGTTGACTTTAATGAGTCTAAGTCAGCCTGTACGGCAGACTTATCTGCATCTGAAAGCTTATCTCCGACTTCATTCAGCGCTTTTTCTGTCTGGAATGCAAGTGCATCTGCTTCATTTCTTGCTTCAATGCCTTCCTTACGTTTCTTATCCTGTGCTTCGTATTCTGCAGCTTCTTTTACTGCTCTCTCGATATCATCATCTGAAAGTGATGTACCGGAAGTAATTGTAATGTGCTGTTCTCTTCCTGTTCCGAGATCCTTAGCAGATACATTTACGATACCATTCGCATCGATATCGAATGATACTTCGATCTGAGGAACGCCTCTTCTTGCAGGAGCGATACCATCCAGTCTGAAACGTCCAAGACTCTTATTATCTTTTGCAAACTGTCTTTCACCCTGTACTACGTTGATATCAACGGCATCCTGATTATCCTGTGCTGTTGAGAAAATCTGGCTCTTCTTTGTAGGAATTGTAGTGTTTCTCTCAATCAGATGTGTTGCGATACCACCCATTGTTTCGATAGAAAGTGTAAGTGGTGTAACATCAAGAAGAAGAATCTCACCGGCACCGGCATCACCTGCAAGCTTACCGCCCTGGATAGATGCACCGATTGCAACACACTCATCAGGGTTGATACCCTTGAACGGCTCTTTACCTGTTAATCTCTTAACTTCTTCCTGTACGGCGATGATACGTGTAGAACCACCGACTAATAATACCTTATCAAGATCTGCTGCAGTAAGTCCTGCATCTTCAAGTGCTGTCTGAACAGGTATCTTTGTTCTGTCAACCAGACCTGCTGTTAATTCATCAAATTTTGCTCTTGTCAGGTTCATATCAAAATGCTTTGGACCATCCTGGTTTGCTGTGATGAAAGGAAGATTGATATTTGTTGTCATAGCAGATGAAAGCTCTTTCTTTGCCTTCTCTGCTGCTTCCTTCAATCTCTGCATAGCCATCTTATCGCCGGAAAGGTCGATACCCTCTGCTTTCTTGAATTCATCTAACATATACTGTGTAACAGCATTATCAAAGTCATCACCACCAAGCTTATTATCACCGGCTGTTGCCAATACTTCAATAACGCCTTCACCGATCTCAATGATAGATACATCGAATGTACCACCACCTAAATCGTATACCATGATCTTCTGTTCCTGTTCATTATCAAGGCCATAGGAAAGAGCTGCTGCTGTAGGCTCGTTGATGATACGCTTTACATCAAGTCCTGCAATTTTACCGGCATCCTTTGTTGCCTGTCTCTGTGCATCTGAGAAGTAAGCAGGTACTGTGATAACGGCCTCTGTAACCTTCTCACCGAGATATCCTTCTGCATCGGATTTCAGTTTCTGAAGAATCATAGCTGAAATCTCTTCCGGTGAATACTTCTTGCCATCGATCTCTACTCTGTAATCTGTACCCATATGACGCTTGATGGATGAAATTGTCTTATCTGCATTTGTAACTGCCTGACGTTTTGCAGGCTCACCGACTACTCTCTCACCTGTCTTTAAGAAACCTACTACAGATGGTGTAGTTCTCATACCTTCTGTATTCGCAATAACAACAGGCTTACCACCTTCCATTACTGCTACACATGAATTTGTTGTTCCTAAGTCAATACCAATTATCTTACCCATGATTATATTCCTCCTAAATAAAATTCTGTTTTCTTAATTTAATAAAATTTATATGCTATAGTCATTTGACTATTAGTTTGCAACCTTTACCATGCTGAATCGTAATACCTGATCCTTATACATGTAACCACGCTGCATCTCTTCGACGATCACGTTCTCTCCGTAATTCTCATCCTCTACATGCATTACTGCATTGTGGAACGCCGGATCAAACTGTTCACCCTCGCAGTTCATCGGGGTAACGCCGATGGATTCCAGTGAAGTCATAAGTGATTTGTAGATTTTATCAACTCCTGCTTCAAACGGTCTGTCTTTATCCTCTTCCGGAATTGCTGCAATCGCTCTTTCAAAGTTGTCAACTACCGGAAGTAATTTTCCAAGAACATCCTTCGCTCCGAAATCATACATTTTGGATGACTCCTTTTCATTTCTCTGGCGGATATTCTCGCACTCTGCAAGAAGACGTTTATATTTGTCTTCTGCATCCTGACAGCGCTCTTTCAATTTATCATTTTCTTCTCTTAAAGCCTTACTGCCGCGTCTGTTCTCTTTTGCAACCGGCTTCGGTTTTGCTGCTTCCGCCTGCTCTTCAGGGACATCCACGGTTTCTGTAACATTCACATCTGTAGTTGTTGTTTCTGCAGTATCTGCTGACTCTGCTGTAACTTCATCTACAATTGTTTCTGCTGCCTTTTCATCTGTCTTTACTTTCTTAGTATCTTTCTTGGTGTCTGCCATTATCGGACCCCCTATTCGTTATTATTAAATATATCATCCAATTCATCGGTCAGATTTTTTAACATCGTAACGACTTTCTTATAGTCCATACGTTTCGGACCGATGATACCTATAGTTCCTTTTGCGCCTTCCGGCATCTTATAAGTTGCCGTTACAAGGGAGCAATCTTTCAGATCCTCACTGGAATTCTCATCACCGATTCGGATCTCTATATCAGAGTTATCTTTATTGATAACTTCTTCTACATATTTTACAAAGTCTTCTTTGTCTTCTATGTCTTCAAAAGTTCCAAGCAGCTTCTCTGCTGTCGCAGAATCCATTAATTCCGGATACTTTAACATGTTGGTCATTCCGCTTGTGTAAACCTTCAGATCATCTGCTTCATGAATGGCTTCCATAATCCCCTGGAATATGGTTTCTAAAATATCTGCATACTCACCTGCCTGCGTCTTCATCGTCTGTATCAGTTCCAGATTAATATCTTCTAATGCAGCTCCCTGAAGGAATGTGTTTAATAAAATATTGAATTTTAAAATCTCGTCATTCTTCAGATCGTACGTGGTATCGATCAGCTTATTCTTTACGATATTCCCATCCACCATGATCACCGCAAGAAGCTTTGATTCAGCAACCTTGGAAAGCTGTATAAACTTCACGGTATTATTATACTGAGGTGTGGTAACCAGTGTGGCATAATTCGTATTTGCCGCTAATACCCGGGCAACCTGCTTCAGCATCTTCTCCATCTTATCAACTCGTTCAAGAAGATTTCCCTTCTCTGTCTCAGCCTCTATCTTCTCATTCATAAGGCTGTCAACGTAGAACCGATATCCTTTGTCCGTTGGAATTCTTCCTGCAGATGTATGCGGCTGACATATATAACCCATGTCCTCCAGATCAGACATCTCATTCCTGATCGTCGCTGAACTCAGATTCAAATCTGTATACTTTGAAATCGTCCGCGATCCTACAGGTTCTCCGGTCTCTAAATAGTTGGAAACGATAGCTTTCAGAATTTTGACTTTTCTCTCGTCAAGTTCCATCTGCTCATCCCTTTCGTTTTGTTAGCACTCAAATACCCCGAGTGCTAACCACTAAAATTAATCTAACACCCACTCCCTTGTTTGTCAACATTTATTTTGAAAAAAATCAAGAAAATTTATAACTTTTGAACTTTGAAAAAATGAATGCCGAGACTTGTAGAAATCACAGCATATAAAAGACCGACTACCAGCATGATCAATACATCTGTTCTATTAAATGCAAGATCACTTGTGGTACTCAAAAGTTCTATGATCCAGATCTGTTTTACTCCGGATGGAAGCTCAAACAAATCCACAAGAACACGATATCCCGGTGTAAATAAGAATACCAGAAGGACTATCGTTGTCATAGACAAGACGGAATGACGGATCAGGGATGTCAGCATAAATACAAACATCACACACGCTCCGGTCACTATAAACTGCAGCACGATCGCAAGCACTGTTTTTCCAGTTCGGGAAGCTACTGACATTTCATGGGAACTTCTGAAAAATAAAGCAGCTATCACCCCGGAAATCAGAATATATTCCAATAAAATGCCCCAGGCATAAGTAACTGCTGCCAGCATTCTTGCAATATAACAGGCTGTTCTGCTCTTGCTTCTCTGTAATTCACAGCGCAATGTATTCTGTTCATAATCTTCAGATATATGAAGGATAACAGGAAACATCATAAGAAGGATCAGAAGTTCGGATGCAGAAAAGGAAGAGGCAATATAATCAATTCCGCTCATCTGGCCTTTGATCGCTGCGACCGTCTGTTCTGAGAAGCCTGCCGCCGCCAGAAAGTCACTGCTTATCCCATTACTTATATAATAAAGAAATGCTGCTGTAAGGCATGCAAATGGCACTACCAGGATCATAATCATCCTGCCATAAAAGCTTTTGCTATACCGAAATACTTCTGCTCCGTAAATATTCATACTGTTGCCTGCTCCTGTTAATTAAGAAATAACCAAAGTTGCCTTCTGTTTCTCTGATGGTTTCTTCTATATTGATATCCGAATCGAATTTCTTTTGTTTTAAAGATATAATATCCGGTCACAGATCTGTTCCAGATTCCCTGGTATATGGCTGGTAAGGATAACAGCCATCCCCTGCTTTCTCCATTTTCTCAGACAAGAAAGAACGGAAGCTTTGGTAAATGGATCCAGTCCGTTTAAAGGTTCATCCAGTAGTGCCAGCTTTGTTTCCCTATGAATTGCAAGACACAGCGCCAGCTTCTGTTTATTACCTAGTGACAGCTTAGATGCTTTGATCCGATCAAATTCATGGATTCCCAGAAGTTCTGCCAGCTCCTCATCCATAAGCCCTTTTTCTCCATTCATACGATCCATCAGTCTCAGATTATCCCGCACAGAAAGATCGGAAAAGAAAGAAGGTCTGTCGATCACACATGCCATATCCCGTTCTGGTATTCCGGTAATCATCTGCCCCGAACACCTGTTGATTTCCCATGGAATAAATCCTGCCAGTAGCCGGAGCAACGTGCTCTTCCCGCTTCCATTTTGCCCTGCCAACCCGACGATTTCTCCTTTATCGATCGTAAATGTCAGATTCTTCTCCCATACCGGAGTTTTCGTTCCAGGATAGGTATAATTCAGTTCCTTCCCTTCTATGACAGTCTCTAGCTGCCCATCTGTCTCTTTTTTCATATCCGAACCTGTCCTTCGTCTCTCATTTGTTTTCATCATGCAGAAAATCTACAAGGATCCTGTTGCTTACATCGATTCCCTTTCTCGTTAGAAAGACCATTCCTTTCTCATCCTTCATATGTCCGCTCGCCACATAACTTCTTATAACATCCCCATAGACATCATATAAGGAATGTCCAAACCGGTCATAGAAATCTGCCGCACTGATCCCTCTTGTCATCCGCAGTCCAAAGATCACATATTCCTCCATCAGGGTATCAACATCAACCGTTTCATCAATGTGACGGATCGTATCCAGTGCCTGACTCTGATAAATCTCATCGGCCGACCGTTTATCAAATACATCCTCCATCGTCCGAATATACTGCTTCATATCCAATGTATTTGAGTATCTTCTTCCATTAAAAAAAGAAGCCGCACCGATACCAAGTCCGATGTATTCATCCATCGTCCAGTATACAATATTATGCCGGCATTCATATCCGGGCTTTGCATAATTGGAAATCTCATACCGCTTATACCCTGACATCTCAAGCACCTTTCTGGTTGCCTCATACATTTCGCGGTCAGTCTCCTCATCCGGGAGCTTTGCAAGAAGCTCCGTATCCTCTGCGAGCGGCGTACCATCTTCCACGATCAGACTGTAGGAGGAGATATGCTCTGGTCTGCACTTCAATACCCGTTCCAGTGTATCCAGATAGGAATGAAGTGTCTGTCCAGGAATGGCAGAGATCAGATCAATGTTGATATTCCGAAAGCCCGCCTCCCGTGCCGTCTGATAGGAAGCCAGGAACTGCTCATATGTATGGATCCTGCCAAGCATGGCAAGCTCATCATTGTGTGCAGACTGCAGTCCGATACTCATACGGTTGATCCCTGCATCCAGATATTCTGCCGCCTTGATCGCGGTCAGGGTTCCCGGATTCACCTCTATCGTGATCTCTGCTGCTTCATCTACCTTAAAGATGCTTCGAAGCGTTGCCAGAATATTCATGATCTCGCCCGGCAAAAGTATAGACGGAGTGCCTCCGCCTATAAATATCGTTCTTACAATATAGTCCTTTGATATACTTTTATAGCTCAATAATTCTCTGCAAATACTCTGGACATATGCTTTTCTGACTGCCCCACTCCGGTTGATCTGCGGATCATCCGCACCAAAAGACAGGAAATCACAATATACACACTTCTTAACGCAAAACGGAATATGTATATAAATACTCAGATTTTTTCTCATGTGTTTTTCCTGCCTTCTCATTTTTCTGTAATTTGCTTTCTTCTTATATCAAAATCACATTTGATTTATTTCATTCTAAATGTCCCGATATAACCTGCAATTATTTTATATTTATTCCTCATCAAGTTTTAATACGCTCATAAACGCCTGCTGCGGGATCTCTACATTTCCGATCTGACGCATACGTTTCTTTCCTTCCTTCTGTTTCTCCAGAAGCTTCTTCTTACGGGAGATATCTCCACCGTAACATTTTGCAAGGACATCCTTTCTGACTGCTCTTACTGTCTCTCTGGCAATGACCTTATTGCCGATTGCAGCCTGGATCGGAATCTCAAATAAATGTCTTGGAATCTCCTGCTTTAATTTCTCACACATCTTTCTTCCGCGTTCATAAGCAGTGTCCTGATGAAGAATGAAAGATAACGCATCGACCTCTTCTTTATTGATCAGAATATCCAGCTTCACCAGCTCACTTCGTACATAGCCCTTCATCTCATAATCAAAGGATGCATATCCTCTGGATCTTGATTTTAAAGCATCAAAGAAATCATAAATGATCTCATTTAACGGAAGGTCATATCGAAGCAGTGCTCTGGTTTCTTCCATATATTCCATTCCCTGATATACGCCACGTCGTTCCTGACAAAGCTGCATGATTGCACCCACATATTCTGTAGTGACCATGATCTCTGCGGATACAAATGGTTCTTCCATATATTCGATATTCGATGGATCCGGCAGATTGGATGGATTCGTCAGTTCGATCATCTTGCCGTCTGTTGTATGCACACGGTAAACAACGCCCGGTGCAGTCGTAACCAGATCCAGATTAAACTCTCGCTCCAACCGCTCCTGTATGATCTCCAAATGGAGAAGTCCCAGGAAACCACATCGGAAACCAAAACCAAGTGCGATCGAAGTCTCCGGCTCAAAGCTTAAGGATGCATCATTTAACTGCAGCTTCTCTAATGCATCACGAAGATCCGGATATTTGGCTCCATCTGCCGGATAAAGTCCGCAATAGACCATAGGCTGTGCCTTCTTATATCCCGGAAGAGCCTCTGCACATGGATTGTCGTTATCTGTAACGGTATCACCGACCGTGGTATCTCTGACATTCTTTAAGCTGGCAGTAATATAACCTACCATTCCTGCGGATAACTCATCACATGGAACGAATCTGCCAGCCCCGAAGATTCCTACTTCCACTACCTCTGCAACTGCTCCGGTTGCCATCATCCGAATGGATGTTCCACGTTTTACCACACCGTCGAATAAACGGCAAAATATGATAACACCTTTATAAGAATCATAAATACTATCAAATATAAGCGCCTGAAGCGGCTTTTCCGGATCTCCTGCTGGTGCCGGTATCTTCGTAACGATCTGCTCTAAGACCTGATCGATATTGATTCCGTTCTTTGCCGATATCCTTGGAGCATCCTGTGCTTCAATTCCGATCACATCTTCAATTTCATTTACCACACGCTCCGGTTCTGCCGAAGGAAGATCGATCTTATTGATAACCGGCATAACATCCAGATCGTGATCGATCGCAAGATATACATTTGCAAGTGTCTGTGCCTCGATTCCCTGTGCAGCATCCACAACCAGGATCGCGCCCTCACAGGCAGCCAGACTTCTTGATACTTCATAATTAAAATCCACATGTCCCGGAGTATCGATCAGATTGAAGATATATTCCTCTCCATCCTGTGCTTTATAGATCGTACGGACGCACTGTGCCTTGATCGTGATTCCACGCTCCCGCTCCAGATCCATATTATCAAGCACCTGATTCTGCATCTCACGTTCAGTCAATAATCCTGTCTTTTCTATAATTCTGTCCGCAAGTGTCGATTTACCATGATCGATATGCGCTATAATGCAAAAATTTCGTATCTTTGACTGATCTATATGAGCCATCCTGTTTTCCTCCGGTATCTGAATTTCTTTTCTCTTTTTTATTTTAAGCATGCATTCCTGCAGGCAAATAATTTCGTGTTCATTATCATAACACAATCTCACTTTCCGCTCAATACTTTGTAGAGAATTGCAGCCAGCGGCTCCATGGCATTTTTTGCTTCTTCAACTGTGTTCGTCTGACTTCCGACTTCTACTAACAACGACCGTGGTTTCAGATCCAGATTATACCGGTAACCCTTAACAAATATCTTTCTTACATAGGAATCATAATTGGCCTGCGCTGTCAGATACATCTGCAGACTGAATGCAAGATTCTCTGTTTTGTACGGATTGGCAAGATATGCGATATCACCATTCTTATTAAGACGGCTCACTCCGTTTAAGAACATGACCTGTGCTGTTTTTTTGCCATCTATTTCCGTGATCAGATATGTATCTTCGGATACCCCATCCCTGTGAAGATCGATCACGACCTCAATGGACGGATACTCCGCAAGGATCTTCTGAACCCCTTCTCTTGCATAATCATAAGCAGCACTTCGATCTAACTCTCCACCTGCCATATCATAGGCCGTTGTATCATGATAGACTGCTACCCCGTAATTTTCTTCAAGAAGCTCAGTCAGATAGTCTCCAAGTCCGATTACGGTATCCTCAACCTTTCCCGGCTCGGAATCTTTAAAGCTCTCCGTTCCGTGTGTATGGTAGATCAGTACCTTATAATTCTTTTCTTCTGTATCGATCGTCAAATCCATGGAAGCAAGATCCTGTCCATTTAATTCTTCTCTGGATACACTTGTTGTACTGTCTATAACATAAAAATTTGATCTCATATAATCATAATCCGTCAGTTTCTCCCGCATATATCCATATTTGTCTGACATGGCGGCAACTATGGCTTCCGCCCGGTGATCCAGTGCGATCACAGTCTGCGCCGGCAGATTGTCCGTTCCTTTTTCATCCGTCATCTGTCCCGCCAACACAGTCTGATCCTTCTGTCCACTTCCCTGTACCAGTTCTCCTGCCAGACAATATTCCTGCAGCATATCCTCCAGATATTTCCCGGATGCCGACACGGTTTCCATATTTTCGGTCTGTGTTTCGTATCCATTTCCAAAAAACAGCCAGTTCACCATCCGGTTTACCAATTCCATCCGATATGTTGCGTCACAATTTGCGAACCAGATCAGTATCGACAATCCGGCCCATAAAAGGCAGTATTTTGTTTTTCTTATGATCCGTCTGTTCTTCATCCAGTAAATACTCTTATTTTAGTTATTTACCAGTATATGTTGGTTATGTGAAAATCATGCTGTTTATTGCTTCGGATATTGTGAAGCTTATTCGTTTTACCAGTTCATCGATATTTTTCGGTGTTACAAACATATCCGCAAGCTCCGGTTCAGCCAGATGATATGCCAGCTCATATCGCTGCTGTTCGGAAAAAGATTCCATCAGCTTTTTTCCATAAGACTGGTTAAATGTATCTGCAATAACATCCAGAGAACCATCTATAATGGACGGAACTGAAATAACGGTTGGAACACCGAGAGCGATCACCTTTGCTCCGATCGTCTGTGAATTGATCTCCGTACGATGATTCCCAACACCGGATCCCGGACTGATACCGGTATCCGCAAGCTGTATCGTTTTATTTAAACGTCTGCTGCTCCGGGCGGCAAGTGCATCGACTACAACCACTGCATCGACATCAATATTGTCACAGATTCCACGGATGATCTCCACCGTCTCGATCCCCGTCTGGGCCATGACACCCGGACAGATCGCAGAGATTTCATATTCCGGCTCTTCCTGCAGGTGTATATGCTCCATCTGCAAATGTCTGGTTATAAATAAATGATCGGTCACCAATGGTCCCAGCGAATCCGGTGTTACCTCCCGGTTTCCCAGTCCCACGACCAGGATGGAACGGGCTTCTCCCAGCATTTTTTTCAGATCATGTGCCAGCTCTTTACAGAGTGGCTTATGGATATCCTCATCAAATTCCCGGATTTCCGGACATTCAATGGTGATATAAGTGCCAACCGGTTTTCCCAACGTATCGGCTCCTGTCTGGTCATTTACATGTATAATAGTCGTCTTTATTTTTTCCTGGCTGATCCTTGTTTCAATTTCGATCCCGTCTATCTTCCCGCGATCCTTGATATCCTCCCGCAGCTCAATGGCAAGATCGGTTCGTATTGCCCGGTTCATGTATACGCCTCCTATCTGTTATCCCAATACATATAAAATACCCGGGTGAATTTCTTTTTATTCACCCGGGCAGTTTACATGATCTTTTTTAATATACGGCTGATCACCTCAGGATAACCACAGATCGTCATGACCGGCGGATTCCATCTGACATATGCTGTATTATAAAAACAGGTCGATACGCCTACTTCTATACCGCCTTCCATCTCGGCAGATCGTATGATACGCTTGAATTTACTCTCACTCTTTACCAGACTGAAGGCAGCTTCATGGATCGTAAAATCAACAACCGGATACCCACCGTCATATCCTGTGACCTTCGCATCCTCAATAAAGGAAAACTCCTCTTTCCATACGGAAATTGCTTCTTCAATTGACTCAAACATCGCTGTTCTGTTTCCTCTCTGTTTATTTCTGTAACCATCATACTACAAAATCCACCTATAGTGTAACAAAAAAACTATAAAATATTTGGGATTTATCCGCATTTTTATATGTCTTAATTTTATTTCACATCAGAAGTTTTACTTTATTATTATGTAAATCTCTGCTATAATGAGTTGTATTTATGATTGAACTTAATTTAAGGAGGATTTTCCATGGATTTTAGCAAAAAGGGCGTGGAAAAGAAACAAAAAGCACTTGTTTCCAAACTACCCCGAAATAAACGAAAACTATCGGTTTCGCTGTTCAAAACACTACTGGTCATATTCCTTGCGATCGTCGTACTGGGAATCGGTTCCGGTTTTGGTATGTTAAAAGGCATATTGGACGACACACCAGAGGTGAATGCCAAGGATCTGATTCCGAAAGGATATCAGACAACCCTGTATGATCAGGACGGCAAAGAGCTTATGGTCCTTGCGAGCTTTGATGCCAACCGTGAGTATGTTTACTACGATGATATACCGGAAACACTTGTAAATTCCTTCATTGCGATTGAAGATAAACGTTTCTGGGAGCATAACGGTATCGATGTCCAGGGTATCATGCGTGCCTTCGCCCACGGTCTCCAGTCCGGTGACTTTGATCAGGGTGCCAGCACACTGACCCAGCAGCTGATCAAAAACCAGATCTTCAATGTCGGTCTGGATGAAAAAACCATGTTTGACAAGATCGAACGTAAGGTTCAGGAGCAGTATCTGGCAGTTGAGATCGAAAAGGTGCTTCCGAAAAAGAGCATTGCCGAGTATTACCTGAATACGATCTATCTCGGTCAGGGACGTTACGGCGTAGAAACCGCTGCAAAATACTATTTCAATAAAGAACTGAAGGATCTGTCCATATCCGAATGTGCGGTACTGGCAGCCATCCCTCAGAACCCAAGTAAATTTGACCCTATCGTTTTCCCGGAGGAAAATGCCAAAAGACGACTGATGGTTCTTGAAAATATGCTGGATCAGAACATGATCTCCCAGTCCGATTACGATACTGCACTCGCTGATGATGTATACAGCGAGATTGAACAGGTATCATCGATCAAGAAATCATCCCCAACCAAGGTCAACTCTTATTACATTGATGAGGTCATCAGCCAGCTTGAAGATGATTTCATGGCTATGGGCTATTCCAAGTCAGAGGCAGACAGCCTGATCTACTCCGGTGGTCTGGATGTCCGTACCTGTCAGGATACACAGATCCAGAATATCTGTGATGATGTTTTAAATGATGAAGACAACTACCCGGCTGACAGCTATCAGTTATCCTATGCACTGACACTGGTAGATGACAACGGTGAACAGTACAACTACAGCCAGAATATGATGGTAACCTGGTTCCAGGAAGAAATGGGACAATCCTCTTTCGACCTGATCTTCTCCAGTGAAGAAGATGCCCGTGCCGCTGCTGACGAATACAAAGCACACCTGATCGAGACAACCGGTTACAAGGAACAGCTTGAAAGCTATAAGGTCACAGTGGAACCACAGATCTCCTTCACTCTGATGGATCAGGAGACCGGTCAGGTAAAAGCGATCGTTGGTGGTCGTGGAGAAAAGACAGAGGATCGTTCCTTTAACCGTGCTACGGAAGCAACCAGACAGCCTGGATCAACCTTTAAGGTTGTAGCATCTTTCCTTCCTGCACTGGACGGCTGCGGCATGAGCCTTGCAACTGTATACAAAGATGAAGCATACACCTATACAAATGGCGGCGAAGTCAGAAACTGGTACAGTGGCTACCGTGGTCCAAGCACGATCCGACAGGCTATTCAGAATTCCATGAATATCATTGCTGTTAAGACGATCACAGATGTTACTCCGGAGCTTGCTTACGAATATCTGTTAAAGCTTGGATTTACAACCCTTGTAAAAGAACGTACAAATTCAAGCGGAGGAATTGAATCGGATATCAACCAGTCCCTCGCACTTGGTGGGCTGACCGATGGTATCACAAACCTTGAGATCACCGCTGCTTATGCAACAATTGCAAATGAAGGCAATTATATCAAACCTATCTTCTACACCGAGGTATATGATCATGACGGCAAGCTTCTGATCGATAACAGAACACCGGAAGAATCCCCGGTCATCTCTCCTCAGAATGCATGGTTATTAACAAGTGCCATGCATGATGTAGTTACGATCGGTACCGGTACTGCTGCAAACCTTTCATGTGGCCTTTATACAGCAGGTAAAACAGGTACAACCTCCAGCAACTACGATGCATGGTTCTGTGGATATACTCCATATTACACCGCTTCGATCTGGATCGGTTTTGATGTAAATACTAATTTTGCTGCTGGAAGCTATCATAAGAACATGTGGCGTAAGATCATGGATCAGATCGTGGAAGCAAAGGGTCTGGATACCTCCAAAACCTTTGAAATGCCAAGCGGAATCATCCGGGCAACCGTATGTAAGGATACCGGTCTTCTCCCTGTTGAAGGCTGTTCAACGATAACAGACTATTTTGCAGAAGGAACCGTTCCTACCAAACGATGTGGTGGAAACAAGAAGGTTGTGATCTGTAATGATTCCCATAAGGTAGCAACCAATACCTGTAAGGAAACAACAACCTATTATTATACTGAAGATGATGACGGCAAGATTGAGATCATTGATGCAGACTTTGAATACGATCAGAACATCCTGAAAGAGAAATGTCCGCTTCATCCGGAGGAAGAAGAAACCGAAGACTCTTCTGATTCTGAAGATCCAAATAAGACTACAGAGGACAACAAGAAGGACAGCTTCAAGATCACTTCCGGTGTAGATGGATCCGGTGGTTCTATCTCACCAAGTACAACCGTAAAATCCGGCAAGAGCACAACCTTCTATATCACACCGGATAAGGGTTATGTGATCTCGGATGTATATGTAGACGGAAGCTCCGTCGGACCGGTTTCACAGTATAAGTTCTCAAAGGTAAAAGGCAATCATACGATCACTGTTAAGTTCAAAAAGGACAAGACAGAAGAACCGACAACCGAGAAGCCTACAACAGAGGAACCGACAACGGAAACTCCTACAACAGAAGAACCGACAACGGAAGTTCCTACAACAGAAGAACCGACAACAGAGAAACCTACCGATGAACCATCTTCTGATGAACCTTCCTCAAAAGAGAACAAACATAAAAATACAGAAGAATAAAAACGATATATGTAAAAGGGAGCCATGAGAGATCATTCTCATGGCTCCTTTTTTATTCCCTGGGATCTATATAAAAAAGTATACTTTATGCTATTTTACCATCTTGGGTTTAAAGATCAGGGATGCCAGATAGGAAAAGATCAGCGCTGCCGATGTTCCTACTGCCGCCATCTTGAATCCTCCCCGGAACAGCCCGATAAATCCATCCTGATCAACTGCTTCTTTTATTCCCTTCCAGAGATTATAACCAAATCCGGAAAGAGGAACCGAAGCTCCGCAGCCGGCAAATTCAAGAAATGGTTCATATATCCCGATTGCTCCAAGAACAGCACCGGTACATACCAGGATCACCATGATCCGTCCCGGAAGCAGCTTCGTCTTGTCCATCAGTATCTGAACAAGCACACAGACAGCACCTCCGATCACAAATGCCTTTATATAATCCATAAATAACTTTACCTCCGTTCTATTATAACTGCATGTGCCACGCCCGGTATATTCTGTCCTTCATTATAGCTTACTGTGGAAAGAAGTGCTCCGGTCGGTACAAACAATACCCTCTTCCAGGTTCCGTCCCGTAACTGCTTTAATACATAGCCAGCCAGCGTAATAGCCGAGCATCCGCAACCGGAGCCACCGGAATGTGTATCCTGTTCCTCATTATCAAAGATCTCGATACCACAATCCATATGCTGTTTGCTGATATCTATTCCATTGTCCTTTAAAAGATCAAACAGTATCTTCTGCCCGATTTTCCCCAGATCCCCGGTGATGATACGGTCATAATACGTTGGCTTCCGGTCAAAGTCCTTCAGGTTCTGATAGATCACATCTGCCGCTGCCGGTGCCATACAGGCTCCCATATTAAAGGAGTCCTTTACCCCATAATCCACGATCCGTCCCGTTGTAACCCCGGTAATCTGAATGGCTCCTTCTTCCGGCTCTGCCTTACCAACAACAAACGCTCCACTTCCGGTTACCGTCCAGGTCGCAGATAACGGTCTCTGATTTCCATATTCCAGTGGAAAACGGAACTGCTTCTCTGCACTTCCAAAATGACTGGACGTTGCCGCCACTACACAGTCCGCATAACCGGCAGCAACTGTCATGGATGCCAGCGACAATCCCTCTCCACAGGTGGAGCAGGCTCCATACAACCCAAATACCGGTATATCAAGATCCTTAATACCAAATGTGGTTGCGATCAATTGTCCCAGCAGATCCCCCGCAAATATATACCGGATCTCCTCTTTCTTTTTATCCGCCTTTTTGATCGCAAACTCGACCGCCTGCCGGATCATCTCACTTTCGCCCTCTTCCCAGGAATCCTTGCCAAATGTCGGATCCTCGGAACGGATATCAAAGTAATCCGCCAGAGGTCCTTCAGCTTCCTTTGGTCCACAGATAGAAGCCGCTCCCAGAATACATGGAGGATCTGAAAAACTGACACTTTGTTTTCCAACCATTTTATTCATTTTCTGCCTCCTTATTTCCATATGTTCTTCTGTTGATAGTCATTTGCTTCTTTTCTTTATTTTATTCATATTTAATATGTTCTGGACAAATCCGCTGATTCGGGGTAATCTATGAAAGAATAAAAACGATCTGGATAGGTATAAATTATGATATTTACAAAAGAATACTGGTTAAATTGTATCGATCGTACAAAACGATACGCAAAAACATTTATTAAATGGCTGATCTGTTCTGCCATTATCGGAATCACCTGCGGGGCTGTCGGAACAGCCTTTCATTACAGCGTTGAATATGTCACACAGTTCCGTTCCGGGCACAGCTGGATCATCTTCCTGCTCCCGGCAGCCGGTCTGTTGATCGTATTCCTGTACCGTGCAGGCGGCATCAAGCATGACAAGGGAACCAACCTTGTTATCGGTTCGATTCGGAATCCGGAATACAATGTGCCTTTCCGTATGGCACCTCTGATCTTTATAACAACCGTTATCACGCATTTGTTTGGCGGATCTGCCGGCCGGGAAGGTGCCGCCCTGCAGATTGGCGGAAGTCTGGGGGCATCGATCGGCAAATTGATCAAAATGGATGACAACGATAAACATATTATGACCTTGTGTGGTATGAGTGCCGTATTCGCTGCCCTGTTTGGAACTCCTGTTACGGCCGCACTTTTCAGTGTAGAGGTTATCAGCATCGGAATTCTGTATTATAGTGCTCTGGTACCATGTATCCTGTCAGCAACCATTTCCTATGCGATCACAGAAAAATTTCACATCACCCCTACCTATTTCATTCTGAATCAGGTTCCTGAAATGTCACTGGCAACCGGGATCCGGGTGATCATTCTCTCGGTCGCTGCTGCCGTACTCAGCATCCTTTTCTGTATGTCCATGCAGGTCATCGGAAAAACATTTAAGAAATATCTGAAAAACCAATATCTTCGTATACTGGTCGGCGGTGTACTGCTGGTTCTCCTGACGCTTGCCGTCCGCTGCAATGACTACAATGGTGCCGGTATGAACATTATTGAACAGGCGATCCATGGAACAGCAAAACCGGAAGCCTTCATTCTAAAGCTCCTGTTTACCTGCATCACGATTGGCTGCGGATTCCGTGGCGGAGAGATCGTTCCATCGTTCTTCATCGGTGCAACCTTCGGATGTACCCTTGGAGGCTGGATTGGACTGGATCCAGGATTTGGAGCTGCTATGGGGCTTGTATGTCTCTTCTGCGGCGTTGTAAACTGTCCGCTGGCATCTCTGGTCTTAAGCATCGAATTATTCGGTGCAAGCGGTATCCTGCTGTTCGCGATCGGTTGCAGTGTCAGCTATATGTTATCCGGTTATTACAGCTTATACAGTGAACAGAAAATCATATATTCCAAGCTTCGTCCTCACTATGTAAACCTGTATACCAATCAGGAGGTCAAAACAAACGACCACAGTGAAGCGGAATAATATACTATCAATAACACAAAAGAAAGCTCATATGGCCGCCTGATCCTTACAAACCGGCTTCCATATGAGCTTTTCTTTATTTCTTTGTTTCTTTATCTAATCATCTGTCTTTGTATCATTCTTTTTCTTATTGTCTGACTTTTTATCCGATTTCTTATCATCCTTCTTGGAATCGTCTTTCTTGTCGTCCTTCTTTTCTGTCGTATCCTCAGTTGTCTTTTCCTCGGTTGTTTTTTCCTCCGTCTTCTTCTCCTCAGTCGAATTCTCCTCTGAGCTATCCTCTTCTGAGGTATCTTCCTTCTCTTTGGTTCCACGAAGAACTACTTTATCCCGTTTATCATACACACTGACAGATTCCGGTTCAGAAGAGATTACCTCTCCATTTCCGTCATATACCGTCCGGTAGGTCTGATATTTGGTTCCTGTAATACCTGTAACGGAAACTTCCTCTTCACCTTCCTCCAGTGTATCGTCGTCCTCATATTCCGTATCATAATCATAAGTTGCTACAAGTTCACTGGACAGTGACACTCTGAAGTCCTTTAGCTTCGTTCCATAAATCGCACATGACACAACACCACCACTATAGGAGGCGGTCACCTTGAGCGGATAATCCGTATTATTTATAAAACGGTAATCCGGTCCGCCCCAGGATACCGTTGCATCAAAGCCTGCATCTACATAAGTAGATGGATGCGGATGGCAATGACGTTCTGCAATTTCCAGATTCGCATACAGACAGGCATCATAAAGAGTGGATGATACCTGACAGATACCTCCGCCGACCTCATCTACTGATTCCCCATTGACATAAGATGGAGCTGCCTGAAACCCATTCTCGATGGTTCTCTGTCCTACCACATTATTGAATGAAAACTCTTCCCCCGGCATCAGTATCGTGCCGTTACAATTCTCTGCCGCCTTTGCAACATTTCCTTTTCTTGCATCCGTTCCACCTACATTGGTACTGAAGGATCCCAGCGTATCACGGAAGAGATAGGCCTGTAATGTCTCCTTCGACAGCTCCGGTTCTGTATAAACCAGATCAAAGCTGACTTCTTCTCCATCGGCTGCCGCATCCAGCTTCTTCCTGGCAGCATCTTTATCAAAGCTGATTCCTACCACAGAATCTGTTACGCTGTAATCATTTTCCGGATCCAGTGTTGCATCCGCCGGTGCTACATAAATCTGATCATATACCAGATCCAGATCGACATCACTGTATGTAAGCGGACATTCAAGCTGCGCATCAAATTCTCCCTTGCTGATGCAGGAAGCAATCTCATCTACCAGCTTATCCGAATCTACCGTATAACCTCCGCGGCCCTTTGTAACAATAACCTTGTCATCCTTCACGGTGTAAGAGGAATCTTCTACCCCTTCCAGCTTCGTCAGCCCGGACTGTTCGATCGCAGTATACAACGGCTTCTTATCCTTCAGCGATGGTCGTGCAGTATATTCTGCCTCACCAAATAATGCCCTGATAAAATTAAAACCTCTTGTTAAAAATCCATGGCTTTCATCGTTTGCCTGTTGTACCGCATCGATCACATTCAGATCCAGAGCATCTTCGATCGCAATGCAATATGTTTTACCTTCCAACGTTACGTCGATCCCGGCGTTATTGTACTCTGTTGCAAACTGATCTTCTACAGCCGCTGCAGCTTCCTTCACCGTCATGTTACCGACATCAATTCCATTTATACTGGTATTTGGAAAAAACTTTTTCTTACCAATAATTCCGCAAAATATCAGATAACACACACACAATGCAACAATAACACATACTGTTGTAGTAACACTTCTTTTTGCTTTTTTCATGATGTATCTCCATTTACTACATATACAAGTATACGCATCCTGCTAAAGGATACAGATACCTACTATTATTAACTTAACCATTTGTTAAAGTTATCATAGGTATTTTTATCTGTCAATACAGATTCCCCTTAAATCTAATATTTCACAAAACCATCATTTTACCTTAAAACATATGTAACATTTTTGAAAAAACAGGCCGGGAATCATACCCAGCCTGCCAGCTTACAGATCCAGTATATCAGCCCAAGCACCCATGATGTAAAGATACCGTACATGATGACCGGACCTGCGATCGTAAAACATTTTACACCTTTACCGAAGACCTCACCTTCGGTCTGAAACTCTATGATCGGAGCACAGACACCATTAGCAAAGCCCGTGATCGGTACCAGAGTTCCGGCTCCACCATATTTTGCGATCTTCTTATAGACATTCAGACCTGTGAGTACCACACTGATGAGTACAAGAACGATCGATACATAAGACGAACTGTCATCCTTATCCAGTCCCGCATATTCAAACAAATTAAATAACACCTGTCCGATCGTGCAGATCAGTCCTCCGATGAGAAATGCCCACAGGCAGTTTCTTGCCGAATTGGATACCGGAGTAATCGTTTCAACATACTGATTGTATTCCTTTTCTTTTGGTTCAAACTGCATATACTTTCCTCCTGTCTTACCGGGTTCTATTCTTTAGTATGTTCCATTTGCATGAAAACTATGCATATAAATCGCATTCCTAGACCAGTCCGGTTGATATCAGACCAAGAACAGAACCCACGAGTTTCCCTGCTGCCACCATGTATATGATGTAAGGAATATAACGCCGGATCGAAAACCGTCTGGATATGATGGGAAATACATTCAGCACCTCTGCGAGCGCACCAACCAGACAGCCTGTAAAGATACCGCCAAACAGGGTTACAAAAGCCAGCCCCGGAATTGCAAGCGGGATCCGGATATTAAAGATATATACGATATTTCCTGCCACAGCACCATATGCCAGCAAACATTCCACCAGCATATAGTGCCGGTTGCCTTTCACCTTTTCCGCCAGCTTGGGGAATACTCCGATCAGGGATATAAATGCAAAATAACCACTGGATATAGCTGCCCCTCCGATAAATGCAACCAATGCATAACAGATATGTCTAATCAGCATCCCGCACATCCTTCTTTCTTACAGAATCCGTGATCACTGTCTGATTGATCTCCTGTTCATACTGCCGCATCTGCACCTGAAGCGGTGTCGGATCATCGGTAAATTTCTTATTGGCTCCATGATTAAAGAATACAATGATTCCAATGAACAAGCCCAGTGAATAGGCAACACCGCCAATCATGGCTCCTGATTCACTGCCTCCGGTAAATACATTCTGAAGCAGATCAAGCTGTCCGACCAGATTCACATCCGAGTTATAGGATATAATTGAAAATCCCGCACCAAAGAATGCGATCAGGCACAGAAATATAAATTTGAACTTCTGCTTTATCCGGTCCGACGGATCGAATGCCTTATAATATACGACGACATCGGGCTGTCCAAGATTCTGGATACACAGCTCCCCATCGCAGTTTTTTTTGATCTCCTCTATGATATCCAATATGGATATGACCTGCTGTTCCTTTGAACTGGTAGAAAAATTCATCAGTTCAATTTTTTCGATTTTATTTTTCAGATCCAGATTGTCGGATACGACCTTCGATACATCCCGGATCAATACCTTTCGTTTTTCCGCCAGAACACTTTCTGCCAACTGCAAATATACCATTTCTGCCATATTACGAAACCTGCTTTCCCATATTCTTACAGGATTAGGGTATCCGTATCTGTTCTTTTTATACACTTTCTTTTAATTTCTCAAGGATCCGTTTTTCCTGCCGACTCACCTGAACCTGGCTGATACCAAGCAGTTTTCCGGTCTCCGACTGCGTTTTGTCTTCAAAATACCGAAGCTGGATCAGACGCTGTTCCTCCGGCTCCAACCGTTCCAACATCTGCATCAATGACAAATGATCAACAATCTCCTGGCTATATTCCTCCGTTTTTGAATACACACCCGGAACATCCAGAGACTCCGGCTCCAACGAAGCCTCCATTGCCATTACGATCTCCCCTGCATCATAAGAAAGGGCGGCAGCGATCTCTTCGATCTCAGGCTCATAGCCCTTTTCCTTGATCACCCGCTGCCGGTATTGCTCTACCTTACTATTCATCTCTTTCAGACTACGGCTGACCTTAATTGCACCGTAATCACGCAAAAAACGGCGGATCTCCCCCTGGATCAGCGGAACTGCATAGGTTGAAAACTTCACATCATAGTCAAAATCAAATTTATCAATACTTTTTATCAATCCAATGCAGCCGATCTGAAACAGATCCTCGATATCATATCCACGTCCTGTAAATCTTCTGGCTACGCTCCATACAAGTCCAAGGTTCTGTTCTACCAGTTTTTCTTTTGCACTGTCATCACCCTTCTTCGCCTGTAAAAGAAGATCCAGATTATTTTCCATTTATACTGCACACCCAGCCCCTATTTTTTTTGCCATCTTTACTGTCGTTCCTTTTCCCGGCTCCGACTCTACCGTAAGCTCATCCATAAAGGCTTCCATAAAGGAAAAACCCATTCCCGACCGTCCATCCTTTCCGGTTGTAAACATTGGCTCCATTGCCTTTTCCACATCTTCGATTCCGCAGCCATAATCGGTGATCTCTATGTACAGCTTCCGCTCTTCTATGTATGCCCATATCTCGATCGTTCCCTCTTCTTGCCCATAACCATGAATGATCGAATTCGTAACTGCTTCCGATACGGCTGTCTTAACATCTGCGACCTCCTCCAGCGTCGGATTCGTACGGGTCATAAAAGATGCAACGACAACCCTTGCAAAGCTCTCATTTCTTGGATCACTTCCAAACTCTATTTTCATTTCATTTCTGTTCATTTTTTTCTTCTCCTTTTCATTTATGACATATGTACTTGCTTGTACGCAGTCTCAAAATCCTCTGTCTGCTCTGCGATCTTAAATATTCCGGACATTTTAAGAAGACGCTGCATTCTGTCATTTGCATGGATCACAAACACCTTTCCGCCTCTGTCATATACATTCCGGAATCTTCTCGTGATCAGACCGATCCCGGAGCTGTCCATCACGCTTGTATTCCGGAAATCAAATATCACGTACCGGATCCTGTCGTCCTGAAACACCTCTTCCGTTTCGTTCACCAGTATCGATGCCCGGTAATCATCAACTTCTTCCGGAAGCTCTATTAACACAGTATCCCCTATTTTTTCATAATTATTCATACGCCACCTCTTTTTTACAAAAAAAGACAAATAAGCAATATTGCTTATTTGTCTTTTGTATGATCCTGATTTCTTTTTATTCATTTGTCGGATCCATACCGGATTCCGTTGTTCCTTCCGAACTGCCTTCTGTCGTGCCGTCTCCGTCATCCGGTGTTCCACTCATTGTGTCTGCACCTGATAATGCAACGGCAACTGTATAATAAATGGAATTCGGACATTTCTGGATAAATGTATCAAAGGCCTCTTTTGCCTTATCCTCATCCTCCGTACCCAGATAGCACAGAGCTTTATAATACAGGGCAATATCATAATCCGGGCTGGTCTCCAGCACCTTGTCGATCTCTGTCATTGCCTTATCATATTGGGTATCATTATAATACTTCATGGCAAGCTGCATCGTAACCTTATCCGTATCTGATATATCTGCCTTGCTTTTTTCCTCATAATCTGCGACCTGCTTCGTAAGATCTTTATTCTTTGTTGTCAGGGAATCAACCTCATCCTGCAGAGAGGAAAGCTTGGTATTCTTATTGGCAATCTCTTCACTGTAGGCAATCTTAACATTTCTGCTCTCATCATCTGCATTCTTACTATGCTGCGGCATAACAAGAAACCACATGACAGCCAGTCCCAATACCAGTCCTGCCAGAACATAGGCAAGCGAATATTTGTAGAAATTGATATCCTTATATCTGCCAACCGGAGTCGGTCTGCCATTCCGGTCAACATTATCGGATTCCACATATGCCCGTGGCTGATCTTCCACAAACAGCAGATCCGCATCATAATCATCATCCGGATAATCACGAAAGCTCATGATCTCCTCATCTGTGTGTCCCATCTCATTGAAATAGCGGACAGCCAGGGGATTGGTTCTGTCGATCTTGATGACACGTTTTAATGCTTTTCTTGCCTTATCATATTTGTTATCATCGATCAGCAGAAGTGCCATCAGCAGATATCCATTTACAAACTTCGGATTATCCGATAAGACTTTTCGAAGCTGGATAAATGCAAGATCCTTACTGCCCTGTCTGGCATAGTTTACTGCCTGATTGTATTTTCTTGCTGCATTGTTCGTTGTTTCAAGCTTGTGCGGATTACCCTTCACCTCTTTGATATAACGTTTTGCAACATTTCGTCCGCTGAAATAATTCACACTGATGACCCAGTGGCTTAATGCCAGAACAACTTCACCGGTTTCATAATATACAAGCCCCAGCAGATTTCTGGCATCAATATTCAGCTTGTCATATTTAAGAGCTGTCTTTAATGCCTCTTCTGCACCACTCATATCACGGACTCTGGCTTTATCCAGACCGATATTATAATAATATTTGGATGTGTTCAGTGCCTTATTTACAAATTCACTCTTTAACCCACATTGGCTGCAATATCCTGTAACAAGGATCTTACCGCCACAATGCTTACAATTCAGTACGTCTGCCATATTATTTCTCCGTTTCCTTTGCTACACGAAGCATCTCTTGCATAATATCTGAGATATCCTTCAGATCATTATGATAAATGGCATCTTCTGCCTGGTCTACTTCCAGAGTCGGTCTGAATTTTTTTACTTCTTCATCAAAGTTTATCATACTATTCCTCCATATTCGCAGATTTCTCTTTTATCTTCTGAAGCCAGCGTTTGACTTCTCCCACCAGATAAAGAGAACCCACACAATAGACTGCTGAATCTGTGATCTGTTCTTTATAGCGGATAGCGGCATCCATTGCTTCTGCAATATCCTCATATGCCTCCACCGTATGTCCTGTGTAATCCCGGAACCTGTCTGCGATCAGCGAGACCGGCGCCTTCCGTTTATTATCTACACTTGTAACTATGATCTTCTCGAACGAAAGTGCTTCTGTCAGATCCCGTATCATCGTATCATAGTCCTTGTCCTTTACTGCTGCAAAGACCAGGATCTTCTTTTTCTTCGTATAAAGCATCCGAAGTGTTCTGCAATAACATTCGACTGCTTCCGGATTATGTGCACCATCTACAAACAGATCCGGTGCGATCTCCTCCATCCTGCCTTCCCATGAAAAATCAAGCAATCCGCTTCTGACTGCCTGCTCTATCCTGACATCAGCACCTGCATTTTCCCCATATTCCATATCCCTGATCTGCATCAGGATATCAAAGGAAATAACTGCAAGGCAGGTATTTTCGACCTGATAAAGAGACGTTTTCGGTATCCTCAAATGGTCATAATTATAATACCGATTATGAAATGAAAAATCAATGGTTTTATCATCTATTTCATTTATTATATAGTTTGATTTTTCGACCGCTGTTACGGCAGAATCCAATTCTTTTGCACGAGTCTCTATGATTCCAGACGAAACCGCATCCCGCTTGAAATATACGACCGGAACTGACGGTTTGATAATCCCTGCTTTCTCTCCTGCGATCTTAGCGATCGTATCTCCAAGATATTCCATATGATCAAGTCCTACCGATGTGATGATACAAAGCTTCGGTCTTACGACATTAGTTGCATCCAGCCTGCCACCCATTCCGGTCTCATAAATCACATAATCCGGCTGCTTCTTCTCATAATAAACAGCCGCCATCGCAAACATCACTTCAAAGAAAGATGGATGAACGATGAACTTCTTCCGCACCTGCTCAAACGCCCATGTAAAATCTTCATCCGATATCATTTCATCATCATATCGGATCCGCTCATTGATCGAGACAAGATGCGGTGATGTAAACAATCCTACATGAAAGCCTGCATGCATCAGTATCGTAGCAAGCGCCTTTGCCGTTGATCCCTTACCGTTTGTTCCTGCTATATGGATCACTTTGCTCTTATCCTGCGGATTCCCTAAACGTTCAAGAAGACTGGCAAGATTCTCTGTGCCAATCTTCTGTGCGAACAGTGGAATGCTTAGGATATACTCAACTGTTTCCCTGTAATTCATCTGACATTCCGCCTATCTGTTATCTATCTTTTCCGGATACAGGTCATGATTTGACATTCTGTTCCATGCAACTTCTTCCCATTTTGTTCCCGGTCTTCCGTAATTACAATATGGATCGATCGAGATACCGCCTCTCGGAGTGAATTTGCCCCAGACTTCAATATATTTCGGATCCATCAATTTGATCAGATCCTTCATGATAATGTTCATGCAGTCCTCATGGAAATCTCCGTGATTTCTGAAACTGAACAAATATAATTTTAAAGACTTGCTCTCTACCATCTTCACATCCGGAACATAGGATATATATACGGTTGCAAAATCCGGCTGTCCCGTGATCGGACATAAGCTGGTAAATTCCGGACAATTGAACTTGACAAAATAATCATTGTCCTGATGTTTATTAATAAAGGTCTGTAACATCTCCGGTGCATAGTCCATGCTGTATTTTACATTCTTATTGCCGAGAAGTGTTACATCTTCCATTTCTTCTGCGGTTCTTCCCATCTTCTGTTACCTCCTTATGCATCTGCTTCTTCTGCTGCCTCTGACACACATTTGATCAGGATCTGAACAGCCTTATCGCACTGTTCCTTTGTTACGATCAGTGGCGGTGCCATACGGATCACATTTGGTCTTACCGCTGTGATCAACAGTCTGTTCTCAACAGCCAGATGCTTTACTTCGTTTGCGATTGGTTTGGTGAATTCAACGCCAACCAGAAGTCCGCGTCCGCGTACTTCCTTCACATACGGAAGGGAATAAAGCTGTTCTGCAAAATAAGCTCCTGTCTCTTTTGCATTCTCTGCAAGATGATTGTCTAAGATCTCATCGATCTCTGCAAGTGCGGCTGCACAGCATACAGGATTGGCTGCATAAGTAGAACCGTGTGCCCCCGGTGTAAATGCACTTGCAAGCTCTGCTGATGTACAAAGTGCGCCGATCGGCATACCGCCGCCGATCGCTTTTGCCATAGATACCATATCAGGCTTCACTCCATAGGTCATAAATGCCATCGTATCTCCGCATCTGCCCCATCCGGTCTGTACCTCATCGAATAACAACAGGATGCCGGTCTCGTCACAGTAAGCACGAAGTCCTTTTAAGAATTCCTCCATTGCCGGATATACACCACCCTCGCCCTGAACAGGCTCTACCATGATTGCAACTGTGTCTTTGGTACATTTGTTCTTGAAATCCTCAAGATTATTGAACTCTGCATATGTGAAGCCCGGAAGCATCGGCTTGAAACCGATCTGACATGCATTGTCCGGCTGTCCGGTTGCTGATAACGCTCCATAGGTTCTGCCATGGAAGCTGTTAATGGCTGTAACGATATGATAATGCTCCGGTCCGTAATGATCGGTTCCGTATTTTCTTGCCATCTTGATCATTGCTTCATTTGTCTCTGTTCCTGAATTCTGGAACAGAACCTTCTCCATACCGATCGTCTCACAAATCTTCTTTGCAAGCAGGATCATAGGAAGTGTATATGCGTAATTGGATGCATGGATCACATTCTGGCACTGGTCTGCGATTGCTGCCGCAACTTTCTTGTTACAGTTACCGGTACTGTTTACTGCGATGCCGCCGAAGAAGTCAAGATATTCATTTCCTTCCTCATCGTACACATACATGCCGTCTCCCTTTTCTTCAATAAAATTCCATCTTCTGGACTGCTCAGCGAGGTATTTGTCTACTATGTCAAGTAATTCGTCTTTTGTATATCCGCTTTCACTAACTTTCATCTTCCTGTCTCCTTTATATAAATACAAATTTTTAGTTCCTACTAATGTGCAAACTGTGAATTGTAAAGGGTGTAATAGAATCCTTTCTGTGCTAAAAGTGATTCATGATTACCCTGCTCTATGATATGTCCATCCTTCATAACCAGTATAATATCAGATTCTTTGATCGTTGACAAACGATGCGCTACGACAAAGCTCGTTCTTCCCTTCATCATCTTCGCAAATGCACGCTGGATCCGGATCTCGGTTCTTGTATCGATCGATGATGTTGCTTCATCAAGGATCAGCATCGGTGGCAGATCAAGCATAACTCTGGTAATACATAAGAGCTGTTTCTGTCCCTGTGACAGTCCGCCGCCATCCTCTGATATCATGGTATCATACCCCTCCGACAAACGCTTGATAAAGCTGTGTGCATGGGACTGTTTTGCTGCTTCTATAATCTCCTCATCCGTCGCATCCGGTCTTCCGTATGCAATATTCTCCTTGATCGTTCCGGTCTTTAACCAGGTCTCCTGAAGAACCATACCATAGTTATCACGAAGGCTCTCTCTCGTTACCTGACGGATATCATGGCCATCTACAGAAATGGCTCCGGCATCTACATCATAGAACCGCATTAAAAGATTGATAACGGTACTCTTACCACATCCGGTCGGTCCGACGATTGCTACACGCTTACCCGGTTCAACCTTCAGATTCAGATTCTTGATCAGTTCTACATCTTTATTATAAGAGAAATCCACATGAGACAGATCCACCTGTCCATCTGCTTTCTCGATCACATAGGCATCCGCAGGCTCCGCGATCTCCGGTTCTTCATCGATCAGCTCAAATACTCTGGCTGCGGATGCAAGTGCATTCTGAAGCTCCGTTACGACGCCTGAGATCTCATTAAATGGCTTTGTATACTGGTTTGCATAGCTTAAAAAGCTGGTAAGCTGACCAACGGATATTCTTCCCTTGATCGCCATGACCGCACCGATGATGCCAACGCCGGTATATACTAAGCTGTTTACAAAACGGGTACACGGATTGGTAATGGATGAGAAGAAGGTCGCATCCAGTCCGGCCTTATTCAATCTCTTATTTACTTCGTTAAAGCTGCCATTTACATTTTCTTCCATGGAAAAGGCTGTTACAACCTTCTGGTTTTCTACCATCTCATTAACAAGTGATGTCATCTCACCCTTGATCTCTGCCTGCTTTCTGAACATATGGTAGGTTTTCTTTGCGATAAATGCCGCAACAAACAGAGAAACCGGAGTGATCACAACAATCGCAACCGTGATCACAGCGTTAATCGATAACATGAAACAAAGCGTTCCAACGATAGTCATAACCCCGGTAAATAACTGTGTAAAGCCCATCAGCAGACCATCTGAAAACTGGTCTACATCTGCGATCACACGACTTACGATATCACCATGGGTGTGAGAATCCACATAGGATAACGGAAGCTGTTCTAACTTCTTATATGCAGATGTACGGACATCATTTACAACATGATAGGTAACTTTATTATTCAATATATTCATGATCCACTGGCAGACTGCCGTAACCGCAACTACAATCACAAAACGGATTGCCAGTGTCTTTAATGCTCCGAAATCAACGGCTCCTTTTCCGACGATCTTATCTACCATATGTCCGGTAATGATCGGTGCATATAAGGTCAGAACAACGGATATCGCTGCACAGATCAGGGAAAGGACAACTAAGAAACTGTATCGTTTGATATACTTTAATATTCTGCCAAGTGTTTTCTTATTGACAGACGTACTTTTTTCTTTTTTACTCATCGTCGCTTCCTCCTTCCTATGCCATTGCATTTCCGGCAGAAGTCATTTTACCGGATACTTCATTTGCCGATAACTGTGACTGACAGATCTCCTGATATACCTCACAGGACTGTAACAATTCTTCATGGGTTCCGATACCTGCAACCTGTCCATCATCTAATACGATGATCTGATCGGCTCCCATGATCGTCGATGCACGCTGGGAAACGATAAATACTGTCATACCATTTGTCTGCTCTTTGATCGCACGACGAAGGGCTGCATCTGTTGCAAAGTCAAGTGCCGATGCACTGTCATCCATGATCAGGATCTCAGGCTTTCTTACAACTGCTCTTGCGATCGTAAGACGCTGCTTCTGCCCACCGGATAAGTTCTTGCCACCCTGTGTAATCTTAAAGTTCATGCCATCTGTTTTCTGATCAACGAATTCTTTTGCCTGTGCGATCGTAAGTGCCTCATTGATCTCTTCTTCCGTTGCGTCATTTTTACCCCAGCGGATATTCTCGGCGATCGTGCCCTGGAACAGAACTGCCTTCTGCGGAACTACACCTACCTTCATTCGAAGGGAACGGAGATCATAGTCCTTTACATCCACACCATCGATCTTAACCGCACCACCGGTGGCATCATAGAATCTCGGGATCAAGTTGACCAGAGAACTCTTACCGGAACCCGTACCACCGATAATACCGATCGTTTCTCCCGCTTTTACCGTAAAGGATATACCGGTCAGTGAATCTTCCGATGCTTTACCATACCGTAAGGCTACGTTGTCAAATACCACCTTAGGAACATCCTGGCCGGCTGCCTTCTGTGCTTCTGATAAAGCAGAATCTTCTTCAACCTCTGTGATCGATGGCTTCGTATCAAACACAACATTGATTCTCTTTGCACATGCGATCGACTTTGTGATGTTAATGATCAGATTGGCAAGCTTTACAAGCTCAACTAAGATCTGTGACATGTAGTTGATCAGTGCAACAACCTTACCCTGTGACAGGATACCGATATCGGTCTGTCCGGCTGCGATCCAGATGATCGCAACAGTTGCAAGATTGATGATCACATATGTGACAGGATTTAAGAATGCCGAGATTCTTCCGACATACAACTGAATATCCATCAGATCATCGGTTGACTTATCGAATTCATCAACCTCTTTTTGCTGTCTGTTAAATGCCCGGATCACACGGGCACCTTCCAGATTCTCTCGGGTCAGAAGCATGACCTTATCCAGTCTTGCCTGTACCTTCTTAAACAATGGAATGCTGACAAGCATAATTCCGAATACAACGATCGACAATGCCGGTATTGTAACCACAAAGGTCATGGCTGATTTGACATCGATCGTAAATGACATGATCATCGCACCGAATACAATAAACGGAGAACGTAAGAACAAACGGAGCACCAGATTGACACCTGTCTGGATCTGGTTGATATCACTGGTCATTCGAGTAAGCAGTGTCGATGTTCCGATCGTATCGATCTCATTATAAGAAAGACTTGTGATATGACGGAACAGATCACTTCGAAGTGCCGTTCCGAATCCGGTTGCTGCTTTTGCGGAAAAAAACTGTGCTGTCAGAGAACAGCTCAGGCCGATGATACCAAGTGCGATCATAACGAGACACATCCGAAGAACATATCCCATGTCCTGATTCTTAATACCGGTATCAATAATATGTGCCATTACGATCGGGATCAGCAGTTCGAAACAGGCTTCCAGCATTTTAAATAATGGTGCCAGAACCGATTCTTTTTTATAGTCCCGTAAATATCTTAATATTCCCTTCATTCTACGCTCCTACTCTTGTTGTAAAATGTATATATGCTCTCTGCATTTGTTTTTAACATACCATATGCCAGGCGTGCTGCCAAACGGCTTTCTGCCGTCCTGCTGCCTGCCTGGCATACATATATGGTAGAATCTCCACACCCCCTTACATAAAATTGCATGTGGATTCTGTGGAAATTCTTTCATGCACAAATGGCATGAACGATATAATTATTCCTCATCCGGAAGATTTGCATTGTGATATACGGCCTGTACATCATCATCTTCATCTAAGAGATCCAGAATTCTTGTAAACTTCTTTACAACCTCAGGATCTGTCAGATCTACATAGTTCTGTGGGATCATGGTAAGCTCTGCTTCTGCCATCTTGATTCCCTCTTTTTCAAGAGCCTCTCTGACTGCTGAGAAATCATCCGGTGTTGTGATGATCTCAAAGCTGTCTTCCTCTTCACTGAAATCCTCAGCTCCGGCATCCAGTGCCATCATCATAAGATCATCTGCATCCATATCACATTCTTCTTTATCGATAATAATCTGTCCTTTATTATCAAACATATAAGATACACAACCGGTCGTTCCTACGTTTCCGCCGCCCTTTGTAAATGCATTTCTTACATTTGCAGCCGTTCTGTTCTTATTATCTGTAAGAGTATCAACGATGATCGCTGTACCGTTCGGACCATATCCTTCGTATGTATTAGCAACATAATTTACTGAGTTTGCATCACCTGCTGCCCTGTCGATACCACGCTTGATCGTATCGTTTGGCATATTGTTTGCCTTTGCCTTTGCGATTACATCACGAAGCTTACTGTTGTTATCAGGGTTTGCACCACCTTCTTTTACAGCAATCGCAATTTCCTTACCGATAATAGTAAAGATCTTACCCTTTGCAGCATCGTTCTTTTCTTTCTTATGTTTAATATTTGCAAATTTTGAATGTCCTGACATTTTTTTACTCCTTAACTCTGTAATTCTATCTTTTGAATATCCATTTTCGGATATCGGTTTCTTTTTTGAAGCTTTATAAGCCCAACTGGTTCATAATATCATACCTGATTTTCATTTTCAACCTTGGTTATCCGCACCTTATCGATCATCTTATCCTTGATCCCAATGGTCTCAAAATTATATCCCTTATATGTAATATCTATTTTTTCGTTCTCATAAGGGAGCCTTCCCAGTTCATACAGCATAAACCCGTTCAGTGTCTGAAAATCCTCATCCGGAAACTCAATTCCCAGATGTTCCGACAATTCATCCAGTTCTGCTCTGCCGCCCACGATATATCCATGACCCGCAAGTGCAATATCATCGTCATCATCGTCGTATTCATCAAAAATATTGCCGACAATTTCTTCCAGAATATCTTCCATCGCTATGATGCCTTCTGTCTGACCATACTCATCCACCACAATAACCATATGGATTTTCTCTTTCTGCATCCGTTTGAATAATTCCGATATATTCTTTGTCGGATGCACAAATATCGGCTCAACCATGATCTGTTCGATCGTCTGGTTCTTATCCTTTAAATACGCTTTTACGAAATCCTTAAAATAAAGGATTCCGACTATATTGTCCAGATCATCATCAAACACCGGATATCTGGAATAATTATTCTCCAGCATGATCTTGATCGTTTCATCCATTGTAGTATGTTTGTCGATTCCAACTACATCGGAACGCGGCGTCATAACATCCCGGACTTCTTTCTCACTGAATTCAAAAATATTTGTGATCATCTCTACTTCGTCATCATGAATGAGCCCCTGTTCATTACCCTCATTGACCATGGAAATAATCTCTTCCTCAACTTTTTCTTCATCAGCTTTTCTGTTATTAAATAATTTCATATACCAGACAGTCTCTGTCTACAAATCACCTCTCCTGTTCGTTTCATTCTGCATTCACTCTTAGTTCCACACGAATGCAAATATAATGGAAATATATCATTAATTCCAACATTCGTCAATTTTTTCATATGAGAATCTGCATAATCCGTATTCATATGGAAATCTGTATAACTGTATGATTATACAATGTCTATAATTACCATGCCACAAAGATCAATACAGATCCAGACTGATTTTTAATGCAATATCTACCTTTTTCAGAATGTCATCTCCCATATGGCATACTTTTTCTTTTAATCTCTGTTTATCGATCGTACGCACCTGTTCCAACAGCACAACCGAATCCTTTGCCAGATCATACCGACTGGAATCAATCTCAACATGTGTAGGCAGCTTCGCCTTGTTCATCTTGCTGGTGATCGCTGCACAGATCACAGTAGAACTGTGTTTATTTCCCGCTTCATTTTGTATGATAAGTACCGGTCTGACTCCTCCCTGTTCCGAACCAACGACAGGCCGTAAATCAGCATAAAATATATCGCCTCTTCTGATTACCAATTCTTTTCACTCCATTTATTTATTAATATCTTCTGTTGTGAAAAGTATTTCCAATTCTATTCTATGATATTCAGTTTCGACGTAGATAATTCACTTCCCCGACTTCTTTTCCATCCCTAATATAGACTCTTGGTACACGTCTTCCGATATTACAGATCAGTTCATAGTTGAAGCTGTTTGCTGGTTCCGCAACTTCTTCCACCGTGATCTCTTTATCTCCGCATTTTCCGATCAGAACAACTGTATCACCGACTGATGTCTCCGGTATATCACTTACATCGATCATAAACTGATCCATACAGACACGTCCGGTGATCGGTGCATACTTACCATGAATGATCACACGCCCGATATTGGACTGTGCTCTTGGATATCCGTCAGCATAACCGGCAGACACGGTTGCTATTCTCATATCATGCGGTGCGACAAATGTCCATCCATAGCCGATACCTGTTCCTGCTTTCACATCCTTCACATGAACTACCTTGGCAAGTAGTTCCATTGCCGGCTTAAGTGCCGCGATCGAATGATCGACTTCATCCGATGGATATAGTCCGTATGTTACGATACCGGATCTTACCATATCAAATCCTTCATTATCCATCTCCATGATTCCTGCGCTGTTTGATATATGCTTTACAGGAATCGATATACCCCGTTCTTCTAATCTGCGGATCACAGACCGGAATAACGCAAGCTGTCCATTTGCAGCTGTTTTATCGTATTCGTCCGCCTTTGAATAATGTGTAAATATTCCCTCGATCTCAATTCCCGGCATATGCGCAATCTCCACGATATCATTGATACCTGCATCATCACACTGAAAGCCGATCCGGCTCATACCGGTATCCATCTTGATATGGATCTTTGCTTTTGATCCTTTCTTTACCGCATCATCTGAGAGAATGGCACATTCAGCTTTATCATACATCGCAGGTCTTACATCGTATGTGATCAGTTCATCATACTCTGATGGGTCTGTATATCCAAGTATCAACAACGGCTTCTCACATCCTGCATGACGTAGCTCTACCGCCTCATCAATACAGGCAACCGCATAAAAGTCTGCCAGATCAGAAAGGGCTCTTGAAACCTCTACTGCTCCGTGGCCATAGGCATCTGCCTTGATCACGGCAAGCATCTTCATACTCTCCGGCACACATGCCTTCATCATTTTTATATTTTCTCTGATATTATCCAGATTGATATCTGCTTCTATTCTTCTATATTTATTCATTTGTCTGCGCCTCTGCCTATTATATTTTATACATAAGAACTCATGATCGGACCGATCTCATCGATCAGACTGCCGGCGGTTATAGCCGCCTTTCCATACCGTTTCTTTGCACGATCCCCTGCAAGCCCGTGTATATACACCCCAAGTCTTGCTGCCTCTGTCGGAGATATTCCACCGGCAGATAGCCCTGCAATCATTCCGGCAAGAACATCCCCTGAACCTGCTGTTGCCATACCATCATTTCCCGAAGTGTTCATGTAAGTATGCACGCCTCCGTCACTGACACAGGTTCTTGCATCTTTTAATACACACACGAGTGTTTCTGCTTCCGCAAATGTCCTGCACTCACGAACCGGTGCTTCTTTTAATTCAGTCACTGTCTTTCCTGTCAGTCTGGACATTTCTTTTACATGAGGGGTGATAACAAGTGCTATATTCCCTGTCTGTCTGCTGATTTCCCCTGCTGCAAGCAGCTCCTTATGTGCTGACAAAAGATTAAGTCCATCTGCATCAACAACGATCGTTCCTTTGAAATTCTCCAGCACTGTCTTAAGCATACATTCCGCTTCTTTTCCGGTTCCGATACCCGGTCCGATCAGAATGATATCTGCCCATGCACATGCATTCTCCGCACAGATAACTGCTGTTTTCTCATCCTGATATGTCATCATCAATGCTTCCGGCAGATATCCCCCGACAATCACTCTGTTATCCTTATGGGTATATACCTTTACCATACCACTTCCAACCCGGTAGGCTGCTGATGCCGCAAGACAGGCCGCTCCCGATATCTCCCGACTGCCGGCTATGACTGCAACTTTTCCAAAGGTTCCTTTATTTCCATCCGGTCTTCGTTTATTCAGCCGGTTCAAATCCCCTTCATTATATGTAAATATCTCCGGCATCACCATATCAACTGCCTTATCCGGAAATCCGATATCTTTTACAAGGATCTCTCCACAATATCCATGTCCCGGATAAACGGTCATACCGACCTTCAGTAACCCCATTGTTACTGTAAGATCCGCCTTTACTGCAACATTCATTACCCGTCCGGTCGTAGCCGATATACCGGATGGGATATCTACTGCTACCACATATGCCGGCATATCATTGATATGATCAATGACCTCTTTATGGATTCCTTCTATGTCACGCTTTAATCCAACTCCAAAGATTGCATCTACGATTACATCATATTCTCCATTCGGGAAATCCTCTGTAATCTTGATCCCAAGCTGTCCAAGTATACTCTCCTGAACCTTATAACTCTCTGTTGCTCTGCTAACCTGTCCGATACAGTACACATCTACCAGATATCCTTTTTCCGCCAGCATCCTTGCTACAGCCAGACCATCTCCTCCATTATTGCCGCGTTCTGTTACAACAAGGATCCTGGTATATGCTGTCCGTCCGGTATCATGTTCTCCTGTTTTTATCCGTGAAAATCTTTTTTCTATTTCTTCTGTTACAGCAAGTGCTGCACGTTCCATCAACACCAGACCGGGAATTCCAATCTGTTCAATGGAGATCTGATCGATCTTCTGCATTTCCTCTCCGGTTGCCAGGAATCTCATATCTGTCTCCTTCCATGTTATGATTTTTATATCCATTAACTGATGCAGATATTATTTCTACATAACAGCTTATTGCACAAATGCCATGGCAATATCGCCATGGCATCCGTACATATACATATCTGTCCGCATCTCTGCTATTTATCTTTTCTTTAAAAATTCCGGTATTCTGATACTGTCATTTGACTGTACAGTCGGTCTTGCCGGTTTTGGAGACGGAGCTACATGCGGCTCAACCGGAGCGGCTGTTCTTGTTGTATTTGGAACTACCGGCTTTGCTGTCTGTGATGCTGCTCCTGCATCTGACAGGAAAGTAGGACGGATGGAAGATGATCCACCAAGTGCCTGTCCACCATAAGTAGGTGTTGTCTTTCTTGCTTCTCCAAATGATGTTGTATTAACTGTATCAAGCTTTGGAGCTGCAGTTCCTGCGAATCTGCTGACAGGTGTAGTTGTCTCTGCTTTCTCAAGGCCTGTAGCAATGATCGTAATGCTGATCTCCTCACCCATGTTATCATTGTCAACTGTACCGAAGATGATATTTACACCATCACCGGCCTGTTCAGTCAGGTAAGTAACTGCATCGTATGCTTCCACGATACCAATATTTCCTGAGAAGTTTACAATAATATCGGTTGCACCGGATACTGTTGTCTCCAGTAATGGTGAATCCATAGCTTCCTTGATCGCATCAACAGCCTTGTTCTCACCGCTTGCGGAACCGATACCGATATGTGCAATACCCTTGTCTCTCATAACAGTCTGGATGTCTGCAAAGTCGAGGTTGATAAGACCCGGTTTATTGATCAGGTCTGTTACACCCTGAACACCCTGCTGAAGAACCTGGTCTGCTTTCTTTAAAGCATCCGGAATACTGGTTCTCTTATCACAGATCTGTAATAACTTATCATTTGGAATAACGATCAGTGTATCAACATTCTCTTTTAATCTTGCAATTCCTTCCATCGCATTCTTCATACGAGGCTTTCCTTCAAAACCAAATGGCTTTGTTACAACACCAACTGTCAGGATACCAAGATTTCTTGCCATCTCCGCAACAACAGGTGCTGCACCGGTTCCGGTACCACCACCCATACCACATGTTACGAATACCATGTTGGCATCTTTGATAATATCTGCTATCTCTTCTCTATTCTCTTCAACTGCACTGGCACCGATCTCAGGCTTTGCACCTGCACCAAGTCCCTTTGTCAGCTTCTCACCAATCTGAATCTTTGTTGTAGCTCTGCTTAATGAAAGTGCCTGTTTATCCGTGTTGATCGCTATCAGCTCCACACCTTCTACATTTTCATCAATCATTCTGTTTACTGCATTGTTACCAGCGCCACCTACTCCTATTACCAGTATTCTAGCTGGTGTTCTCTCATCGTTAGACTTTATTTCGAGCAAGGTTGTTTCCTCCTTCTATATATTTCTTTATAATTCCTGTACAGCTCCCTCCCCCGGTTGTCTTCATTCTGTAAGCAAGTCACAGGCTGCAGATCTGGCACCCGCAACCCAAAGTACAGGGAGTGTACATCTATATAATCGCATTAATATCTTAATAATACGATTTTTTCATAAATAACGCAACAACTTTTTGTTTTAAATTTTACTTATTTTCCTTAAATATTGCGTTTCCACTGCTTGCCGAATAATCCGACAGATCCAGGGTTCCACTTTTTCCTTCCAGTTTGGAAAGAATGCTTTCCAGATTCATAAGCTTGTCCTCCAGCCCGGATCCGCTTCCAAGCTCTATTTTGATCTTGTCCTTATACAAGATGATCTCATTGTCATTATTAAACCGGATCTCATCGATCAACAACTTGTTCTTATCGATCAACTGTGTCATCGTCAAGATCTCCTGAAACATATCCTCGTTCGTTACAGGGAGCTTTTCACCCACAACGATACGGTCAAATTTCAATCCCTGAATACACGGAACATCCTCCAGCTTTTCGGAAGACGTTTCAAGCACGCGGCCATCATTATCAAAATAAATATACTGATCCATATAGCTCACACAACCAGCCATGGACTTCTCATATACTGTGATCGTTATGGTATGTCTTCCAATCACTTCGATCTGAAATTTATCAATAAAGGTTACATCCTCTACCGGATGCATTCTGTTGTCCAGATAGAAAAACAGGGTATTATCCGCTTTTTTCCCTTTTGTTACAATATCTATGATCTCATCCTCTGTATAATGCACATTGCCGGACACCTGTATCTTGGTCAGACTGTAGCATTTCAGGATATAGACATAGGCACTAAGGCATATAAGCAGCAGCGCGCCAAGAATGATCAGCAGAATCTTACCTGCCTTTCTTCCCTTTTTCTTTTCAGTTTCGCTCTCTGTTCTCCTGTTCTGCATCTTTTATATCTTCCTATCCATTTTATCTTCCCGGCTTCATCTGTCTGGCAACAGCAAGCACCAGTCCCATCTCAAGAAGCATGAAACATATCGAGCTTCCACCATAACTGATAAATGGAAGCGGTACACCGGTCGGTGGTATCGTATTTGTTACAACACTGATATTGATCAATACCTGAACAGCAACATGTGCCATAACACCGGTTGCGATCAGACCTCCAAACCGTTCACCGGAATTGATTGCGATCAGTGCGCATCTGTATATCAGGACCACAAACATTGCGATTACAAGTGCCGCACCAAATAAACCAAGCTCTTCACAGATAACGGAAAAAATCATGTCATTATGGGACTCTGGTATAAATCCCATCTTCTGGATACTGTTCCCAATGCCTCTTCCAAAAAAGCCTCCGGATCCGATCGCATAAAGGGACTGCATCGTCTGGTATCCATCATCGTATTTTTCCGGTGCAAGCCAGATACGGATACGATCTGCACGATAGCCTGCTGTTGCAATAAATATCACGCACATCAGGATTCCGATCAGCCCCATCAGCACAAACGGCCATTTTTTCGGACTGGCGACAAATACAATGATCACAACAATGCCAAAGCATATGATCGCGGTACTTAAGTTCTCGATCGCGATCAGTATGATCGTTACAAACGGAAGCAGAAGCATCTTCGCCAGACCCTTCAGTGTATTCAGGCTTCTGGGTTTTCTGGTACAGATATCTGCGGTATATACGATCAGCGCAAGCTTTGCAAATTCCGACGGCTGGAATCCAAATGCACCAATATAGATCCATCTGGTCGATCCATGGCTCGCACTTCCTATAATGTAGACCAGCACTAAAAGTGCCATTGCCACATACAGAAAATATTTGGAATATCTTGCATATCTGCGATAATCGATCTTCGATACCAGAAACATTCCAAACAATGCAACAAGTTCAAAAACAAGCTGTCGTTTTGCAAAATATGTACTGTCACCATACAGTTCATCTGCCCGGTAGGAGCTGGTGCTGTAAACCATGACCAGTCCAAACAGAACAAGCCCCAGTACAATGCCAAGCAGCGGATAGTCAAAGTAACGTCCGCTGTACCATAACGGCTTTCTTCTGCTATCTATCTCATTTGTATCTGTGTTCCTGTTTCTGTCATTCAAATATTTCACTCCTTAAAATCGCGGACATATTCTTTGAACATTCTTCCTCTTTGCTCGTAATTATCAAACATTCCCCAGCTTGCACATGCTGGAGAAAGAAGAACTGCTTCTCCATCCTTTGCATTCTCATGACAATATTTTACCGCTCCTAACAGATCGTCTTCAAATACAATATTATGGAATCCGTGTTTCTTGGCAGTCTCTGCGATTTTCTTCGCCGTCTGACCGATCAGAACCAAACATCTGACTTTTCCGTCAAATGCATCGATCCATTCATCATAGGTAGAGCCTTTATCATAGCCTCCACCGATCAGATAAGTCGGTTTTACCATTGCCTGAATTCCCTTGATGGCTGCATCCGGATTGGTTCCCTTGGAATCATTGTAATAATCCACACCAGCCACTGTCTTTACATACTCTATTCTATGCTCTACGGCTTTAAAACTGACTGCAACATCACGAATGACATTGACCGGCACTCCCATATAATAAGAGATACCAACTGCAGCGAGCACATTTTCAACATTGTGGGAACCGAGCAGGATCAGATCCTTTAATGCAAGGACATCGATCTTTTCTCCATTTGCCTCGATCACAATGTGACCATCCTCTACATATACACCGCCTGCAGGCTTCTCCAGTCTGCTGAAATATACAACTCTTGGACGGATTCCCTCTGCCATTGCTCTTGTATGATCATCATCATAGTTTAATACAACCACATCATCTTCTGTCTGATTCTTTGTGATCGACTTCTTGACATTTCCGTAATTTTCAAATGTATAATGACGGTTCAAATGATCCGGTGTCAGATTTAAGATTGCACTGACATTCGGATGAAAATCCACGATCGTCTCTAACTGGAAGCTGCTGATCTCTGCCACTGTTGCACTGTCATCATCGGTTGTATCACAAAGCTCGGTATATGGAATACCGATATTTCCAACTACGATCGTCTTCGGATTCCACGCCTTTACGATCTCGCCAACAAGTGCCGTCGTCGTTGTCTTGCCATTTGTTCCTGTGATCGCAGCGATCTTTCCTTTACCAAAATAATATGCAAGCTCAATCTCACTCCATACCGGAATGCCTGCTTTCTTTATATCCTCTACAAATGCAGAATCAACCGGAATACCTGGGCTTATAACCATAATGTCTGTCTGCTTTAATACTTCATCCGTTAATTTTCCAAGCAGAATCGTAACAAGTTCTGACTGGGAGAGTTTCTCCATCAGATCATTTTTATCTCTTTTTTCATTTTCGTCAAACAGCGTAACCTTTACGCCATGAGCGATCAGCAGCTTTGCTGCACTGATGCCGCTCTTACCTGTACCAGCCACTAAAGCATTTTTAAAATTCATCTTCATATCCTCCGTATTAAACAGCCAGTAAACCTACAACACAAAGTACGGCTGTTACTATCGCAAATATTGATACAACCTTTGTCTCAGGCCATCCGGAAAGCTCAAAATGATGATGGATCGGTGCCATTTTGAACACTCGTTTTCCAGTCAGTTTGAATGAAACTACCTGGATGATAACCGATAATACTTCTATAAAATAAATGAATGCCACGATCAGAATAAATAATGGCATCTTCAGCATGTATGCGATCGATGCTACAAATCCGCCAAGTGCAAGAGAACCGGTGTCACCCATAAACACTCTTGCAGGGTATACATTATATACAAGGAATCCTAACAAGCTTCCCATTGCTGCACAGGAGATAGGTGCAAGACCGGATCCGGTTCCGATCGCAACAACTGTAAAGAATGTAGCGATCAATGCTGTTACGGAAGAAGCAAGGCCATCCAGACCATCTGTGAAGTTTGCACCATTTACTGTTCCAAGTACAACAAAGAATAACAAAACGATATAAACCCATTTATCAAGAACAACTGTCTTACCGACAAATGGAATAATGATCTCGTTGTTGATCTCGGTATATTTCTCAATATAATATGCAAAAACTGCTGTTACAACGAACTGTCCGAGCATCTTCTGCCATGCACGAAGTCCCAGGGAACGCTTCATAACGACTTTGATATAATCATCCAGAAATCCGATCAGGCCAAAACCAAGTGTTACAAACAATACCGGAAGGATATCCGGATAATCCTTCATATAAAATAACGAGGTAATCACCAGACTCAACAGAATGATCAGTCCGCCCATTGTCGGTGTTCCTGATTTCTTCAGATGTGTTTCCGGTCCATCATCTCGTACAAACTGTCCGAATTTCAGTTTCTTTAAAAATGGGATCACGATCGGGCTTAACACCACGCTGATTCCAAACGCTATAAGTATCGGTAAAATAATTGAAAAATCCAAGTTCATTTCTTTGTACTCCTTACCCGTCATTTCATTTTGAAATGGCTATATTTTTCCTCACGTATGAGGTAATTTTCTTATTCCTCTTTTGGTATTCCCAGATATGGAAGGATATTGGAAAATACCTCCTGTATGACAGGGGCTGCTATCGTTCCTCCATAATATACTCCTGTCGGTTCATCGATCATAACAAATGCCATGACCTGCGGATCATTTGCCGGTGCAAATCCTAGGAAAGATGATATGTATTTTCCGGTTCCTCTCGGATACTTCTCACTGGTTGCTGTCTTGCCGCCAATCCGGTATCCCTCGATCTGCGCCTTGCTGCCTCCGCCTTCTGCCACAACAGACTCCAACAGATCACGCATTGTCGCCGATGTTTCACTACCGACCGCCCCCTGGGTGACCGGATATTGAAGCTCCGTCATAACCTGGCTCTCCGCATCCACCACCTTCATACCGATATGTGGTGTGATCTTATTCCCACCATTTATAACGGTTGCTGCAGCAGTCACAAACTGGATCGGTGATATCTGAAAGGACTGTCCAAATGACATCGTTGCCAGTTCTACCGGTCCGATATCGGAAAGCTTATGCATAATGGAATTTGCCTCACCCGGAAGATCGATCCCGGTTTTCTGAAACAATCCAAGCTTCTGATAGGTCTGATACAGATTCGTGGCTCCTGTCCGTTCTCCGATCGTCATAAATGCCGGATTGCAGGAATTCATCAGTGCATGCCGGAAGTCCTCCGAACCATGTCCTGTCGTCTTATGGCACCGGATCCTGCGATCCTCCACGATCTTATATCCCGGACAGTAAAAGGTATCCGATAAGGATACGGTTCCAGCCTCAAGGGCTGCTGTCGCTGTCACGATCTTAAAGGTAGATCCCGGTTCGTACGTATCACTGACTGTAAAATTACGCCACATATTGTTTAACGCATCCATCTTCTCACCGTCAGCCACACTCTCGTATCCAGCCAGATCCATGTTCAACTGAAATGGCTGGTTCAGATCATATTCCGGCACATCGACCATGGCATAGATCTCTCCATTCTGCGGATTCATAATGATCATTGCCACCCGTTTTGCCTGCTTCTCTTCCATAACGGAAAGAGCCGCCTGTGTTGCATATTTTTGTATTGTCAAGTCCAGTGAAAGTACCAGGTCATCTCCCGGTACAGGACTTACTCTCGTTTCTTTTACATTCGGCAGTTCGATTCCCTTTGCATCCGTTACTGTATGAATGCTTCCGTCCTCTCCTGCCAGGATCTCATTATACCAGACCTCAAGGCCAACGATTCCCTGATTGTCTGCTCCTGTAAAGCCAAGAACCTTGGATGCAAGGCTTCCATAAGGATAATACCTTTTATAGTCCTCGTCAACCTTAATTCCGGCAACATTTAATTCCCGGATCTGATCTCCGGTTTCCTTCGCAACGTTTGTTGCGATCAATTCACGGGATGATACCTTGGTTACTTTTTTGCGTATCTCCGCTTCTCCCTTATCCAGATATTCATTCAGAACCTGTATGACTGCTTCTTCATCCTCAATCTGGCTGTGGATGACCGATACGGAACAGACTGCTTTATTATCAGCCAGGATATTTCCATTTCTGTCGTATATCCTTCCTCTTGGTGCTTTGATGCTTCGTTCTCTTTCATGAAGCCCGGTTGCTGCACGATTATAATAATCCGCTTTTGCAACCATCAGATAAGCAAGTCTTCCCATCAGGAAAACCGCAGTCATTACGATCGCTATACATGTAAAATATATCTTTCTCCGATTATAACTATAAAGCTTCATTCTGCCCGCCGGATTTATTTATCCTTATATCTTATTACTTTTTCCGGACAAATATGCCTTTTCTGTCAGTCTGCCAGATATTCCCTTGTTTATTCATCCTGAACTTTGGCTTCTGTTGTTTCTTCGGAGGTTGTTTCTTCTGAAGTGCCATTTTCAGATACTGCTTCTGTTGTTCCCTCAGAGGTTACATTCTCTGAACCGGTATCTTCCGCTGTTGTATCTCCCTCTGCAGTGCTTCCTTCTTCTGTTGTTCCCTCGCCTGTTGAATCTTCTACATTGCCTTCAAATGGAGAGCTGATCGGCTCATCTTTTCCATTATACGTTACATCTTCATCACTGCTCTGATATACATTCATATATGGGAGCAGATCTTCCATGATCGCATGGAATAACAGTGCTCCGGCACCGGATGTAGACTGACTTTCTACATTTGGTTCGTCAACTGCAACATACAGCATGATCTGTGGATTCTCTACCGGTGAGAAACCGATAAAGGATAATACATAATTGCCCTGATTTCTAGGAATCTTTTCTGCTGTACCTGTCTTACCGCCGATCGTATATCCATCAACGGCTGCTCTGGAACCGGTACCTTCTGTAACAACACCTGCCATATACTGCTTCATCAGATCTGAAGTTGTCTTTGAAATCGTCTTGCGGACAAGTTCCGGTTCATTATTCTCTATAATACTTCCATTTTCATCTAAAATCTGTCTGACGGTGTGAGGCGTATAATAATTTCCTCCATTGATCAGTGAACAGAACGCTGCTGCCATCTGGATCATTGTTACATTAATACCCTGTCCAAAGGATGAAGTTGCAAGCTCGACCGGATTCAGTCCTTCTTCATCATACACCAGACCGCTTCCCTCACCGGAAAGATCAATTCCGGTCTGATTACCAAAATTAAATATATCCTGATATTTGGAAAATGTTTCTCTTCCTTCTGATTTTGCGATCTGCATCAAAGCGACATTACAGGACTGCTCTAGTGCCTGCTTTAATGTAAGCGTGCCATCACCACTTCGGTTATGACAATAGATCGGAGATGTTCCCTCTGCAACGATCTCATAGCCTTTACAGAAGAATGTATCGCTGTCTTTCACAACTCCGTCCTCAAGGGCCCCTGCAATCGTAAAAGGCTTAAATGTAGAACCCGGCTCCAAGATATCACTAATACAATAATTTCTCCATACAGCATCTAATGCTTCATACGTCTGATCACTTGTCAGACCATCAATTGCTTTCTGGAATTCATCATCTGTCATAGATGAAAAATCATATGTGATCTTTTCCGGGTCTTTCTGTTCCTCGGTTGTTGCTTCTATCGTATCTTCAGAAGAACCTTCCTCGCTACTGTCTTCTTCTGTTGATGGTTCTTCCGTACTTTCTGTAACGGTAACCTTCATATTACGAAGTGCATCCGTATTCATCGGTTCGTTCGGATCATATCCATAAGAGGTACTCATGCCAAGGACCTCTGCCGTATCCGGATCCATTGCGATAACACCGATCTTCTTTGCACCGGTCGTCTGCATATATTCTTTTATATTATCTTCAATGATCTTCTGGATATTCAAATCGATCGTAGACACTACAGTATAACCATTCTGTGCAGGTACTGTAACGGATTCTACGGTATTATCATTTGTCAGATATCCATATGTCTTTCCATTTACACCATTCAGGTAACTGTTATAATAGCCTTCGATTCCACCCTGTCCGACATTTCCGCTTACGGTATATCCAAGCAGGTGACAGGCAAGGCTGCCATTTGGATATTTTCTTTTGTATTCCTCCTCAAACCGTACACCAACGACATCTGCACCATCTCTTGTATCGCAATATTCCTGAAATGCTTTTACATCTGCATATTCAAGCCCTTTCATGGCTACCTTATAAAAGGAATCTGTGTTCTGCATACATTCATCGAACTTTGCATCTTCCATTCCAAAATATTTGATCAGCGCTGCCTTTGTTGCCTCTTTCCCCTTATCCGTACGCAGGATGTTTTTGGGCTCCAAAATAAGATTGTACACTTTCTCACTGGTGGCAAGAATATTTCCATTTCGATCCACAATGTCTCCCCGTTCAAACGGAATATCCAGACTGTCGTAGGTCTTCTGATCCAGTACCTCTTCCTGATACTCCTGTCCTTTTGCAAGGCTGATATAGATCACACGTCCGATAAGCACAACAAAAAAGAGTAATGCGATACCAAATATTATAACCAGTCTCTGTTTCATTCTCCTAAGAAAATTCTTTGCTTTTGTCGACATATTTTTCCACCTTTGATTTTATTTTTATATTCTGTATCTTAACAGGTTCGGGTATAACGCAAAATTTCCTGAGACTTATTTGGTCTCAGGAACATTTTTGTACTGTATAACATAATCGTCACTGTTCTGTGGATAGTACACAGTCTGTCCCGGCTTCGAATATACCATACCAAGCTCAGTTGTTGCAATCTTATATATTTCATCCAGATCTGTCATGCTGTCAAGTCCTGAACTGTATTCTGCATTTACATTTAACTGTTCATTCAACTGGCTCTGCAGTGTACTAACTTCATTTTTTCCTTCTTTTACATCTGCCATTAATTTCAGCATTACAAAGCACAAGCCTACTGCACATATTACAGCAAATGATAAGAATAATCCATGTCTTAATTCATCGACCCATCTTCTGTCTCTCTGTCTGACAGCCGGCGCCTGTTTGGTTCTTACCTGTTTCTTTCTCTGTGGCATCTGCTTTCTTGCAGGTGTTGCTGTCTGTTTCTCCTGTCTTCTTCTGGCAGGGCGTTCTGCCGGCATCTCTGTTCTTCTTGCCGGTTCATATTCTCTTCTGACCGGTTCTGCTGAATAATCCAGCTTCCGGACTGTACTTCCATCTATGTAGTAGTGATTCCGTCTTTCTGACATTTTAAAACACCCCTTTTATATATTCATACCTTTTTCAAATACCCGGAGCTTTGCGCTCTTGGATCTTGAATTTGCTTCCATTTCTTCTTCTGTTGGAAGAATTGGTTTTCTTGTTATCACTTTTCCTTTTGATTTTCTTCCGCATGTGCACACCGGAAAATTCGGTGGGCAGATACACGGATTTTCATTTTTACGAAATGCATTTTTTACGATTCTGTCTTCTAACGAATGGAATGTGATGATACATAATCTTCCGCCTGGTTTCAAACAGTCAATCATTCCATCAATGGAATTCGTTAGTACTTCAAGCTCATGATTTAATTCAATACGAATTGCCTGAAATGTCTGCTTGGATGGATGTCCCTGTGCATTTCGTACTTTTGCAGGAATTGATCCACGGATGATATCGTTTAATTCTTCTGTTGTTTCAATCTCTTTTTTCTCACGATACTTCACAATATGGTATGCAATACTTTTTGCAAATCGTTCTTCGCCATATTCTTTGAGTATATGAAAGAGTTCCTGCTCGGTATATCCATTTACGATATCCTTTGCAGTCTTTGTCTGGCGGTCGTCCATCCGCATATCAAGGGGCGCATCAACCCGATATGTGAATCCTCTATCCGCATTGTCGAGTTGATATGAAGATACGCCAAGATCCAGCAATATCCCGTCCACTTGAAGTATATTTAGCTCGTCTAGTATGCTTTTAAAATTCTGATAGTTATCTCTTACGACTGTAATGCGGTCACCGTACTCCGCCAGTCGTTCTTTTGCTGTTATAATCGCCTCACCATCCTGATCAATACCGATCAGATGTCCATCCGGTCCAAGTCTTTTGGCTATCTCTTTCGAATGTCCGGCTCCTCCAAGAGTTCCATCCATATAAACACCATCCGGTCTGATATTCAGATTTTCAATGGTTTCATCCAGTAAAACCGATGTATGTTTAAATTCCATAACTACCACTTCTGTCCTTATATTCTGAAATCCAGTTCATCCAGCTTGTCTGCAATCTCATCCATGTTCAGGGATTCTTCATTATTGATCTCGTCCCATGCTTCCTTATTCCAGATTTCTGCTTTCTCTCCGTTACCTATGATGACAACATCTTTTTCGATGTTGGCAAATGTACGAAGTGTCTGTGGAATGATCACTCGTCCTTGTGCATCTGTTTCGCACTTTACTGCTCCTGAGTTGAAGAAACGCTTGAACTGTCTTGCACTCTTATTCGTCATCGGAAGCTGGTTCAACTTGTCCGCAAACTGCTGCCATTCATCATTTGGATAAACGTACAGACAATTGTCCAGACCTTTTGTGATCATGAAGGTGCAGCCGAGTTCCTCTCTAAGCTTGGATGGCATGATAAGTCGCCCTTTGGTATCTAATCTGTGTTCATATTCACCTGTTAAACACTTGGACACTTATTCCACCTTCTTTCGACTCATTTCCTCCACTTTGTGGCACTAATCCACCACTTCACTCCACTTATAGGGTAATTCTATACTACTTAACTAAAAAAAGCAACCACAAATATGAAAAATTCACATTTGCGATTGCCTTAATTTTATCTTTACCATATAAAAAGGACATCCACGCCATTGTGGATGTCCCGTTTGTATGTTTGTATGTGTTTTTACACCTGAGTGTACGTTCCGGTGGGGGATGATCCCATTTTTAGAAACACGCAACCTTGTACATATTCTTTCTGCTGATCACACCGATGTCTTCCAGAGTGTTCACCATTCTGTATACCGTTGCGATTCCTATGCTGTCATCTCTTTTGACAGCCTTGTAATATATTTCCTTACAAGAAGAACAGTCTTCATCCAGAATAATATCTAACAGAATGCATCTCTGTTTTGTAATGCGAAATCCCTGTTTTCTAAGCTTCTCGATCACTGCATCCTTCCGGTTTGGTTCTCCCTGATATCTTACATAACCAAACACATTGTCATTACGGATTTCCTGAACAATCATTTTATTCCTCCATTTTTATATCAATAAATATAACTACTACGTTCTTATGTTGGTTAGTATATTCTAACATTCGTTAGTTGTCAATAATTATTTATATATTTTGTGAACAAATAACTGTTTTTTTCGAATCCCGGTGACTACTGTTCAATATCTATGGCTTCTGCAGCTTCTGTCTGATCCACATCCTGATCTTCCTGTGGTTCTTTACAGTATGCAAATGTAATCACAGCCTTAAACAGATCTCCATCGATCACAATGTTAAAATCCGCATGTTGAAGCTGACACAGGCTTCTTGTAATGGATAAGCCGAGTCCGCTTCCCTCTGTATTTCTGGAACTGTCACCTCTTACAAAGCGTTCCATCAGTTCATCACTTGAAATATTCAGCGGTGCTTCTGATATGTTCTTGAACTCTATACATACCTTCGCAGGTTCTTTGATGCTCTTTGTAAGATCACGGATCACATTTCCATCTTCATCGGTTATATAAGTATTTACATATAACCGAGTCCCCGGCATCGTATATTTGAATGCATTATTTAACAGATTATCAAATACTCTCCAGAGGTGTCTGCCATCTGCTTCGATCCCTGCGCGATCCTTTGCGAGATTCGTTACTAGCGTGATGTTCTTCTGCATCAATTTGTCAATATATTCACCGGATGCCTGTTCTGCGATCATATTCGCATCCATATTTACAAGCTCTACCTTTACATTTCCGGTCGAAGCCTTAGAAGCATCCACCAGATCCACGATCAGCTTCTTTAATCTTGCCGACTGCCTTGCTATTACTTCTATATAAGAAGCCTCAGGTTCTTTTTCGATATTTTCCTTCTGAAGCAGATCGACATAGTTAATAATAGAAGTAAGCGGTGTCTTGATATCATGCGATACATTCGTGATAAGCTCCGTCTTCATCCGTTCACTTTTCATCCGGTCATCTACCGCAAGCTGGACGCCTTCATTGATATGATTCAGATTCTCGCCATGTTCTTTGAACTTTCCAAACATGAATCTTGTATTTACCTTGTGACCATACTCGCCCTTTGCAAGCTGGTCTCCCCCCATGAAAAGCTCCTGCATCATACAGACAAATCCCATATAGGCAATTGCACAGATGATCTTCAGCAGCATTAATACAATAAATCCTGCTTCATCTATATATACAGCATTAGTAACAAGCAATGCCACTATAATTTCAACGATCGTAATTACGATATACAACAGGATCGCTTTTATTATAAATGGAACCCTGCTGAATACATACCGGAAAAATGCGGTTATCTTTCCCGATTTTCCAAATAGTTTGCGACCCAGTCTGACAATCCATGATGTATTAAGCAGATTCGACTGTTTGACTCTTGCGATCAGATTATTGATCAGTAAAAGTCCGACCGTACAGATACAACCCAAACCGATCAGACATACAATAGTCTCAATATCATGTCCTGTAATATTGCTATCAATAAAATAATGAAGCCGGTCTGTATCGCTGTAACTATAATAAGCATATGATAAGGAATAACATATATTCTGTGCAAAAGCAATCAACAGACTTATCAAAACGACTATTCCAGCCAATATAATTTCAACCGGAACCTTTTCTGTTTTTCTTACAACACCGTCTTTACCGGATAATACCATACTTGTGATCATGAATATGATACACAAAACAAAATCAAGTCCAAAGAAGATCAGAAGTCTGTTCTTTTCCCCGGCTGCTTTACTGATTGCCTGCAGGCTCTTATTCATACGGGAAGAAACATCAGATGTGCCGTCGATATATAAATTACCGGAAGCATATATTGTAATATCGTCTCCTGCATAATTGCCAACGATTACGGTATATCCATCTTTTATGATCGGATAATACATATCATTCTCCGCATCATACTCATACTGCTTTGTCTTTCCGTTTGCTGTGATCGTTATCTGATCACCGTTATAGGAAATAGTTACTCCCTCCGGCGTGCTGTATGAACCGGAGCTCTCTATTTCCTCCTCCATTGTTGTGGAATCTTCTGATGTTGCAGACTCTTCCGATATTCCTGAATTCTTGGTTTCGGTTTCCGTCTCTGCTTCCGTCTCTGTGGTATTTTCCTCCAGATCACTCAGATAAATTCCATAATCATCAGACACCTCTGACCTGGAAAGAGCTGCTTCATCCGGCATACGCAGGTTAACATAATCATAATTGTTTCCTTCTTTTTCCACACCGATACTCTGTGCTTCCTTATAGGTATCATAGCTCAGGATCTTTCCGGTAGGAATACCGATCATTGTACTGACAACTGCTTTCTCTCCTAAAACTCCATATACTAATGCTTTTTCCGGCAAATTATCTGTCTGTGCCAGCATAACGGAATTGGATTCACCCGTTTTTGAAGAATCCCAATCATCACCAACACTCACATACAGATCTGTTTTCGCATATCCATATGTTTTCTCCAAGTCCTCTTCATAGGTACGATCATATTTATCAAATGCATTTTCCTTTTCCGATAACAGCATCAGAAAATCACTTGCATCGACAACATTATCATGATTCATATCCTTTTTCTGCAAAGCATCGGGATCGTATTCATAGTCTCCCCATTCATCATCACTGTAACTGATATCTAACGTATTTCCAATATACTCGACACCACGATTCATACAGTTAGTCAACATCTCGCTCTGATAATCCGCTTCCAGCTCTGCCTGCAGCTCCGATTCCGATCTGCCCTGAAAGATTCCGGCTTCATACATATCAAGCAGTACATAACCCAATATAAATCCAACGCTGCAGGTGATAAAAAATAACGTATAGATCAGTAATTTAAAGGGATTGTTATTTTTTAACTTATTCATGTTTCGCATTCTCCATTCCTGTCAGACTGTATAGAGGTTTACTGATATTCCATCTTATAACCTCTGCCCCAGATCACCTTGATATATCTTGGTTCTCCGGGATTAATCTCTATCTTTTCACGCAAATGACGGATATGGACAGCTACCGAACCTTCGGCTCCGAGCGGTGTTTCTTTCCAGACTTCCTTGTAAATATCTCTCGGTGAAAATACCTGTCCCGGATGTTCCATCAGAAGTCTTAAAATATCATATTCTGTCGGTGTCAGACTGACCAGTTCGCCATCGACCGTAACCTGCTTGGAATTATCATTCAACTCAATTCCCCCGATCACGATTGCATCTTTCTTGATCTGTCCGCTTCCAAGCTGCATATATCTTCGAAGCTGCGATTTCACTCTGGCGATCACCTCTACCGGATTAAACGGCTTGGTAATGTAATCATCTGCACCCACTTCCAGTCCAAGGATCTTATCTGTATCTTCACTCTTTGCGGTCAGAAGGATAACCGGCAGATTCGTCTCCTCGCGGATCTTTAACATCGCTGTGATCCCATCCATCTCCGGCATCATGATATCCATTAACACCAAATGGATGTCATGCTCTTTGATCTGCTCTAACGCTTCTTTTCCGTTGTAAGCTTCATAAATATTATAACCGGATGTTTTCAGGTAAATCTTTAAAGCTGATACGATATCTTTCTCATCATCGCAAATTAGTATATTATACATTTCTTTTCTCCTCGTCCGAAAATATGATCGTTGTCTGTATCTTATCGGGTACGTGTGCGCACCACGCATTCCTTTTTAGGATACAGCAAACCGCTGATATTTTCCATATCTTTCTTTGACGGTATCATTGTAAGGCTTTCTACCATTAAGATACAATTTGGGATATCCTTAAGATTTATTAAGATGTGGGGACGATAGAAGTGTGGAATGATATATCTTCATTTCGCAAATCACTCTCGTTCTATCCTCGATGCAGCGGTACATAAAGTTGCAAAAGACGCAACTTAAGTACCGGCACTCGGATAGGTTTGCTACATGAAATATATCATTCCACACTTCTATCTGTATATTGGTATGGCAATATAATTATTACACATTTGTTTTTACAAATCTAAATATCATTGTTAACCATGTAAAATATTAAAAGTTATAGATGTCAATTCTTGTCTTTGTTTTTTTTAGGTGATACACTTATTAGGCTTATTTAAGATTTTTCAAATGCATAGAATGCATAAAACACATAATGCACTATTAAAGTTTTTATAAAGGAGTTTGATACATATGACAAAGAAAGAGGTTCTGGAAATCCGGCATCAGTTTGCACAGGCTACCTGTTCGATCGATAAGATCTGTGGCTGCTATGTGGATGGTGACAGACGTAAAATTGCGACAATGAAGGAAGCGTTTCTCTCTCTGCCGGAGGAGGAAGCTTTTAAATATTTTGAGATTTTTAAGAAGAACTTGTCCGGCTCGATCGGAAAGAATCTGATCACGATGCCGTTTCCCACAGATTCGGAATTTGACGGCGGTACGCAGGAATTTCTGTTAAAGCTGCGCAACAGCAAATTAGAGGATGATGAACTGATTGACCAGTTCTATGATAAGGTAATCGAGAATTATGACTATACCGGAAACTATCTGATCCTGCTGATCCATGATACATATGACGTACCCGGAAAGACCACAGACGGACTGACAATGGATGATGCCTCGGATGAGATCTACGAATACATCATGTGCTGTATCTGCCATGTTAATCTGTCAAAGGCAGGACTTAGTTATTTTGATTCGGAGAACACCTTCCACAACCGTATCCGCGACTGGATCGTGGATGTTCCCGATATCGGTTTCCTGTTCCCTGCATTTATCGACCGGACAGCCGATATCCATAATGTCCTCTACTATACGAAGAAGCCGGAGGAAATCCATGAGGAATTTATCCGCTATATTCTCGGAACGGGAATGCCTGTAACTGCCGGTAATCAGAAAGAGGCGTTCCAGACGATCATCACCGATACACTCGGAATGGACTGTGATTATGAAGTGATACGAAATATCCATGAGAATCTGAATGAAATGATCGAGGAACAAAAGGATAGTCCGGAACCACTGACCTTATCCAGGAATTCATTAAAGAATCTTCTGGAAACCTCGGGAGTATCCGAAGAAAAACTGCAGACCTTTGATGCAAACTTTGATCGCGCCGCTGCTGCTTCCGTGAACCAGCGTCCGGTTGCCGAAGGTTCCGAGGAGACTCTCCCTGCACCGGCTCCGGGAAAAGTACAGCTCTATGCAAATAATATCGCCAGTACAAAATCATTTGAGGTAAAGACTCCGGAGGTTGTGATCAAGGTCAATCCTGACCGCGCCGATCTCGTAGAGACCCGTGAGATTGATGGACGGAAATGTATCGTAATCGAGATCACAGATGAAGTATCCGTAAACGGAATTCCTGTAAAATATTAAAAAATGCCCCACTGATCATACAAATGCCTGTAAGCAGATATCTTCCTATGATCAGTGGGGTATATTTTTTTACACCTGTATCTCCACATGACTGCCGCCCTGATGATCCTTAGTAACCAGGATCTGGCGATCGATACGATGCTTCAGCTCTTCCACATGAGATATGATACCAACCAGATGATCGGACTCGGACAACTCAGCCAGTACATTTAATGCCTGCTCCAGAATATCAGAATCCAAAGAGCCAAAGCCTTCATCGATAAATAATGTATCAATTCTTACACCTGCCGCATTTGCAGATACAATATCGGCAAGTCCAAGTGCCATAGACAGAGATGCTACAAATGCTTCCCCGCCGGACAGTGTTTTGACATCTCTTTCTTTTCCTGTCCGATGATCCAGCACGAACAGATCAAGCCCTCTGTTTCCTGCAGTCTTCTGTCCGCGTTTCAGCTCAAACTGGTTGCATACGATCTGGCGCAGTCTGTGATTCGCACTGTCTATAATGCGGTCAAAATAGACCTCCTGTATATAGGTTTCCAGCTTATAATTACCAAGTGCAGCCTGTGAAAGATCCTGAAGCTTACTGTATCTCTTATAGATATTCAGATATGCTCCATAATCCTTCTTTAATTTGCTGTATGCTGCCTTATTCTTAACTAATCGTTCCGCGATCGCATCATGCCTGATGGCAACACTGTTTTTCTTCCGGATTGTGCGTTCTATCTGCCCGGATATCTGTTCAAGCAGAACCGTTGATGCCGTACAGAAATGTGTATAACATTCTCCGTAGCCGCCTGCCTGCTTTTCCAGTTCCTGTTCATCTGCAAAATCATTTTCTTGATTGCTGTCAGGAAGCTTCTGTATCACACTTTCGACATTTACAGATGTGTTCATTTCTCCGCTGTCCGTTTCAAGTGCAGAAAGAACATCTTTCTCCAACTGCCATTCCTGTCTGTATTGCATATTCTGATCTTCTGCATCACGCTTCAGATTTGTTTCCAGTGCAGAGAGTTCCTTTGCAAGTTTATTATAAGTATCTCTTGCCTCTGTCTTCTTCCGGTTCACCTCGGCAATCTCATTTCTCACCTGTTGCAGTTGCTTCAGGATATCCGACTCATCCCCCCGGATCTCCTGTCGCATCTGTGCCGCGGCTGCCTGCTTTGCCGTGTAACTCCGGTCTGCCTCCTGATATTCCTCTGTTACCCGCACTTCCGTTTCTTCCAGTTCTTTTATCTGCAAACGAAGCTTGCCAAGCTGCCTTTTATGTTCTTGATAACTTCTGTGCTCTTTCTCAAGTGTCCGCAGTCTGGCTTCTGTTTCCTCTGTCCTTTTCTCCCAGATTACATGCAGTTTTCTGACCTCATCTATCAGAACATCAGCCTGTACTGTCTGATCCAGTATGGTAAAGGCTGCCATCTCCATAACCGCTGCTGTTGTCTGATTCCGTTTTTCTTCCAGACGACCATTCAGGCTTCCAAGCTCATTTTCTTTTCGTCTGAATGAAGCATCCGCCTGATCAAATGCAGCCCGGAGCTTCTTTACCATTTCTTCTGTTACAACAGCTCCGTCACAATGTGCCTTTTCCGGATGTGTCTTACTTCCACAGACCGGACACGGTGTTCCCTCCTGTAGGTTTGCTGCCAGTTCTCCACAGATCTGATCATTCCGATTTCTGATAGCTTCCTCGTAATTCGCATTTGCCTGATTCCGCTTCTCAAATGCACTCCGATTATCAACCACCATCTGCTGTTTCTTAATTTCCAGATGATCAATCTCCAGACATTCTTTTTCAAGCTCCTGTAACCGCTGCATACGTTCTGCAATCTGTTTCTTTTCTGTCTGAACCTTCTCAAGCTTCACCTGCGAAGTGTCACCCGGATTCACGATCTGTTCCAGCTCCTCGGTCTGCTTCTGAAGTTTCTTCTTTGTTTCAAGAATATCCTGTCTTTTCTTTCCTGCCTGATGGCATACCTGCTCCACAAGCAGCAGTTCTTTCTCCATCTCATTTAACCGCACAAAAGAATCTGCCTGTTTCTGAAGCTCCGCCTGTCTCAGCATAAGCGGTTCTGTAGACTGTGCTTCCATACTATGATTCTGTGCTTCTGCACTGACAAATTCCTGCTTCACCTGTCTGTATGCATCGAGATGTGCCACATAGCCATCATAGGTCTGACCGATGATTCTCTTATTTTTCTCGATTGCTGTATACCAGTTGTCATATTGGTTATTGGTCTGTGTATAACTCTCAATCTGATGATGCAGATCTTCCGCCTGCTTTTCTTCGATCTGATTCAGACTGTGCAGCTCTTCCAGAATATCATCAAATGCCAGATGACGGTTTTCCAGATGCTCCGGCAGGTCCTGAAGTCCTGTTTTATAAAGCTCCGTTTCATCCGGCAGCTCTACTCCCTCTATCGTACGATCTACCTTTGCAACAAGCTCTGTATAGACCCCCTCTGCCTCTTTACAGTCCTGCGCGATCCTGTTCTGGATATATTCATAAATCTTCGTATCAAATATCGTCTTAAAGATATCGCTTCGAGTCTTCGTATCGGCAACTAACAGCTTCTTAAAATCTCCCTGTGCGATCATCGCAACCTGTCGGAACTGATCGGCCGTAAGTCCCAACACTTCTCTTACCCTGCCGATCACCCCTGCTGTCCGCTTACCATCAATATCTGCCGCTTTCAGCTCTGTCTCCTGTCCATCCTCCATCCAGCGCACTTCTGCCTGCTTCATGGATTTGTATCCCGGTCTCTCATACGCTGGACTTCGCCAGACCTTATATTCATGACCGCCGCTTTCAAATAACAGCTCTACATAGGTAAGCTGCTTTGGATCTGCAAAATCACTTCGGAGCATTTCACCGTTTCGTCCGGTGTTATTCTTCCCGCTTCCTGCGCTGGTCTCTCCGTAAAGGGCATACATGATTCCGTCAAATATCGTTGTCTTTCCCGATCCGGTATCTCCCGAGATCAGAAAAAGCCCCTGTTTCCCAAATTTTCGAAAGTCAATCTCCGTTTTTTCTATATACGTTCCAAACGCTTCCATTGTAAGTACCAGTGGCCGCATCATCTTCACCCCTGTCTCTGTTCATAATAATCCCGGATCAACTGTCTGATATAAACTGCATTTTCATCGGACAGCTCCCGTTTCATCTTTCTGTTATAGAAATCCGCAAATGCCTCATCAGGTGCAAGATTCTTCACGTCCTCAAGTGTCCGTTCCTGTTCCGGTCTGCTGCCATCTGCCATCTGGAATTCTACTGACATCAGGTTCTTATACACGGTCCGAAGTCTCGCCTGAACATCAATGATCGTTTCCTTATCCGTTAGCACAATTCTCGCATAATCTTCATTTGCTTCCCGGCTCATGGCTTCATCAAGTGTACCCGTAAAATTGTACCACGCATGAAGCTGGTGCAGGGGCAGTTCACGGATCGAAAGCTTTCCTTTTTCTCCAAGTTCTACCACTGTGACAGATTTCTGATCGTCGGCTTCCGACATAGAATAGATAACCGGTGTGCCACAGTACCGAATCTCTGGCTTTCCGATCTGCTGTGGAGAATGAAGATGTCCAAGTGCCACATAGTCAAATATATCAAATACCGTACGGTCAATATTATCCAGTCCACCGATCGATATTGTCTCCGAATCCGACCGCCGGTTCACTCCACTATTTGTTACGTTCTGATGGGCGATCAGTACATTCCTTTTCCCCGGATCAACCTGCATGGCTGCAACTGCCTGCTGCATGGCTTCTGTATATGTTAAGGCTGCTGACTCTTTCTCCGGTTCTTCTGTTAAATCCGATAATGTATTTTTTACGTTTGCCGGCTTTACAAACGGCATCAGATAAAAATTCACATCTCCCCATTTATCCTGCATCGTCACCTTCATGGCTTCTCCACCATAGGTTCCTTTCATATATATATTCTGCTTTTTCATGATACTGCTGGCAAAATCCAGACGTTCTGCCGAATCATGATTGCCACTGATAATGAGGATGATCGTTCCGCTGTCTGCAAGTTCAGTCAGGAATTCATCAAATTCTGTTACTGCTTTTGCGGATGGAACTGCTTTGTCATAGATATCTCCTGCGATCATCACGGCATCCGGCTGTTCTTCTCTTACATATGCAAGGATCTGGTCAAACACATAGCGCTGGTCTTCCCACATCTCATATCCATTTACGATCTTGCCAATGTGCAGATCCGACAAATGAAACAGCTTCATCGTTGTTATCTCCTTTCCTATACATGTTTTCCATGTTCCCCGGACGAAAGTTTCTATCCTTAGTAACTTATTACGCAAATCGCTCTCGCTCTGTTTTCATGCAGCGGTTCTAAGCTCCCACTTCGTGGATCGCTAAGTACCGGCATTCAAACAGGTTTGTTCCATAAGTTCAAAGGATAGAAACTTTCTGTCTTTGAAATGAATGTTGTTTTTTAAATAAGTTAAGTTTAGCATTATGAGGCAAGAGGGTCAACATTCTTCGAACTTTCGAAATCGCTACACACATGCGCATTCCGGACTATCGTCCTTCATGCTTATGTGTCACCCCCCTCTACCTGTAAAAATAATACGATTTCTCCGTTCTTCGAACTTTCGAAATCGCTTCACACATGCGCATTCCGGACTATCGTCCTTCATGCTTATGTGTGTTTATCCGTCAAATAAATAAGCAGCGTTGTCTGTACACAGACACGCTGCTTATTTGCTTGACGGATTTATTTTTACATCTTGAACATTTTCTTTTTCTTGAGGATTAGGGCTATGATAATACAGATTAGAACAATGATGCCACATACAATGTAGAAGCCGTATGGGGTTTCTGCGAGAGGCATCCATTTGCCTGATACGTTCATTCCATAGATACCGGATATGATCGTCGGGATCGCCATTACGATGGTGATAGCCGCTAAGAACTTCATGATATTGTTCAGGCGGTTATTGATAATCGTCGTCATCAGTTCTCTTGTACCGCTTATGATATCTCGATAGATTCCGGTCATCTCGATAGCCTGTTTGTTCTCGACCATAACATCATCCAGAAGCTCCTGATCCTCCGGGTACTGCTTGATGCTGCTGTATCTTGCAAGCTTATCTAATACAACTCCGTTTGCACGAAGTGATGTTGCAAAGTATACAAGGTTAGATTCCAGTTCGTGAAGATCGATCAGATCCGCATCCTCTGTCTCATCCTGGATCCGTTGCTCGATCAGATTTCTTCTGCGATCCATAACTCGCAGATAATACTGATAGGTCATGCAGTTTCTATATAAAATCTGGTACATGAAGCGCATCCGTTTCTTTGTACTGAATTCCTTTACCTTTGACTCAATAAATGCATCCAGAACAGGCGTATCCTCCGCGCATACCGTGATCAGAATGTCCTTTACGAGGATAATACCCAAAGGAATAGTTGTATATGCTTCGCGTTCATTTCTCATCTCGATCGACGGAATATCGACAAGGATCAGTGTATAACCATCTTCGACCTCCACACGGGAGCTCTCCTCATCATCCAATGCAGCTCTGACATCTGCCAGATCAATCTCAAAATCTTCTGCAATCAGTTTGGTCTCATCTACTGTAGGTTTCGTCATACAAACCCACATATTGTCTTCATATTCTGTTATCTCTGACAAAACCTTATGATCTGTTCTATAGAACTTTATCATGCCAAACTACCCACTTTCATATATGGTTTCTTCCATATGAGGATTTCTAACCGAATTTATATTAACACAAAAGCCCACCATGTTCAATCTCAAACCTTATTTTTTACATTCTGTCTGCCGCAGCAAATAGAAAACTGCTCCAAAAGAAACGGTTGTTTTTCCTTTCTGAGATGTATATAATGATGGCATTGAGATTTTATGAAATGAGGTTTTTCTATGGATGCCTATACAAGCTTCGCGCAGGTATACGATGAGCTGATGGATAACATTCCTTATGACGAATGGATATCTTATATCACCAGCCTGCTCCATGAATACAATATCACCGAAGGTCTGGTTGCCGAGCTTGGTTGCGGAACGGGAACGATCACGGAAGGACTTGCAGCCGCAGGCTATGATATGATCGGAATTGATGTGTCTTCCGATATGTTGGAGATTGCAAATGAAAAAAAGATTGCGAATGGTTTCTCATCCATTATGTATCTCCAACAGGATATGTGTTCCTTTGAATTATATGGAACAGTAAATGCCATTGTATGCGTCTGTGACAGCATCAACTATCTGTCAAATACAGATCAGATCACTACCGTTTTTTCTCTTGCAAATAATTATCTGGAAGCAGGGGGTATCTTTATCTGTGATTTTAAGACCAAACACTATTTCCGGGATGTCGTTGCAGATTCAGTGATTGCTGAGGATCGGGATGATGTCAGCTTCATTTGGGATAATTATTATGATGAGGAACAAAATGTCAACGAGCTTGCACTCAGCCTGTTTCTGAAAGAGGAGGACGACCTGTACCGAAAAACGCAGGAATTCCATTACCAGATCGGACTGACCTGTGAGGACATGATTCGTTGTGTAGAACAGGCAGGTATGGAGCTTCTTGCCATGTATGATGCATTTACGCACACGCCAGCAACCGATGACAGTGAACGTGTCTATGTGATAGCCAGAGAAAAACATCACGAAGGCAAATTATATATCTGATCTCCTGCCGTAGTGATTTTAGTCATCAATTTATTATTAAGCACTACTTTTATAGATACAAGTATTTATTTTGTTATTAACCAGCACTTTATAAATGCAGGTATTATTTTTAAAAAGACACCTTAAAAGTGCAATATTTTACATTATATATAGAAAGAACGAGGAATAACATATGAGTGATTATATTATCAGAGGTATGGCGGCAGATGGACAGGTTCGTTTCTTTGCCGGCACCACAAAGGAAATTGTTGAAACAGCAAGAAGTATTCACAATACCAGTCCGGTTGCCACTGCCGCCCTCGGTCGTCTGCTGACTGCAGGTGCATTGATGGGGGCTGCATGTAAGAATGACTCCGATCTGCTGACGCTCCAGATCCAGTGCAGCGGTCCGATCGGCGGACTGACAGTGACTGCTGATGCGCACTGCAATGTCAAAGGCTATGTCAACAATCCGGAAGTTATCCTGCATGCAAATGATAAGGGAAAACTGGACGTCGCTAAAGCTCTTGATATGGGCGTGCTCTCCGTGATCAAGGATATCGGCCTAAAAGAGCCTTATATCGGTCAGACCCAGCTTGTTTCAGGTGAGATTGCAGAAGACCTGACATATTATTTTGCAACCTCAGAACAGATTCCAACTTCTGTAGCTTTAGGTGTTCTGATGGAGAAGAACAACACAGTAAAACAAGCCGGTGGCTTTATCATTCAGCTTATGCCATTTGCATCCGAGGAACTGATCTCTGATCTGGAAAAACGTCTGGGTGAATTCACATCCATTACCGCTCTCCTCGACCAGGGTATGGAACCGCTTGATATCGTGAAGCAGATCTTTGAAGGCTATAATGTAGAAGTTACCGATACCATTCCTACGAAGTGGCACTGTAACTGCAGCAAGGAACGTTTCTCACAGGCTGTTATCAGTCTCGGTAAAAAGGAGATTGCAAATCTGCTCGCAGACAATAAGCCGATCGAGGTAAACTGCCAGTTCTGCAACTCCTCTTACACCTTCTCACCAGAGGAACTGGAAAATATGTTACTTGGCAAATAAAACAGAAAACGCTGATCTGTTTCTATGTGAATACTACCAAAGAGTTTATTGGCAATGTGAACAGATCAGCGTTTTCTATATTCTTTGAATTGTCTCTATTATTTATCACTTCTTATTATGGTAACGAGTGATGTCAGCAGCAAGAACATCGGATAAAAAAGCTTCGGCATGATCTGAAAAGCAGAAATGGAATCACCCAGTTCTCCTACCGCGGCAATTGCAACTAACATCTGCGCACCATATGGGATCATCCCTTGAAAGATACAGGAAAAGGTATCAAGCAAAGAGGCAGTCTTCTTCGGAGAGATTCCATATTCCTGTGCCATTTCTCCCGCAATCGGATTTGCCATAACGATCGCTACCGTATTGTTTGCAGTTGCAATATCCATTGTTCCGACTAACAACCCCATTCCGAGCTGTCCGCCTTTCTTTCCGCGAAAGATCCTGTGTATCCAACTGAGAAGTGCATCGAAACCGCCATATTCCCGGATCAGTGCACATAACGCCGCTACTAATATTGCTACCATACAGGTTTCAAACATTCCGGAAACACCGGAGCCCATATTTGTCAGAAGATCAACAGGTGCAGTATGTCCCCATATCAGCATAATAAATGCTCCGGATACAATTCCCGTAAGTAATACGATAAATACATTCAGCCCTATAATTCCACCGATCAACACCAGAACATACGGTATGATCTGCACCAGATTATAAGTCTGGCTGACCTGACCCTGTATGTCGGTCTGAAATGAAAGTACAAGAATTAATATCAGCGTTATAACCGCTGCCGGAAACGCAATCCAGAAATTCTCCCGGAATTTGTCTTTCATCTCACATCCCTGTCCATTACATGCCGCAATCGTCGTATCTGAGATAAAAGAAAGATTATCCCCAAACATTGCTCCACCCATAACCGATGCAACACAAAATGCCATATCAAAGCCAGACGCTCTCGACACTGCTACAGCAATCGGTGTTAACAATGTGATCGTTCCAACCGAAGTGCCCATAGCAACTGATACAAAGCAAGCAACAACAAACAAAACCGCTACTGAAAATCTTGCCGGGATCAGTGTCAGCATAAAATATGCTACACTCTCTGCGCTGCTTCTTCCGACTACCCCGACAAACGAACCCGCTGCCAGGAAGATCAACAGCATCGTTATAATATTCTTATCCCCAACTCCCTGTGCCATAATCTCAAGCTTCTTATCAAATACCAATTCCCGGTTCTGGATACATGCGACCAGAATAGCTGCAAGAAATGCCACGATGATAGGCACATTATAAAAGCCCATCGGAATTTTCATCACATATTCAAATATAATCCCAAGTCCCAGATACAATACCAGAAATACACCGATCGGCAACAGTGCGATCGCTCTGCCCTTTTTCTCATTCATTTTAATACCTCTCCAAATCACTTATTTAGCAGGAACCGTTCCCGCCTGTCATACTTTCTAATAATAACATATTTTTGTACAGTTCGGCGCATTTTACCGAATATTTTGGTATAATTTTCGGCTATCATTTCCATTGAAATGCTTTTTTTCGTATGCTAGAATGGTAAACGTTGTATTGTAAGTAATTTTAATATCATAAAGAAAGAGTGAAAAAAATGAAGATTACCAGAGATGATATCAGAAATGTTGCGATTATTGCCCATGTTGACCATGGCAAAACAACATTAGTGGATGAACTTTTGAAACAGAGTGGTGTATTCCGTGATAATCAGGAAGTTACCGAACGTGTCATGGACTCAAATGATATTGAACGTGAACGTGGTATCACGATTCTTTCCAAGAACACTGCCGTCCGTTATGGTAAGACAAAGATCAACATTATCGACACTCCGGGACATGCTGATTTCGGCGGTGAAGTAGAACGTGTCCTGAAGATGGTAAATGGTGTTATTCTTGTTGTTGATGCTTTCGAAGGTGCCATGCCACAGACCAAATTCGTTCTGAAGAAAGCATTGGAGCTGAACCTCAGTGTTATTGTATGTGTAAACAAATGTGACCGTCCTGAAGCTCGTCCTAAAGAGGTTGTAGATGAAGTTCTTGAGCTTCTGATCGAATTGGATGCAAATGACGATCAGCTTGACTGCCCATTTGTATTTGCATCAGCAAAGACAGGTGTTGCTTCTCTTGATCCAGATGAACCGGGTACAGATATGAAGCCACTATTTGATACCATCGTTGATTATATTCCTGCTCCTACCGGTGATCCGGATGCAGGTACACAGGTTCTGATCAGCACGATCGACTACAATGAATATGTAGGCCGTATCGGTGTTGGCAAGGTTGACAACGGTAAGGTCGTTGTAAATGAGCCTGTTGTTATTGTAAATGAACATGACCCTGACAGAATGTTAAAGGTTAAGATCGGTAAGCTCTATGTTTACGAGGGTCTGAATAAAGTAGAAGTAAATGAAGCAGACATCGGATCGATCGTAGCCATCTCCGGTATTGCAGATGTTAATATCGGTGATACGATCTGTTCTCCTGAAAATCCGGAACCAATCCCATTCCAGAAAATTTCAGAGCCAACTATTTCCATGACATTCATGGTAAATGATTCTCCTTTCGCCGGTAAGGAAGGAAAGTTTGTAACCTCCAGACATTTACGTGACAGATTGTTCCGTGAATTAAATACAGATGTCAGTCTCCGTGTAGAAGAAACAGAGACAACAGAAGCTTTCAAGGTATCCGGTCGTGGCGAACTTCACTTATCCGTCCTGATCGAGAACATGAGACGTGAAGGATATGAATTTGCAGTCAGCAAAGCCGAAGTTATCTATAAGACAGACGAACGCGGTAAGAAGCTTGAACCATTTGAGATTGCATATATCGATGTTCCGGATGAATTTACCGGAACAGTTATTAATATGTTAAATTCCAGAAAGGGTGAGCTTCAGGGTATGGCTCCTACCGGAAACGGTACAACCCGATTGGAGTTCCTTGTACCTTCCCGTGGACTGATCGGTTTCCGTGGTGACTTCATGACCGCTACAAAGGGAAATGGTGTTATCAATACGATCTTTGATGAATATCTCCCATATAAGGGTGATATGAACTATCGTTCACAGGGTTCTCTGATCGCATACGAGACCGGTACTTCTATCACTTATGGTCTGTTCAATGCACAGGAAAGAGGTACACTGTTCATCGGACCAGGTGAACCTGTATATGCCGGAATGGTTATCGGTGAAAATGGACGTACCGATGATATCGAAGTAAATGTCTGCAAGAAGAAACAGTTGACCAACACCCGTTCTTCCGGTGCTGATGATGCATTAAAGCTGACACCTCCTAAAGTACTCAGTCTGGAGCAGGCACTTGACTTCATCGATACAGATGAGCTTCTTGAGATTACTCCTAAGAGCTTCCGTATCCGTAAGAAGATCCTTGATCCTACACTTCGTTTCCGTGCTAAGAGAGATGCCGGAAATAAATAAGCATTTATGTTATAATAATAAATATTACAGTAAGACCGCAGGCAGCCTGATCGCTACCTGCGGTCTTTATTTGTAGGATAACAAGAAAAGCCCTGTATTTTCATACAGAGCTTTTCTTATCAGATTTATTAATCCTCCCATGGGCGGATTCTGTATTTTGCACCGATTGAATCACAGATTCTCCGGCATTCTTCCTCTTCCTCTTTTGTAATCGTGGTATCTACAGTCGTCATAACTACATTTGGTACATACTTTGTAGAACTTCTTGCAAAGTCAAGCATCGCATCAAAGGATTTATCTCCGAACTTACTTCTGACCAGTTCATGATACCGATCTGCATTCGGCGTATTCAAGCTGATCGATATCGTGTCGATCAGGCCTTCCATCTCCGGTGTGATATCTCTGCCATTCACCAGATTTCCCAGCCCATTCGTATTCAAACGCATCGGCATATGATAAGTCTCCTTTACAAATGCCGCAACCTTCTTCAACACCTCAAAGGCTTCCGTCGGTTCTCCGAATCCACAGAACACAACCTCATTAAACCGGCTCATATCGAATTTTGCAAATTCAGCAATCACTTCTTCTGCTGATGGTTCCCGCTCTAACCACAAACTCTTTGATTCACCAACATGATCCATATTCTGTCTGAGACAGAATGTACATGCACATGGGCATTTATTTGTCAGATTTACATACAGATTATTATGAACTTTATATAATATCTCCATACTATTCGCCTCCTGTTATCTGGCAAGCTTGTACAGACATTCCTCAAAACACACTCCATCGGTCAATGGAAGCTCCATCTCAACGGAACGTTTGATACATTCTTTAATAAATACACTTGCCTTCTTAACTGATTCTGTAAAATCTACATTATTTACGGCATCCGCCGCAAGAATCGCCGAAAAGACATCTCCGGTACCGGAGCGCGACTCTCCGATCTTCTTCGTCTTCACAACGGTTACTTTTCCATTTTCATAGCAGAAGTTAGCAAGGAAGCTTCCCCGCCTGATTCCTGTTATCACAACTTTTACCTGTCTGCTCTCTGACTGTGCTGCCAGCTTCTCCGCCATAGCTTTCAGTTCATCCATATGCCAGTCATCCTTATATGGTGTATCCGTCAGAACACATGCCTCTGTGGTATTTGGAGTAAGGATATCAGCAAACCGCACCAGCTTTTTCATCTGCTGGCACAGTTCGTCTGTATAGGTCGGATATGGTTTGCCATAGTCACCCATTACCGGATCCACGATCACCTTTGTCTCCGGTCTTTTAAAATCCGTAAGGAACCGTTCCACTATACTGATCTGTTCACTGGAACCCAGGAATCCGGTACAGACACCGGAAAACTGCAGATCCAGCTTCTTCCATTCATCGATATACCTCTGCATATGATCTGTAAAATCTTCATAATAGAAGCTGTCAAACCCCGTATGATTGGAAAAAATCGACGTCGGAACCGGACAGCACTGAACCTTCATTACAGAAATAATCGGCATTGCTACTGCTATGGAACAGCGTCCAAATCCTGAGTAATCATTTATAACTGCTATCTTTTTCTGGTTATTATGCGAGCCCTGCATATCTTATGCACCTTTCTAACATAAAATCTTGGGTGTATATCAAAATAATCTTCTATCCGGTAATCTATACATAAATACCTGATTTTCTCTGTTACTGTCTTACCTTGATATGAACCTCACGGAGCTGCTGCTCTGTAACCTCACCAGGGGCGCCACACATCAGATCCTGTGCATTTCCGTTCATAGGGAACGGAATAATCTCACGAATATTTTCTTCATTACGAAGGAGCATGATCATACGATCAACACCGGGAGCCATACCGGCATGTGGTGGTGCACCGAACTGGAATGCATTGTAAAGTGCTCCAAACTTTGTCTTCAGATCTTCTTCTGTGTATCCTGCGATCTCAAATGCTTTTACCATGATCTGCATATCGTGATTTCTGACAGCACCGGATGAAAGCTCGATACCATTACATACGATATCATACTGGTATGCCAGAACATCTAACGGATTCTTCTCATTTAAAGCTTCCAGACCACCCTGTGGCATGGAGAACGGATTATGTGTAAAGATGATCTTCTTTGTTTCCTTATCGTACTCGTACATAGGGAAATCATTAATATAGCAGAATCTGTATGCATTCTTCTCGATCATATCAAGTCTTGCACCGATCTCATTACGAAGCTGTCCTGCAAAGGAAGCTGCCAGTTCTTCTACATCGGCAATGAAGAAGATAGTATCACCTGCTTTCAGATTTGCAAGCTCTGCGATCTCACTCTTCATATCATCCGGAATGAACTTATCGATCGGTCCCTTGTATGTCATATCGTCCAGAACTTCCAGATATCCAAGACCTCCCATACCGATAGACTGAGCATACTTTAAGAGCTTCTCATGCTGTCCCTTTGACAGTTTCTTCGGTACATTGATCGCACGTACAGTCTTGCCATGGAATGGCTTAAATGTACATCTCTGGAAGAAATCTGTCAGATCGATGATACGAAGCGGATTACGAAGATCCGGCTTATCCGTACCGAATTCTAACATTGCCTGCTTATAGCTGATGATCGGATAAGGAGCCTGTGTTACAACAGAGCCTTCCGGTGCGAATTTCTCAAATGTTGCTGAAAGAACTTCCTCTCCTACTTTGAATACATCTTCCTGTGTTGCAAAGCTCATCTCAAAATCGAGCTGATAGAACTCACCCGGTGAACGGTCTGCTCTTGCATCCTCGTCACGGAAGCATGGTGCGATCTGGAAATATTTGTCAAATCCTGCAACCATCAGCAGCTGCTTGTACTGCTGTGGAGCCTGTGGCAGAGCATAGAACTTGCCTTTAAATTTTCTGGATGGAACAATATAGTCTCTTGCACCTTCCGGTGATGAAGCACACAGAATCGGTGTCTGGATCTCTAAGAATCCCATCTCTGTCATCTTCTGACGAAGGAAGCTGATCACCTGTGAACGGAAGATCATATTATCCTTTACTTTTTTATTTCTAAGATCCAGATATCTGTATTTGAGTCGGACATCTTCTCTTGTCTCCTTGGATGTCATGATCTCAAACGGAACCTGCTTGTATACTCTTCCAAGCACTTCTACGGAATGTGCCTCCAGTTCGATCGTTCCTGTCGGGATCTTTGGATTGTATGTCTCCTCATCTCTGTGCTCGATCACACCTGAGATGGATACACAATCCTCTTTTGTAAGTCCATCTAATAATGAAGTGTCTCTCATAACTACCTGAAGAACACCATACATATCTCTCAGGTCGATGAAGGATACACCACCATGGTCACGGATGTTCTCGATCCATCCTGCCACCTTCAGCTCTGCGCCAACGTCGCCTTCGCTGATCTCATTTAAGGTTCTGTTACGATAAATGTTTGAAATGGTCATTGTCTGCATTATCTCCTTTGACTGATTTTTATATTTCACAGGTTGCATAAAAAAAGAACTATGCCTGCCCTGCATCCAGGACGAACATAATTCATATCCGCGGTACCACCTGATTTACTGTCTCTTATCTGACAGTCCCTTTCCTTGTTTCACGCACAATTGCGGCGCACCTACTACTGTGAGATCCATTTCGCAGAACAACCATCTCGCATTTTCCGGTCATCTCTGCAAATGTCTTCTTCACGGGTTCAGCTTGCAGCTGTTAGAGTGTTATTCACGCTTATTCATTCTACCGGATTCTCACCACCACCGGCTCTCTGGGAGCGATAAAAAGCGCTACTTCTCTCCGTCTTCGCCTTTTCAATGTGTCAATTATATAGCAGGGAAAATGGCTTGTCAACGGACTTTTCTTAAAAATACAACCCCATTCATAAAAAAATACTTGCCACATAAAAACAATTATGCTAGTATTGCTTTAAACCGTTGAAGGAGAGTAAGTACATGATGTGACAAACATCCCAGAGAGCTGCCGCCGGTGGAAGGCAGTATGTTTTCCATGATGGAATGGACTCCCGAGGGCAAGCTGAACGATGTGGTACGATTCCTGTATATGCATTCTGTATGTAAGCCGGAGATGATACTCCGTTAAGAACGAGATATCTGTAATGTATGTATTTGCAGACAATGAGCGGGCGTATCTGATACGTCAAGCCGGGTGGCACCGCAGGAAACAGTTTCTAATGAACAATCTCCTGTCCCAGCATTTTTATACTGGGGCAGTTTTTTTATGTCTTAATATCTATCACAAATCCATGCAAAATTCTTTGCCCACAAGGATGATGATTTTGCAAAATGCATGACATTATAAAATTCCCCGGAACATATTTATATATCCCATCAAAGATAACCGGGATAACTGAAACTATTTATACAAATGAATCAAGCATTGGAGGGTTATGATTATGAAAAAAGATGCAAACATTCCTTACAAAATCTATTTAAGTGAAAACGAGATCCCAAAAGAGTGGTATAACGTACGTGCCGATATGAAGAACAAGCCGGCACCTCTGTTAAATCCGGGAACACTTCAGCCAATGACAGCCGATGATCTTCGTCCTGTATTCTGTGACGAACTGATCGCGCAGGAGCTGGATGACACCACTCCATACATCCCGATTCCACAGGAAATTCAGGACTTCTATAAAATGTACCGTCCTGCTCCACTGGTTCGTGCATACTGTCTGGAAGAAAAGCTGCAGACACCGGCTAAGATCTACTACAAATTTGAAGGGAACAACACAAGCGGCAGCCACAAATTAAACTCCGCTATCGCTCAGGCTTATTATGCTAAGCAGCAGGGTTTAAAGGGTGTTACAACCGAGACCGGTGCCGGTCAGTGGGGAACCGCCCTCTCTATGGCATGCTCCTACTTTGGTCTGGACTGTCAGGTATATATGGTTAAGGTTTCCTATGAACAGAAGCCATTCCGTCGTGAAGTTATGCGTACCTACGGTGCAACCGTAACTCCATCTCCTAGTACCACAACAGAGGTTGGCCGCAAGATCCTTGCTGAGCATCCTGGAACAACCGGAAGCCTTGGCTGTGCCATCTCAGAAGCTGTTGAAGCAGAGTCTAAGCAGGAAGGCTATCGTTATGTACTCGGAAGTGTACTGAATCAGGTATTACTTCACCAGACTGTTATCGGTCTTGAAACAAAAGCAGCACTTGACAAATATAACATCACACCGGATATCATCATCGGATGTGCCGGCGGCGGTTCAAACCTCGGTGGTCTGATCTCCCCATTTGCAGGCGAGGTTCTCCGTGGCGAGAAGAACTACCAGATCATCGCTGTAGAACCGGCATCCTGCCCAAGTCTGACAAGGGGTGTCTATGCCTATGATTTCTGTGATACCGGCAAGGTATGTCCACTGGCAAAGATGTACACCCTCGGAAGCGGATTCATTCCTTCACCAAACCATGCAGGCGGACTTCGTTATCACGGTATGAGCCCTGTTGTATCCCAGCTCTATCATGATGGCATCATCGAAGCCAGAAGTGTTGAACAGACAGCAGTATTTGAAGCAGCAACCCAATTTGCAAGAGTGGAAGGTATTCTTCCTGCTCCTGAAAGCAGCCACGCGATCCGTGTTGCTATCGACGAGGCACTGAAATGTAAAGAAACCGGGGAAGAAAAGACGATCGTCTTTGGTCTGACCGGAACCGGATATTTCGATATGGTTGCTTATGGCAAATATAACGATGGTGAGATGAGCGATTATATTCCTACCGACGACGATCTGAAGGCAGGTTTTGACGGAATCCCTCATTTTCCCGGAAATGAGTTCTAAACTTCCCCTATAAAAAAGGAAGCTGGCAATACATATTATTGTCAGTTTCCTTTTTCTAGTATCAACTTATAGGATATACTTCATACTAATATCTTTTTCTCATTTTTATTCTGTTTTCTTCATCACCGTAACAGCTTCCGGACTTCAGTGTTGTAGGTATCCGGATCGTTGGCTTTGCGGATCTTTTTTAATATCTTCTGCTGGTCGGGAGCTTCAAAAAGACATTCCATAAACGACCACAACTCTTTCATCTTAAACATGACATTTCTCGCCCCAAGCCCTGCTTCCATATAACCGGCAAACAGTTCATCGTGGAATGCCAGAAGGATTCCTGCGTTATAGCAGCACCTCTGTTCTGCAATCTCCTGTGGAAGAAACGGATTTCCTATGATTCCACGTCCGATCATGATCTTATCAACCTGTGGATATCGTTTCTGAATATTTTTATAGCCGGCAACATCGGTAATATCACCATTATAGCAAAGGACACTTTCTGTCTGCTCTCCGTATCGTTCTACTGCCAGATCGAACATAGCAAGATCTACGCTGCCACCATAATAATCTTCTCTGGTTCTTGGATGAATGATCACTTCGGTAAATGGATATTTCATTAATACATCCAGTATATCCGGGAATTCATCTGCAAATTCCATTCCCAGTCTGGTCTTTACCGATATTTTGCAGATATCGGCTGCAAATATCTCCTCAAGGAAATGATCCAGCTTTGTGGGATCTGCCAGCATTCCTGAACCTTTTCCTTTTGAAACAACCGTACCGGAAGGACAACCCATGTTTATATTGATCTCATCATATCCCATATCAGCTAAAGCTTTTGCTGCTTTTATAAAGCCTTCTGAATGATTCGTCAGAATCTGCGGGATCACCATTATGCCCGTATTATGTTCAGGGTGAACATCCGCCAGCTCACGATGTCTGAACGGTTTCCCCTTTGCAGGAGCTATAAAAGGCGTAAAATACCGATCGATTCCTCCAAAATATTTCTGGTATGCATTTCTGTATATATATCCGGTTATCCCCTCTAAAGGTGCCAGATAGAGCATCTTAATTCTCCTTCCAATTATTAAAACATATGTCATCATGATAATCGCAGACACAGACTTCTTATACTTTTATGTCATCACAGCAGTCGCCAAACTCAGTACTCAAATATAGCCAGTGATATATGTTATCTGCATATTCTCACCGGCTATATTCTGACTTATATTTCTATTATACTGTTATTACTCTACGCTGTAGTTTGGAGCTTCCTTTGTAATATGGATATCATGTGGATGGCTCTCTTTTAATGATGCTGCTGAGATCTTAACAAACTCTGCTTTCTCATGTAATTCAGGAATGTTATGAGCTCCACAGTATCCCATACCGGAACGAAGTCCGCCGATCAACTGGAATACAGTATCTTCAACAGAACCCTTGTATGCAACACGTCCTTCTACACCTTCCGGAACAAGCTTCTTTGCATTCTCCTGGAAGTATCTGTCCTTGCTTCCATTCTCCATAGCTGCGATAGAACCCATACCTCTGTATACCTTGTACTTACGTCCCTGATATAATTCGAAGTCACCAGGAGCTTCATCTGTACCTGCAAATAAGCTACCCATCATACATACATTTGCACCTGCTGCAATTGCCTTTGTGATATCTCCTGAGTACTTGATACCACCATCAGCGATAACAGGAATACCTGCATTCATAGCTGCATCATATGCTTCCATAATAGCTGTGATCTGTGGTACACCGATACCTGCAACAACACGGGTTGTACAGATAGAACCAGGTCCGATACCGATCTTAACTGCATCTACGCCCATATCGATCATTGCCTGTGTACCGGCCTTAGTAGCTACGTTACCGGCGATAACCTGAAGATCCGGATACTTCTCCTTTACCATCTTGAAAGTACGAAGTACGTTTGCTGAATGTCCATGTGCTGTATCAATAACGATCGCATCAACCTTTGCTGATACAAGTTCAGCAACACGATCCAGAATATTTGCTGTACATCCAACGGCTGCTGCACAGAGAAGTCTTCCCTGTGGATCCTTAGCAGAATGTGGATATTTGATCGTCTTTTCAATATCCTTAATTGTGATAAGTCCTTTTAATCTGAAATCATCGTCAACGATCGGAAGCTTTTCTTTGCGAGCCTTTGCAAGAATCTTCTTTGCTTCCGGTAATGTAATGCCTTCCTTTGCTGTGATCAGACCTTCTGAAGTCATTGACTCGCTGATCTTCTTGGAATAATCTTCTTCAAACATCAGGTCACGGTTTGTAATGATACCGACTAATTTGCCATCCTCTGTGATAGGCACACCTGAAATTCTGAACTTTGCCATAAGTGCATTTGCATCGGCAAGTGTATGCTCAGGAGATAAATAAAATGGGTCAGAAATTACACCATTCTCAGAACGCTTAACCTTATCTACTTCCTCTGCCTGCTCCTCGATTGACATATTTTTGTGAATAACACCGATACCACCCTGACGAGCCATAGCGATAGCCATTCTGTGCTCTGTTACGGTATCCATACCGGCACTCATAAGAGGAATCTGAAGCTGTATTTTCTTTGTTAAGTTAGTTGTTAAATCCACGTCATTTGGAAGCACCTCAGAATATGCAGGTACTAATAATACGTCATCAAATGTAATTCCTTCGCCTATGATCTTACCCATTTTTTTCTCTCACTTTCTTTTTTTTATTTGTAAGTTGATATAACAGGAGCATTCAAACGAACGCTCCTGTTATATCCAAAATATATGATGCTATGCTATCAAATAACCTATTTAATGTCAAGATTATTTATTACCAAAAAATTTCTTTTTTATGAGGAATTATCAGTTATCTTTAATTTTCTGCTACCGGAGTCTGATAAATAAACGCTTCCGACTTTCCGATATCAATGCTGTCATCACCAACCTGAGCAACATAGACTTCCTCACCATCGTCAAACGTGATATCAGGAATAAACAGAGTATTCCGGTCTATATAGATTGTTTCCTTCTTGAATCCGTTGTTGATCCAAACAAAACTGCATTCATTGAAATTCTCACCCTTGATATAATATCCATGGAGCTGCTCCGGTGCTTTCTCCGGGTCATCGGACAATTTCTGATAATCGCCTTCTTTTATATCCGTAATATAGATTGGTTCTACACCATACTGCATATCGGTAGGCTCATATGGCCAGCCATCCGGATACATATATCGCTTACCGTATAACATATCATATTCTACATTCCACATTACATCGCTGTATTCAGGATCATCTTCGCTGTAAAGTGTATGCACCTTCTGCATGGCACTCTTTTCAAGTCCGATCACATCAAACAGCTTCGTACTCAGATCATAAGCCGGGATATCTTCATCTTTATCAATGAAATGCTTCATATTGCTCCACATGAAATATTCCGTCTGGTACAGATTTCCATTCTCTACATCATCATTTGTCAGTTCAAATCCCGGTAAATGATCACCATACATTACCAGTACTACATCTTCATCATAATTCTTCAGTTCTTCAATTAAATCCTTGATAAATTCATCCATCTCATGAAGCTGATTGCAATAATATGTCCATTCATTGTCCAGTTCTTCACTTCCCGTACCTGTTACTTTTACCGGATAGGAATAATTCTCATAATCTAATTCACTCGGATATCTTCCATGTCCCTGAACGCTGACCGTGAAGATAAAATCCTTGTCCTCTGTAGATTTCAGGGTCTTCATGATCTCTCCGGTCAGTACATTATCCTTTTCCCAGTTTTTCTGGGTATGCTCTACGTCATACATGTATTCCATAGGGGTAAATGTATCAAAGCCAAGATTCTTGTATACGATATAACGGTCATAGAATGTACCGTCATGGTTATGCATCGCATGAGTAGAATAACCAAGCTTTTTAAACTGTGTCGCCATCGTCTCACAGGTTGTACTTCCAAGTACCGTCTTATATGGATATTCACCGGCACCGAAGTATGCCACATCAAATCCGGAAAGCACCTCAAATTCTGAATTTGCCGTTCCCGCTCCGATTGCAGGCATCGTAAGGAAACCTGACGAACATTCTTCTTTTAATTTTGTGAAATTCGGAATCGGATTCATATTAAAAGATAATTCTTTTACATATGACGGATCCATGAAGGATTCCAACTGAACTACAATTACGTTTGGCTTTCTCTTTGCAAATTTTGCTCCCGAAGCTTTCACCGTATCCAGTTCATTCTTGATCTCAAGCATCTTTTCTTCACTGTAATCTGACGGTTCACTGATTCCGACATCCACTACACTGTTTGAAAAGCAATATACAAAACCATATTTATCATATGCTGTTGCCAGATTTGCAAAGTTATCCGAGATTGCCTGCGCATTTAATGCAATCTTTGTAAACAGCATAACCATACAGAAAGATGCAACGATCAGAACCGTTGTACGGATTCTGTAAATATTTCCCTGGATTGTCGGGGACTTTAAGAACAATATGATAACCGCTGCCAGTGCAACAAATAACGCTACACCAATGAATACAACCTGCCATACTGAGAAATACTTATCAATGATGGTGATCGTATTTCTCGCCATCAGCATATCGATCGCTGAAAACGGAGTGATACGAAAGCCTAAAACAATACAGTTCGTTACACCACAAAGCAGCCATGCAAATGAAATAATACCATAACCAAACACTCTCTTACGCATCAGCAGTGCCAATGTCAGAGTAAAAAAGATAATGGAACAGTTATACAGGAACACCAATGGTTCATTCACAATATATTTCATCGTATTGATAAATGAGTGTCTTCCCAATATCTCCAAAATAATATCCAGCACAATTGCAATCGCAACACACTGGAATATAGCTGTACTACACAATTTCTTCAATTTGTCTTTCATCTAAAACTCCATTCTGCCGTAATTCGGCAACCACTAACCAAATACTTAATGCAATCCTGTTATCTTATTCATAAACCGGTAATTTCAGAATAAGATTAAATCGGTTTCATTATAGCATCCCTTTCTTTTTATTCAATCCGCAAATTTTACAAATAATTACCTCATTTTTTCATTTTTTGCGTGATTTTTACTTACTTTTCTTCTATCTGTATCTTTGGGAATGCTTTATATGATGGGAAAATATCATATTTCGGAGGAAACTACAATAAAACAATTATTAAATCTTCTTTAGGATTATTAAGAAGAAGCCCTTTGTTCCTGCATCGGATCATCGAAAGTCAGTCGTCTATGCTACTGTTCTTCTGATAAATGGCAGTGGCTCATTGAGGTTCAAAGTATCAACCATAAAAAAAAGAAGCCTTAAATCTTAAGACTTCTAAAAAATAAGAGCGCGAGACGGGGATCGAACCCGCGACCCCCTCCTTGGCAAGGAGGTGCTCCACCGCTGAGCCACTCGCGCATTTTCCATTGTTGTGATTTGTTTGCCTCACAACAATGGATATGTTATCATAAGACGTTGTATCTGTCAACAACTTTTTCCAACTTTTTTAAATATTTTTTCACTCAATGAATTGCCGCATTGAGCCTAGTTGTTTTCATCCTCTGAAGGCGCCTGAACAGACTCATTTTCAATGGTCTGCAACTGCCCTTTTGCTCTGCGAACATAGCCAACGATGAGCACAACTGCACCAACTAAAAAGCATGCAAATCCAAGAAGCTGTGATACACGGATACCGGAATTGCCGATCATTAAGGAATCTGTACGAAGTCCTTCAACGATACATCTTCCAAGTCCATAGCCTGCTACATAGATAAATGCGAATTCACCTGTAAACTTCTGATGCTTTCTATATATAAGAAGAAAGATCAGCAACATCAGATTCCAGAGTGACTCATACAGGAACGTAGGATGTACTGTTATACATTCCATACCATGAAGCATCTGTGTATTTGCAAGCATGGTATCTGAGATCACTCCACTGTTGATCAGACTGTTTAGTGTTCCTTCATGTCTGTAATAATCAAGAGGGATTCCCATCGCAAATACAGAATCTGTATACGCACCAAACGCCTCCCTGTTGAAGAAATTGCCCCAGCGTCCAAGGATCTGTCCGATCAGCAGACCAAACGCTGCTGTATCGGCAAGCCGAAGCACATTTACCTTCCGCTTCTTCGCAAAGATGCATCCGGTAATAATACCAGCAATTACACCACCATAGATCGCAAGTCCGCCACCTCTGATATTTAACATGCCAAGGATGGTTTCTTTTATATTTCCCGCCACTATATACTGATCCAGCCGGAACAATATATAATAAATTCTTGCGCCTAAGATTACCGGAATGATCAGGATCAGGATAAAGTCCAGATACATTTCCGGATCCTGCCCTGTTCGTTTCGCTTCATTTGTCACAAGGAAGTAGGCAAGGATAAATCCACACATAATGATGATACCGTAAAACCGGATTTCAAAGCTGCCAATGGATATATGATCACCTACATGCTTCAGGAAGATTCCCAAATGCGGAAAGATAATACTGTTAAAATATTCTGAAATAGTTTCCATTTTCTTGTTATCTCCTAAAGGAAGCTGTATTATACGTTGAACTTAAAGAGGATGACATCTCCGTCCTCTACCACATATTCTTTACCTTCCTGTCTTACCAGACCTTTTTCTTTGGCAGCTACCATATTGCCACATTCCATAAGATCTTTATAGCTTACAACCTCTGCCTTGATGAATCCACGCTCAAAATCAGAATGGATCTTGCCGGCTGCTCCCGGCGCTTTTGTTCCCTTCTTGATCGTCCATGCTCTGGATTCTGTCTCACCGGCTGTCAGATAACTGATCAGTCCAAGCAGTGAATAGCTTGCCTTTATCAGTTTATCAAGACCGGATTCTTTTACTCCAAGATCTTCCAAAAACATTTTCTTTTCTTCGTCATCCAGTTCTGCCAGCTCCTGCTCGATCTGTGCACAGACAACAAATACTTCTGAATCAAATTCTTTTGCATATTCTTTTACTTTCTGAACATACTCATTTGATGCTCCATCATCTGCTACATCGTCTTCGCTTACATTTGCTGCGAAAATAACCGGTTTCCATGTAAGAAGGTTGTATTCCTCGATCCAACCCTGTTCGTCCTCATCTGTTACTTCAAGAGTCTTTGCAAGCTTGCCTTCCTCCAAATGCGCTTTGATACGCTGCTGGAAATCCAGCTCCTTTGCAAGCATCTTATCATTTCTTGCACCTCGTATCGTCTTTGCTATTCTACGATCCAGAACTTCGATATCGGAAAAGATCAGCTCCAGATTAATCGTTTCAATATCACGGATCGGATCAACCGAACCATCTACATGAATAACATTTGTATCTTCAAAGCATCTGACAACATGAACGATCGCATCTACCTCTCTGATATTTGCAAGGAACTGGTTTCCCAGACCTTCGCCTTTGGATGCGCCCTTTACGAGTCCTGCGATATCTACGAATTCAATAACTGCAGGAGTGGTCTTTGCTGAGTGATACATCTCTGTCAGCTTGTCTAACCTCTCATCCGGTACTGCAACGACACCTACATTTGGGTCGATGGTACAGAATGGATAGTTTGCTGATTCTGCACCTGCTTTTGTCAGAGAGTTAAATAATGTACTTTTTCCAACATTGGGAAGTCCAACTATGCCGAGCTTCATGGTTATAATTCCTCCTTAAAACCTTGATTTATAAGGTCATACAACTCATACCATTCAGCCATATTACGTTATGTCAGATGGCCGTTCAAAGTTGATGCCACAAGGTAATTTTTCTCTGTATTCTTGTTCTTTACCTGTATAATGGTGCAAAAAAGCCCCAAAATAGCACGATGATTATACTACATTGGGGCATAAAATTCAATGATTATCAGCCGGTTGCCGTCAAATTACTGTCAAATTCCAAGACACATTCTCAGAATTCCCAATATCAGAAGATGCACCGGATAAAACAAATAGTTCACAAGCTTATTCTGCTTTCCACGCTTTCCATTATAGGTAAGCATCAGGCCAAAACCCAGAAGTGCCCATGGTTCCTTATACATCGATGCAAAATTAAACGGAATAGCAATAATCGGTCTGTCATGAAAAAGATACAGAAAATAACCGATCAACACCGCATGGGAATCATAATCCAGACTCAGATTCATGGCTATCAGACAAGTTACTGCTACAATTATAAAAGATACAAGATACCACAAGAACTTGGGCAGTGTCTGCATCTTCTTTTTCAGAGCATCAATAATCCAGATCATCGCCAACACCAGTGCAAGCGTAAACATGATATTATTCCAGTTTGGTTCAAAAAATACATTAGATGTACACATATCAAACGGAACCTCTGATATAATTCCAAATACCAGGAGTGTTCCCAAATATCTCCATCGATTTCTCGTTTTAAAATATCCCTCCACCAACAGGGAAATAAAGATAGGAAATGCGATCCTGCCTAATATATCAAACAGTTCACTCATAACTATTAAAGCCTTACTGTTAAAATATATGAAAAATGTTTTATTAACATGATCGATCAACATTGAAGCAAATGCTATATATTTCAGTTGTGCACCGGATAATAATTTTATCTTTTCTTTCATCTTTAATAACGTTCCTCTCCTACTTAAAAATAACTCTGTCTCTCGTCAATAGCGTAACAACCTCTGTATGCTCAGTAAATGGGAAGAGATCAAATGGTGTGATCTTTAACACCTGATAGCCATGTGTGGTCAGATACTTCAGATCTCTCGCAAGGGTATCCGGTCCACAGGAAATATAAACTACCTTACGCGGAGACAGAGTCACAACAGAAGAAAGAAATTCTTCTGTGCTTCCTGAACGAGGCGGATCCATAAACACAACATCAATATGCTCATCTGCGTCTGCCAGTTCTACCATAAACCTGCCTGCATCATTTGCATAGAACTCGATATTTTCTATCTTGTTCATCCGGCTGTTAATCTTCGCATCACGGATTGCTTCTGCATTCAGTTCCACACCGATCACTCGTTTTGCCCGGTCGCTTGCAACGATACCGATCGTTCCGATTCCGCAGTATGCATCTATCACCGTCTCTTTCTTTTTCAGATCCGCATATTTGATCGCCTTGTTATATAATTTCTCCGTCTGAACAGAATTGATCTGGTAAAAGCTTCCCGGTGACAGACGAAACCGTTTGCCACAGAGAACATCTTCTATATAGCCTTTGCCATAGATGACCTGATTTCGGTCACCTAACACCATATTCGTATCCTTTGTATTTATATTCTGAACGATCGTTGTGATCTCCGGATGAAGCTTCAAAAGTGCATTTGCAAAATTCTTCTTCGACGGAAATACCGGAGATGCCGTCACAATGATCACCATGATCTGTCCGGTCTGATGTGCTGTCCGGATCAGCACATGACGGATCAGTCCATATCCGCTGTCTTCATTATAGATCATCATTTTAAATGACCGGAACAGCCCTGTGATATCCTGAATGATCGCATCCGCCCGCTGATCTTCGATCTTGCAGCCTTTTGTCTCTATGACATTATGAGTACCCTCCTGATATCGGCCGGAGATGATCGTACCGTTCTTCAGCTTTCTGAATTCCGCACATACTTTGTTCCTGTAATAATACGGATTTTCCATTCCCACAATTGGATCGACCGGTGCAAATCCTGAAAGCAGCTTTTCCATCTCTGTCTGCTTCTTTACAAGTAATCTCCGGTATTCTTCGTCTGTATATTCGTATGCCACGGGGTTGGGTTTCTTATTTGGGGACTGGACTTTTCTGCCATCCGGTTTTCTATTTCCCGGCTGTCCCTTTATATTTTCTTTCATATTTTATTTCCTTTCAAATCTCTCGTCTAAACATAGCAAAAACCAAACACATGGTCAACAACATTTCCCTGAATGTATATGACTTATGGCCTGGTTTTTTCTTTGCTCTATGCTTCACCTGTCAGGACGACTTTTGTCATATCGTGTCCGACCGCATCCAGATACGATCCGAATACATCTGCCGTGCGCATCCGCAGACTGGATGTATTCACACATGGGTGGCAGCCAAGATACTCGCCTTTTAATATGTCTTCATCCACCAGCAGCCGTACATGATGCTCCGTATCATTCATCAGTCCCATGACACTGACAGCCCCCGGTTCGATATCCAGATATTTCTCCATGTCCTCAGCCGATGCAAATGACAGTCTTGCGCTCCCGATCTGTGAAGTGATCTCCTTCGTTTTAAACGGCTTGTCTCCCGGCATCATCAACAGATAAAACTGTGTCTTCTGACGATTGCACAGGAAAAGATTCTTACAGATTGTCGCCTGCAACATCTTATCAATCTCCTCACATACTTCCATCGTAAATGCCGGTTCATGGTCGACTCTCTTATATTCTATTCCAAGATGGTCAAGAAAATCATATACCCGAATCTCCTTCTCCAGTCTTCCTTTCGTATTCTCCGGTCTTCCATCCAAAAGTTCCAACAGTACTTTGTCCTCCCGTTCCTTATATCTACCTCTGCTGCTCTGTCTGCTGTTCATCCAACATATGCTCAAACTCCGGAATCGAAACAGGCTTGGAAAAATAAAATCCCTGAGATACACTACATCCATTATCATAAAGGAAATCTGCCGTTCCTCGATTCTCTACGCCTTCTGCTATAATACTTAAGCCCAAATCATTTGACATGGATATCACATGAGAAATGATCGTCTTACCCTGTTTACTGTCCAAACATTCATCCAAAAACTGCCGATCCATCTTCAATACGTCAAATGGTGTATTCTTCAACATACAAAGGGAAGAATAACCTGATCCGAAATCATCCATTAACAATGTAAATCCCGCCTGTTTCAAACTATTGATATAAGACAATGATTCTGCATTCTCCATTGTCTCCGTAATTTCTAACTGGAACAGCTCCATCGGAATCTGATATTTGTCGATCAGATTCTTGATATATCCTGCAACATCTTCTTTCTGAAGATAGGTTCTCGACACATTTACCGAGATTGGAAGTGGTTGCCTTCCGGTATCCAGCCATCTTCTGATAACTTTACATACCATCTCCCACATGAAACAGTCTAATTTGTATATAAATCCATTTGCCTCAAATACCGGAATAAATTCCATCGGCGACTTGCATTTTCCATTTGCATCAATCCAGCGCACAAGCGCCTCTGCTCCAACGATCTTCGCACGGCTTCTGTCATACTGGTACTTCGGCTGAAGATAAACCTGAAATTCTTCCCGTCTCAGAGCCTCCTCCTCAACTTCCTCGATCGCTCCCGTCTGTTTCACATGATTCATCAGCGTATCCTCATAGAATACAACCTTATTCAAAATCGTCCGCTTACCCTCTGCACGGGCAAGTCCTGCTTCATCTCCATGCTTGCGATATGCCGTTGAACTGCCCGGTACGATATTCACTCCATATGTAATGCTTAACTTGATATCACCATATCTCCGAATCTTTTCATCAAGTTTATCAATAAATTCCATGATTTCTTCTCTGGAATTATAATAGGTCACGATCTGGAATACATCCGCTGACAATCTACAATGCAGATGTTCCTTATCACACATCACATCCAGCGTGTCATATATATACCGAAGAATATCATCTCCTGTATCACTGCCATACTTCTCATTGATATACTTAAATCTACGGACATCAAACTGAATATATGCATACTTCCGCTCCGGATGCTCTGCCTGAAAACGCGCAATCTTCTTGAGAAAGAATGCCGGATTCTTATCATTGCTAAACGATGTCACAATCTCCCGATTCTCTAATTCCTGTTTGCGCATGATCCGTATCATGCCCACATACTCCCGAATCAATCCTTTTTCATCTTTCTCAAGGTAACAAAGGACTGCCATCAGAGCTTTCTTCCCTGATCTGGTCTCAAGATGCACCCACGTCTCCAAATCATCCATCTTGATCGGCTCTTTTGTTCCCTGCTCAATCTGTCTATACAAATTGCACATTTTATTCTTCTCTGTTTCTTCTATACATGTGCAGTCGCAAAATGCTTTTAGTAAATTTTTATCATCCGGATCCAACTCATCAGGCAGAATATCATTTTCCTCAATCGTGTAAAACCGCTCTTGCAGATTCGCGTAAAAATATATGGCGTCGCGGTGATTTTTCCTTATTCTGTTAATCTCTCTCCATGATTCAAATGCCATAATAATATCTTCTCCCAACAATGAATACTTACCTAATTTTACATGTTCTGTTTCCACAGGAACTTGCTATTATATATATATTAACATGTTCTTTAGCAAAAAGAAAGTTCGCATCCAACTTAATTATTCGGAAATCAAGTGAAATTTGGGTTAATCAATTACTTAATTTCTTGTTAATTGTCAACCAGTCAAGAAACGCCTGACAGCCTTCTACAACATCTTCATAAGTCTCCCGAAAATTTCCACTGTACCACGGATCTCTGACATCTGCATCCCGCCCGGCAAACTCCAGCATCTTATAGATCTTATCCCCACGTCTGTGTCCGGTCATTCGTTCAATATTCCTCATATTCATAGAATCCATACCGATCAGATAATCGTAATAATCATAATCTGAGGCTGTAAGCTGCACCGCCCGTTTGCCTTTGCAACTTATCCCATGTCTGGCAAGTTCTTCTCTTGCCGGTGGATACACCGGATTCCCAACACCATTCCAAATCTCTTCTGTGCTGGTGGCTGCCGATGCGATCTCAAGCTGATCGGCAATACCACGTTTTGTTACTATATCTTTTAATATGAATTCTGCCATGGGGGAACGGCAGATGTTGCCGTGGCAGATGAAAAGTACTTTAATCATAAAATTCTCCTGTTCTGAAATGCCCTGTAATGCCGAGTTTTGCGTTGGTTTATCGGCTTTTTATGGCATCGTATTTTTCTTGTTTATAACTACGCTTTTTGCAAAATACTTCAAAATGGTGCAATTCAAGGCAATGTGTAGTAGTCAAATCGTAGTCAGTTAAGGGGGTTCAGACTACTGACGAGGGTGTGCATTATTTAACGAAAGGGGCTGATACACCCCTACACTATTTGCTTTCTCGCCTTTCCTTAATATATTTATTTAAATCTTCTTCATTATTTATATTATTTCTGTGAATATCCCTATGAGTTTGCTTATTAACCAATATCCCTTTATTCGGATTTAATCTTTGCACGGGATCCGTATAAATTGTCTTTTTATTTTTATGATGAAAATCTCCATTTCCTTCCAATGGTTCTCCCGTTACTTCATCACTACTAATATTATTTTCCTTCTTCCTTGTTTTTCCTAAATTCTTTTCTTTCTTTTTAGCAAAATCTTCAAAATCACCTTTTTGAGCTTTTACTGATTCTGAATTGCTTATACTAATTAAACTCTGTGCTGAATAACTATTTTTGGCTCTTTTCATGGCATCTGGATGTTCTTCTGAACGAGTATGTGCTTTTTCTATAACAGCACCGCTTTTAATAAATTTTTCTCCACCTACTGACACTTTTGCATCATCAGATATTTCATTATCAACTATATACATAGTATCTTTCTTTGTTTCAGCTAAAAGCTCTGGCAATGCATTTTCAGAAACCAAGGTTGTTCCTGCATTCGTTAATGCTACCGAGGTTGCTATAGCCATATCAATTTTTTTATACTCCTCTTTGTCAACAAGATTATTTGGATGATTAGGTTTCTCATAGTTAATGTCTTTTGCCATTTTTACAATACTAAGTTCAAAATTTTTTTCTTTACTCATCTTCCACCATCCTTGAATAAAGCTCATTCACTTTTGCTACTGCAGCTTCCGCACCATCAACAGAGCACACATCAGGATGTATTTGCTTTACTAATGTATCTCGCCACATTTTAGCTTTATTTTTATCGTGATACAATTCTTTTGTAATTCCAAGGATTTTTGCTCTAGCCGTTCCATCAAGTTCCACAAGTGCAAAAATATATCTATGTTGCTTAGATTTAAAATACTTATCATCTTCCATCTTTATTTCATTATTATCCATAAAAGTTCTCCTTTAATTTAATGCAAATTTAATTAAACTTAAGTTTTCATATTAAACAAATTTTCTTATATATTTTATCACATTATCTGAATTTACTCCACCCAAAAAGACACCCAAGGCATATAGCCTGAGTGTCCTCAAAATCTCTTCCTTATTATATTATCATACCACCTTGAACATATTCTGCCTCAAAGGTTTATCATCCGTATCCGAAATCCCCATCTCTTTTCTTGCATTTTCCAACCCCTGCATCTTCTGAAGTTCTTTCTCCGCATCCTCAAGTCCAACATGGGTGTAAACATTAAGTGTCACGGCAATATCCGAATGCCCCATGAGGTACTGCAATGTCTTAGGATTCATGCCAGATTTCGCCATGTTAGAGCAATATGTATGACGGCATACATGGGGTGTGATATTTGGCATCTGTACCTTATAAATCTCGTTGTACCTGCCCACCATACTGTTAAATCTGTGTTCCCAGTGCATGGCAACCAGCGGCATTCCGTTCTTATCCAGAAAAAGAAATCCAGTGTATCCACCTACCACTTTCTCCACTTTATATTCTGGTCTATCCTCAATAATTGCTCGAAACATCTCTGTCACTTCATTTGTCATTGGAATAACCCTCGTTCCGGCATTTGTTTTTGTTGGCTCAATTACATACTCTCTTTTGGAAGTTCTTTGCAGCTGATGATCAATATTGATAGTTCTTTTCTCTAAATCAATATCCCTCATCGTAAGTCCACAAAATTCCGAAATTCTCATACCAGTGTGAAAAAGAATATAAACCACTTCATAATATTTACAATAAACCACATCATCATGTATGAATTTCAAGAATTTTCGCATTTGATCTTTTGAAATTGCTTCCCTTGTGACAGCATCATTAACTACCACTCCGGCTAATTCAAATTGGAAGGGATTTTTCATAAGGACGTCATCATCCACAGCCATCTGAAATGCCGGACGAAGAACTCCTCGCACTGTCTTTATCGTGCTATGCCCTCTCCCATCTTCCTGCTGCATCTTTATCAGAAACAACTTTGCATTGGATGAACCGCCAAATGTCTGTGTCCAACTTTCCCTTACCTTTGACGGGTCTTTCAATGTTCCCGGATGTTCAAGGACACCACTAGGAGCAGCCCCGTTTGCATAGAACTTACTGCCATACTCCTCAGCTGCAATTCCAAGACCTATAACTGCTGGAATGCATTTGGAATTCCAGTCAACAGCGCATAGAATCTATCCCCAGAAATAATTCTAACTCTAGGATGCGAATAATACTTATGATTGAATGAACCTTCCCATAACGCATCAATACTATTCTTTGCAATAATCTGCACCAAATAACAAGTTGCATTCGGATGACTATCTGCTACAGCCTGTAACTTTTGGAATGTTGCTTCTGCAGAACTACTATTCATTGTGTTATGCTTATTTTTTACCTCAGCGAAAATAGTTCCATCTGCATTTGAAATATCGCACCCATTACCTACACCTAAATCATTAATTCCTTCAATACAACCTAACAAAGACTGTTGAAAAACGCCAATCGCATTTGATATGGTCTTATCGTCCTGACGTGCTATTTCTGATTTAATATAAGCTTCTTCGTCAATAGCATTAAACACCATATCAAAATGGAATTTAATAGGATCCACTTTATTAGAATAAAACTTATCCACTGTTGAATTTCTTTTGCATCTCTCATAAGACTGATGCAACTCACGGATACATCTTAATAAATCTTCATCTGAAATAAATGATACATATGCCATAATTAATTCTCCTTTGTTTTTTAATGTCTCACAAGGTGTTTCAAAATATACTTCTTATAACAATCTTTCAAAAACGGTCTGATCAGCTAAATTAAACAGATAACTTTCCTTTGCATTATGATCATCATCCTTCCTATGTAAGTATTCATGTAATACAACTTCATTGTTTTGAATTTTCTCAACCATTCTTGAAAATGACGTTCTCCAAACACCATACATGTCTTGGACTCTATATCCTTTATAGGATAACTGAGTCCAATGAACCCAAAAGTAAATATCACAATCCGGGTAATTTCTTAAATAATTTTCGTAATCTTTTTTGTTAAAGGTAACTGTATATTGTGGATTATAAGGTTGTCCATTATACATATATTTTCCTGCTGTGAAGAACGGTGTATTTTGTGTTTTCAAATCTGCTGGTTTACCGTTCGTATAATCATATAAATCGATAAGCCAAGGACGTATTACTTTTTCTGGATTTTTTCTTATATCAATATTAATTCTTGGTACAACACGTTCAATAAAATCCGCTTCAAAATCCTCACCCCAGATATACCACAACTCTCTATCCTCGGTATTAAAAACCACTTGATTTTCTATCCACTACAGATAAAAATTTTACATACGGCTTACCAGTAATTCTGCTAGTAACAACATCAAATTCCACAGTACAATCAACATGAACATCCGTAAGGATTCTTTGAAAATAAATGGTCAGTATACCATATTCATTATTTCGAGTATCTACTTTTCCATACTTATCTTTTACATTAAAATATGTTAGTCTACCTTCCATAATTTCTCCTACGTTGTATGGGCGAAATCAACCCATATTAAATATATTATATCGCAAAATTTGCATTTTTACCAGTGCATTCTTATGTTAACTACAATATTCGATTTTACATATTCATTAAAATCAAAACTCTTCCATCTTTCGGTCTCAAAGTCTAGTTGTTCAACCATCATTTTAAGAGATCAAAAAACGAGGTCACGGTTATTAAAAATAACAGAGACCCCGTTTTTAATTATTATTTATCCCATAATACATCAATAGTTATTGACTATACTCTCTTTCCGTTTGAGTCTTTCCATCTCCTGCATACCTTTACTTTAAATCCCAAACACTTTACCTTTTCAACATTTTGTTTATTATTTTTCCAATCAAATTGATTAAAATACCATCTTACCTTCTTAACATCTACGTATCTGCTCAATTCTTCCAAATAAATCATATCAACATCCGAGAATGAAAACCCATATGAATATATTTTTTTAATGCCTGATAACTTACGAAAAAATTTTATATTATCTACTACTGCTTGATTAGTGTTTTTTCTTAACTCTCTCTTCAATGAATTATAAGCATCTGTAACACCAATATAGTGTTCAAACTCATTAAATTCAGTATCATCCCCATGCCCAAAATAAATGTTGGTGTTTCTATCACCTGCATTCCCATGAATATGGCATATATTATTACTTGAAATTTTATACAGTTTTTCCAATGTTAATGTATAATTAAATGAAAGGAACAAACTTTTCTTAAAGGATGGCTTTTTACTTAATTTTTTTACCTTTTGAAAATCAATATTAGCCAGTTCACTAAAAACCCACTCTCTAAAGAGATTTACTAATATACGATAAGCACCTACAACAGAATTGGTTAAATCTTCATTTTCATAAACTGAATGAAATATGTTATCATCTTCATCAATATCCGTTAATTTATATGCCCATTCATTGTCATACGCAATGTTACATATAAATTCATTTCCTAAGCATTCTTCCAAATTGTTCCAATCCGTTGCTGAACACTCATCTATTGTACGAATCAAAGAGCCAACTACTTCATCCATATTATATACTTCATCTCCATCTGGCATAAGAGTTGACTCAAGAATTCCGCCAAAATTTTCATTAAATTCCGGATATTTATTTATTAAAAACTTCCTAAAATCAGCATATTTAGTATTCATATCATGGCCATAACAGTCAAAACCATTTCCAATAATATATAATGTTTTCACTTTACAATCTCCTCCGATGTACTAATCCTATCCGCCTTATGTTACCATAGTCTAATTGTAACACATTCTCATCATTCAACAATCACTTCATTGGCTCTTGTAATCCAAAGCCTACCTCCATCGCACTCAACCATATTTTCTTAGGGATGTTCTAAAAAAAGGGGCATTTACCCCCTGTAAATTGCCCTGTTTATAAGCATAAGAAACGGCAGGCAACTAAGTATTACCAGTCCCTGCCGTTTGATGAATCTTATACTATTTCTGTATTTGCCTGTTTAACAACTTGGATTTTCTATGTTATTATGCTATTAGTTCATGAATAGCTTTCACAATTGTAAGTCCATAATCAACAAGAAAATTCTTCTGTTCTTCAGAATATGACTTTCTTTCCGTTATTGCTTCATCTGTACAATGTCTAAAGCATTGCATTTTCTTTCTATATTTTCTTACTACTGCATCATCAATAAATCCACAACACACTTTTTCATATTCTAGTGCAATAAATTCCCCGTCTTTTTTCAACATATTTTCAATAAGATTTGCGATTTCAGCAAGTTTCTCATCAGTATGCATACTATTGAAGGATGCCTGTCTAGTGGAAATTTCAATAAATTTATGGTTTATAGAGTCATTCACCTCAATATTGCAAGTTTTTTGCTTAAATGTCAGTTCCGCAACAAAATCTCTTCTAGTCGCATAACGAACGGTTCCTTTATCATCTCTTCCCAGAGCAATAATTCGATTCCTAATATCTCTATATGTAAAGTCAGTCGGTTCAACCGGGGGTCTTGCCAATATCCTAGGAAATTCTTTTATCTCATACCCTTGTGTATATAGATAATATGTTACTAGATAGAACCAACATCTGTTTTCATTTGAAAAATTAACATCAGGCTGACACAATTCCTTAAATTTGGTTATTGCTTCTTCGACATCATAAATTTCAAATTGATAATCTTGATTCTCTATTTCGCCATAAAAAACATTGTATGTACAGTTTACCTTTTTTATAGAATCAAAAAAACGATAATGATATTCAGATTCTTTTATATTTTGTAAATAAAATTCTTTCAAGTCTATCAAAGTGTTTTCACCGCCTCCACAAATACTTTTTATTACAATCAGCTTCTACTTAACTATCTCCTAGATTCTGAACTTTTTGCTCACGTATGGTTTCCTTTAGTTTCTCTGGCGTTATTATGTCATTTTTCTTTCTATGAATCATCCTATGACAATTTGAGCATATCGTTATCATATCTGTTTCTGGATTAGGAATTAATTCTTCATCCAATGAAAACAGTGGTTTTTTATGGTGTACTTCAATATAATTTTCACCAATATATCCATACTTCTTATTAAAGTCAAAACCACAAATTTGACATTTTGTTCCATGTATTTTTATTGCAGCTTCCCTATATTTTGAAACTCTCTCATATCTAGTTGTATAAAACTCAATCCTATTTCCTTCTGCTTTATTAATAACAAACGATTCATTGCTTTCCAATATGGGAATATGTGATTTTTTCTTTTCCTCACACAATTTGTTTATAGCATCCATATACTTCTCTGGAACATTTTGCGCAACAGAATTAAACTTCTTAAAATCCTTCCAAATTTCCAGAATATCCGATTTTGTGATTGGATCTTCGAAAACCAATATGTCCTCTAGATAGTAAACAGCTTCTCCTCCCCATGTTCTTCCCCACTCTAAGCGAACAGTCGCCTTTCCTATAATTTTACCTTTATACTGAAACAAAAATAGATTTTTACTGCGAGCATCCATTATCGAATATGAATTAAAATACAAATTTGAAAAATGATTACCACTCTCCAACCCATTTGCAATCTCCAGCTTTGCAATCTCTTCTGTTTCAAAATCAAACATAGTTAATGGAAATATTCTGATGCTACTTAATTCTCCCATAAGCATTTCTCCCATATTATATCGTTAATCGCATACATTCATTATACCTTATATCGGCAGAATCGCATATCCATTTTATGTCATATTTCTGTAATATAAAAGCCGGATGCGTCAAACATCGGTGATTACTGACGAATCCGACCTGTTGTAGCTCAATTTCTGATTTTTTCTATTACAATATATTCGAATTCAGATTTAATTTGTTTCAATTACACTCCTTTATACTTAAGGATACATTCCCCCAAAAAATCATGGTTCTAACTTACACCATGATTTTCTTCCAATTCTACATCATTTTGATTCTGTTCTCGCACCATCAACTGATTCAGATATGCTTCAAGCCTTGGTCTACAAATAAGATATTTGTTACCCCAACGAATGCTGAACTCTCCTTCATTGCTTTCGCACAGTCTTCTCATATTCTTTATTCCTATATTAAAATATGACGCAGCTTCTCGGATAGTTAGCATATACTTTTCAGGAATTGGAACCATGTCCTCATTATTCTTTTGATTCTGTAAATTTTTCATGTGTCATATCCTCCAATCTGATTTTACAAAGGCTATAACATATATCACTCCTACAGCAAAATAAGTCAACTTCCTGTTAATCTTTTCTCAGTTAATATACACTTTATCCATCTGTCTCATAGAAAAGTCTTATAGTCCATACTTTGACCTCATATCAGAAATTACATGATCTGCGTCCCTGAAGATTTCCTGTTCTCTAGACTTTTTCAATCTTGCAAGCATCTCCTCCTCAGTCATCGGTGCATATAATTTACTCTTTAACCCATTTACTACTCTGACCTTAATTGTACTATCCATGTTCAGTACCTCATTTCTTTATTGCAGCGGTAAATCACCTGTTTTGTTTTTGCAAAAGTTGAAAGCTGTTATGTTACTGCTACTTTTTAACGATTGTTCCTTACATTTTAACGATTATCCACATTTCCTATTTTTCATTCCCTCATTCGTAGTATTACCGTAGTCCCCAAATGCTCTGATTACCAGACTATGCCCCGTTTTGCCCCATTATCCCATGATTTATAAGGCTTTCCACAGTCCTGCCGTGGCAGATGAATAGTATTTTTATCATTGTTTGGTTTCTCCTTCTTTTGCCCCAGAATGCCCTGTTTTGCGAGGGTTTCCGAGTTTATAATGATATGCTCTGAAATTACAGTTTGTGGCAAATCAGAGCAGAAACCTGCAAGTTGTTACTGGTTGTTAGTAGTTAAAGGGAAATTTTTAATACTAAAGTTTTTATAAATTTCGTCTTTTTTCTGATAATTCTATTATTTTTCAATAATATCTTTATCATAACCGAAAGAACTCCATTATTTCCTCATTTGAAAATCCCATCCACATTAAACTCATCGCCTTAATCAGCCTGTCAAACTGAATAATAATATAGTGTAATTTATTATCCGAAGCAAAATCATAATAATATGCATATCCGTGCACAATATCAATCCTTGTTTTCTTTATCTCTTCACTCACCCTTTGAGCATTAAAAATTGACTTCTCTAATATACCAGGAAACAAATCAAACATAAATACTAATTCCTTTTTTAATATCCAACTTTTACTTTTTGCTTTCTCTGGTTCTATTTTTTCAAATAAATATTCAAAAGCCATAACCTGCTCAATGAATCGTTGCGGTGAATATTCTGTTTTTGTATTTGATAAATGACCTAACGGAACACTTCTAGTTATTTTACTCCTACAATCTTGAGCAATATTATTCAAAATCTTAGGTACAAACTTCATCACATCAAGTTTAAAAAACATTACATCATTTACAGAAAAATTCTCTTCACATATATTGTCAGAAAAAAAACACCCTGCCAATATACCATCATTATATAGAGCAATTTTTTTAAAAGAAACATCTGCTTGTGAATTCATAAACATAGAAAACCTATGCAAAATGCGTACAATTCTAGCACACTCTAAAATTGTTCCTTCTTTAAGCCTTATCCTCGCATCTCCATTACGCTCAAAATCCTCTAATAAACCTAATTTTCCGTTGTGCCCTATACAGTATTTTAGATTATACGTATTATTTTCCATTTCAAATGGAATGGAATATACCTCTTTAATATCCACCGCAAAATTCATCCCAGTTCTTGATAAATCGATATAGTTATATTTATACCGAAAAACACTATCTAAATACGACGATTGAATACCAATTTCATTATATCCCTCTTTCACATGAAGATTTTCCACAATATAACAAGACAGATAGCAAATACTTCCCCATGAACACTCAACTAGGATGGTTATATTTTTAGGTTCCGTCCCGAAACTAAAATATACTCCTGAAAGAATATAATTTTTCTTTTTATTATATTCCTGCATAAAATCATTCAATATTTTATCATCAGTAAATAATTCCATTCTATATTTATCTATTACAAAAGGAATTTTCTCATTTTTATATAAAATAAATCCTTTTACCATATATGGCATCCTAACACTTCCTGTTAGAATGCCATCTATAAACATAAATACTATATTATTTTTCCCCATGCTCCTTCACGACCAGTCTGCCTCTTCCGCTTTCCTTCGCCTCGTATAATGCATTATCTGCTTCCTCATATAACCGGTTAAAGGTTGCTTCTGACTTAGCGATGACTGCGCCCATAGAGATGCCGGTACCTCCCTCTGCAGATTTTACTGTCAGATTTACTTTATCAAATATCTGCTGGGCATGTTCTTTGATCGCCTTCTCCGGCACACTCTTATTGAAGAACATCATTACCGCAAATTCGTCCCCACCCATACGACTGGCAAAATCTTCATTTCGTAAAGACGCAAGCAATGTCTGGGCGACTAAGATCAGATATTTATCACCATTATGATGACCATAGGTATCATTGTATTGCTTAAATTTGTCAACATCTATCATGATCATCATTGCATTAAAATCACCTGATAACAGCTTCATCTCCATATCATTTCGAAAAGCCGCATGATTCAAAAGGCCCGTCAGGGAATCTGTACGATATGTATTCTCCCAATTCCGCAATCTGACTTCTGCCTTATTCTGCTCTGCATCTGTCAAGATCTTCATGGAATAAGTACTCGATACATCTGAAATAATAATCTCTGCACGATCCTGTTTAACTGCCGAATCGTAAAAGACACGTCCATAGCAAAAGACATAAATATCCTTTCCATCCTTTCGATGGAGTCTGTGTTCCTGCAATACATATGTACCCTTAGCCAGATTGGCATTTGTCCGGCACAAATATTCTGTCCGATCAGCTTCAGGGATCAGATCCATCTGATTCATGGAATTTTTTTCTACATCCTCACCGGAATAACCTGTCAGCTTCTCAAAATTATCATCCACAGACAAAATATTCCATGAACCATCCAGCAAATATCTGCTGCATTGCACTGTATGTACACAGAATACTTCCTGAAGTGTACTGTTATCCTCCGGTTTTGCCACTTGTCTGTGTTGAGGCTTTTCCTTCTCCTGTCTGAACTTATGAACTTCCTTTACGGTATCAGAATAATTCTCTGATATCATTTGAACAAACTCGGAAACAATAAACGGATCAAATTGTGTTCCTGCGCATTTTTTTAATTCTTCAAGTGCATCGGATACAGGCATTCCATTTCTATATGGACGGTCACTTACCATCGCATCAAATGCATCAACAACAGCAATTACACGTGACAGTACAGGTATACTCTCCCTGCTCAGTCCATCCGGATAGCCCTTTCCATCCCATCTTTCATGATGATGTCTGATTTCCTCTGCGATCTGCTTCAATTCCGCATTACTGTTTGCAATATCATAGCCCTTTTCAACATGCGAACGCATGATTTTCCATTCTTCATCGGTAAGTTTTCCCGGTTTGTTCAATATCTCCATCGGAACACCAATCTTTCCGATATCATGCAGCAGACAGAGAAGGGACAAACGGCTTTGCTGTATATCGGATAACTCTATACGTTTACCAAGCTCTGCACCCATAATCTGTGTACGGCGAACATGATGCTCCGTATCACTGTCACATTCCTCAAGTGCCCGTATCAGAGATGCCAGCATATCCGAATGAATGGATTTGCTGTCTACTAATTTCTTTGTGCGCATAGCTTTAGTTGTATTTCGAATGCTTTCAACTATACTGTGTGTCTCACCTTCTACCACACTGACTGCATACTGAATACTTCCGTCGAACTTCTCCTTAAGTTTTCCGGCACATACTGCCATCTCATCTTCACTGCTTCGGCTACACAGTGCTATAAGATGTGCCTCGGTTCCTCTGACATAATATGCCCTTTCAGGGAAACAGGTTCTCATGTTTTCCGCCAACAACCGGATCCTCTGATCCCCTGCTTTTTTTCCAAGTGTGCTGTTGATAACAGACAAACTGTTAATATCACATACAGCAATTCCTACCGGGAACGTAAAATGATCATTTTTTTCCAATGCAAGCTGTTTGAAATTTTCCCATTTCTGAAATCCTGTAAGCATATCCGTCTCAAGTGCGATATCTGTAAATACAAACATCTGACCAATCTTATGGCCCTTTTTATTTTCAAGCTTCTTTACATCGCATCGCAATGTCTTTTCTTCCGTTTCTGACTTAATATAGCATTGCAGGGAAAAGCTGTCGTCGTCTGATTCCGGATCAAACGACAATCCATATACATCCAGAAAACTCTGAAGATCTTTACAGCCGGTCAACCGTTCTTCTCCCAGGAAAAAATCAGCTCTTTCATTATGCAGAATCAGGCGCTCGTCATCATCAAACAAAACGATGCCCTGCCCTATATTTTCAAATATACTTGTCTTCAATTTATTCAACATCCCATGTGTGGAATAATCAAAGCAGCTCCAATAAATAATAAATGATACTACACTGTATCCTCCGATCGAATAGTCCAGTAAATTCACTACAGATTCGCCCGGTAAAAATAAAAAGATTGCATTTGTCCCTACAATAATAAGAATTCCTATGATAACACTTAAATACTGCCAACGATATTCATGTGGAATCTTGCAAATCTTCCGAATCAATAAACCTACCACCAATAACACCATTACATAAGAAAATATCAGATGGAGATCATACAAGGGCTTCATGTGATAGCTATACTTTGCAATCAGCGTATCCCGTGGTTTATATTCAATTGCAATTTCCATAAATGGATTAACTGCAAACACGATCAATTCATATATACAATATAAAAAGCAGAATGCTACCATCCATTTCCCATATCCGGAAAACTTTCCTTTTGTGAAATAAACCGTGAAAATTAAAAGAGAGACAAGCATAAAATCTATACTTATAAAATATATGCTCGACATAATCGCCATGCACATATAGGAATCACTTATGATACTGATCAGATAACTAATATCTACAATAGCCGCACCCATACAGGCAAACCCCAGAAATCTACCTGTTGTTTTATTCTTTTCAAAGGATTTTACCGCTAATAGTATATCTGTAGCAGCAATAATAATTGATATGACTATATATGCATTGATCATAACTGTCTCATTCATAGAAAGCCTCCCATATTCAGGCAAAATCTGAGTTTATTTTACTATTTTTGAGGCAGTATGGCAACACCTATGCGTATCACAAGCGCCGGCAGTTTAGTTGAAATGTAAAAATTCTTGTCGGCTATCACTTTTCGCCACCTGTCGCAAATGGCAAAAATTTTTCCAGTTTCCCATTTGTTTCTTTTAAGATTATCAGATCCTTATACTGCACCTCATTTGCACTATCTTCTATATTTAATGTATAAGAAATATAAGTCTTATCTGCTATCTGATAGGTAGATGCATACTCTGAAAGAGAGTGGTCTGCCGATACATCCGGCATCGTATCTGATGCCTTCTGCATTTCATCATATGTTGCTACTTCTTTAAATTCATCCTTATTTACATCATAAAGATATCTTTTACTGTTATCTGACATATAAAATTCGACAAATTTTCCATTTTCTACAGCTTTCACACAAACATATGGATATCCCTGAATCTGTGTCATATCAAGCGGACGAAAATCACAATATCCAACCAAGTTATTTTTTGAAAAATCATATACCCATATTCCTATGTAGTCATACATAATTATTTTCTTGTCATTACAATATAGGATCTGTGGCATCGTTGCCCCGAGCTGCATATATTCTTTTCCCACTTCAGATGCGATCACCTTATACGCATTTTCTTTTCGATTGCTTATCAATATAAAACATCCGGCAAAAATAAATATAACTATTACTGCCGCAACCGATAACCACTTAATCCAGCCATGTTTTTTCTTTCTATCTACTTCAGTTATATATCGGCCATCCAAATCCTGCAACAGCTCAAACATATCTTCTCTGTTCATAATTCGAACCCCCTTTCTGACAAATATATGCGTAATTCTGCCCGCATTCGATTTAATATCACCGATACATAATTCTCCGTCATATTATACCTGTCAGCAATATTTCTAATGCTATCCGCATACCAGTATCTGCATACAAATAATTGCCTCTTTCTTTGGGATACATTTGCCAGATACTCATTTATAGTTCTAATTAATTCTTTCCGTTCTACTTCATCCACAGGAGTATTTCTCTCTGAAATGATATCTTCTAATTCATCTAAGATCAATTTCGTTTGTCCTCCACCCCTTTTGGTCGCCGTGTTTTTCTTATATCTGTCAAATGAAAGATTTCTTACAATTTTCCCTAGATAAGTTGACAACCTAACCGGTTTTTGCGGTGGTATTGAATTCCATACCCGTAAATAAGTATCATTTACACATTCCTGTGCATCCTCATAATTTCCCAGAATATTATTTGATATTGCATAACAGTACGCCTCATATTTTTCCTTTGTTTTCAAAATCGCATTTTCATCTCTATCCAGATACATCTGAACAATCACCTTGTCATCCATTCAAATACCTCCTTCTATCTATATACACGACTTTTCAACAAAAATCTTACAATATTCTTTATCTCTCCCCCACCGAATTTTCCAGCACTCCATAAATGCAATCAAAGCAGCCGGTTCCGCTTCGTATTGCGATTAAACCGGCTGCTCCATCCATTCATCGATTACAACAAGGTCCCGGCAACAACATCAAAGTCTTACCGATCTCAAGCCCTTTTTCGTCAAATCTCATAACTGCCTTCTGTCTTTTTATTTAAAAAAAGAGAGATGTCTCGCTTTTTTCAAAAATACATCAACAAAAAAGATATTGTCAAGTTTTTTCCAAGCTCCTATTGTTTATAAATTATCGTTTATTCAGTACCAGAATCTTGTTTGAAAAATTCCTTACAGACGGAATCTTTCCAAGCACTTTATATATGGGAGCAAATTCTTTCATCCCCTCTACCAGACTGATATCTCTTTCGCTCCGGAAAGAAGGTGTAACACTCTGAAATGCTTTTCCACTTTTCACACCCCAGATGAATTTCGCCCGGCTTCCCTCTATGGACTTCTCTTTCATATGCTTCACAACAAATGGTGCCATTACCTCAACCAGAACCTTTGCCTGTGTAAATGTCTGATCAATGATCTCAAACATCTTCCGCACATCCTGCTCCGTTAAATACATCGTAAGACCTTCGATCACCACCAGAACCGGTTCTCCATGATACTCGATATCCACCGTATAAGATGGATCAGTTGCAGACTTTGCGATCTGGTAAACCGGACCATTCTCCTCAAGGAAACGGCTTCGGATATCCATGGTCTCCGGAAGATCGATATTGTACCAACGCTGATATTTTCCCTTCATCCGGTAGCAACGGGTATCCAGTCCGCAGGCAATATTTACAACAATGGCATCCGGGTGTTTGGTCAGATAATCATTTACCAGACGATCCAGCACGATCGTTCTCGCAATTACACCGCTGCTCATCAGCTTATCGGATTCTGCTTTTGAGAAATCATAATCTAACTGTGATACGATCTCGATCGCTTTCTTATCATAGATATGGTGATTCTCTTTTTCGGATTCTGCCGCTCTTGCAAATAAAGTCTGCAGCATCGTCTCCGGTACTCCCTGTACTCCTACCTTTGTTTTAGCCTGTTCTCCTGTTGTTCCTGTCTGCATTACTTTTCCTTCACTCATAGATAATTCTCCTTTTCTGTGTTTGCATAACAAATGTTATTTTTTGTTATGTTGTAAAAAAAGAACCCCACAGCTATATGCTGTGAGGCTCTCTTAGATTCTGTATTAATTTGTCTGTTCCACCCATTGAGTAGATCCCGATCTTCTCAACCAAATACAAACTATCTTCCATACTATAATTTCCTTTAATAATCTCCAGACATCCATCCAAACGGATCTTTGCCAGTATCTTTACAAGCTTTTCATCCGGCTCGTAATCCATCCGGCTCTTATAAAATGTATATATGGACTGCTCCATCAGTTGTTCTACCTTGGAGCGATACATCTCATAACAGCTTCCCTGCGCCTTTTCCAGAATGATCACCGCTTCCTTCCGATGTTCCAGAATAAACTGCATCATCTGGACATCCAACTGTGTGCCAAGCTCCGGTTCTGCAAGCTCTAACTTCATATATCTGACAAGCAATTCTTCATATTGAACGACCAATGGTTCAAATATCTCCCGAAACAATGCTTCTTTATTCTTAAAATAAAAATACATTGCACCGGTCGTAACTCCTGCCCGACTGCAGATCGTTCGAAGACTTGCTTTGTTATAGCCATGCATGAAGAATTCGTCTAATGCTGTCTGTTTAATTTTCTCTATTGTGTTTTCCTGATCATTCATCATAACACATGTTATGTTAGATACTTCTAACCAAAATGTCAAGTATTATTTTCCGGTCACGCCCTTTACCTTATAATTTCTGACACCCGAAGCCTTCTTCTCTTTTATTTTTCTGTCACCCGACATATTTTCCTGCAAAATCTGTGTCCTCTATCCCACATGATCTTACATTAGCAACAGTAAAACAATATACATTTATTTTACTTACATAATCTTTCCATCTGTTGAAATTGTAACTACATTCCACGGAAGGAATTTTCCGCTGTTCTGAAGCGCATTCTTTACAGCCATCTCAATACCACCACAACACGGAACCTCCATTCTTACAACCGTAATGCTCCGGATATTATTATTCCGGATGATCTCTGTCAGCTTTGCAGAATAATCTATCATGTCAAGCTTCGGGCAGCCCACCAAAGTGATATGTCCCTTAATAAAATCCCGGTGGAAATTCGCATATGCATACGCTGTACAATCCGCCGCAACAAGCAGCTTTGCTCCATCAAACCAAGGGGCTGTCACCGGAACAAGCTTAATCTGTACCGGCCACTGGCGCAGCTCTGACTCCTGCTGTCCCATCATCGATGCTAACTGCTGTGCAAGCTCAGGTGATATTGCACCATTCTGCGCAGTCTTACTCCCAGCTTCAACAGCTCTTGTCTTTTTGTCATACTGGTCTCTGTTAAATGTTTTCATAGCCGTACCCGGACAACCACATGGCAGAGGTTCTCCTGATGGATTGCCTGCTTCATTTGCCATCTTCTCAGCTTTTGCCGCCAATACCGCCGCCTCATCATAGTCTGCTGCTTCACGCTCAACAAATGTAATAGCCCCGGTCGGGCAGGTTGGAAGACAGTCTCCCAGTCCGTCACAATAGTCATCCCGAAGCAGCTTTGCCTTACCATTCACCATCCCGATCGCGCCCTCATGGCATGCCGATGCACATGCCCCACAGCCGTTACACTTTTCTTCATTAATTTCTATAATCCTGCGAATCATCATTTTTCCTCCTGAATACCCGATACCTGATCATTCTATGATATTTGCTGTTATATTTGTCGCTTCATTGATGGACAATATACATCATAGCTTTCTTTCATCACTTAACTGTCAATCAGGTTCTTGATTTTATGTGCTTATTCTAATATACTTATTTCAAAATGTATGTTGGATTTCCAACAAAATAACATTTAAGGAAATGGAAATTTTATGAACAAATCTGATCTTACATCCTATATTGATACCCTGTCAGCCTGTCGCCTGTTTACCGGCATCGATGAACAGAATCTGCCGGCCATGCTTACATGTCTGGATGGAAACCATATTCATGTAAAAAAAGGGAATCCCATATTCGTAGAGGGCGATCCAGCTCGCTTTATCGGAATCATCCTTACCGGAACAGCGCAGGTGATCCGAGAAGATTATTATGGAAACCGAAGCGTTATGACAAATTTACAACCCAGTGATCTGTTTGCAGAAGCCTTCTCCTGCGCAGGTCTTTCTACTGTACCAGTCAGCGTCTTTGCCATGACTGACAGTGATATTCTGCTTCTGGACTGCCATCATCTTCTGACCTCATGTTCGAATTCCTGTGATTTTCACAATACCCTGATCCGGAATCTGCTGCATGAAATTGCCCGGAAAAACCTTGCGTTAAATCAAAAAATACGCTATATGTCAGAGAAAACAACCCGTGATAAATTAATGGCATACCTCTCCGATCAGGCAAAACAGAATCATTCGGATACCTTCACGATTCCTTTCAATCGTCAGGCACTCGCAGACTATCTCGGTGTAGAACGCTCCGCCATGTCCGCTGAAATCAGCAAACTAAAAAAAGGCGGAATCATCGACACCCAAAAGTCGACCTTCCACCTACTCTAAAAACATGCTTGCAAAGAGCATTCTTATTATATAAGTTCGTGACATAAAACATTACACGGATGGTATATATATCTTTATTGCGCAGAACACTTTCGTTCTATCCTCATGTAACGGTACTAAGCTCCCGCTTAATAGCGGATCGCTAAGGACCGACATTCGGACAGGTCTGCTTATAAAATATATATACCGTCCGTGTGATGTTTTTGTTCATTCCCTATTTTTCAAGAATGCTCTTTGCCAGCTTCTGCTGCTCCTCTGTTGGAGGATCGATTCCCTCTAATTTATAAGGAATTCCAAGTCTCTCCCACTCCTGAATACCCAGCTTATGATATGGAAGTACCTCTACCTTATCCACTGTTTTAAGAGTATCTATAAATTCTTTTGTCTTCTTCAGATCATCCTCATCTGTCGTAATTCCCGGAACAAGTACATGTCTGATCCACATATGCTTGCCATGATCGGACAGATACTGTGCAAGCTCCAGAATATTCTGATTTGAGAACCCTGTTAATTCACGGTGCTTATCATCATGGATCTGCTTGATATCAAGCAGAAAAAGATCTGTAAGGCTCATCAGTTCATTGAACTTTGAGAAGAACGGTTCTTCTCTGGTAAATGGATTTCCGGCCGTATCGATCGTAGTATGGATACCCTGCGCCTTCGCCAGCTTAAAAAATTCGATCAGGAAATCCATCTGAAGTAAAGCTTCACCACCGCTTACAGTGATACCACCCTGACCTTTCCAGTATGGCTTATAACGAAGTGCCTGCTTTAACAGATCTTCCGGAGTTCTGGCCTCGATCTTAACGCCTTTATCTTTGAGCAGTTTTGTATTCTCTTCAATTTTTTTCTCAAGTGCTTCTCTTTCATCATCGCTGACATCGTCAGCATACAGTCTGCTGTAATCTGTTACAAGATTCCATGTCTCCGGGTTATGACAATATTTACATCTCATCTTGCATCCCTGTAAAAATACAACAAATCGAATTCCCGGACCATCGACTGCTCCAAAGCTTTCTGTTGAATGAATATATCCTAAAATCTGTTTCTTTTCCGGCATGTTCCACCTCTAAGTTCTTTCTATTATTTTACACAAATACACATTAAACAACCGCGACTATGCATCTGCTTCCACCACGCACAGCTTCATAGCCTCTTTCTATTTTCTCTCTGATACACAATTTTTATACATGATATAATGAACGCAAAATTATTTGCTTGCAAGAATGCTGATTTTGCGAAATGAATGTGCGAAGCACATGATATAATGAACGCAAAATTATTTGCTCGCAAGGATGCTGATTTTGCGAAATGCATAGAATGTGCGAAGCACATGATATACGGATAAAAATCCTTCTACCTTATGCTGTAAAAAAGTCCCGGAGATAGACTCCCCGGGACTCCAATCTTTTACTTATCTGTTAAAACATTCAGACTGTGTAAGATTTACAGTGAGTCATGGAATGTTCTGTTGATAACGTCGAGCTGCTGCTCACGTGTAAGTGAGATAAACTTAACAGCATATCCTGATACACGGATTGTGAAGTTAGCGTACTCTGGCTTATCTGGATTCTCCATTGCATCAAGGAGCTTATCCTTACCGAATACGTTTACATTTAAGTGGTGAGCACCCTGATCGAAGTATCCGTCCATAGCGCTTACAAGCTTTTCAGCTCTTTCTTCCTCATCATGTCCGAGTGCTGATGGGTTCATTGTCTGAGTATTTGAGATACCATCTAATGACCACTCATAAGGAATCTTAGCTACTGAGTTCAGTGAAGCAAGAAGTCCTGATGTCTCTGCACCGTAACTTGGGTTAGCACCTGGTGCGAATGGTGTCCAAGCACGTCTTCCATCTGGAAGGTTACCTGTGTACTTACCATATACTACGTTTGATGTAATTGTCAGGATAGATGTTGTAGGCTCTGAATTACGATATGTGTGTCTCTTCTTGATGTCTGTAAGGAACTCATGAAGAAGCCATACACCGATGTTATCAGCTCTGTCATCATCATTACCATATTTAGGGAATTCTCCCTCGATCTCAAAGTCTTCTGCAAGACCTGTTTCTGCGTTACGAATAACCTTAACCTTAGCATACTTGATAGCTGACAGTGAGTCGATTACGTGTGAGAATCCGGCAATACCTGTTGCAAATGTACGACGTACATCTGTATCGATAAGTGCCATCTCTGCTGACTCATAGTAATACTTATCATGCATGTACTGAATCAGGTTCAGGATATTTACATAAAGTCCTGCTAACCAATCAAGCATCTTCTTGTACTTAGCAAGAACTTCATCATAGTCAAGATACTCTGCAGTAATTGGAGCATACTCAGGACCAACCTGCATTGGCTTGCCTGTCTTCTTGTCTAAGAACTTCTCATCTTTACCACCGTTGATAGCGTAAAGGAGACACTTAGCAAGGTTTGCACGAGCTCCGAAGAACTGCATCTCTTTACCTGTCTGTGTAGCTGATACACAGCAGCAGATTGAATAGTCATCACCCCAGATAGGCTTCATAACATCATCATTCTCGTACTGGATTGAGCTTGTTCTTACTGAGATCTTAGCAGCATACTTCTTGAATGTATCCTGAAGAGCTGAAGAATAAAGAACTGTAAGGTTTGGTTCTGGAGCCGGTCCCATGTTCTCAAGAGTATGAAGGAATCTGTAGTCGTTCTTTGTAACCATTGAACGTCCGTCAACACCGATACCACCAACTTCAAGTGTAGCCCATACAGGGTCACCTGAGAACAGTTCGTTGTATGACTTAATTCTTGCGAACTTAACCATACGAAGCTTCATTGTGAAATGATCGATAAGCTCCTGAGCCTCAGCCTCTGTAAGCTTTCCGGCCTTAATATCTCTCTCAATATAAATATCAAGGAATGTTGATACACGTCCTACTGACATAGCAGCACCATTCTGAGTCTTGATAGCTGAAAGGTATCCGAAGTATAACCACTGAACAGCTTCCTTAGCGTTTGAAGCAGGCTTAGAAATATCATAACCATATGACTGAGCCATAACCTTCATCTCCTGCAGACGTCTGATCTGCTCTGCAAGCTCTTCTCTCTGACGGATAACATCATCAAACATATTACCATCGCCACAGTTTGCCTTATCTTCCTCTTTCCAAGCGATCAGCTGATCGATACCGTAAAGAGCAACTCTTCTGTAGTCACCTACGATACGTCCACGTCCATAAGTATCAGGAAGACCTGTTACGATATGTGTATGACGTGCAGCTTTCATCTCTGGTGTATAGGCATCAAATACTGCCTGGTTATGTGTCTTGTGATACTCTGTAAAGATCTTATGGAAGTTCTCGTTTGGCTTGTAACCATACATCTCAAGAGCTTCCTCAGCCATCTTAATACCACCATAAGGCATGAATGCTCTCTTAAGTGGTTCATCTGTCTGAAGACCAACAACCTGCTCAAGGTCCTTTGTCTCAGGATCAATATATCCAGGGCCGTATGCTGTGATGCTTGATACAACATCAGCATCCTCCTTTAATACACCGCCGTTATCTCTTTCTGCTTTCTGAAGAGCCTGAAGCTTGTCCCAGAGCTTGTTAGTAGCATCTGTTGGTCCAGCAAGGAAGCTCTCGTCTCCGTCGTACATTGTGTAGTTGTTCTGGATGAAGTCTCTGACATTACATTCTTCTTTCCAGAGTCTACCTGTGAATGAATCCCATTCCTGGTTCTGTAACATAATAATTTTTTCTCCTTTCAATTTTATATTATGTGAATATATAATACACTCTAATGGTATTATACAGAATCTTTTTTTATAATTCAACAATCCTTATCATTTTTATTGTATTTCTTTTCGTACATTCGCATAATTTTTACAATTTTTTTAATCTCTGAAAAAAAGCTTGACACAGAGTGAACTTCAAGAACTATCATTTAATTATCAAAGACAAGAAGGATCGTCAAATGAATAAATTATCAGACACATTTGAACTGAAAAATAGAGTATCAATTCCGTGCATCAGATATGGAAATGAAATCAGCGTTGGCAAAGGGATTTCCGAAAGTGGAATTGCGATACATGGAACGCCATAACAGATTTGTATAAATCCGGCAAAATCAGTAACACCATATCGAATCGTTGAAAATGCCAACGTGTGCTTATCATATTGAATACCGGTTGTTTTCCTGCCGGCACATCCAGTGCCAACCGCAGCTTGGTCGCCGGCTTTATATCTATCATTCCTGCCATTTTATCCCTTACTTTCTTCTTTATATATCGTTCATTCTGAACAGACGAATCTATACTTTATCTCCCATCCTGATTTTTGTCGATTTTTAAGTATATGTGACAAACATTTTAACATATTGTAAACAGAAAATCCAGTATTTTATATCAGGAATGCGTTAATTACGGCAAATAACTGCATACGTGAAAAAAGCTGCCGGAATCCATCATATATCTCCCTTTTCACCTGCATTATATCAGGCAAAACCGGTTAATAAATGACCAATTCCGACAGCTTTTTGTCTCAGCTATTGTTTCTTATAATATCCCATATAATAGTATACTGCTTATGATTCTCTGCTGTTCTTCTCTGCATCTGCAGATATCTTATCGCTATCCGATTCTTTTTTAATAAATGTCTCATTAATGAAAAAGAATCCTCCGAGACCGATTGCAACAACGCCAAAAACAATAGCAAATATATCCATACCCATTTTATTATTCTCCTTTTCTTCTTACATATTCAGTTTTCAAATGTAAGAAGTCAGGAGTTTCTTTCCGTCCTTTTTATGTATATACTCAAGCCTTCGATACCATTGAGATGCATGCACCAGTGTGCCAATCTTCACCCACCATTTTCTGGTATCACAAACGAACCCGGATAAGGTAAACAGAAACGGTAAAACCAGGATCCACAGATCAACTGTTTTCTCCGATTGAAACGATTTCAGGCTCTGCGTTTCAAACACTGTACGAAGAACGCTTCCTGTCGGAAGTATCCCTATTTCATTAATTGATGTCGTCCGGACTTCACGAAGCACAGATTTATTCTGTTCAAGCCCCCGCTCCATTCTGGAACTTTCTATATCACCTATGCCAAAAACGGTGGCAGCTAATATCAATATGATACAATATATCACACATATTTGTTTCTTCTGTTGTTGAAGCATAGTTGCCACCTCACTTTCTGTAGATTTCTTTCTGCATATCCTATACTTACTGCATGCCGCATAATCAGCACACTTGAGAACGAATAATTTCACGTTCATTATCTCATAAATATAACAAAATGAATATTCTTTATTTTATTCTTATCTATTTCTTAATTTCTTCGCGGAGCTGTGTTCCAAGTTTCTGAATATCTTCTTCCAGGTCACCCTCCAGCTCATGCACATCTTTTTCAAGACGATCCTTAAACATCAGAAGGAAACTGATAAGAAGCAATCCGCTGGATACCCAGATAGCATGGAAGCCCAGATGTACCGACAAAACACCTCCGATTCCGGCTCCGACCGCAAAGAACAGGATCACACCGAAATAATATAGTGACATTTCTAACTGCTCCGGCTTCTTTTCTCTTAAATATACAGATAAGGCCGCTGTACCACTTCTGAGATTTCCGATACACATCGTACTCGCATAAGAATGTCCGTTGACTTTCCGGAATGTCTGAACCTGCATTGCACAGGAAAAAGATACCAATACCGTTGCCAGCATGTTCCATCCTTCTGTTAAAAATCCAACAAAAAACAAAATTAAAATCTCCATCAATAAAATGGATTGTCTCCAATGAAGCTTCTTTGCGTATTTGAACCGTCCCTGTACCTGTTCTGCAAAGAACACCCCAAATGCAAATGCAAACAATGGATACAGATAACGAAGTCCTGCCTGCCATTCACCCATCATAAAATGCTGACTCATCAGCACTACATTTCCTGTCTGCGCATTCGAAAACACTTCATCTCTTGTAAAATATGTATAAGCATCCTGAAATCCACCGGATAACGCCAGAAACACACTGGTAATAAATGCTTCCGACATCTGCCGTTCTGCCTGTCTGTTTTGCCTAACTTTCATCTCAATCAACTCTCCGTTCTTCTTCAAATAATATCAGACACAATATAGTTAGCAAGAACGATATGCTCTGCTACAAAGAAAAACCGGATGTGAAACCCACACCCGGTTCTTCTTTGTCCGAAGTATATCCTGACGTTATAGTGTCTCAGGTGTATCTCACGAACATATATTGTATTCTGATCATTCAGATATTATTTCTGAGGACCTGCTGCAACTAATGCCTTACCGGCTTCGTTGCTCTCGTACTTAGCAAAGTTCTTGATGAATCTGTCAGCAAGATCTAATGCCTTTGTCTCCCATGCAGAAGCATCTGCATATGTGTCACGAGGATCAAGGATTGCCGGATCAACACCCGGAAGCTCTGTAGGTACTTCAAAGTTGAAGTAAGGGATCTTCTTTGTAGGAGCTGAAAGGATAGCACCGCTAAGGATAGCATCGATGATACCTCTTGTATCCTTGATTGAGATACGCTTGCCTGTTCCGTTCCATCCTGTATTTACAAGATAAGCCTTAGCTCCGCTCTTCTCCATCTTCTTAACAAGCTCTTCAGCATACTTTGTAGGATGTAACTCAAGGAATGCCTGTCCGAAACATGCTGAGAATGTAGGTGTCGGCTCTGTGATTCCACGCTCTGTACCGGCAAGCTTAGCTGTGAAGCCTGACAGGAAGTAGTACTGTGTCTGCTCTGGTGTCAGAATAGATACCGGAGGAAGTACTCCGAATGCATCTGCTGAAAGGAAGATAACATTCTTTGCTGCAGGAGCTGATGAAATAGGACGAACGATGTTCTTAATATGATCGATTGGATAAGATACACGAGTATTCTCTGTAACGCTCTTATCTGTGAAGTCGATCTTACCATTTGCATCTACTGTTACGTTCTCAAGAAGAGCATCTCTTCTGATCGCATTATAGATATCTGGCTCTGAATCCTTATCAAGGTCGATAACCTTTGCGTAGCAACCACCTTCGAAGTTGAATACGCCGTTGTCATCCCAGCCGTGCTCATCATCACCGATCAGGAGACGCTTAGGATCTGTTGAAAGTGTTGTCTTACCTGTTCCTGAAAGGCCGAAGAAGATAGCTGTGTTCTCACCGTTCATATCTGTGTTTGCTGAACAGTGCATAGCTGCCATTCCCTTAAGTGGAAGGTAGTAGTTCATCATTGAGAACATACCCTTCTTCATCTCTCCGCCGTACCATGTATTGATGATAACCTGCTCATGGCTTGTGATGTTGAATGCTACACATGTCTCTGAGTTAAGACCAAGTTCTTTATAGTTTTCTACTTTAGCCTTTGATGCGTTGTAAACAACGAAATCTGGCTCGAAGTTCTCAAGTTCTTCAGCAGTTGGCTTGATGAACATATTTGTTACGAAATGTGCCTGCCAAGCTACTTCTACGATAAAACGGATAGCCATACGAGTATCAGCGTTTGCTCCACAGAAAGCATCAACTACAAATAATTTCTTATTTGAAAGTTCCTTCTTTGCAATATCCTTAACGGATGCCCATGTCTCTTCTGTCATTGGATGATTGTCGTTCTTGTAACCATCTGTTGTCCACCATACAGTGCCCTTTGAATTCTCATCAACAACAATATACTTATCTTTAGGTGAACGTCCTGTATAAATACCTGTCATTACATTAACAGCGCCAAGCTCTGTTTCCTGTCCTTTTTCATATCCTTCAAGAGTAGATTTAGTCTCTTCCTCGAAAAGTGTTTCATATGAAGGGTTGTAAACGATCTCTGTAGTTCCGGTAATGCCATACTTGCTTAAATCAATATTTTTCATTGTACACAAATCCTCTTTTCTTTCTAAGTATTATTCTATGGAGGTTAGTTTGTACTACCAACTTCCACAGTCAATTTGTATTATAGCCATCCCTAATCAAAAAGTAAAGAAAATCTTTACCGGATATGACTTTTTTACATTTTTTTTATAATCATCACGCCTGTATTTTATAATTTATATTTGTTTTAGAAACACAGACAGATTGCATAGACAAGTGCCGCCATGATCCATGCAACAACACACTGTCCGACCACAACTACCAGTGCCCATTTGCTTCCAAGTTCCCGTTTTACGGAAGAAACGGCTGCTACACATGGAGTATACAGCAGACAGAATATCAACAATGACAGAGCGGATGCCGGTGTCAGGATCTTATGGATAACATCCATGCTTCCGGTCAGCACAGACAATGTTGATACTACACTCTCCTTGGCCATAAATCCGGATATCAGTGCCGTCGATATCCGCCAGTCTCCGAAACCAAGCGGTGCAAATACCGGTGCGATCAATCCTGCGACAACTGCAAGGATACTGTTCTGTGAATCTGCCGTCAGGTTAAAGTGCAGATCAAAGCTCTGTAAGAACCAGATCACGATCGTTGCCACAAAGATAACCGTAAATGCCCGCTGTAAGAAATCCTTTGCCTTTTCCCATAATAACTGCAATACATTTTTCAATGCCGGCATTCTGTAGTTTGGAAGCTCCATAACAAACGGAACTGCCTCACCCTTGAATAATGTCTTTCTGATAATAAGCGCCACAAGGATTCCTATCAGTATTCCCACAACATACAACCCGACCATAACAAGTGCTTTATACTTTGGGAAAAACGCTGTTGCAAAGAATGCATAGATCGGAAGCTTTGCAGAACAGCTCATAAACGGGGTCAACAGGATCGTCATCTTACGATCACGCTCCGACGGAAGGGTACGGCTCGCCATAATGCCGGGAACCGTACAGCCGAAGCCAACCAGCATCGGCACAATACTTCTTCCGGATAACCCAATCTTTCTGAGTGGTTTGTCCATGACGAAAGCAACACGAGCCATATATCCACTGTCTTCCAATAACGAAAGAAATAAAAACAGCACTACGATGATCGGCAGGAAGCTTAAGACACTGCCCACGCCGTTAAAGATACCATCAATCACAAGTGAATGAAGCACCGTGTTCACCGACCATGCAGTCAGAAGCTGATCCATCTGCGCTGTCAGATAATCAATCCCTTTCCCCAGCAGATTCTGAAGTACCGCTCCGATCACATTAAAGGTCAGAAAGAAGACCGCTCCCATGATCAATATAAAGGTCGGTATGGCGGTATACTTTCCCGTAAGAACCGCATCGATCCTCCGGCTTCTGATACGTTCCTTACTCTCTGCCGGTTTGACAACCGTCTGTCTGCAGATCCGCTGTATAAAATCAAACCGCATGTCTGCAATTGCTGCCGCACGATCAATTCCACGTTCTTCTTCCATCTGGCTTACAATGTGTTCTATCATCTCTGTCTCATTCTGTTCAAGATGTAGAGATTTTTCCATCTCTGCATCCCCTTCTGCCACCTTCGCCGCAGCAAAACGAACCGGGATTCCCGCATTCTCTGCATGGTCTTCGATCAGATGCATGATTCCATGCAGGCACCGGTGCACCGAACCACCATGATCTTCCGGATCACAAAAATCCTGTCTGCCCGGTCTCTCCTGATATCTGGCGACATGAACTGCATGTTCGATCAATTCATCTACACCCTGATTCTTGATCGCAGAGATTGGAATAACCGGAATTCCAAGCATACTTTCCAGCTGGTTAATACGGATTGATCCTCCGTTCTCACGGACTTCATCCATCATATTCAGTGCCAGCACCATCGGTATATCAAGCTCCATCAGTTGCATCGTCAGATAGAGATTTCTCTCAATATTGGTTGCATCCACGATATTGATTATGCCCTTTGGTTTTTCATCGAATACAAACTGTCTGGTTACAATTTCTTCGCTGCTGTACGGCGAGAGAGAATATACACCCGGAAGGTCGGTTACTCTTGTGTCCGGATATCCTTTGATCATTCCCTCTTTCCGATCAACCGTTACTCCGGGAAAATTACCTACATGCTGATTCGAGCCTGTCAACTGGTTAAATAATGTCGTCTTGCCACAGTTCTGGTTACCAACCAGAGCAAAGGTCAGGATCTCATCCTTCGGCAGCGGATGTTCATCTGCTTTCACATGATATTTTCCGCCTTCGCCAAGTCCCGGATGCTCTACTAAAGCTTTATCCTTTTTGTTATCTTTCCTATGTTCGTCTTCATCTGATTTTTTATCTGATACCTCGATCTGCTCAGCATCCGCCAGTCGGAGCGTCAGTTCATAATCATGAATACGAATTTCAAGAGGATCGCCCATTGGTGCATATTTGATCAGTTTAACCTCAATACCGGGTATCACGCCCATGTCAAGGAAATGCTGTCTCAGTGCTCCATCACCGCCAACTGTACAGATGGTTGCGGACTGTCCCTCTTTCAAATCTTTGATCGTCATTTGTATCGCCTCTTAACTCTTTATAATAAATATTTATCAATTGCTTCTGCACATCCATCATGGTCACAGTCATTGACAACAACCGCAGCAACTGCTTTTACATGTTCATTTGCATTTCCGACCGCAATCGCTAATCCTGCAGTTTCCAATATATTCAGATCGTTGTCTGCATCACCGACCGCGATCGTCTCTTCAGGTTCAACACCCAGGTACTCACACAGCCGGAGCAGCCCGGTTCCTTTGGTAACTCCTGTCGCCGAACATTCCAAAGCGGTCTTCTCTGCATCCGCAAGAACAAGATTCAGTCCGGCAAGTCTCTTTCTGGTTTTCTCCCTGCCTTCTGTTGTCGCATGATACAGATTCAGCTTCGGGACCTCAAATGGATGTTCCTTATAATATTCATAGATATCATCGACCTGTGTTGTAACCTTCTCATACATTGGCCGATAGACGCCCATCCCAAAGCGTTCCATCTGGGGTATGTCCTTTTTCTGCACTATGGATTCGATTGCAAGCAGATGCACCATAAGATCTTCTTTTTTACTTTCTGTCAGAATCTTTTCTGCCAGTTCAATAGAGATTGAATTCGAATACAGGATCTTTTCCTCTTTTACATCATACAGGATCGCGCCGCTAGAGCAGACAACATAACGCAGCCTCGGAATCCGCTTAAAATATTCCCGAAGCTCTGCCACACATCTTCCGGTCGAAAGGATCACTTCCTTTCCTGCATCAAATGCACGGTTCACAGCTTCCAGTGTCCGCTCTGATATCCGTTTTTCGGAATTTAATAAGGTTCCATCCATATCAAAAGCAATCAACTTGTATTTACTCATATCCATGTCCGCCTTTCTGTTTTTATATTCAGATCTGTTTCATTCCGATACTGTTATTCTCTTCCATTTATATTTGTTTTGTGTTTATTTTTTTCTTATTGCTTTAATCTCTTCCGTAATCTTTTTCCGGTTCTTTATCAATCCACGCCCCCAACGGAAAACAGTATAAAACGGCAACAGGATCTTATGATGATATACCACCGGTACATACTCTTTATAAAATCCCATATCCGGGAAAAGTCTCCGCCACATGTACCGCCATTTTGTTCCGGTTGTGATCGTGCCTCCATCTGCCTGAAGTTCTTTCAGTGACCGTTCCACCATGCCGGCGACCGTTCCGTATGTGCCGGAATACATCAGTTCGGTAAGAAGCTCCCGCTCCTGTTCTGTAAACCGGTTCTTCTGCCCCATATCCTCCGATGCAAATATCTTATGTGCAAGACTCCGCAGTGTCTGCTCAAATTCCGATGCTCCGAACACAGCTAACTCCTGCCCGATATATTCATAATCAAAATGATCGACATATGCTTCATTCAGAATATAGCAATCTGTAAGTGTCCGTATTCCGGTTCCTGAACCTTTATGATGCTTATACGCATGGGCAATCACATAAATATACAGATCATTTTCTTCAAAATGATAACCAAAGGAATTACTTCCATCTTTTATCAGTCTGTCCTTCACATCCTGATAATATTGATTCCATTCTGCTCCCGGCTTCTCTGAAAACAATACCCGGTGCATCTCGAAATTATAGACCGGTTCTTTCAGATAAGTATCATGTGCTCCAACGCCATATGATTCCGTCTGATATCCATGTTCTTCCATATAAAACCGGATCTTCCGGCTGTATGCCGGATCAAACAAAATATCATTATCTGACATTTCCCTCATTCCGGGCTTCTTATACAGATCCTTTATGATGCTCCCCTTTAATGGCATATACCAGATACCTTCGGCTTCCATATATCTAAATAACTGCTTCCTGGCAGCATCTAACAGCATATTCTTGCGTAACGCCTTATCCCTTTTCTCCCGCCATGCCGTAAGAAGCTGTGGATACGCTTCCGCAAATGTCTGGTCTACCTTTAACGCAGGTTCAATGGCATCATAAACCAGAGCACCTAACATATGATATTTGCTCCACTTCCGGACAGCCTGCAGATTCATCTGATGTAGCCGTTCCGTTGATACCGCTTTCATATGAAGTCCAAACGTCACTAACTCCAGAAAATCCCATTCATTTTTTCCAAGTGTCCTGATGTTATACTGAATCATATTATCTCATTCCTCATTCTTCCCTGTTCGTCACCATTGCTATCGTACGGTCACACACCTGCAAAGCTGCCGGCCGGTGTGTAACGATCAGGACAGTCCGATCTGTCATTGCACGGAGATTGGAAAGCAGCCGTTTCTCTGTCTGTTCATCCAGTGCACTTGTCGCTTCATCAAGGATCAGAACCGGATGTCCGGAATAAACCGCCCTTGCAACTGCCAGACGCTGGATCTGCCCCTCCGATAATCCATGTCCCTGTTCTCCAAGTGAAGTTTCCATTTGTTCCGGAAGCTGATAAACAAATTCTGCACAGGCAGCTTTGAGTGCCTGTGTCAGCTTCTCCGTGTCGATATGCTCACCAAATGCCACCGCTTCTTTTATTGTTCCACTCATCAGATGATTTCCCTGCGGCACATAAGCAAACAGCGAGCGGAAGCCTGCATGCATCTTATACCTTTCACTGCCAAGTATTACGCTGCAGTCTCCGGAATCCAGTGCATACAGACTCATTAATATTTTAAGCACTGTACTCTTTCCACACCCGGAGGGTCCGGTCAGTGCCAGAAATTCTCCTTTTGCGATATGCATATTAAAATGCTCCAGAACCTTTCTTTCACAGTGATCTGAATCTGCCAATGCTTGAACTCCCAGCAGATCCGTATCTCTCCGATAAGAAAAGGAGCCGTCTGTGATCTCAAGTGCCGTAAATGATTCCTGAAAACCGGAAGGGCTCATCTCTGATCCGGCTCTATCCGGTTCAAAGGTTTCTGCCTGCATCAGCCGTTCTGCACTGGCAAGGCAGGCAAAATATTTTGGGAAATACCCAGACAGATTCGCAAACGGTGTCTGGATCTGTGCGACAAGCTGAAGCACTGCTATAAAGGTTCCATAGGAAACCTGTCCTTTCAATATTCCATACCCACAATATATGGCTCCCAGAATATAAGCTCCATTCATTGCTGCACCGAACCCGATATTACAGATATTGGAAAATCTGTTTTTCTTCATCCGGCTGCCCTGATGTGCATTCATATACCGGTCTGCTTCATCTGCCGTTTCCTGTTCTTTTACGAATGTGTGAAGGATCACCAGACCGGATAACCGTTCCGATAAAAAAATCCGTAATCTGCCATCTGCCTCCTGCACTTTTTTATGCAGACGTTTCAACACCCGTCGGAATATCCAGGTCAGAAAGACAAGCAGAAGACCTCCCGGTATCAATACATAAGCAAGTTCCGGCATAATACCGATCAGCAGAACAACCGCGATCAGGATCCGTGTCAGCATCCCGCATACACCGGGAACGATCTGCGCCAGTCCATCCGCCACGATCACGGTATCTGAAGTCAGGCGGTTCATCCATTCTCCGGAATGGATCTGTGTGACTTCGCGGTAACTTCTTCCCATAAGTTCCGAAAACAATCGTTTCTTCCAGATATTTTCATAAGTTGACCGTGTTTTTTCTTCCAGATAACGGTCAACCGCCCGGAACGTGATCTGCAGGATCACAAGCAGTACAAGTCCTGTTCCCGCTGCCACAAAACCGGAACGTTCTCCTTCCACCGCATGATCGATCAGATTCCGGAGCAACAATGCGAGCAGGCCGCCGGACATACCAAGAAGGACAGATATTATAAGCAGGAAAACGATATAATACCGCTTTCCTGCTATACCCTGCCACATCCATACAAATGTTTTCCTGTTCTGTTCACCCTGCATCATCCTGCTTTGTTTCTTCATCTGCTCTTACCCATTTTCCTGCGCAGCCGGGCAGCTCTTGCCTTTACAAATAAAATACCTGCCCGGATATAAAAAAGATCACACCATATATGCACATACCATCTGTATCGCTTATCCGTAACCGGAATCTCTTTTCCATCCCGTATCACCCCGGTAAGCACTCCGATAATATCCGGATCCGTAATATCATATTCTCTCCTGTAATTGTGATCCCCACAGATCACATAACCATCATTTCTTACAGAAAGTATCCTGTGCAGGATATAATGATCTCCCCTTTTATAAAGCACCGCATCATACTTTTTAAGCCGTCCTTCCGGTCTGGCCTTTATGATCATAATATCACGATGTTCCCGAAGGAGAGGCATCATACTGCGTCCTACATTGGTATATATAATGGTTCCATATTTGTTTAACTGTTCCTCATAAGTAGAACAGCTATCATATCCCTGTTTCTCCGTTTTCATTTTCTCTCTTTTTGCTGTTCCGGCTTCTTAATATTCGATCGCACCAATGGAATCCAGCTTCTTCAATATTCCCTTCACATCCCTGCGGACAACAGCCTCCGATGCATCATATGCATCTGTCATTGCATGAACGATATCATCCTCTGTCACAGTTTTTTTCAGACATTCTACGATAAAGCCTGCTGTCTCATTGCTTCTGACCAAACCGGAAAAGCTGTCGGTTCCGGCAGCTACCATGATCTGTTCTCCATCTGTTTCATATGTAATAAATTCATCTTTTAATTTCATTTACCGCTCCATTATTTCTGTATATTTTCGTTTTGTTGTTTTATATGTTTTTAATCTGCATAATCTATATCTGTATTCATTCCATTGTAGGAAGTCTCCACTGCCCGCATGGACATATTGCAGCCTAGCCGGTACAGCTTTGTTTTATCCATGATCTGCTCCGCCAGACGGATTGTCGATGATAATACCGCCGGCTGATCTGAACGATAACTCTGCTGTAATATCATCTTCCATGCATCCCGCTTCCTGATCTGTTCGATATGATTGACCGTATCCCGTTCCAGAATACATACTGCCTTTAATGGAACCATGATGTTGTTCTGCAGATGATCCTTGCCCGCCCATGGGGTTCCGCATGCCAACACACCTTTGCCGGTTACTTTCAACAATGGCTTATCGTCATTTACCATCACAGCACGATTTCCAAAATATTTGCGCCACAGCTTGGTATGTGTAGATTTTCCGGTTCCACTCTTCGCCGTGAACAGATACGCTTCTCCATCCACCGCTATCACCGAACCATGAAATAACAAGGTACTGTATGCGATCATCTGATCTGCGATCTTCCGGTATAACGCCAGCGTTTCCAGATATGCATCACTGTAGTATCCAAACCACGGTCTTCCCGGTCCTTTCCTTCCACCGGCCTGTTCCTGCTTCTCCGACCGATCCCGTTCCGCTGCGATATCCCTCTGTGTGATCATTACCGAAAATGCCTCCGGTCCCGTTGTCAGGTAGTCCCGGCAATATTCTCTTGTGCTTCTGTAATTCGCATAGATTTTTATCGTTACATCCGCAAGCCGAATCCAGAATATAAATTTTTCATTTTCAAATCCCATCTTTTCATTTTTCATGTTCCACATACCACCATCATTTAAAATACTGCCTTAGTTTACCACACAGTAAGGACAGCGTGCAATAAGAAAAAAGACACCCTCGTGGCCAGGGTGCCTTCAACGCTATAGCAATTTAATGTATTGTGTTAAATATTATTTAACTTTGATCTTGATTGTCTTTGTTGTTGCTTTGTAGTTCTTTGTTGCAGCAACCTTAACAGTTACTCTGTAAGTACCTTTCTTGATACCCTTAGCCAGAGTGATCTTGCCATTCTTTACAACAATCTTCTTTGAGCTTCTCTGATAAGTTACTTTAGCCTTATCCTTTACACCAGAAACCTTGAATGTATAAGATTTAGCTTTCTTCTTAAATGTTGAAGCTTTCTTGGTCTTATAACCGTTTTTAACTGTCAGCTTCTTCTGAGTTGCCTTCTTAATTGTGTATGAAGATGACACTTTTCCGGCATACTTGCCCTTACCAGTGATCTTTACTGAGTAAGTACCAGCATTTTTGCCGCTTGTAACCTTAACAGTATAGTCTGTACCAGCCTTTAATGTTACTTTCTTGCCGCTCTTGGTTTTATACTGAACCTTGATCGTCTTAGGAGTCTGTTTCTTACCTGTATAAGTAAGTGTAGAACATGTAATTGTTGTGTTCTTCTTTGTTAACTCCTGTGAAGTAACTGACTCTGTTGCAGCCATTGCTGTACATGGAATCATAAGAGCGATAACCATGATAATAGCAATCAGCTTCTTTAAATTCTTCATATTGAGTTTTCTCCTTCCTAGCACATTTTCGGATAAAAATCGTTCTGATCATTTTGAAAACTGAAGTTCTCTCACCACTTTAACCAGAACATCTATGATAAAACAGCCGTCTGCCACGTATCGGCCGAATCATCCAACCTGTGTCCATCTGCCAGATCCTGTTGAACGGATCCGCTATCTATCTGGATCTGTTCTATTTTCCGCTTTTCTGGTCTTTTCCATAGCCGTATCCATAGCCATAGGATTTATATTTTCCATAATAACTCTTGTATGCACGTCCGGATACTTCTACCCGGTTCAGGATCACACCCAGCAGTTTACAGCGAACCTGTTCCAACTGCTGCATGGATTGTTTTATCACGTTTCTGGACGTTTCACCACTACGGACAACAAGTACTGCACCATCACATAAGGAAGCAACCTGTGCAGCATCTGCGACACTGCCAAGTGGCGGCGAATCTATAATCACATATCTATACTGCTCTGCCAGTTTATTAAGCAGTTCTGCAAAACGATCATCCTCCAATAATGCAGATGGATTCTCTAACAGATTGCAACATGGCACGATATAACCATTTGGGATATTTGTTTCATATACAACATCCTCATATTCTGCCTGCCCGGACAGATAATAACCCAGATCCTTGATCTCGCCTTCTGTCTGGATATTATGTCTGCTCTTGATCACTGATTTTCTCAAATCCACATCAAGAAATACAGTCGGAAATCCGGCTTCTGCCATCATCTTCCACAGATTCATGGAAATGGTACTTTTGCCTTCATTTGGCAGACTACTTGTGATCAACAACTTCTTTGTATTTTTTCCACAAAACTTGATATTTATACGAAGCCTGTTCATTGCTTCTTCGACAGCATACGGCATTTCTTTAAAATCAATATTTATCTTTTTCATTTGCTTCGTCTCCCTTTCAATCCAGATTTTGTTTCTCCATATTCAGAGCCGTCCTCATTCTGTCCCAGTGACTCACTGTCTGGAATTGAAGTAAGCGGAACAATTCCAAAGTATTTTTCCATATCGGATGCTGTATGGATCGTATCATCCAGGAGATATCGTATGATCAGGATCAGACAGTAAATAAATGCGCCCGCCAATGCTCCGATCAGTGTATATTTCAGATAACTTGGTCCTGCCTTCTGATCCGGTATTCTTGCAACCTGAGCAATATTCGGTGCATTGGTACTCATTGTATCCGGAAGATATTCTACCGCGATCTCAGCCAGTGTGTTTGCTATGTCTTTTGCCTGCTCCGGATCTGTGCTTGTAACTGTTATCTTCAGTACTCTTGTATCCGCCGGATTCTCAAGTACGATCATCTGTGCAAGCTCTGCCGAATCCATTGACAAATTCAATTTGGAGATTACCTGATCCAATACAGGATAACTGAGCATTAATTCCTCATAATCCTTTGTCAGCGACATACCAATATTCAGATCGGACAGATTTACAACGGAATCCTCCGATGCAGATACGACATACAGTTTTGCGGTCGACTGGTACGTCGGTTTGATCATAAAATATGCATATGCATTTAACAGGACTGCACCAAGCAAAAATGCAAGTATGATAAAATGCAACTTATCCATCAGTGCATATCCCAGATCGACCAGATCTATCTCTTTATCGTCATCATCAACGGTCACCATCGTCACCTTATTGATCTTTTCTTCTTTTCCATTGTCCGACATCGGTACTTTTTTATTTTCTGCGCTCATGTTCTCCTCCATCCAAAGTATCTCTATTCTGTATATTCTTTATAAAACAGCTCTGCGATCGCTGCATTCAGACTTTCCTCATCTGCCTCAAAGGTAGCGAAATCAAGTTCATCCAGCCCTTCTGTTCCGGAAATAGATACCTCGCCCTCATCCTTCTCTTTCACAACAAGAAGTGCCAGCTTGCTGAATTTATTTGCCGATATATTCGTCACCATATAATCTCCCAGTGCATTGTACAGATCCAACGGATAGGTACTGTCTGTCTGACATTTCTCTTTTATATTTTTCTTAAGCCCTTCCATATATACGGACTGACGTTTCATTCTGTTTTCATTTGTTTCATCAGCGACATCCCAACGGTCATGTACATAATGTACCGCCTGCTCATCACTGAGCTGAACCGTATCTCCAATCTTAAGGGATGGATCCACTTTGGAAAAATCATCCTCAATCGTAACTGTTACTCCTCCTGCCATATGATTGATGATAGAAATTGCTCCCATATTTACAGCAGCATATCCGTCAATCTTCTGACCACCAAGCAGCTCTGATACAGCATCCACGGTATTCTCGCAACTGGCTTCCAGTCCATCTCCGCTTGCATGTGCAAGTGCAATCTGTACAACAGAATCGCCCAGATAAGAATTGTCGAGATCCAGGGATTTTACATTTGTCAGTGTATTTCTGTTGATCGCCAGAGTCTTAAATGTCCCTTCACTGATATCTCTGACCATCAGCATAAGCACATCACTCTGCCCGGATTCTCCATAGTCCTCTGCTTTTTTTACTTTATCCAGTGAATCGATACCCATGAACAGATAGGTCTCTATATTCTTCTTCGGAAGATATTTCTTGCCATTTATACGGACAACTCCCTGCTCTGCCTCATATGCCTCCTGCTTCCGGAGCTTCTGCCGGTCAATTGCCCGGAACACAATAACTGCCGCTAAACAAAATATGATAACTGCTGCAATAGTAATTGTCAGTTTTTTATATAATTTCAGTTTTTCCTGTCTGGAATGTATCCTGTGTGCCATCTTTCTTTCTCTGATCAGAACAGGTTTCCTATCAGATCAGATCCTCCTGTCGGCCATGTTTTTTCACATATGATAAGTGCTGTCAATATAATAAACAGTATAATACTGATTATGATCGCTACTTTTTTTGACATCTGTCTATCCTCCAACCTTTTATCTCAAACCAAGAAGCTGACATCCATATGCATCAATCTCTGCAAGAATGTCTGCACCTGCTTTCTTTTCCAGTCTCTGTCGTCCCTCCATCAGATTCGGAGGGCGATGATGAACTCCATGACAGTCACTTCCCAGAATATGTGCCTGCCTCTTTTGAAACATGCGGATCAACATCCCGCCCTGTTTCCAGTCTGACAAACTTTCTGCATTGATCTGTATGGTAACCGGAAGCTCCATCAGCTTTTTTATGTACGGCTTATTCCCTGAAATCTTCATAAAGCGTTCCAGATGAGCGATAATGATCCGGAGTTGTCTCTCATGGATCAGCTTTTTTACCTGTAAAAGATCTTCATCCGTCCACGTCCGGAACGGCATCTCAAGCAGCAGAAGCTCTGTTCCCTGGATTGTCAGCCGGTCAACCTTATCTGCATCTCCGATTCCATCAAAAAAAGCAACTTCCGCTCCAAGCAGAAGCTGTGGGGTATCCGATATGTTTTCAGTCGTTACTGCCTCTATCAGGCTTTGATATGCATGTTCCCGTTTTTCAAGAAAATGTTCAATTCGATCCTCGTCCGCATAAAAGTGCGGTGTCGCGATCATTCTGTCTACACCGGCATTCCGACTGAGCCGAAGCATCTCTATGGATGTTTCTATATTTCTGCTTCCATCGTCAATTCCCGGAAGAACATGGGAATGGAAATCGATTACTTCCATATTTTACTGTAACCTTTCTTTTTAAGCCATTGAAATTATATTCCAGAAGCGAACAGATATCACAGCCACTCTTTTTGCACTGCGAATTTAGAAATTGCTTTCATTTTTATTTTATTTTACCCTGTCTCCCCTGTATACCCGCACCAAGTGCGTTCAATAATTTCACATGAAATTATGCCACATCCGCCTTTTAATGTAAAGGTATAAGGAATATTTTCTACATTTTTACATCAACACAGCACGCATGTGGCCTTTTTATTGTCTTATTTTTATATCTTATTTTTCTCTTTTTAATTCTTTTAATGCTCTGGATAACCTGATTGGATTGCCATACCGAAGTGTTGAATTACGGAAGATCTTACCTCCCAGAACACCCATACCGATCACCGATATATATAAAATTATTGCTGATATAACAACTTCCCATGTTGCTACATCTCCCATCGCAACTCTTGCAAACATTGCACTGTAAGAACTGATCGGTAGATATGAACAGATCCTGATGACCAGTCCGTCTACATTAGTCAAGTTCATCAGTACGACAAAATACACGATCATTACGATCATCTGCGCCGTACCGGCTGATTTGTTCAAATCCTCGATCTTAGATACCAGTGCCCCAAGTGCTCCATACATAAATGCATAGAACAGGAATCCACCAAGGCCGAATACCGCAAATGCGATCAGAACATCAGATGGGATATTTAATACAGAACCCATAAAGCCGCCCCAGTAGTCTTTATTAAAGTTGTATGAGATCAACAGGGCTGCCATGATCAATCCAACCTGAAAGAACGTAGCAACTGTTCCGGCAAATACCTTTCCAAATAAAATATCTCTGGAGTTCGTTGTTGTTACCAGAATCTCGATCGAGCGGTTGCTCTTTTCATTTGCCACACCGGTTGCGATCGACATTCCATACATAACGATCAGCATGAAGATCACGATAACCAGAATATAACAATACCAGTAATTGCTTGTGCTGTCCTTACCGAGGATAACTTCTTTTGCCTGGATATCTGCATAATCAAGACTCATAAGTTCATCAAAATCCAGATCATGTGCTTCACTGTACTGTTTCTTGGACAGCATGGACAGATAACTGTCAAAGGTACTGGTGTAATCATCAAACATGCCTTTATTATAAACATAATAGGTATATTCTGATGTACTATAAACTACATAACCAAGTTCCGCATCTTCACTTTTAACCAGCGACTCTACTTCTGCTGCATCCTTACATTTCTGCAGCTTAACATCCGGATATACCTGCGCCAGCAATCCTTCATCCATAATACCGGATGCATCATAATATGCATATACGGATTCATTCTCCTGATCCGATTCATCCTTTGCATCTGTCTCTTTATCAGACGAAGGGCTTCCACTTGTAAACGATTCCTTAATTCTCGGTGCGAACATGATGCCTACGCAAAGAAGTGCCAGTAAGATCGTTGAAATCAGATAGGATTTGCTTCCAAAATAATTACCGAGTTCAAACCTTAATATTGTACCAATCTTTTTCATATATCTTAACCTCTCTTTCCAAACAGACCCTTTTTCTGCTTTGGTTCAAATTCAGAAAAAGAAGTTCCGATATTATTTTTTTCTTTTATATCTTCCGGTGTCTCCTCATCTCCGACTGCCGATACAAATATATCATTCAGGGAAGGCTCATAAACTCCATAGCTCCTAAGCCTGATTCCCAACTCTTTAAAACGGGAAAGCACCTGCCATTCATCCTGTTCCGGCAGAATCTGTGTCACAACATGATGCTTGTTATGGCTGATCACCTGCACCTGATCTGCAAACTTATCATGAAGAATCTGTTCCAGTTCTTCCGACTCCATTCCAACAGCCGCAACTGCTTTATGTCCTTTTCCGTATTCTTCCTTGATCTTGTCAAGGTTGCCTGCCAGTGCCACTTCACCATGATTGATCACTACGATATCTTCACAGAATTCTTCCACATAGCTCATCTGGTGGCTGGAGAAGATAACGATCTTTCCGTCTGCGATCAGTTCATTTATAACATCCTTTAAGATCTGGGAATTCACAGGATCTAAACCGGAAAACGGCTCATCTAAGATCACGATGTCAGGATCTGCTACTAATGTTGCTGCAAGCTGTACCTTCTGCTGATTACCTTTCGATAACGTATCCAGTTTCCGGTTCTCGTACTGGATCACATCCAGACGGGTCAGCCACTTCCGCATATTCTCTTCCGCCTGCTTTTTATTCATCCCACGAAGCTTTGCCAGATATACTAACTGCTCACTGATCAGACGTTTCGGATATAAGCCACGTTCCTCCGGCAGGTATCCGACCTGCCCCGGCTGATAGACAAAGGGGGCTCCATCTAATAAGACCTGACCTTCATCTGCATGGAAAACATCCATGATGATCCGGATCGTTGTGGTCTTTCCTGCGCCATTTCTTCCCAGCAGTCCGAGTGCGCTTCCACCCTCTACCGAGAAATTGATCCCGTGCAGGATCTCTGTGCCATCAAAGCTCTTTTTGATGCCCTGTAATTCTAATTTCATCTCTCTCTCCTTTTTATGAACCGACATTCATATCTCTATTATGAATGTACGATCAGTTTCAGGTTGCAATTTTCATCTACTATATCACAATTCAGCTCTGAAACAATCTTTAATTATCTTAATTATCGTTTGTAACGGTTCATATTTTCCTCTATTCCGGTTCTATTCGAAAGTAAGGAAATCCTCAAATTCTATCTCGGATGGCAGTCTCAGATCCCCTCTTGGGCTTACCGATACCGTACCGACCTTTACGCCATCCGGCATACAGTTACGTTTAAACTGCTGACGGAAAAATCTGGTATAGAATACCTTCTGCCATTTCTTTATCTCTTCATCTGTAAATGTATATGCTTCTATTTCCCCATCTTCCGAAGCTTCTACACTCTGTCTTACCGCTTCTTTACAAAGGTCATAGACATCTTCCGGCTCCATGCCATAACGCAGTGTGTAATACAAGAAGAAATCATGCAGGATATAGGATCCAACAGTATCCTCTGTCTTCTGTGCGATCGTTCCATCCGCATTCGGCGGAAGCAGTTCAGGGCTTACCGGCGTATCAATGATATCCTCGATCACGTCCTTGATTCCCGGGAATCCATTTCGATCCATATCATGTCCAACTTCATCAACCAGAGTCCGGACCAGAGTCTTCGGGATGCTGGTATTCACCGCATACATGCTCATGTGGTCTCCGTTATAGGTACACCAGCCAAGTGCAAGTTCTGACAGATCACCGGTTCCGATCACAAATCCGCCCTCTTTATTGGCTACATCCATCAGAATCTGTGTCCGCTCTCTCGCCTGACAGTTCTCATATGTAATATCATGTACTGTTTCATCCTGTCCGATATCTGCAAAATGCTGACGGACAGAATCTACGATGCTGATCTCCCGGATGTCACATCCAAGCAGTTCCATAAGCGTTGTTGAATTGCTTTTTGTGCGTTTCGTCGTTCCAAATCCCGGCATCGTGATACCGGTTACTGTCTCCGGCGGCAGTCCGAGATTCTTTACTGCCTGGGCCGATACCAGAAGTGCCAATGTAGAATCCAGTCCACCGGATACGCCAACAACGATACATGACGCATGTGTGGCTTCGATTCTTCTTTGCAGACCTGCAACCTGCATTGCAAAGATCGACCGGCATCGTTCCAGTCTGTTCTTTGATGGAACAAATGGTGTCATGGAAACCTTTGCGCATACTTCTTTTTTCTCTGCAAATACCTTCTCGCAGTTTACTGTCATGTATTCACCGGCATCAAAATTCCGTTTGCACTCCGCAAAGGATTTATTTGCCAGACGGTCATGGCGGATCTTTGTCATATTAAAATCACGGATCAGGATACCATCTTCAAACGGCTTGATCTCGCCTAATAATTTTCCGTTTTCATACATCAGATTGTGTCCGGAAAATACCAGATCTGAGGTTGATTCATAGGCTCCGGCTGATGTATAGACATATCCACAGATACAGGAGGATGACATACTTCCTGTCAGTGTTCTTCTATACTGTTCCTTTCCGATCACTTCATTGGATGCCGACAGATTGAGCAGGATCTCTGCTCCCTGAAGTGCCAGCAGTCTTCCCGGTGCGATCGGTGTCCAGAGATCCTCGCAGATCTCCATGCCAAATGTAATATGCTCCTCCTGCTGATCCGGATCCGTCATCTCGATCAGGATGGAATTGCCAAATAAGGTTTCCGATCCATCTGCCAGTTCAACTGTCCGGTTCTCTACACGTCTTCCACTAAACCACCGTTTCTCATAAAACTCTCCGTAATTCGGCAAGTAGATCTTCGGAACGAGTGCGAGCACCATTCCGTTCCATAAAAAAGCTCCACAGTTAAATAATTCTCCGTCTACTTCATATGGCACACCGACAACAAGTGCTGCGCCCTTTTTGCCATATTCTGCTGTCATTTCCGCCAATTGTAACAGTCCTTCTTCTGCCCTGTCGATCAGATGACGGTTCACAAACAGATCCCCGCAGGTGTATCCGGTCAGAGACAGTTCCGGTGTCACGATAACGTCAACCTGTTCTGCATAGGTTCTATAAACTGTTTCAAGCTCCTCACAGTTCTTTGTTACATTACCAAGATGTACTCTTGGTGATACGGACGCGATTCTTACTAAATGTTTCATCATCGTTCTCCTGAATTATCTGTATATTTTCGTATCATTTGTTCTTTGATATCCGGCATCATCTGTTTACCGGCTTATAGCATAATTTCCCTATTTCCCGGGAATAATAGGCGTTTCATTATCTCCGGTTATAACGTCTCCACTCGTACAAATGATATCCTCTGTTTCAAATTCTACAATATTCATCTGTGGCGTTTCGTATTTCTTCATAAACTTTGCCTCCTGATTTTGTTTTATATTATATATTATATTACTTACTTTCTGCAGCATTTGTTGTTATCTTTTCCTGAAGCCCATTAATATGATCAGTGGCTTCTGTCTTTTCCGGCTTTTTAGTCAGGTATTACAACCTTATCTAATATCCCGGTCAGATACGCGATCACCACACCATAATTGGTCATCGGGATCTGTTGCTCCTTTGCATGATCGATCCTTGACATAATATATTTGCGATTAAACATACAGCCCCCACACTGTATGACAAGATCATACCCCTGCAGATCATCCGGGAAATCCGTTCCACTGACTATATCGATCGTCATATTTTCTCCATACCGTTTCCGCAGCATCTTAGGAATCTTTTCCCGTCCGATATCTTCTTTTAACGGTGCATGTGTACAGCACTCTGCAATCAGCACATGGGATTCCCCATTCAGCTTTCCTATCGCATTTGCACCCTCTATATAATATTCGATATCTCCCTTATGTGCGGCAAATAACACAGAAAAGGAAGTCAACATAGATTTCTTAGGCTTATGCTCATAGACATAGGCAAATACCTGTGAATCCGTTATAATCAGCTTCGGTGCCTCTGTCAGATGGGATAAGGCTTCCACATACTGATCTGTCGTCACGCTCATAACAAGGCATTTTTTATCTAACAATTCTCTCAGTGTCTGCACCTGTGGCAGGATCAGTCTGCCCTTCGGTGCCTGAATATCCTGCGGCATAACAAGCATGACCAGATCTCCCTTTGTTACCAGCTCTTTAAGGATCGAAGAAGCACCATATTGCTCCGGCAGGTTCCGTACAAGCTCTTTTCTTACCTGATCCATACCGTCTCCAGTCGCGGCACTGATAACAATCGCACGCTGTCCTGTCTGTTGATACAGCGTTTCATTTATCTTTTCTGTATCATTCCGGATATCTGCCTTACCGATCACCCATATGACAGGTGTCTTCTTTTCCTTAAACTGTTCATACCAGTGAAGTTCCTCGTCCATGTCAGTATCTGCAAGCAAAATGATCGCTATATCTGTTTTCTCGGCTGCAAGCCTTGTCTTTTCCAAGCGTTCCTCCCCAAGCTCTGTCGCATCGTCAAAGCCCGCTGTATCGATCAAGGTACAAGGGCCAAGCGGATAAACTTCCATTGCTTTGTACACAGGATCAGTGGTTGTCCCTGCAACATTCGCTACGATTGATATATTCTGACCGGAAAATCGGTTGATAAAAGAAGATTTTCCGCTGTTTGTCTTTCCAAATACTCCGATATGAAGTCGATTGCCCGATGGTGTCTCATTTAACCCTGCCATGTGATGCCCTCCCTGTTATTATACGCTGTCTGCTTCAACATTTATCTGCAATCTCTGTTATCTGCAATCCTTTCATCTGTTAAGATCGCTTCTTCCTATCATCTGTTAGAACCGGAAGTCTCTCTGACCTTCTGCGATATCATGTATATGATCCGCTGTGATCTGTCTGACCTTCTCATTCGGAATCCGCGCAAGCTCACGTTCGATCAGTTTCAGACCGATCTGCTTCGTCTCAGAGCTTGCATAGTCTTCCAGATATTCCTTAAGCGTCATAAGGGCATTTGGATGACAGCAGTTTAAGATCTGCATATTCTTACAGAGTGCCATAAAACGGTCTCCGGTCCTTCCTGCTCTGTAACATGCTGTACAGAAGCTTGGTATATAATCCATCTTCATCAGCCAGTTCACAACCTGATCCAGCGTTCTGGTATCACTGACATCAAACTGTGCCGATGTGATATCTTCTGATGTCTCCGGGATATCATATCCACCTACACTTGTTCTTGAACCTCCGCTGATCTGTGAAACACCAAGCGGCAACACTTTCTCACGAACTGCCTGACTCTCTCTGGTTGATATGATCATTCCCGTATATGGTACTGCAATACGGATCAGTGCGCAGATCTTTGCAAATGTATCGTCACTGATTCCGTTATCGAATACATCAGGATCGATATCATCTGCACGTTTGATCCTCGGAACACTGATCGTATGCGGCCCTACCCCATGAACCGCTTCCAGATGTTCTGCATGCATCAGTAACCCTGCAAATTCATACCGGTACATTTCCAATCCGAACAGTACACCAAGTCCTACATCATCGATACCACCTTCCATGGCACGATCCATAGCTTCGGTGTGGTAATCGTAATCATGCTTCGGACCTGTCGGATGTAATTTCAGATAGCTTTCCTTATGATAAGTCTCCTGAAACAGGATATAGGTTCCGATGCCTGCATCCTTTAACTTCGTATAATTCTCAACTGTTGTCGCTGCTATATTGACATTGACACGGCGGATTGCGCCGTTCTTATGTTTGATACTGTAGATTGTATTAATACATTCCAGAATATATTCGATCGGATTATTCACAGGATCTTCACCGGCTTCGATCGCCAGACGCTTGTGTCCCATATCCTGAAGTGCGGTAACCTCTCTTACGATATCCTCCTGTGTCAGCTTCTTTCTTGCAATATGTTTATTCTTGCTGTGATATGGACAATAGACACATCCATTCACACAATAATTGGACAGATACAGCGGCGCAAATAACACGATACGATTTCCATAATAATCTTCCTTGATCTCCCTTGCCAGATCATACATCTCCCGGATCTTATCCGGCATCTCACAGGCCAGCAGCACAGACGCTTCTCTGTGCGTCAAGCCCTTTTTTAATCTGGCTTTTGCAAGGATCTCATCAACCATCTGTACGTTATCTTTATTCGCATCGGCATATGCCAATGTCTCTCTGATCTCTTCATCTGAAATAAATTCTTCTGCTTTTAATGATTTTACATCATACACTTGTATCTGCCTCTTTTCTTCTGCTATATAATTCTTCTTCCTGTACAATCATCCGGTCTGCCTCGCGCGTTCTATAAAATCAATATATCTGTGAGCAGACCTTTGTTATGCTTCAAGCTATACCTAATAACAGTATAGTGGAACACTCCGAAAATATCAACTGCCATAAAAATGCAGTTATATAGTTATACAAATCATAAAAATGCAGCATATAGTTATCCTTTTACAATAACCATAACCTGCATTTTCACGTTCTGACTGTTCTCTTATCCAAGTGCTACATCAAGCACCATCATCAATGAAAATCCTACCGCAAACATGATCGTACCAAGATTCGTATGCTCACCCTCTGCCATCTCCGGTATCAATTCCTCAACTACAACATATAGCATAGCTCCTGCCGCAAATCCCAGAAAATACGGAAGCACCGGTACCATGATCGAAGAAAGTGCGATCGTAAACAGCGCTGCGATTGGCTCTACGATACCGGAAAAGAATCCATAGCCAAATGCTTTCGGTTTACTGCAGCCTTCCGAACAAAGCGGCATTGACACGATCGCTCCCTCCGGAAGATTCTGGATCGCAATACCGATGGATAATGCAAGTGCCGCCGTCAACGTAATGTTCGTGCTGCCACTGATCCATCCGGCATAGACAACACCGACTGCCATTCCTTCCGGAATATTATGTATGATGATCGCAAATACCATCATAGTCGTACGTTTGAAATTGCTCTTGACCCCCTCTGCCTCCTTACTGTCAATATGTAAATGTGGCATCAGAGTATCGATCAGTAATAAAAATATAATTCCCAGCCAGAAACCGATAGTTGCCGGAAGAAATGCAAGCTTCCCCATTGCTTCCGACTGCTCCATCGCCGGGATCAGCAGGCTCCAGATAGATGCAGCCACCATAACACCCGCCGCAAATCCGGACAATGCTTTCTGCAATAACAAATTCATCTGTTTCTTCATAAAAAATACACAGGCTGCTCCTGCCGTCGTTCCAAGAAGCGGCAGTCCCAGACCAACAATTAAACTTAATATCATATATATTCACGCTCCATAAATTATTTCCATTTATTATATGAATCATCTCTCCTCTGTTTCCTTATTATAGCGGAATACTGTTAATTATGCCATGACCTGTTTTTTTCTTATCTGTATTTTTCTATCATTTGAGGTCTGTCTGCCACAGATTCTTCAATATATTTCATATTACAAAACCGACCGTCGATGCAAGATTTAATATCCGGCTTCCGACGATCGGTCTATATTAGATAATATTCATTTGAAAACTTAATATTGCTGACAAATTATTTATATTTTACAGCTTTAAATAAATGTCAATAAACCTATTGACTTTAAGAACAGGATAAACAACAGGATCGGTGTTATGAATTTCACCATAACCACATACATACCTTTTCTGCTGAATTTTTCTCCGTTCTTCTGCACTTCTTCGATAACCGTCTGCGGTTTGGAAATCCATCCGATCAGGATACAGGTTCCGATTGCTACGATCGGCATCATAATGTTATTACTGATGTAATCCATGATATCAAGGATCTGTGCGATCGATCCGTTTGGAAGCTTTACTTCAAAGTACAGCTTGTTATATCCAAGACATACGATCGTTCCAACAATGATCGCAACAATCAACTCAATAATACCGGCCTTTGCTCTGCTTGTATGGAATTCATCCATGATACTTGCCACGATTGCTTCCATGACAGACACTGCACTGGTAAATGCCGCAAATAATACCATTGCGAAGAACAGACAACCGATCACATTTCCCACCTTACCCATCTGGGCAAATACTTTCGGAAGTGATACGAACATCAAACTTGGACCCTGTGCCATTCCCTCTGTTCCTGAGAATACATATACAGCAGGAATGATCATAACGCCTGCAAGAAATGCTACAACCGTATCAAAAATCTCAATCTGTCCAACTGATTTATTCAGAGCTGCATCATCTTTTACATAAGAACCGTAAGCGATCATAATACCCATGGCAACAGACAGACTGAAGAATAACTGTCCCATTGCATCCAATAATACCGTAAAGAAGCTTTTCACAGTAAGTCCGTCCAGATTCGGAATCAGATATAATTTCAAACCTTCTACACCGGTTCTGACAATTCCATCATCTCCAGTCTTTTTGATTGTTATGGAGAAGATCGCGATTCCTATAACCAGAATGATCAGCAACGGCATGATGATCTTGGAAAAAGATTCAATTCCTTTATTAACACCACGAAATACGATAAATGCCGTAACAGCAAGAAATATCAACATCAAAATGACCGGTTCGATATCTGATGTAATAAAACCTGTAAAATAACCGTCCTGCGCTGCCTCTGTACCCTTACCGGTTAAAAATGCGAGGAAGTATTTGACAACCCAGCCACCGATCGTTATGTAATATGGGAAAATAATAACCGGAACCAGACTTGCAATGATTCCAAGGAATCCCCATTTCTTATTCAGCTTCTTATAAGCGGTAAGCGGACTCTGCTTGGTCTTCCGACCGATTGATACTTCTGTCACCAAAAGTGTATATCCAAATGTCAGTGCAAGGATCAGGTATATGACCAGGAACAGTCCACCGCCATCCTTTGCTGCAAGATATGGAAAACGCCAGATATTTCCAAGTCCTACTGCGCTTCCCGCGGCCGCAAGGACAAATCCAAGCGAGCCTGAAAAAGTATTACGTTTCTTTTCCATATTTTGTTTACCCCTGTCTGTATATCACAGACTCTTTCTAATTTATTTGTTATCCTCTTAGATTCTATGGAAGCTTCTCCAAATTCTCTCATAGAACAAACACCTTTTTAATATAGCATACCAAACAATCTTCTGTCATCTGAAAAATTCTACTTTTTCTACGAACTTTCATATTGTGCCGCATACGGTCAGATTACCTTTTTGCCGATCCATCTGCCGCTTAGGTACCGCCGGATGAACAGCACGCCACGTACGAACTGATCCATGATCATAGCGACCCAGACACCAAATACACCCATACCCATATATTTGCCGAGCACATAACTAAACACGATACGGCAGATCCACATCGTACAGATGGATACGATCATGCTATACTTTACATCACCGGCTGCACGGAATGTACATGGAAGTGTAAATGCTACCGGCCAGATCGTAGATGCCGCGATACCATGAAGCATCAGGATCTTCTCGGCAGCAGACTGCGCTTCGTAAGATAGTCCATACGCTTTCATGACCAGAGGAAGAACCGCAAATGTAAACAATACCGTAACTATGATACACATATATGCCATGACCAGAACTTTGATCGTATAATATTTTGCCTGCTCGTAATCTCCTGCTCCCACGCATCTTGATACTACTGTGACCATGGCAAGGGAAGCCGCCATACCAGCCATCAACTGGAATCCGGCAATCACATTACCGACTGCATTTGCAGCGATCGCATATGTGCCAAATGTTGAGACAAGGCTGAGCACAAGGATCTTGCCAAGCTGGAACATACTGTTTTCCAGTCCGTTTGGAATACCTACCAACAGAATGCTTTTCAACATATGCCAGTTCGCCCGATAATGCAGACTTTTCTTTATATAAATACGTGTACTGTCCTGCTTCGCCTGTGCACTTTTCTTCGGGATCAGCAATATGATCATGATAAACGCTGCTGCCAGTCTGGAAACCAGAGTAGGAATCGCAACGCCTTCCGTTCCGCATTTGCATACATAGATCAAAATGGCATTTCCCACTACATTGATCCCGTTCATGATCAGAGATACCCGCATGGATATATTGGAATTACCGATGGAACGGAAAATAGCCGCACCGGCATTATAAAGTGCCAGAAACGGAATCGATGCATTTACGATCATCATATAAGTATCTGCATGACCATATACATCTGCTTCGATCTGACCAAACACATGATTTAGGATCAGTCCCTTGCCCGCATACATTAGCGCCATGACTCCGAGCGACAGGATCATCGAAAACCACACAAGCTGGGTAGCTGCCTCTCCCGCCTTTTCTTTATTCTTCTGTCCGAGATATTGTCCGACAGTAACCGCACCCCCGGTCGCAAGTGCCGCAAACAGATTGATGATCAGCTGGAAACAGCTGTCCACCAGTGATACACCGGATACTGCTGCTTCTCCTACAGAAGATACCATGATCGAATCTGCAAGTCCGACCAACATCGCAAGCATCTGTTCAATGATCAATGGCACATACAGAGCGACCAGATCTTTATTTGAAAATAAATATGTACTTGTATTCCGTTTCCTTCTATGCATAACCATACGCTTCCTGCTTTCATTTTCTATCTGCACTGTAATTTCATTTGCATGTGTATTTCCGTCCTTTCATTTCTGTCTGTCATGTTCCGGACGCAACACACCAATACTGCATTATACTCATCCCAGAATTTACTTGCAAGCCATATCCTTTTCCATCGTGCTCTTTTCTCTTTCATCCGTCTTTTTTATTATTTAAGTACTGCCTTGTTACAAATTTCTACGCCAGATTCTGAAAAATATACTTTTCTGTAGATATCCTGTTACTGTTTTATTTGAAAATTATTACAAAAAAATGTTATGCACTTATTACCGATTGTTAAGATAATTTTGGGTAGCCTGCCTGATTTTTTTATGCTAGTATGGGTTGTATTCATAGAAAAATACGATTACAGCAACAGGAAGGAGAACATATCTATGAAAAGAAAAATTTTACTGATTTTTGCCGCTCTGATCCTGATCCCGACACTCCTGAGTGCCGGATTTACCAGTCAGGCAGCCGGGAAAAAACAATCATCCGGTTTTGTCAAAGAAAAGAACGGAACCCATTATTACTATAAAAATGGGAAGCAGGCGAAAGGCCGGGTAACGATCAACGGGCACACCTACATTTTTAACAGTAAGGGTGTCATGCAGAAAAAAGGCTGGTATACGACCAAAAGGGGAAATACCTATTATCTCCGGAAAAATGGTACAGCCGTGAAGGGCAAACAGGCGATCAAAGGTAAGACTTATATTTTTTCCAAAATCGGACGTATGCGAAAAGGCATGTACAAAAGTCCTTATACCGGAAAAAAATATTACCTAAATCCAAAGACAGGTGTATTACTTACCAATTCCTGGTTTACAACAAAAAAAGGAAATAAAATGTACTTCGGTTCCAGCGGTGCTGCCTACACCGGAAAGCATACGATTGGAAAACATACCTATCTGTTCTCAGACAAAGGTGCCATGAAAAAAGGCTTCCAGAAATTAAACGGGCATACCTATTATTTCCGTAAAAAAGGCGGGGCTATGGCAACCGGATTTCTCAGAATAAAAGGGAACATGTATTATTTCAACCAGAATGGTATCATGCAGACCGGTTTTCAGACCTTAAACAATAAAACATTCTACTTCAAAGAAAATGGTTGTATGTTAACCGGCTTCCAGAAATTAAACGGTCATACCTATTATTTTACCAAACGGGGTGTCATGGCAAAAGGATTTAAAAAACTGAATGGCCAAACTTATTACTTCCATGATAATGGAACTATGGCTGTCGGTGTCCAGAAAGTTGGCAGCAGCAATTATTATTTTAAGGCAAACGGAACCATGGCAACCGGTTTTCAGAAGATAAACGGCAAAACCTATTATTACAAAGAAAACGGAACCATGGCATATGGGATGCAGACGATTGGAAAAGACAGATATTATTTTAAATCAGATGGTACATTACTGACCGGCAGAGTTAAGATCGGCAACTGCCTGTATGTCGCAAATGACAAGGGTGTTATCTACAGAACGGTAGATGGAAATAAGAAAATGGTTGCCTTGACCTTCGATGATGGTCCTTCTCCATACACACCACTGGTATTGGACACACTGGAAAAATATAATGCAGTTGCAACCTTCTTTGTTGTTGGAAACCGCTGCTCCACATACAGTTCTTACCTGAAACGGGAATATGCACTCGGCTGCGAGATCGGTACACATACCTATGATCACGCATGGTTAAACAGATTATCCGCAGACGGAGTCAAAGAAGAGATCAAAAAGGGATCAGATGCGATCATCCGTGAGATCGGAGTTGCTCCTACTCTGATGCGTCCGCCTGGTGGCTGCGTCAATGATACTGTACGTGAGAATGTAGGTCTTCCAATGATCATGTGGTCTGTGGATACCAGAGACTGGGAAACCAGAAGCACTCCTACTACGATCACACGAGTTGTGGATGGTGCTTATGACGGAGCGATCATTCTGATACATGACCTTCACCAGTCAACCGCTATTGCCTCACAGACATTCATTCCGAAGCTGATTGAAAATGGTTATCAGCTTGTAACTGTCAGCGAAATGGCTGAGCTTCGTGGTGTAACAATGGAAGCCGGGCAGTCCTATAATTCATTCAGATAATACACAGGAATCTTGTCCTGAAACAGGCTCCCACACATATTTCTGCTTTACAGAATGGGATTTCTTATAATGAGAATCTCCCTGACAACGCAAAAAATAAGATGGAATCTTACTACCCCATTGTAATAAGATTCCATCTTTTTATTATAATCACCATAAAACCCCTGGTAATTTTTTATCTGTTGTATTTCTTATGAGCTGACTATAGCATGCCATTTTTGAAGCGTCAACCCATAATTGTCGGATTTTACAGACATTTTGTTAAATATTCAGAAAATTAATTCAGGCGGTATAAATACAATCCTGCGTACCTATACCGCCTAATAAAATTAAGTACTATTCTATTATTTTTCTATTACTTATTACTTTAAAGGCTTGCCTGTGAGAAGCTCATATGCCTGAAGATATTTGTCAATTGTTTTCTGAACAATCTCGTCAGGAAGCTCCCAGTTGTTATCCGGATTTGCCTTTAACCAGTCACGGGCAAACTGCTTATCAAAGGATGGCTGACCATGACCCGGTTCATATCCTTCCGCAGGCCAGAAACGGGAGCTGTCCGGTGTGAGCATCTCATCACCGAGAACGATATTGCCATTCTCATCCAGACCAAACTCGAACTTGGTATCTGCTATGATGATACCTCTTGATAATGCATATTCTGCACATTTCTTATATAAAGCGATCGTATAGTCACGAAGCTTTGCGCCATATTCTTCGCCCTTGCCAGGAAATCTCTTTTCCAGATATTCAACACTCTGCTCGTATGAGATATTCTCATCATGATCTCCGATCTCTGCCTTTGTGGAAGGTGTGTAGATCGGTTCCGGAAGCTTATCGGATTCTTTTAATCCTTCCGGAAGCTTGATACCACATACTGTACCGTTTTCTTTGTAGCTTGCCCAGCCACTTCCTGTGATATAACCACGAACGATACACTCAACAGGGAGCATTTCCAGTTTCTTGCACATCATACTGTTTCCGTCAAATTTCTCCTGCTGGAAAAATTCAGGCATATCCTTTACGTCAACCGAGATCATATGGTTTGGAAGAATATCTTCTGTCATATCAAACCAGAATTTGGACATCTGTGTCAGGACTGTACCCTTCTTTGTAACGATGTTCTTTAAAATGACATCAAAACAACTGATACGGTCTGTTGCTACCATGATAAGGCTGTCACCATTATCATAAATCTCACGTACTTTACCCTCTTTAATCGGTTTCATTTCCTGCATTTTTGATACCTCGCTATGATTTTATGATTTGTATTTTTTACTCTTACAAACTATCACTATCTACCTTTAATGTCAAATAGGTTATATGATTTATTGTAAACGCTTTTATTTTAAAAATCCATTGATGATCTGCTCTTCCGCTTCTGCCTCTGTCAGCCCAAGCGTCATCAGCTTGACCAGTTGCTCGCCTGCAATCTTTCCGATCGCTGCTTCATGGATCAGGTTTGCATCAATGTTATTTGCCGTCAGCTTCGGACTTGCTGATACGCTTGCGCTATCCATAATGATCGCATCACATTCACTGTGACCCTTACATTCATTATTGCCATTGATCGTGGAGAAAAATTCCTGTCTGGACTGATCTCTTGCAACGGATCTGGATACTACATTTGCACTGCAGCCTTTTCCATTCAAATCCACAACAAAATCAGTCTTTGCATACTGTTTGCCATGTGTCATGATCTTCTCCCTGATCTCTAATGATGCGTTATCCTTCAGATCACCGCCGGTCTTTCTGACAGTCGAATCAATTCCCTTGATCTGAGTCGTCTCCATCTCCATCGAGGCCCCTTCTTCCAAGTGCACGATGGTTTCCGGATTCATGATATTCTCGCCATTTCCATCTCCCTCACCATAGTGTCGTTCGATGTATTTTACTTTTGCATTTTTACCAATATAAAAAGTATGGATGCCGTCATGCTTGGAGGTGTCCACACCACAGTTATGGATACCACATCCGGCTACGATCGTAACATCGCAGTCCTCTCCGATATAGAAATCATTGTATACCATATCCTGCAGACCGCTCTTACTCAAAAGAACCGGAATATGCACACTCTCATTTTTTGTTCCCGGTTTAATGATGATATCGATTCCCGGCTTATCCTCTTTTGTTACAATATCTATATTTGCAGTTGTATTTCTGCTGTCAAGCTGTCCGTTGACACGAATGTTATATGCGCCCTCCGGTACATCATGAAGTCCTGCTACCTGCTGCAATAAACTCTTCTGAATTAAATCCATGTTCTGTTACCTCACAACTTATTTCTGTTTTTCTTCCAGCACCTTGCAAGTGGCTGATTCACCAGTCAGTCTTGGCATGATCACATCTCTGCTTCCGATTGCATCAACATGACCATTTGCGATCACAACGATCTTATCTGCTATATTAAGGATCCGCTCCTGATGGGAAATGATCAGGATCGTTCCGTTGATCTCTTCACGCATCTTTTCAAATACCTTGATCAGACTGTTGAAGCTCCACAGGTCGATGCCTGCCTCCGGCTCATCAAATAATGACAGCTTCGTACCTCTTGCAATGATCATGGCGATCTCAATACGTTTTAACTCACCACCGGAAAGACTTGCATTTACTTCACGGTTCACATAATCTCTTGCACATAAACCAACTTCGGAAAGGATCTCGCAGATCTGTGAAACATTCAGTGTTTTGCCGGATGCTATAGATACCAGATCTTTTACAGTAAGCCCTTTAAAATGAACCGGCTGCTGAAATGCATAGCTGATTCCTTTCTTTGCACGTTCTGTTATATTCAGCTCTGAAATATCTTCTCCATCTAAAAGAATCTGTCCGGTTGTTGGCTTGATAATTCCGGCTATGATCTTCGCAAGTGTTGATTTACCGCCACCGTTAGGTCCGGTAATTGCTACGAAATGTTCGTTTACTGTAAGGTTAATGTCTTTTAATATTGCTTTCTCTTTTCCATCCTCATTTACAATATATGAGATGTTTTTTAACTCTAACATAGTTCCTCCATCGCTGTTTGTATTTTTTAAACACACTGTTTTATAGTATATCCTAAAATCCCCTATATTCCAATATTCTTTTAGTATTTTTTCCGGTTTCCGGTGGAAGTATGCGTGGTTTTTCTTCCTATAATCAAAAATAAGTCCATCCGGTTGTGTGGGGGGGATGACTATATTTCCCCACACACAACCGGATGGACTTATTTTTTATAGGTGTTTTATATAAATTAAGAATTTCTCTTCTTTGTTAATACGCCTGCGATTATGAATATAACACCGAATGCTACGGAGATAACGCCCCAGATTACTAAATCAGCATAGGAACCTGCACATATAAGGCCGATCAGACCACCGACTATGTAGAAGCCTGCACTTGTGAATGCACCGCCTGCTCCGGTTGACTTTCTGGTTACAATTCCAACAATTCCTGCAACAAGGAAACAAATTGCAAGTAATACACCTGCAGAGCCTCCGGATTCCCCGTTTTCTTCCAGTGCATTTGATAATCCTGCCGCACAGGACTGAAATGTTACTAAGACTGATAACACGATCGTTATGATCCCTGCTACGAGTCTGAATGTTGATAAAGGTTGCTTTGTCTTTTCCATAATAAATTCTCTCCTCTTTCTGCTGTTATAAGTGTTCTTGCTATTATATTAAAATCCCCCTGTATCAGTCATCATTCAGGGTATTTTGATATAATTACAACCACTGCATATTCTATCTTATAAAATTTTCAGAAAGAGCTGGTGTGCTGACAGCACACTATCGGAATATGTCCTCTACTATAACGAATACAAACATCACTAAAAAAAACCATGCCACCGTATATAAAAACAATCCAACCAGCTTCCATATCTTCTTCGGTGAGCGCACAAGCGGGAAATAATTCCAGACGTCCAGATAATTATTCCAAAAAAACGGAGTAATAATAAACATCATAAAATATACAAAGCGATTTACATATAACCAAGTTCCGAAGAGCGGTTCTCCATGATCTTTTACTTCTACTGTCAGACAGAAATACATCCAAAATATATAATAAATGGCTGCAACAACCATATTCAGGATTTTTCCTTCCCGAAATCCCGGTGGCAGGAAACGAGTCCATGCCGGGCGGGATTTATCATTCAAGGATACTTTATCTGTAGCTTCATCTAAAATCATGCTCTGTTGCATCGCATCGAGCATTTCCTCTGCTGTCTGATATCGTTTCTCCGGATCGATCTGGGTTGCTTTTCGGATGATCTGTGACACTTCCTGATGATCTGCGTAAATTCCATCCCGGATCAATTTTCCACACAACATATAATTTAATAACACGCCAAGTCCGTAGATATCCGTCCGCGCATCTGACTGCGAAAAACCGTATTGCTCCGGAGCTGCAAATCCTCTTGTACCGATCAACTCGGTATCCCGATTCCTTTCTGCGTCAAAAACTCTTGCAGTATTGAAATCGATCAGATATACAGATACAATACCATGTCCCTTTTTGAAATCCCCCTGAAGCATTATATTTGTCGGTTTGATATCCCGGTGTACGATCGGCGGTATATGTCTGTGCAGTTTTTCCAATGTCCGGCAAAGATATTCGATCACTCTTCCGGCAGCATCCAAATCCAGACATCCAAACTGTTCAATATATGTTTCCAGCGTGATCCCCTGTATGTATTCTTCGATCAGATATAACGTACCATCCTCTTCCATACATTCATAAATCTGCGGAACATAAGGGAGTTTTGATTGTTGCAGCCAATCATATATAGATTTATCATATTGCGTCAGCACTTTTTCTACATAAATCTGTCCGGTCTCTATATGCCGCACCAGAGAAATTCCCTTTTTATGCTCTACTTCTTCCAGTCTGCGATAAAAGGACAGACGACTTTGCATTTCTAAATTCATATCATTTTCCTATTGTTTATCTTGAAATTGCTTTATCGACAAGTATAATAAATATTATATGGTACTGATAAAAATTATCAAGGGAAAGAATGCAGGATTAATCATGGAAACGACCAGAACAACAGATCTGCTGAATGAATTATCAACCGATGATTCAAATATACATTTTAAATCATATATAACATCTCATGCAGATGATATGTCCTGTGACAATCTGCAGGATTATTTTAATCTTTACTTTAAAGATCACCCGGAGCTTCTGACCGCCGATGTCATAAAACGAAGCAATCTGGACCGCGGCTATGCTTATCAGATCTTAAACGGCAGGAAACCACATCCCGGAAAATACAAGCTGGTTCTTCTGGCATTATGCGCCGGAATGAATTTGAAAGAGATCCAACGTGCACTTACAATCTCCGGAAATGCCGTGTTGTATCCCAAATTTCCACAGGATGCTGCCCTGATCGTATGTATCAATCAGAACTGTACTTCTGCATTTGAAGTGATGAATTTCTTTGCGGAAAATAATCTGGATTTCCCTGAATAAACGGAGGTATATCAAATGGATACTTTTAGAAACATGAGAAACGACAAACTGGCGAAAGCCATGATAAACAAGCTGGCTGCCAGAAATATGGAAGGCTTCTATGTCCAGACAAAGGAAGAAGCTAAGGAGCTTGCACTGAGTCTGATCCCGGAAGGAAGCTCTGTCGGCTGGGGCGGTTCCATGACCGTAAAAGCAACCGGACTTTTAGATGCTCTTATCGAGGGAAACTACAAAGAGCTGAACCGTGATGCAGCAAAAACACCGGAGGAAAAAGACCGGATCTCCAAAGAATGTTTCTTCGCTGACTACTTCTTAACAAGCTGTAATGCAATCACCGAAGACGGCATTATGGTAAATATCGATGGCAATGGAAATCGTGTAGCTGCCATCGTCTATGGTCCTTCCCATGTTATCGTGATCACAGGAATGAACAAGGTAGTACGGACAGAAGAAGATGCTTTAAGCCGTGCAAGAAATGAAGCAGCTCCGATCAATGCACAGCGCTTCGGACTTTCAACCCCTTGCAGTACAACCGGCGAATGCGCAAACTGTCTGTCACCGGAAACAGTCTGCTGCCAGTTCTTAACCACCCGCTATTCCAAGCACAAAGGACGCATCAAGGTCATCCTTGTAAATGAAGATCTAGGATTTTAGAATAACAGACAAATTTCAGGGGCTGTTTATTATAATGTAGCAAGCCTGTCCGAGCGCCGGTACATTATAATAAACAGCCCCTAAAATTTGTCCGTTATCCTTCTATCGAGATAATCTTCTTTTCTTCTACTTCCGGTTGGTCGTCGAATTTTGGTACATAGACATACAGAACACCATTTGCAAATCTTGCTTTAATATCTTGTTCACTGACTTTGTCGCCGACATAGAAGCTTCTCTTATAATGACCGGAATACCGTTCCTTTTTGATATAGCTTCCTTCCCTGTCTTCACGATCTTGTCCAGTATAGCTGGCAAGAATTGTCAGGTAACCACCTTTTAATTCTGCCTTGATGCTTTCCTTTGGAAATCCCGGCAGATCCATCTCTATCTCATATCCGTCCTTTGTTTCGAATATATCAGTTGCCATTGTAGTCATGGTACGAAGTCCGGAATGGCTGCCCCAGAAGGAATCATCAAAGAAGCCATTCATCATCTCAAAATTATCTGAAAAAATACTTGGTCTATCCATCCTAATTACCCCATTTCTATCTATATTTCTGATTCTCTTTCATCAGTCATATATTACTGTCATTTTCCTGCATTTTATTAGACTCACACAACTTTCTCTATTATATGCAGTTACTTCATACCATTATTTATAGCACGTTTTGTTAGCACTGTAAACAGTTGAGTGCTAATTCAAATATTATCTTTTTGTAAACTTCTCCTCCAGTACCCGGATACCATGATAGAACATCTCATTAATCGGAGTGGGCACGCCAAGCTCTTTTCCCATCTTTATGACATTGCCGGCAAACATCTCTACCTCGGTCAGCTTCTCCGCTTCCAGATCCTGCAGGGTTGATGGTTTGTTCTCGGGTGGAATTGTCTTTACTGTAACATCCTGCTCCGCTATTTCTTTTTCACCTATATCGATTCCCTTCTTCTGCGCGATCGCAGCCACTTCCCGCATGGCATTGTCACGGATCCAATTCGCACTGTCACTGATACGGAAAAATCCAAATGGGATACCGAGCAACGCACAAGTCATATTTTCCCCAATATTGCACATATATTTAAACCAGAGTCCCTTTAACATATCCGGATCGATCTCATATGGAATATCGGCATGATCAAATACTTCTTTTACAGCAAGTACACGATCTGACAGAACATCATTTTTATTCTCTCCGAAGTGAATCTTGCCCCAGTACGGATCAAAGTCTGCCTTTCCGTCTTTCATAACAATGGACATTCTCATATATGCATACAATACATGTTTTTCGCCAAATGCCTGAATCAACTGTTCCTCACTGTCTACACCATTTAGCAAAGACAGGATCAATGTATGTTCGCCTACCTGATGGCGGATATCTTCTATTGCCTGTGCAAATCCATAGCCCTTTACACCGATCAGTATCAGATCCGCCGGCTCACCCTGTTCTTCGGGTGTCACGATCGGGAATCTATAGTTGACGCCATTGATCGTAACTCCTCTACTTTCCAGGCGTTTTTTACGTTCACCACCTGCAATAATATAAAAATTCTCTCCAAATGCTTCATATAATCTTGGCGCAAAAAATACACCCATCGCGCCAAGTCCGATCAATGCAATTCTTTTGATCTTCATATTTCTTATTCCTCTTTTCCACTATATTGATTCTTTGTTTAACATTCTATCCTGTTTTGGTGTGATTCCACGCCATCTTTTATATGTTCTTATAAAATGACTACAGTCAAACTGTCCTCCTCACAAAACAGTCATACATTTTCTGCAAATATGCCTGGGGGATATTTAATGTATGAATGTTGAACTTGATAACTGCATACCAGACGTTTTCTGTTCTCAATCGATGCCCCGATTGAGGGTGTTTACCTTTTCGCAGTCTTCTTCCAATAATCTGCGAAATGATCTTGCGGCTGTATTCAGTGGATGCTGGCTGTCATATATCATGCAGATATGCCGGTCAGGAATTTTCTCCTTTAGGACTGCCTGTATTACCTCTCCGCGTTCGAGCGCCTCACCTGCCATGGATTCCGGTATAAATGCCAGTCCCAGCTCACAACGGACAAGCGGCAGGATCTGATCTGTTGTCGCAGCCTCCGTATCCGGTGCAAATTCTATCCCGTACGATAAAAACAGCCGTTCATAAAATCGAAATGTCATCGTTTCTCTTCCAAGACTGATCAACGGATAATTCTTTAATTCTTTTAAAGACAACGTCTTTCCCTGCAGCTCTTTAAAGGATTGTCCACCGATCAGGATCTCCCGAAACGATCTCAACATTCTGGTTTCAAGGAGCGAGTCTGCTTCCACCGGTGTCGACACAACAGCAAAATCAATCTTACCGCTCTTTACTGCATCTACTGCCTCCGGCGTGGAATGATTATAGATTCTCAGTCGAATTCCCGGATATGCAGTATGAAATGACCTTAATTTATCAAACAAATATATATTTAACGCTGTCTCGCTGGCTCCGATCGATATACTTCCATGTACCATGCCCGAATAGTCCGCCAGTTCTTCCTCTGCCGTTAATAACTGATGCATAGCTGCCGACACATACATATATAGTTTTTCTCCCTCCGGTGTAAGCTGAACGCCCCGGTTGGTTCTTACAAATAAGGTACTGTGCATCTGCTGTTCCAGACAGTTCATCGCTCTTGTAACATTTGGCTGGCTGCTTTCCAGAACCTTCGCAGCCTTTGTAAAATTATGATATTTTGCCACATAATAGAAAATTTTATAATATTCAAAGTTAATATTCATCTGTCTTCTCCGTTTCTTTTATCATGTCAAATGATTATGTCTATCATATCAATTATATCTTTTACTTATCTTTCTGCCAATAGTATAATTGTGCATAACAGAAAAAGAAAGGAAGTCGGTTAAGCATGAACGAAACTACAATTTTTCCACGAGAAAAAAAAGCAGATTTCTTATTTGAAAAAATCCTGAATGATTCATGGGCATGTGAGAAATTACAGGAAACATTTGCAAATTACCTGTGCTATAACGATGATGCTTACGACGCACCACTTCCGGCAGAAGAATTTGCACAGGCACTATTCAATTCCTATCATAACCGGGATCTGTCTGCATTTCTTATGGCGATCTGCAACAATACCCTGTTTGATCTTCTGCGCAATTCCTTTCTGATCCCATATCGATTCAACGCAGATGGCAAAACAAATCCTGTCATTATGACAGATGATAATGGTCAGTTGCTTCCTGAATACAAAACTTCGATCCGGGAAAAAGAATATCGTCATTTTCATAAGATCTATCAGACACTTAGAAACAATAAAAATATCTATCTAGCCCGCGCATACAGATACAGTCACGATTATGCCGCAAATGACATGAAACCGGAACAGAAGATTCTGGAAAAAAGTGACGGTGTACTGTTGATTTGCGAGCTTCCCGATACTGTAAAGCAAAAGGAGACAGAAGCAGAAGCATATTCTGCTGTATGGGATCTTATGATTGCACTGGAAAAGGAGCTTCCTATGTCCTACATTTTCTACGGGCAGGATTCTCTGGTGAAAAATAATTCCCGATATGATGAAATCGGCATATTTCTTCCAAATTCATTATTCCTGACGAATCTGGAACATCATATTAAAAAAGCGGAGGAGATCATCTATGCCAAAGAACAGTAATTATACAGATATCATGGAAAAAAACCATATGGAAATTCCATGGCATGATTATGTAAAAAACGATAGCAATGTCCTGATCGCCAAGGCGGGGCTGATAGAAAAAGCCTCTGTTATTGGAAGGGTCGGGTTAATTATGCTCTCCTGTGGAACAGGTGCCTGGCGTGTTCGTACTTCCATGAACCGCCTGTCCAAAGAACTGGGCGTAACCTGCACCGTTGATGTCGGATTGATGTCCATTGAATTCAACTGTTTTGATGGAACCGACTGCGTTTCACAGTCTCTGAGCATTGCGAATACCGGTGTAAACACCTCGAAGCTCTATCGGATGGAACAATTCGTTGACAATTTCCCAAAAGAAGAAGCCCATCTGACGGGCGAAGAGATTCACCGGCGTCTTGATCAGATTGAGAAGATCCATACACTTTATTCACCTGCAAAACTGGGTCTGGCTTCAGCCCTCGCCTGTTGTGCATTTACCTTCCTATTAGGCGGCGGTCCTGTTGAAATGATCCTTGCTTTTATTGCAGCCGGTGTTGGAAATGTCATCCGTACCAAAATGATCAAGCACCATTTTACCCTTTTCTTTAACATAGCAGTATCCATATCAGCCGCATGCATGACATATGCCATCTGCTTTCACCTTGCAGAAATCTTCTTCCACGTATCTGCACTCCATGAAGCTGGCTATATCTGCTCAATGCTGTTTATCATCCCCGGATTTCCATTCATAACAAGCGGCATTGACCTGGCTAAACTGGATCTTCGGTCCGGGCTTGAACGTCTGAGCTACTCTGTCATCATAGTTTTAGTAGCCACTATGTTCGCCTGGATCATGGCATTGCTGTTACATTTCCATCCTCAGGATTTCTCCGCTTTGAATCTGGCTGTAGGTACAAAGCTTATCCTGCGGATCATTACAAGCTTCTGCGGAGTCTTCGGTTTCTCCATTATGTTTAACAGCTCGATTCCGATGGCTGCAACTGCTGCCTGTATCGGAGCAGTTGCAAATACTCTCCGGCTGGAGCTTGTCGATTACACAAGCACTCCTCCGGCTGCTGCCGCATTCGCAGGCGCATTAACCGCAGGTATTCTTGCCTCCATTATAAAAAGGAATAACGGATATCCAAGAATCTCTCTGACCGTTCCGTCCATCGTTATCATGGTTCCGGGACTCTACCTTTATCGTGCTTTCTATAATCTTGGTATCATGTCCCTAACAGAGGCTGTTTTATGGTTTTCATCTGCGATCATGATCATTGTTACCCTGCCCCTCGGTCTGATATTTGCAAGAATCCTGACAGATCGTACTTTCCGGTACTGCACCTGATTCATGTATCGGACGCAAGCCCTTATTTATCTTTTATGTTGAAAAATTATCATTGAATTATGTCGTATTCTGGCATATAATATTTCCAGATATTTATATATTCAGGGAGCTGACAAATTAGCCGGCTGAGAGGAGAATGAAGTTCTCGACCTGTGAACCTGATTTAGGTAATGCTAACGTAGGGATGTGTATTAGAGGTGCCTTGCGGCATCTTTTTTTATTGCTCTGTGGCAGATCGGGAGCACCACTTTCTGCCACGTAAAATAACATTGGTTGTAGTAGGAGGATAATATGGAAAATTACACAACACAAATGGACGCAGCCAGAAAAGGGATCATCACTCCGCAGATGAAGATCGTAGCGAAAAAGGAACATATGGCTGTCGAGGCGCTCAGGGATTTAGTTGCAAAGGGACAGGTTGCCATCTGTGCTAATAAGAAACACACCTGTCTGAATCCTGAAGGTGTCGGCAGTATGCTGCGTACCAAAATTAACGTAAACCTTGGAGTATCCAGAGACTGCAAGGACTATAACATTGAGATGGAAAAAGTAATGAGTGCAGTTAATATGGGCGCTGAGGCGATCATGGATCTGTCCAGTCATGGAAATACACAGCCATTCCGTCAGAAGCTGACAAGCGAATGTCCTGCCATGATCGGTACGGTTCCGATCTATGACAGTGTCATCCACTATCAGCGTGATCTTGCAGAGCTGACAGCAAAGGATTTCATCGATGTTGTCCGCCTTCATGCAGAAGATGGTGTTGACTTTGTAACCTTACACTGTGGAATCACAAGAAAAACGATTGATCAGATCAAAAAACATAAACGTAAAATGAACATCGTAAGCCGGGGCGGAAGCCTTGTATTTGCATGGATGAGTATGACCGGTCAGGAAAACCCGTTCTATGAATATTTCGATGAGATCTTAGATATCTGTGAGGAATATGATGTTACGATCTCCCTCGGAGATGCATGTCGTCCGGGCTGTCTGGCAGATGCGACTGACGTATGCCAGATTGAAGAACTGGTACGTCTGGGCGAGCTGACAAAGCGTGCCTGGGCACACAATGTACAGGTTATGGTGGAAGGTCCCGGTCATGTACCACTTAACCAGATCGCTGCAAATATGGAAGTTCAGAAGACCTTATGCATGGGCGCACCATTCTATGTTCTCGGGCCTCTGGTTACAGATATCGCTCCCGGTTACGATCATATCACCAGCGCGATCGGTGGTGCTGTTGCTGCCATGAACGGAGCTGCTTTCTTATGCTACGTTACCCCAGCCGAGCATCTTGCACTTCCAAATGTAGATGATGTAAAACAGGGTATCATCGCATCGAAGATCGCTGCTCATGCAGCCGACATTGCAAAGGGTATTCCGGGTGCCAGAGATATCGATGATAAGATGGCGGATGCCAGACGTGTCCTGGACTGGGATGCACAGTATGCCTGCGCACTTGATCCTGCTACAGCCAAAGCGATCCGCGACAGTCGTATGCCAGAGGATGACCACTCCGACACCTGTAGTATGTGCGGCAAGTTCTGTGCTGTCCGCAGTATGAACAAGGCTCTCGCCGATGAGTACATCGACATTCTCTAGTACGAATGCATATATAATGGGCACTATGTATTATCGCAACTAAATTTTCTACCAGAATACACATGTCTGATTCACTCATGCTTCTGTACCAACTCGTCCTTCGGACTCAAACAGGCACCCGCATTCGTTGACAATGTGTATTCTGCTGACGAAAATTTAGCAACCGACAATAACATAGCGCCCATTTTATTTGCTGTCTTATTGCAGAATGTACTCCAACTCGCCTTCGGCTCAGACAGGCACCCGTATTTACTGGCAATGTGCATCGCATGACGAAATCTTTGCTAATGTCAATATATAGTTAGTCAGTGACAGAAAACCGCCCATTTTATTTGCTGTCGTATTGCAGAATGTAAAACATGCAGTTCTTAATATAATCAGAATGTTTTCCAACATCTTTCTTTCATAAAATCTGCAATAACAAAGATATTTTCACCTTCAGCTAAAAAGCCTCTCCCATGTTTGCATTTCTCCAATATATGCATTCATCTTTTCTTGTCATACAATGGATGGTCGCCGCGATCAACCACAACCTCGTATCCGATTCCCTGCATTCTCCGCATCATACAGCCACAGCACTCCGAGGCTTCTTCCCCGGTGCAGATCTTATTGTCATATAACAGATATTTTTTCCTGACACCGACCGGTGACAGATTCGGCATCACAACATTTGCCCCGGCAAGAATCCCCTTCTCCCTGCCAAGCGGATGGATCGTGCCAAGTGCTGTTGTTGCAGGAAGCAGCACAGTAGGATGGATCAGACGGATAATTGACAGCAGCCGTAAGGTCATCTCAAGTGTTCCGGCAGCCTCTTTTCCAAATGGTGTGTCTGCCTGCGGAATAAAAGGTCCGATTCCGCACATTTCCGGTTCCAGTTCTTTGATCAGACAGAGATCCTCATACAACGTATCGACCGTCTGATATGGTGAACCGACCATAAAGCCACACCCAGTCTGATAACCGATCTCTTTCAGGTCATGCAGGCACCGAATCCGGTTGTCAAATGACATTTCTTTCGGATGAAGCTTCTCATAATGTGCCTTATCCGCAGTCTCATGGCGAAGCAGATAACGTTCCGCCCCGGCAGAAAAATACCGTTCATAGGCTTGCCTGCTTTTCTCTCCGATTGACAATGTGATCGCACAGTCCGGATGCTGATGTTTAATCTCTGATACGATCTCACAGATTAGGTCATCTGTATAAAACGGATCTTCGCCTCCCTGTAACACAAATGTCCGGAAACCGAGCCGGTATCCACTCTGACAACAGTCAAGGATCTGATCTTTGGTCAGCCGGTATCGATCAACATGGCAGTTATCTCTTCTTATCCCACAATAAATGCAGTTATTTTTACAATAATTTGTGAACTCGATCAGCCCACGCATATAGACTTTATTTCCGTATACCTTCTGCGCTTCCGTTCTGGCACATACCATCAATTCTTCAATCATTTCCTGATTGTCTGTTTCCAGCAGAAGCTGAAGCTGTTCCTTTGTAATATTCTGTTTATCGCGAATCTCTGTTATCAGTGTCTGCATAAACGGTTTCCATCCTGTCTTTATTTCTAAATAGTTTATCACATTTTACTCTTATACAACATCCACTTTTCCGGATTGCATACAAACGATGCAAAAAAAGTTCAAAGATATTGCATTTCTGTGTCGGTTTTTATACAAAAATGATGCATTTCGAATATATGCTAGATACATCAAATAAATGAACAACCGCTCATGCCCGGGCAACGAGTTTCGACAACAGACCATGTGTCTGTAGATGACCAATGAGATAAATACTTACATGAAACCGGAGGAACTTGAGGACATGACAACTCTTACAATCAAAACAAATGCACTGGATAACAATATACGGATCATCAAACGTCTGGCAAACGGCGCAAAGGTCATAGCAGTATTAAAGGGAAACGCTTATGGGCTTGGACTTACAAAATTTGCATCGTTCTTACAATCAAAGGGTATTGATAACTATGGTGTAACCGAACTGTCAGATGCTGTCACCTTACGCAGAAACGGCATCACGGGAAATATCCTGTTGATGACTCCTTTATATAACTCAGAAGATATCACGACTGCGATCGATCACGATATCACGCTCAGCATCACCAGTACCGACTGTGCGCATGTGATCGATGAAACAGCCGCCTACATGAACCATCCGACAGTCCATGCACATCTCTGCATTGACACCGGATTTGGTAGATACGGCTTCTTATGTTCCGAAGAAAAACAGATTGCCGATACCGTACAGTCGCTAAGGCATGTGCGGATCACCGGTATCTTCTCTCATTTCCATGCAGCTGCATGCAGAAATGAATACTATGTGAAGAACCAGTTTCAGGATTTCACTCACCTCTGTGACACACTCCAGAAAGACGGCATTCCGGTAGGCATCCGTCATATCTCATCTTCAACCTCGATGATAAAATATCCATCCATGAACTTAGATGCCATCCGCATCGGCTCTGCCTTTCTTGGCAGACTTGCGGTTCCAAATGATTATGGTTTTCATGAGGTCTGCAATCTGTCCGCCTGTGTGGACGATATCTATGAACTGCCGGCCGGTCACAACATCGGCTACGGCCACAGCTTCAAGCTGTCACATGACGCAAAGACGGCCGTTATCTCCGCCGGATATTACCACGGGCTTGGCATGGAGCGTCACACCGATTTCCGGACAAATTTCTTCTCTCCGATCCGTATTTATTATAAATTAAAAGGCACTTTCCATAAAAAATCACCGACTGCCAGCTTTAAAGACTGCCGGCTTCCGGTGTTAGGTCAAATCAGTATGAACTCCGTGATCGTGGATACAACCGGATGTAATATCTCGGTAGGCGATATGGTTACATTTCCAATCAACCCGATTTTCGTCAACAGCGCTGTTCCGCGGGTATATATGTAACCTGTCTCATGTTATCCGGACGACTGCCGGTACGCGGGTGTATATGTATCCTGTCTCATGTTGTCCGGGCGACTGCCGGTACACTTTGTACTGTCGTTTGCTTTTTTTCGTTATGAGATGCAAATTGTCAGCGAATGCGGGTGCCTGTTTGAGCCTGAAAGGCGAGTTGGCACAGGAGCATGATCGAATCAGACATTTGCAACGAATAGAAAAAAACAAGACATACAAAGTATACCGGCAGTATCCCGGACAACATGAGGCCGAACACATACACATCCGTAAAATAGCAGTATCCCGGGCAACATGAGACAGCCAAACTTTATATCACATGGATGCGACAGGTGTTACTATCATATACCTTGCATCCCCGGTCAGCGGATCACGGCGTTTGTAATCGAATAATATATAGCATACTTCAGACAGACGATTTCCCGTCTCTCTGTTGTAATAAATCTTTTCTATGTGTGTCATTCTGGACATAGATTTCCAGTCACAGCCATGATAGTCTTCTTCCCGAAGGTATCTGTGGTCGTTGGCCTCACGGATGTAGAAGTCCCGGAACAAATCTCTCACACCCTCCTGTTCCGGGGCGAAATCCGGTCGGGTCTTCATATTCTCACGAAGATATAAGTCAAATACCAGCATTTCCCGAATCAATTCTGTCTTCTTAGGGAAGTGTTCTTCTGCAAAATAAAGCAGTACATGATACCGATAGATTCTCGCCGGTGTCTGGATAAAATATCCCTTTTCATCATAATAAGAAGCAAGGCTCGCATAAAAAACAAACGGCGAATCAAATTCTTCCACCAGGAATGGCAACGTGTTCTCAAACTGACAGCTGTTATAATAAATCTCTACCATTTCTTCGATCTGCTTTAACCGCAGGATCTCATCATAAGATATCCACTTTGTAAATAAGACTTCATACGGCGGACAGCTCGTATACTGTAAACCATATCGTTCTGCATTATCATGCATCTTCGAACCCTTTAGCACCTTTAAAAAACCTAGCTGAAGCTGCTCCGGCTTCATCGCATATACGTCATTAAAAGAATGTGCAAATGATTCATAATCCTCATACGGAAGCCCCGCGATCAGATCCAGATGCACATGCACATTATGTCCCTGATGGATCCGGGCAACGATCTTTGCAAGCTTATCGACATCCATTACACGATTGATCTCCTCTATCGTCTGCAGATTTGTCGACTGTACTCCGATCTCCATCTGTATCGCACCTGGCCGCAGACTGTTGACCAACTCCAATTCTTCCTCATTTAAAATATCTGCAGCAATCTCAAAATGAAAATTTGTGATTCCATTGTCATGTTCTTTAATATACCTCCAGATTGCCATCGCATGTTCATGGGAACAGTTAAATGTCCGGTCTACAAACTTCACCTGTTTTACTTGATGATTCAGGAAAAACTGCAGCTCCTTCTTCACCAGATCAAGATTGCGGAACCGAACCCGTTTGTCAATCGATGACAGACAATAACTGCACCGGAACGGACAGCCTCTGCTGCTCTCATAATAAATGATCTTATTTTTAAAAGTGTCCAAGTCATAATACAGAAATGGAAGCTCCGACAGATCGGTAAGTCCTCTTGGCTTCGTACAAAGAATATCTTTTCCTTCCCGAAGCACCAAGCCGTCAATATCCCGAAAACCCCCGGTATCACGGAAATTTTCAATACCACAGGAATTCCCAGTATTACAAGCGTTCCCAATATCATAGGACTTCCCAGTATTATGGATATTTCCAATATCAAGATATCTTCTCAGCACATCATAAAAGGTTGCCTCTCCTTCTCCAACCATAACTCCTGTAAGCTCCGGCATCTCCGCAAGAAGCTGATCGGCATCGTAGGTTACTTCCGGTCCGCCAACCCAGATATCTGTATCCGGAAGGAGCTTCTTTAATTCTGTAATGAGCTCACGGATCATCTCGATATTCCATATATAACAGGAAAATCCAACCGCATCCGGCCTTCTCTTATAGATATCCGCAAGAATCTCTCCTTTTTGATTGTTGATCGTATATTCTGCAATCTCAATATATTCTGCAAGAGACGGCTGTTTCTTTACCGAATAAGAATACAGGGAATAAATCCCCGGATTCGAATGAATATATTTTGTATTTAATGCTGCCAGTAAGAACTTCAAGGAATTCACAACCTCCTACTATATGATTTTCTGTATCTTTGCAGGCTTATTCATAATAATCTCTTTTTCATGTTTCTGATATATGAAATTATTTATCCATTTCAAGGATTATACCACAGATAAGATTTATTAAGCTACAAAATCCGGAATTTGCCTTTACTTTAGAAAACGCGGATGATAGACTGAGTCTGTAGACAAAATTTTTTATAGGAGGGTATCTATGAACAAAAAAATGAAACACTTATTACTGACTTTATGTGTCTGTATCTTTGGTCTGATGATGACCGGCTGCGGTTCTGCTATTAACACAACCGTAAAACTCACCTCTGCCACCAAAGCAACCTGTACGATTGAACAGGGTTATGATGATGAAATGTTGGATGGACTTGCCAGCATGTCTGAAATGACAAAAAAAGAACTCATTAATGAACTTAAGGGATCCGGTGCCAAATATTCAAAAAAGAAGATCGATGGTGTTACCTACCATATGTTCTCCATGACTGTAAAAAACAAGAAACTCAGTGATATCGAAGATTTACTTTCATCTGCAGGTTACACAAATGTATGTCTGACAAAGAATTTCTTCTATGCTACACTTGATCCTTCTACAGCAGGCAGTAATCTTACAATTGCAAAACTTGCCGACGCTGCACAGCTTCAGAAAAACGATCTTACTGACAGCCTGTCATTCTACATGAATGTAAAGGTTTCATTTAAGAATAAGGTTAAGACCACAAACGGTAAGCTTTCAAACAAATCAAAGACCGTTTCATGGACGATCAGGGATGCCAGCAAGAAGAAAAACTTCTACGCATCTACCAGTAAGGTTACAAAAACAGCAAAGACAACAGCCGTTAAGAACAACAAGTCCTACAAAGCCGGCAAGAAGATCACAGTATCCAACAGCAAGAGCCTTGTAAAGATGAAACTGGACGGCAAGGTAGTTAAGAAGAACACAGTCGTTAAGAAAAAGGGAACACATACCCTGACCATCTGGTCAAAGAACGGCAAGGTTCAGAACGTAACCTTTACAATTAAATAAGACGATTTATCACATAAAAAACATCCATACCTTTATTTACAGCATTTATCTGTATTATAAAATATGGATGTTTTAATTTTATCTTTTTATCATAGACAAGAATCCATCTGCTCTGTATTGTTATAAAGCAGATGGATTCTGTACTATAATCATATTCTTAATGTTTTCTATTTCATCCAGACGTCAATATCAACGGATCCTGAGATTCCCGGCACACTTCCCTCACTGGTATACTGCCAGCCGGTAAACAGATATGGGAAATCGGGTACATTGGAATATTGTGCCAGCCAGAGCTGATAATCACCCAATCGATCCATATCCAGATTCTGCGCATACCAGTTTCTATTTGCATAGATCATCGGTGTATATCCGGCATCTTTTATCGTCTCACAAAAACCAACAATGGCATCGGTACGCTCTTCATTTGAAATATCATTTGCGCGGGCACCTTCTGCTTCCATCTTCTCCGTATCAATTACAACCGGATAACTGATCTTATAACCTGCGATATTCTGAAGTACATACTGTGCTTCTTCTACTCCTTCATCATAACTTACTGCCTGTGTATAGAAATATACCCCAACCGGCATTTCTGCTTCCAGAGCTGTTTCTATATTCGTCACATAGCCGTCATCCAGTGCCAGACCACCCTGTGTATATCCACGATATCCCAAACGGATCATTGCAAACTTAATACCAGCTTCTTTAACTGTCTCCCAGTCGATTGATCCCTGATGACTGGATACATCGATTCCAAGCTTTGCATGCTTGATTTTGTCATCCGAATAACTCATATAGCCATTATCATCCAGTTGAAACCGTTCCAGATCATAATTATGTCTGGCTACCTTACTACTGATCTTATAAAGCTGTGCAGTTTCTTTATCATCTCCTACGATGATGTAACTCTTCTTGATATAATTCCAGTAATTATCATAGATCAGATTTGCCAGTTCTCCCGGTGTCAGTTCAAGACCATGTTCCATTTCCGTGTACAAGGCAGGTGTCGACCTGGTTGTCTTATTATAATCAATACCAATACAGATTCCTGCAATGATTCCAATTACAATTCCTGCACAGATGCACACTGCATATTTCATTCTTTTTGCTAATTGTTTTCTTCTGTCTGCTTCTCTCATGTCAGTCACAAGCCGTTTATATTTCAATTCGTTCCGTACCTAACCGAAGCTGTATGATCTTATCATATTTTCGTCTGATCGCATGACGATATTTTCTTGCTATATCAGAAGAAAACATCTCTGTGATATCCTCCTGATTCAGGATTGCCCTGTCATACAGTACTCTGTACTTAATATTCCAGTCATACATCAGGCTGGTACAGTTATCGATACTTACTTTTATAAACGAACCTTTCTTCTTTCCTGTTAATACTTTCAGATTTGCCCGTTTTCTGCCAACGGAGTTCTTGACATCAAACAGTACCTCAGCGCCCGGAAACCGCTCCCATATCGCATTCAGAAACGCCTGCAGCTTCTTATCCGTAAAATACTTCGTTACATCACAGCATACAAATAAGATTGCTTCACCCGGTTTCTTCTTCACACTGTCAAGCCATGAAAAATCAAGGATTGATTTGCCGATATTCTGCTCCCGATCCCTGCTCTCCACCATCTTGCGCCGCAGTTCCATGATCTCAGGCATATCTACATTGTACCATCGGATCCTACCATTATCCATGCGGGAAAACATGGTATCTAACTCAGCTCCGACATTTACAATAACGCCATCTGCATACCTCATAATAAACTGTTTTACCCGTTTGTCAATCTCTACGATCCGTCCGATCTTAACAAGACGATCATATTCCTGATACATCGCATTAAAATCTTTATGAGAAACGTTTAATTTTGCCGCGATCTTAATGGATTCATCATCATGGAACATCTTCGGATATCGTTCCGCTACCATTGACCGTGCCCATACTGCACGCTTGATCTCAGGATTTACAAGCTTTGCTTCATCCTTGATACTGTCGCTGATACGATTAATGATCATACGACATTCCGGTACATGCTGATGCTCAATATAATCATGAGGCATTCCAAAATATTCAAAATAATGAATCCGGATCTGTTCCTTCTTCAGCTTGTCATACAGCAATCTTGCATAGCTGTTCAGCAGATCATTCTCTACTGTGAATATGGCGATCTCATCACAGATATCAGTCAGATCCGCATAGATCGGACAGGTATATTCATTCTGATGATACAGATCCCGGATCCAGTACCTGCTAAGAAATTCCTTAATGCCCGGCCGGTAATAATACTTCCGCACCTCTTTCTTGCGATCAAGCATATGATTGGCGAGATTTCCATCCATAAATTCTGTATCTAATGAAGGCGATAACAACACCAGCTTATCCGGTCTGCGAATACCTTCCTTCCATGCCAGAACTGCCAGTGATAACGCCAATCCACCGCCTGTGGAATCTCCAACAACAACCAGTCGGTCGATCGTCTCCTGCCTGGTCAGATGTCTGTATGTCCCAATCAGCATATCAAAAGTATCCTGTGCATTATGCTCCGGCGTCAGCGGATAGATCGGAACAGCCGCACCATATCCATTTTTCTCGACCACAGTCGCAACAAATTCCCACTGGTTTTTGTTGATCTCCATACAATGACCGCCGCCATGGATATAAAAGAAGAAATTCTTTACCTCTTTCTTCTTTGGCTTCACATAATAGCATAATCCATTCTCTGACTCTGCCTTTGTAATATGAAATGCATCCTGCATCCACTTTGGAGGCGTGCTACATTCCCGTTTTCTTCCCTTCAGGACTTTTTTAGCAATATCATCCGCTTTCATGCGCTTATCATCCAGCATGACACCTGCAATTTTCTCTTTTATGATAACAAGACTGTTTTGTGTACTCATATAATGTATCCCTTAATATACATATGTAACCATTTTTACCTGCTACCATTTTCACATAACCGGGATTGAATATCAAGTCTAATTTTAATCTGCTGATATCTTCATTGCTACATTCAACATATCGATCACAGATCCATCGGCTGCATCTAATACCACCATCTCACTTGGATAATCCGGATCCGATTTATCATCACAGAAAGAAAAGATCCAGACAGGTTTATATTCAAATTGTCCATCTGCTGCGCCTGCTGTCAGGTAATAGGTCAAGGTCACATCATTAAAATTGATCGCGTTATATTTACATGGATAGGTTTTGTAATATTCCGGTATGGTTTCATTTTCCTTTTCAAGCAGCTCCGGAAATGAAAGGATCTCAGTCTTTACGCTTTCTCCGGTGGACTCCAGATAATCACACCAGTTCGCATTGATGATTCCATTGGAATCCATTGTGATCTCATAGCGTTCAACCGGCACATCATAATATTCCACCTGCTTCTGCAGATTTTCAACCTGATTAAATGCCATCGTTGACACCGGCTGCTTATCAACAGCTCTTACGTAGGTGAACGAATACCCATCCACATCCGTAGCAACAACCGAATTTGTCGCATCTGTATATACCCAGTAAAGATCAGAACTGTACTGTAAGGCTACATCCTTCGCACCGATCTTCGACAGAAATTCTTCTGCCTTCATCTGTGCTTCCTCTTTGGAATAGCTGCAGGCATTCTGAACTGTATTCTCCTGATCCGCTTCTGTTCCTGTCTCTCTTTCATAGTCAGCCTTTGAATATGGCGTGACATACGTTGCCTTTTCTTTCGGACGATACATCATAAAATCTTCCCGCATATTAAAGGAACGATAAACGCTGTCGGTTTTGTAATACAATTCATATTCCTTCCCATCCACAGTACCAACATAATCATCCGCGGAATAATCTCCGGCAGCCGGATAACTGTCCGGGGCATCTGCCAGTTCCGTTTCCAGATCGCTGATCCATGAATCATAGGAATCCGCAAATACAGGATCCGGATAATTCTCCTTTGCTGTCTGATACTGTGTGATCTCTGCCTGAATGTCCTTTTTTATCCGATGCATGGAATCATATACATAGATTCCCTCATCCTTATCAAACAGATTCTCTGCCACCTGCTTCTTCACTTCATTACTCTCCGGATCTTTCTTCTTATACTGTGCGATCTGAAGGTCAGAGGTATCCGGAACACTGATATCATCATCCGTTACATGGATCTTTGATAAGCCGGTATCTCCAACCGCAATCTCCGTATCACAGGTAAATGGAATCTTATACTTACTCCACAGACTTCCACTATCCAGATCTTCTCCGGATGCAGATGTCTCCGTCTGTCCCAGATCTGCCTCTGTTTGTTTCGGCCGGGTATTATCTACATTGTAGTCTACATTTTTCCTTCCGCATCCTGTAACAGCCGCAGATACTGTAAGAGTTCCTGCAAGAAACAGTGCCATCATTTTTCTTCTTTTTGTAATGTCCATTTTCATCATTTGTATCCCTTCTTACTTAAAGATTTTCCCGTTTTCCCTCATATATCAGATAAAAATGACTTCTTTTATTATCCTTATACCGCCTCCGTTTAATCCTGTATTACACTGCATGTTCCCAGTGCCTTCGATACCTCAAGGATATCAATATAGGATCCGTCGGTTGCATCCAGCACGACCATCTGTTGAGGATCTTCATATGTAACTTCATCAAATTCATATACTTCAACCTGCGATATGATCCATGCCGGCACATATTCAAATTCACCGACCTGTGCTCCCGGTTTCAGACAATAGGTAAGCTGCATACGATTAAATTCGATCGACTTGTACTGTGTATTATACTTTGCATAATATTCAGAAACAGATGAATCCGCCCGCTTCATCAGTTCTTTAAAAGAAAGCAGTTCTGTTTCCTCTGCCTCACCTTCGACAGACAGATTATTCGTCCAGACAGCTCCGATCACTCCATTATCATCCACCGCAATCTTACAGTAATCTGTAGGTATATCCACACCTGCTTCCTGCTGCACCATATTGTCAACATTCAATGCCTGTAAGCCCTCTCCAAGAGACTGATCCTTTATCATCCGGTTAAATGTAAAATAATACCCATCAATATCACGCTCTATAAGCGTTGATAAAGCATCATCATAGGTCCATGCCAGTGCGGAGGACTCTCCAAGTGTCATATCATTACAGTCGATCTTCTTCAGAAATTCTTCTGCTATCTCCAATGCTTCCTTTTCTGAATATTTACACTGGTTTTTATCGTTCAGTGCCTCCTCTGCACCTTCGGAACCATATTTTATACTGTCATTTAATGACACATAGCCGCCATGATCGATCATCTCCGTTCCATCCTCTGTTCCGTCTGCAGGTCTATATACCATGGCATCCTCCTTCAATGATAAATTATAGCTTAAAATCGTATCATCCGGTGTCCTCAGAACAAATTCATATTGACCACATGTTCCAAGGTACTTTGTTGCAGAATAATCTCCGGCAGCCGGATAATCTTCTGGTGCTTTTTCCAGCTCATCCTGAAGCTCTGTAAGCGTATCATTTATCTCCTTAATACGTTCCGCATCGGTTCCTAGCTCTTTTTTCAGTTGTTCATAGGATGCGATCTGTTCTTCTATATCTGCCTTTGTCTGATTGTCCTCATCATAAGCATAGATTCCTTTGCTCTTATCAAATATCGCTTCCGCTATTTTTTTAAGTGCCTCTCCTGCGGTATCATTCTTTGTTAACTTCTCAGTATACATGATTGATGTATCAGGAACCGAGATCTCATCCACCTTCAATGTGATCTCACTCAAACCCGAATCCCCTACTACTATACTGTCATCATATGACTTTGGAATATCGTACTTATCCTGAATACTTCCGCTGTCCTTTTTTCCGCCGGATCCATCGATATCATAGTCGATATCTTTTTTCCCGCATCCGGTAAATACCGCCGCCATCATCATTGTTCCAAACATCAGCCAGGCGGTTCCTCTTCTCCTGATCTGTTTTCTCATCTTCCTTCCTCCTCATATCGTAAATATATTTTATTTCTTTCCCGATCCCGGTCACTTCTCTGCACTATCTGAAGTATCCATATCTTCTCCAATTTTTGTATTTTTTCTCCAAATTATCTTACGACTTTCCAATTAAAACACAGGAGGAAATCATTTTTGCATCATAGCTGTATATTTTCTGAATAATTAAAAATGCTCATGTACTGCTTATTACAATGAAACAGTACATGAGCATATCTTTTATATTAATATTTTTATTCTTCAGAAGATGTATCTTCGGCAGAAGTGTCCTCAGCGGATGTATCTTCAGAAGATGTATCTGTGTCTGTATCCGTATCGTCTACGTCTTCTGTATCGGAATCGTCTTTGTCATCATATGTATAATATGTGCCAAGTGACTTGGCCAGTTCCAGAAGATCGATCACTGATCCGTCTCTTGCATCGACTACAACCATCTGTGTCGGGCTGTCCTTATCTGTATAATCCTGATATTCCTCATACTGGGATAATATCCATGCCGGAATATATTCAAAGGTTCCTTCTTTGTCCCCTGCTTTCAGGAAATAGGTCAGCTCCATACCGTTAAATTCAATCTTCTTGTAATGAGATGTGTACTTGCTGTAATATTCAGGAACGGTTTCATTCATTTTATCTAACAGATCCTTATAGGAAAGAATCTGTGTTGCCTGTGGTTCTCCATCTGCTTCCAGATATTCGCTCCAGCTTGCACTATTGATACCCTTGGAATCAATGCTGATGGAACATTCCTCCTTTGGAATATCAATGGATGCATTGTCCTGCTGGATGTTATCGACATTCCATGCATTTACTGTTGCGGTTGGCTGGTTATTGATCGCTCTTGAATATGTGAATGTATATCCATCCACATCTGTTGACTGGTTGTCACCATTATCATCATAATAAACCCAGCAAAGTGCTGATGTATTCTTTAAGGTAACATCCGTACATCCGACTTTTGCAAGGAAATCATCTGCCATCTGTCTTGCTTCATCTTCTGAAAATGTACACTGATTTGTATTTGCATCTACAGAATCTGACTCATCTCCACCATACTGCATGTAATCGTCCATGGAAGTTGAATAACATCCACTTGCTCCATCCTTTGGACGATATTTTAAGAAATCATCCGCAAGATACAGGGAATATCCGGTTGTACCATTTTCCTCGCTCGGAGTGGATACCGTAAACCTTGTATCTCCGATTGAACCAATAAAAGTATCTCCTGTATAATCGCCTGCTGCAGGATATTCATCCGGTGCAGTCGCAAGCTCATCCTTCAGATCATTGATCCAGGAATCATAATAAGATGCCATGTCACTGTCACCTTTTTTCTTTTCGGCTTCATACATATCGATCTCAGTCTGAATATCTTCTTTGGTACGCTTATCATAATCATATTCATAGATACCCTTATCTTTGTCCAGAACTGCCTCTACTGTTTCTTTTTTACTATCATTTGTTGTTTCCTTCTTCTTAAACGATGCAACATACAGATCTCCTGTATCCGGTACGATCACTTCTTCTGCATCGATTGCAATCTTCTGAATACCGGAATCTCCTGTTGCGATCTCGGTATCACAGCTTTCAGGTATTCCATATTTACCCTGCAGGCTGCCACTGTCCGCATTGCTTCCGGAACCACCATTTCCTTCTACATCATAATCAATATCCTTCTTGCCACAGCCGGTAACTGCTGTGCTGACTGCCAGCATACCAACCAACAGTATAGCTGCCATCTTCTTACGATATGTACGAAATCCCTCTTTACTCTTTGTTTTGTTCTGCATATAAGAACCTCCTCTTTTCTTCTCTCATTTATTATAGCTTCTGGATCCGATCCAGTAAATGACATATTATTTTGCGCCATGTTCCGCAACCGATTACTCTTCAGTCGTATCACCGGTTGTATCTGCATCACCCTCTGTGGAATCTCCTTCACTGCCTGTGGAATCTCCGGAAGTGTTGGTATCATCATCTATAGTAGATATCGATGAACTGCCGTCATCAGATACATCTCTTGCGATCGTATCTGTTTCATAACTCTGATATGTGCCAAGTGCCTTGGACAGTTCCATCAGATCGATCACCGTACCATCTGTAGCATCAAGGACAACCATCTGGGTTGGATATGTCTCATTTGTGGAATCGGTCATATCCTCATACTGTGTCAATATCCATGCAGGTACATATTTAAATGTTCCTTCTTCATCTGTCTTCTCCAGATAATATCCAAGCTTCATAGAATTAAACTCTACTTTTTTATATCTGGTTGGATATGTGGTATAGTATTCTGCAATATTCTTATTTGCTTTTTCTAACAGCTCCTTAAATGATAAGAGTTCATTTGACTCTGTTTTTCCGGTTGTTTCCAGATAGGATACCCAGCTTGCAGATATAATACCATTAGAATCAACATATACCGTACAGGTTTCAGCAGGAATGCTTACCGATCCATCATCCTGCGTAATATTATCAACATTCCAGGCTTCCGGAACATCGGTAGTCTGATTATTGATTGCTCTGCTGTATGTAAATACATACCCATCAACATCGACAGCCTCGGTATTCCCGTCTGTTCCATAGTAATACCAGTAAAGATCCTGTGTGTTAGTCAGGGATGCATCTGAAATACCGACCTTGCCGATAAAATCGTCTGCAATGGACTGTGCCTCTTCCTTTGTAAATGTACATACATTTGAGGCTGACACATCTACATCTGACAGATCATCCCCACTGTCCGGAGTTGAATAATATACTCCGTTCATTCCATCTTTTGGACGGTAGGTGATCAATGAATCCTTCAGACCTACGGAACCACTTCCTCCTTCCTGATCATCCATATACATAATATATTTTCTTCCGTTGATCTCTCCGATAAAGGCACTACCGGAATAATCATCAGCCGCCGGATATTCATCCGGTGCATTCTGAAGCTGATCTTTCAGGTCGGAGATCTTGGAATCAAACCAGGATGCACTGGAATTATCTCCATTTGCTGCAGAATCCTTCTTTTCCTTTTCATACTCATCGATCTGGTCCTGAATATCTGCTTTTGTCATATTGTTATAATCATATGTATAAATACCTTTGTCTTTTTCAAGGACAGCTTCTACGATCTGTTTTCTGGTATCATTTGATGATTCTTTTCTTTTTACATATACAGTCGGAAGATCTACCGTATCCGGCACTGTTACCTCATCTGTTTCTATTGCAAGTTTGCTGATCCCGCTGCTTCCAGCGTCCAGTGTAGTATCACAGGATTCCGGTATTCCGTACTTACCCTGAAGGCTTCCACTGTCCGAGCTGCCTCCGTTTCCTGATTCACCGTCTACACTGTAATCTATATTCTTCTTTCCACAGCCTGTAAGTGCAGTTCCTGTTGCCAGAACTCCTGCAATGGCAAGTGCTGCCATCTTTTTATAGCGCATTTTTCTGCTTACCTGTGTTGTCTTATTACCTGCTGTTTCTTTTCTTATTTTCTTCAAAATAATTACCTCCTGCTGTGATCCTACATTTTAACAAACAAAATTAATATGTATATTTTTTCAGCGCTGTAAAAATATTAACACAAACCATCGATTTTGTTCATTAATACGGGTCTATTTTTTTATTAAACTTTCTTAAGCTTTCTTTTCATTTTTCCCGACATATTAAATGTACATGATCACTACATATTTTATGCAATATAGTTGCATCCTTTTTGCATCCTTTTTCTACAATTTCTTGTATTTCTATATTGCATTTTTTCTTTTTATGTTATAGTATGTGCGGTGAGAAAGAATAAAGAGGTGTCATTCTAATGAATATTACCATGTTAAAAAGTAAGATCCACAGAGCCGTTGTTACACAGGCTGAACTGAATTATGTCGGCAGTATCACCGTAGACTCTGAGCTTTTGAAGGAAGCAGGAATTCTTGAATATGAAATGGTGCAGATTGTTGATATTGAAAATGGAAATCGTTTTGAGACATACACGATCGCCGGAGAACCGGGATCCGGTGTTATGTGTTTAAATGGTGCCGCTGCCAGACAGGTTCAGGTAGGCGACCATATCATTCTGATGTGTTATGCTTCTATGACACCTGAAGAAGCCAAAGAATACCGACCAACGGTAGTCTTTGTAAACGAAGACAATTCCATCTCCCGTATCACCAGCTATGAAAAGCATGGCGAGATCGGATAAATACCTGAAAACGAGGTGTATAATTACCCTTGGTATTTTGAGTTAGTTGCATAATTTATTATACCAAAAATAGCTATAGGCACGAGCCCATAGCTATTTTTCTTTTTAGGGGAGTTTTTTTACATCCCCTTTTGTTAATAACAAGATTCGTTAACGGCTGAAATGACTCTTTTTCATTTCATTCCTGTTTTTGTGTCTGGAGCATTCTTTTCACCCGATGATATATATTGTCCATATGTATCCGGCATATATGTCTGTGCATTTGCAGCATATCCATTCGGATAATAGCCCTGATTCTCTGCAGTATATCCATTCGGATAATAGCCCTGATTCTCTGCAGCATATCCGTTCGGATAATAGCCCTGATTCTCTGCAGCATATCCATTCGGATAATAGCCCTGATTCTCTGCAACATATCCATTTGGATAATAGCCCCAGTTATCTGTATCATATCCATTTGGATAATAGCTTTGCATGCTTACATCATAATTATCTGATACTGTGTCATCGGCAGCTGTCTGAGGCTTCTTTGCATCTGTCTTTTTCTTCTGTTTTTCCTGCCTTTTTGCCGCTTTTTTCGCTGTTTTTTTAGCCAGACGCTCTTCTCTGTGTTTCATCCTGTATCTATGCCAAGCCAGTATATACAGCACCCACAAAAGCAGCAATACCGCAATAGCAATGCCTGCATATAACTGCCACTGGCGATAAGCAACCGCGTACCGATAACCTAATGTACTGTCCATGGTCAGCAGCCGGTCACCGGAAACCTGTACAGTCAGAAATATACTGTAACCGATCACACCAGCCGCAGCAAGCGTAATGACCACCTGAATGATTGTATATACGATCATGACTGCTTCCTCCTTTTTCGCCCCTTGACAAATACAATAATATAAAGGATCAATAATACCAGTACCAGACCACCAAGTATCACATATTCAAATACACGTTTTACAGTTTTTGCAGTTTCATAGGTCACCACAGCTCTGTATACTGACTGATTTCCTACTGCATCCTCTGCGATCAGCTCCAGTGTATTTTCTCCATTTGCAAGTGACACTTTTTTATGGAAATAGCTTTGTGTCAGTTCGACCGGTTCGCCATTCAAGGTCAGGGAATCTCCTGCTTCCGTATAACCATTCAGATAAATGGTATTTTCGGTTACTACCTTTCCATCAACATCCTCGGATATGGACAACTGCGGTGGTACGGTATCCACATAGATCTCTTTGGAATATTCTACAGCATTGCCTGCCGGATCCGTAATAACAAAGGTCACCGTATTATCTCCATCCTTTAAGTTCACCCGATACATACCATTTTCTTTTTCATCCGTAAGTATCCGCTCATCTCCCAGATATGCATCAAATGTATTCTTATCCTGCATCGTGACCGTTGCCTGAATGAAGCTGCTCTTTGTTCTGTCTGCATCTGTATCAAAGACTACATCAGCATCAGCCTTTACTGCAGTATCTGCCGACACAAGCTCATACCTGCAGTTCTCATCTGTTCTTATCACTGCCAGATAAACCTTAGAAGCATCACCTGTAAAATCATCATAATAGAAATCCGTGGTTCCCTGCTCCTCTTCTCTGATCAGATTATGCGCCTCATCATAAACCCGTACCGTATAAGCTTCCTCATTAGAAGCTTTCCATGAAATATAATATCCATCATTATATGTTCCACCCTTTACCCCGGAAACCTTCTCTACATCCTCCGGATTCTGATAGCTGATAAATGCATCACTATAGGCACGCTGATACACACCGTCTACGGATACACGGATATAAAAATGATATTCTCCGCTCGGAAGCTGATCCAGATCAAATGTAAACGATCCGGATTTTTCCATATTGTCACTATATACGCAGGTTCCGTCAAAGCCCTCTGAATCAGTATCTGCAAACACCTCCACATAAAGCTCATCCGGGCAGTCTGTGATCTTATAGTTTACCTTGACACTTCCGTTTCCTTTTTCTGATATTTCAAATTTACTGATGACCAGCGAATCCGGAACCTCACCTATCGTTACGTCCACCACACCAAGATTTTCTCCGGTTACCGCAGCCTTCCATGTACCTTCTTCTCCTTTTCCGACATGTATGATTGCTTCGCCATTTGCCTCATAAACCTGATCCGGCGTTTTTTTCTTGCTATATACTTTACCGGATGGTGAAGTCAGCACAATCGTTCCAGGCTGTTCATAATTTTCCCAGGTTACATAAAAGACCGCCTTACTGTAACCCTCCGGCATATCAATCTCGACTTCTGTCTGTGCTGCCCACACCTGTATCGGAAGCCAGACGATCATCCCTATAAATAATAATACACCTGTCCACAGCTTCCACATTGCTTTCCTTACTCTCTTCATGTTAAACCGCCCCCTTAATTAGATGATGTGCTGATCTTATCCCACAGGAACAGACCTCCATCTTCATCATACCATATAGATTTTTCCTGTTGTTTTCCGTTATTCGCCTTATAATTTAATGTTACCTTGGCTTTACTGAACTCTCTGTCCCAATCGATCGTGAGCTTGCAGTCACCCTTTGCATGGACATCCACCGGCGTCATATCTACATTTCCATTTACTCCAATCTTAATATATCGCTCCGTGAAGTTTCCTCCAAGATTTGCTGCTGCACTTCCTTTTACCTCGCAGCCAAAACCGGAAATTCCAAGCTCGAGTGCCGCCGATATATCAAGTCCATCCTTGTTGATCTTGGCTCCTGCCTTTGCTTTTTCAGCACCAAGCAATGACATTTCTGCTGAAACAGCAAACTCCGGCTCGCTGAAATTGATCTCAACCTGTCCCTTTGCATTTCCGATCTCGCCCCATTGCCTGAACTTTTTCATCCACTGATTTCCGGTATTCTCGTCGCCAAAGCATCCGAACAGATCCGCCTCTGCCTCAACAGTTCCGATCAGCTTAATATCCTTATCATATAACGTCTGATCGATTCCGGCATTTAGGATCTTCTTTGTCTCTTCAGATACGAGAGAATCATATAGTCCGATCAGCAATGTGCTCATACCCTGTAATTCTCCGCCTACCTTATTGATCTCCATTATCTCGCAGACTCTTGGTCCCGGCCGCAGATTTGCATCAAGCTTAACTGTATCCGGAATCCAGTAATAGGATGACAGATATCCATCAAAGCCGGAAATTCCGGTATTACCAAATGCACCTATTGATGTTGAAAAATCAATCTTACCGCCAATTTTCCAGTATTCATGCTCCGGATCCAGCGAATTCAGCTTGACCGACATTTCATTTATTCCAAATATTCCAAAGCTGATCTTATCATCCGGAGACAAAGTCAGTTCTCCACCAAACTCCAGTCCATCTGCTGTAACTGCTACTGAAGCCGAAATATCAAAGCCCTTAAAGAAATCGGAAACGCCAAATTCCTTTAAGCTGGCTCTTTCCTGTGGTTTTTCTGTCTTTTTGTATTTGTTGGCACCGGTTTCATGCTTTAGTGACTTAATTCCTGATTTTATCATTTTATCCACCCGGATCGAATCAATGTCGATCTGCAAGCGGTTACTGTATAATTTTACTTCCGCCGCCTTGATATCCATGATAAATGGGATCGATATATTCATGTTTGAAAGGTTCTGATCAAAGGATGTCTTCTCCTCATCTATCGTTGCATAAAAGCCTGACTCTGCAACAATATAATCCCTGCCATTCATGACAAGATCCGCAAATCTGCTGCTTTTTTCCTGCATTTCTGTATAACTGACATAAAGCTTGCCATCACCCTGAATTGTACCGGAATCTCCTGCCTTTATCGTCTTGCCGGACACAAGCTCCAGCTCCGGATCCATATCTGCCACGATCATCTCCATATCACCTGAGCAATGCATAAAACCATTGATCATAACATTACCACTGGCTGCCAGCCTGTCATCTGCCACCTGTCCGATCGAATCTGCTGTGATCGTCATATCTCCTATTCTTACAGACTCTGAGGTTCCTGCCTTAAATACCTTGAAAGCAGCACTTCCTGTTACAACTCTTCCATCGGTTGTTCTTACCTTTACATCGTAAATGCCTGCGGTGAGTTCTCCGGTCAGTACGCCAGTCAGACTTGTTCTATCTGTTACCTGTATATCCGTCAAAGCTGTATTTCCGATAAATACACTTTCAATATCAGCAAATCCACCTCCATTTACGGTAACGGTTATACCTGCCTTTACATCCTTTTCCGATGCATTCCCCGGTGTGACGGATGATATGCCAAGTGTATTCTCGTCTACCTTCCGGATCAGATCATCCTGCCCCAGATCTTCCGGTCTGTTTTCTTCATTTATATAATAATCCTTGGTCTCTGATGCATTATATTCTGCAATATCAACCGTCAGAAATCTTGGATCTGCTTCCGGATTTCTGGTCACAGTATATTCAATGCTGTAATTATTGACAATATATTTCTGCAGATACAGATAAATATCCGACAGCTCCGTGGATGCCTCTGCCTTTACAAATTTTCCACCTGTGTATTCTGCGATCGCCTGCATATAGGCATCATCACACTCACCAAATCCAACCGTATATACACTGATGCCAAGCTCTACCGCGCGATCAACTGCCGCCTGCATATCCTCCTCCGAACCGCCGTCCTGTCCATCGGACATCAGGATCACAGCCCGGCTTCCATTCGCGCTTTCCAGATTATCCAGTGCAAGATTTAAACCAGCCGAAATATTGGTTCCACCACCACTTGATATATTATTAATAGAATTCTTCAGGGTTCCGCTTTTTGATGTCAGGGTCTGTTCCAGATATGCTTCATTATCATAGGAAATGATCATCATCTTTTCTGCTGTTATATGATCGACTGCTTCTGCCGCTGCCTGTTTTGCATTTTCAAGCGCTGCTCCCTCCATGCTTCCACTCTTATCCATGACAATACCGATGCTTGCTCCTTCACTCTCCGCACCACTATGTAAGGTAAAATCTGTTATCTCATACTGTGTATCGATCACTGAAAAGTCTTCCTTTGTAAACTGGTCTGCCAGCTCTTCCTTGGAATCCTTTGTTCCGTTAATATTGATGTAAGCACGGATAGCAGGATAATCTGTTGTATCGATCCGGCTGATATGAATACTGATCCTGTCATATTTCAAAGTCGTTGATACATAAGAATTAAATGAACCATTAATGGTATCCTCTGACACCGGAACAACCTGTGCACTCTGTTTGTCCACCAGATCAGTCACAGCTGCATTCAGCTCCGGATTGTATGCATCATTGGATATCTGATTATACTGGGTAACAACCTCATCGATCGAATCCTTCAAAGAGGACTGATCGCTGATTGCTGCACTATTATCAATTATCTGATGCAGATGTTCATTTGCAGTATCCCGGTCATCCATTGCAAGGTACAGCTTCGACAGCTGCAGTTCATAAAAGCCGGTATCATCGCCATGTCGTGGTATCTGTACCAGAATATAATTTGCCGCACGCTTGATCGGAATATTACAAGCTTCCTTGTAACTTTCATCTGCTTCTTCTAATAATTCATTGATCTCATCCGCATGTGTTCCTTCATAACCTTCTTCGTCGATCAGCTTCTGTGCTTTTTCCTTCGTATGTTCTGCCTGTTTCACCAGCTTCCTGATCTCCTCATCCTTCATATCAAAGGAAGCTTCTGTATAGTTTTTATCCATGTTGTTACGATAAACCTCTTCGGCGATCACATCCGTATAAATAACCGTATTCTCCGGACTCTTAAATTGTCGGTTCAATTCCGAGGCTTTTTCCTTTGCCTTATCATAATCCTGTTGATAAACATAAAAGCTGACCTCCCTGCGAAGGATCTCCTCTGTTTCTCCATAGGTATGCTTCAGGTCCTTGATATCATCCTCTGTGAGCTCCGAAACAGCCACTCCATGGATCTTGTTGTCAAGCTCATACGCCTTTTCATATTCACGCTTTTCTTTTCTGGTGAAATGCTGTTCATCCACATACTCTTCTAAAGCAGAAAAAAACTCCTGTCCTGCCGTCTTCTTTTCCTGTACATCATCGGATCCGCTTTTATATGTAGCTTCCTCCACCGCACCTTGCTTTTCCAGATCCGAAAGATATGCTTCATAATCCGTATATGCCTCTGTTCCACCATCTGTCATACCAAGCTTTTCGGAGCAATAAGTATCAAGCTTCGTCAGGCAGGTTTTGCCAGCCTTGCTGATTCCTTTTCGTTCCAGCAGCTCCTGGGTTTTGAAGTACCCATTGATATAATCACCATTCATCGTATCACAGGCTGCACCAAGCACCCCTTTTTCCTCCGAACTGCCGGATATATCATTCAGGATCCGGACTGCCTGGTCTGAATTACCATCCATTATATAGCAGTATGCCATATAGATACTCTGTTCATTTGTATCTGTATCATCGAAATAACTGCGCATGCCAAGAAAGGTAGTCCCGGCAAAAGCCAGAACTACCCCTATCGTGAGCAGCCATTCCGGGACATTTCTCTTTGTCTTAAAGATGAAATGTCCGCATATATCAACGACTGTAAAAAACAGAAAGATAATTGCTATCTTCAGTAAAATATTTAATTCCAAATTTTGCCCTCCCTTAAATATCTGAATCTGATCTGTTTTAAATGAAGACCATTTTTACCGACATTCAGACGCATAACTGAAAATCTGGTATGCAGATCAAATTCTTTTTTGATAACCATGTCTTCCCCATTTGTTCCATGGAATGTGAAACTGAGGCTCGGTATATTGGTATAATACAACGTACATGGCATTTGGGCAAGTTCTGAGAGATCGGAACTTCCGATCAGTTCGATCTCATAAATTCCTTTTTTTTGTACATCAAACGGAAGTACATAATTTACACCGGCTTTCGACTCCTTGGTATCAAGTCGTAATTCATAGTCGCCATCTAATCTGACGAATTCAACCTCTGACAGATCAACATCATCTGGTTCCGCCGGACGATTGATGATCGATACCTCTGTCGGGCAGCCCATTGCTCTGCGCATTGCTTCTGTATCAAGTACAAAGCCACAGATGTTCGCTGCATTTCTCTGAAGCTCCGCGCGCTTCAGCCGTCCATCTACGAGTGCTGCGACTGTATTGTCTCCGCTGGCATTTGTTGATCCATCCGGACATACCATATAGATATCATTCTGCGCACGTGCCATTGCCGCAAAATTAATCTTATCCGGCTCCTGTCCACGCTCATTGATGGATGCCCACCAGTCAGTCATGACGATACCTTTAAATCCCCATTCTTCTCTGAGGATTGTCGTACAGAGATCATAATTTCCGGCTGTCCATACTCCGTTTACCGGTCCGTATGTCGTCATGATCGCATCGCAGACACCACTTTTTACGATCATCTCAAAGCCTTTCAGATAGATCTCCCGAAGTGCACGTTCTGATACAACAGGATCTGCAAAATGTCGTCTCATCTCCTGATTATTTGCACAGAAATGCTTCGCTGCCCCTGTTACACCTGCTGCATGCAGACCTTCTAACACCGCACCGGCAAAGCATCCTGTCACATATGGGTCTTCCGAGAAATATTCAAAGTTTCTTCCATTTAACGGATGACGGTGAATATTCATACCGGGTCCCAGTAAACAGTCAACCCTCTGTGAGATCATCTCATAACCGGTACAGGTGTAAAGCTCTTTTACAAGCTCTGTATTAAATGTACATCCGATGATCGTTCCGTTTGGCAGACTGAATGCTTTCACGCCACAGTCTAACCGCATACCGGACGGTCCATCACTGCAACATACCGAAGGGATTCCATGACGGTTGATCAGTGACTTGGATACACCGCCAAATGCTGCTGCCGTTCCCGGTGTTACAAGTGAACTTCCCATGCCTTCTCCTCGAATGATACAAGTAAGGTCATCGTCTGTCAATTCTGAAATAAATTTATCCATTCCGATCGAACCATCTGCCACATCGGATAATGTATGAGTACCCATCGTCTGACGGATCTCCTGTGGAAGATGATCCTGTCTTCTCTGCTTCTCGTTTGATGCATGCTGTGGTGCTGCTTCCATCATGACCTGATATCCGTTCTCTGTCTCTGCTGCCTTCATTCTGTCAAATGCTTCTACCGGAGCAAGTGCAGAGCAAAGCTGTTCGATCACAAGATCATCTGCAAGCTCAAACGCGCCTGCACATTCTGCACTTCTGACATTTTCGCCGGCAAATACATGATATGTGCCTGCTTCTAATACAAATGCATAAGCATGTCCTGTAATACCGGAGTCGTCATAGGAAGCAAAGCGGCTGTATGGAACGGTAATATCCAGTTCTTCTGATTCACCCGGTGCAAGCTCCTTCGTCTTTGCAAATCCGACAAGAACCTTATCTGCTTTTCCAAGCTTACCCTGCGGAGCTTCCACATAGACCTGAACAACATCTTTTCCTTTCTTTAAACCGACATTTGAAACAGTTACATGAAGTGTAAACTGCTGTTTCTCCGGCTCATTTGCAAATACAACGACTGCCTTTTCAAATGTTGTGTAGGACAGACCATATCCAAACGGATATCTGACGCTGTCCTTTGCGAAAGTCTCAAAATAACGATATCCGACATAGATATCTTCACTGTAATAATTCTTATCCGGATCACCAAAATATGGTGTAGAAGGATAATCAGCAACTTTATATGCGATCGTGTCTGTCAGATGACCGGATGGTGAAACAGCTCCTGTTAATACATCTGCCGTTCCAAGTCCGCCGACCATGCCGCCCTGCCATACATACATAACGGCTTCCGGCTGGTAACGGTCTGTAAAACTCATATCGAGCAGGCCGCCGACATTTAATAAAACTATCATCTTATCAAAGTTCTTTCTTACTTTTGTGAGCAGATCTTCTTCCACATCTGTAAGCTGATAAGAGCCCTTGGTATCACTTGCATCCTTATCCTCGCCTGCTGTACGTCCGATGATCACGATAGCTGTCTCTGATCGCTTGCCGGCTGCTTCCACAACCTCATCGGTCAGCTCCATTTCTTCCTGACACCACGGTTCATTTCCCCAGCCTTCGCCTTCATTAAATGGATGTGTCTTTTCCCAGTCCTGATAGATCCTGATCAGCTCCTCATCCAGGATGACCTGACCACTCTCACGCAGACCATCTACGATTCCATAGACCTTTGATACATTTACCATTCCTCCTGAACCGGTTCCGCTCTTATAATAGTGATTCTGGATTCTTCCAAATACTGCCACCTTCTCATCTTTTACAAGTGGAAGTGCCTGATCTTTATTCTCAAGCAGAACACAGCCTTCTGCTACCGTCTGTCTTGCAAGTGCTACATACTGATTCCAATCCAATACTACCTGATTCTTCATATCCATCATACTCCTTTTCCTGATTTTATTCGTTCGTTTGTTTTATCTCATTTATGCAGTTGCTTTTTCCGTCTCTCTGCATATGAATATTCTTCTTTTCTGCCTTTCAGCAAATTCTATTCTCGTTCTTTTACTCTAAATGTATGATAGTATGAATACGATTTTTATAATATAATAAAAACGATATTTATATCGTTTTTTCGACTATTTTAAAATCGAAAAAACTGCTGTTTGAATTATTCAAACAACAGTCTTTTTCCAAATCTTATGCTTATTATACCACAAGAATCCCGCCCGGCATACACCAAATGGGATTCTTATATTTTTCTGTATAACTGACACTTTCTATCGCATTCTTTTATTTTTGACAAGCCACCCATTGTTGGATATTCCTTTTTTTGTAAAATGGGATTATAATACAGGATCGAAAAGAGGTAATCAATATGCAGATAAGTATAATTTTGCTCGGAAAACTTGTTAACTTTTTTATTATGATCCTACTTGGTTTTATTCTTGTCAACAAACATATATTAAATGCTTCTGACAGCAGGATCCTGTCTATCATTGTAGTATATCTGGTGATGCCCTGCGCCATAATAAATTCATTTGAAATTGGCTTTACAAAAGAAAAACTGCAGGGACTATTATTTTCCGCTGTTCTTGCAACCATTATACATATTCTTCTATTGATTTTTATAAATATCGGAAGGAAACTCTGGCACTGGAATACAGTTGAATGTGCCACTGTCATGTATTCCAACTCGGGAAATATGATAATCCCACTTGTAAATGCTATGCTGGGTACCGACTATGTACTGTATTCATGTGCATTTATGTCTGTACAGCTGATATTTCTCTGGACACACTGCAGCACCATGCTCGCCGAAAAGCCACATATGGAATGGAAAAAGATAATAACCAATATAAATGTAATAGCCATAATAGCCGGACTCCTGCTCTTTTTCTGCCAGATAAAACTGCCATCTGTCATACTCACACCGGTAAAAGACATAGGAAATATGCTTGCACCTCTCAGCATGATAGTAACTGGCATGCTGATGGCTGATTCGCCGATCCGCGACAGCCTGAAAAACGCAAAACTATACATTTTCTCTGCCATCAGGCTCGCCATCTGGCCTGCTGTTTTACTGCTTATAATGTATGTAAGTCATGTATATGCCCTTATTCCAGAAGGAAGAACTTTACTCCTCATAGTATTCCTTGCCTCCATCACACCATCCGCTTCAACAATCACCCAGATGGCTCAGGTATATAACAAAGATGCTGCATACTCCGGTCTTTTAAATGTATTTACTACCTTGTTCTGTATCATAACCATGCCTTTGGCTGTCATATTGTTTTCACGGCTTGTGATATAATGGAGTTGCTCAAAAAACAATTAACCACGCCCCGAAAGGATACATATTTATGATCCCACAGAAAGCAACTCACTTTGGACGATATTTTTGAAGATTGTCAAAATATTTATGAATCTGACAAACCTCAATTCCTTACTCTGCTCGAAAATCACATTGAACTTGATGAAATTGTTCCGATTTCTTTTCGCCGTCACTACTATGCATCCACGGGCAGAAATCATAAATATCCTTTGAATGCCATGCTTTGGTCTTTGATTATTCAACGCCTCTTTTCGATTCCAACAGATTCTCTTTTGCTGATCTTTCTCCAATATGCCAACCGCATCATTAAGCAGCTTAAATCCTATGCAAAAGCGAATAACTTTGATGATTCTTACGCCCCTTACAAGGCTGTTTAAAATCAGTGGATATTCCGGCAATCCACTCCTTATATTCATTATCAGCCTTAAATTTCCATAAATAAAATCCTTATCCTTAAACATCAAAGTTACAAACAGACCTGTATCATTTAAAAATAGTTTGAATCTTTTAGTTCTGCAATAAGTTCTTTGGTTTCTTTTGATGCTCTTGAAACATCAATCAATATATAGCTGTCATATTCATTTTTCTAAAACAAATCGTGCTACTTTAACATTTCCATCCATTTCCATAGACACTATATTAAATCCACATTTTTCTGTATAAAACTTTACATTTTCCTTTTTATCTATGGGTGTAACTAAGGTAATTTTATCCCAATCCCTATAGTGTGATGTTACAAATCTAATTGCCTGCGTTCCAATTCCTTTTCCTTGAAACTCTGGGACAACACACAAACACCCAACTTCATATATTCCCATTTCCACTTTTTTACAAGAAACACAACCGACCGGTTCACCATTATATAAAATTATAAATTTTGGATATTCTATTATAGATTTTTCCATCATCTCTTTAGTCTTTCCATACGCCGGACATTCACCATATTTAATATAATCACTATAAAATGCAAAATTATAAATATCTATTAGCAATTCTGAATCCGTAATATCTGCTTTTCTATATTCAATCTTCATAAACAATACCTCTCCAAATTTCGATTTTTCTTTCCCGTATTAATTGCTATATGTTTTCACTTGAATAATTAAGCATTTTTCCAAACAAAAATTTAAGAAATCTTATACATATCATTCTTGTAGAACATTATTAAATCGCTTTTTTCAGAATTTCTTAGAACGACAAGGACATTAAACACATCTGGGAATGGCGAAATCATCCCCATACATGCCATGCCAAAATTCAATCCATTTAATACTCTAAATTCAGCAGGACTAATTACAAATAATATAAATGGAACTAACCCAAGAACAAATGGCAACAGGCACATCAATATAAACCGATCTCGCCTCAATGGATATGATGCTAATGCAACAAATGTTGCCTTTCCTTTTATTCTGCCTATTGTTACATCTGCTTCCTTAGGATAAACAATTCCATGTAACCACTCATGAATTATCAACAGTAAAAAACCGAAAGCAAATCCGACCAGAATAAATATTGGCGAGATTACAACGGTCTTGCATATTATCGTTTTACAAAGCATAGCAATAAAAAGGATAACACATAAAATTACAGCAATTGGCACTGCTTTTTTCATCAGTTCACCAACACTCTGCGGTGTTTCTATCTTTACTGCACCATCCAGCAAATTTCCTGTTTGATATTTATTTATATCGTTTATTGACCACACAATTTTTATCATATTAAATCCCTTTATTCATTACCTCCTGAACTTTTATCAGAAAAGCCGCTAGAAGTTTTCTTCTCCATCACATAGTTTTTAAGTGTAATTCCCATCCCCTGATAATTTATATGGACATACAGCCTAGCCAGATAGCCAGATTGATCAATATCTCCAAATCCAACAACCTCATCATCCTCCACTGCAACCACTGTTTTATGATTTAAAAAAGAGTGGTTCCATTCTTGTAAATCTACGCTACCGGTTGCCCATGCATTTAACTGTTCTTCTGTATAATTCTTTACATTTACGCTATATACCGTATTGTAGAACAATTGCGCTATCTGCTCACAGTCAGTTGACTTGTATTCTCTAAGTTCCATCTTTTATCCTCATAAACTGGAATTTGTCTATTTTTCATCCTTATATGCATATCCAAAGTTTATTGGTGGTGCAGTCACTGATACATACACAAATTCTTCATTACCATCATTCAATAAACCATGAACATCTTTATCTGCAAATCTTACAACATCCCCAGCAGTAAACACTTTTTCTTGTTCATCTGCAAGTAATAGTTTACCCGTTCCTTTTGTTGCATACCAAATTTGTTCTGACACATCATGTGTATGTCTTGGTTGGCAAGCACCTATTTCAAGATGAACCTCTGTAATTGTCACTCTTTCACTTGATGAATTTTCAGGATTTAATAGTTGTCTTGAAACAACTCCTGGATTTGATAATTCAACTATCTTCTCTTTACTTATGAATTCCATACTATACCTCCACAACTTCAAATAAACAGGTGCTTTCAACATTTTCAGTAGACTAAAATTAATCTCTTACTCGTTAGACAACTGATTTAATTTATCTTTTAAAACTTGTTGTCTATCATCTTCTGCGTAACCTTGCTCAATAGAATAAATTGCTTTTTCTATATCTCTATTTTTTGCATACAAAAACGCTCTGATATGACACATATACGGAACATATATATGGTGTAAAGTTACTATTCTCTGATTAAGAACACCAATGGCATCATCAACCGTTTGTACATTATTTACCCACTCTCTTATCAGTGGGATATTTTTATCTATCACACTTTTTATATATTCCAATGCAAATTCCATATCGGACGTGTAGGTAGGTATTTGATATTGAAAACTTGTGCATTTCCTTGGATTATAAAATTCTTCCTTTGTATATCCACAGTCTTGTTCTCTTTCATCCTCTATGTGATTATACCAAGCATCAGCAATGTGTATTTTTACAGAACTTTCTGTCCGATGCCATGTCAACTTATTTTTACTATTGATATCAGGGATAAAATCATAATTATATCCCCAGCGTAAGTATATGTGATTTCCTCTTGGATAACATAATTCAACCACCAAACGCCGATTATCACTCCATTCAGAGTGCCATTTTTTTATCTTTTCATTATATTTCAACCCGAATTCTTCTGACAACCTTCGAGATATGTATTCGTCATAAAGTTCTCTTTTAATATATTCATCACCATGTAAAAACTTATCTTTATACTCTTCTTGTGATAATATTTCATTTGATTGCCTTTTTTTTGAACAAAAACCCTTACTCAATACATCAAATAGACTCATAAGTAACCTCCGTTATAGCAAATCATCTCTCGCGAAAATTCCGATTTTCTCAATTCTCCAAACTTGAAGTTATTACTTTCTGCATAGTGTGTTTCCTAAAATGATAATTACCACGACATCAACCAAAATAATCCCCAATGCAATATATACAAAAAATGCAGGCAAAATATTTTCAAACAAGCCCATAGTTAATGCAAGAATTGCTATAATAGACATTCCAATTCCCATTGTTCTGCATAACTTCTTTTCATCATATTTTTCCTTTTCTTCATTTGAAGCTGTATTATATCCAGAAATGAACCAGCTTCCATGTCCAGAAAGTAAAATAATAGAAAGTACAGCAAATATCGCAAAGACAATCCACACTATCCAATCAGAGCCTGTTGCTAAATCTGCTAATTTCATTTACATACTCCTCCTTAAATTCCATTTTTTTAATTTTATAAACTTGAATTATATATTAATTTTTCTTATTTAGTCTAATATGGAAATCGTTGGCTTTAGAACATTCTTCATATGTAAGATTAGTTTCATTCATTAAAAACTTAACGGCTTCCTCCTTTGTATTGTAATTAGATTTTTCTTTCATATATCTTAACAAATTGGTCATATATATTCTTCCGTACTTCTTCTGACAAACCGGCGTATTTTGTATCCAACACCTTTTTTACGGCTTCGTACTTCCTATTTTTATCTTCTATATCCGGTCCACGGTCATAATTAAACCTCACATCATAAAAAATGTGTTTCATATCGTTACTTAAAGCTTGTAACACTCGAAACCCTTTCATAGAAAACTTTCCTTCTTTTATACCATTCTCCACACAGGGCTGTCTCGCCCAATCCATCATAAACCAATTCTCCATTGGCATATTTACACCATATCCGGAATCTGACAAAAAGTCATTTATCTCATTCCAATTTATCTGTAACGGCAAATCGTTTTCTTTCGCAAATAAATAGTCATCACGCTGTAATTCCTGTTTTTTTCGCTTTCTTGTATTTCTTTCATAAACAATCCAGTATATTACCATTGCTGCTATAATACACACGCTAAATATCTTTGTAATCATGGTATTTCCTTTATAAATAATCAAGTATACTACGGTTACTACCGCAATACTTATGCTGAGTACCTTTATAATCAAACCATTCATTGTGTATCTCCCTATCACTAAAAATTGGAAATTAACAAGTCGACAAATTCCGATTTCACAGTCGTTAAAATCAAAGTATTACAAACACTGCTACCAAACATGCAACTAATCCCATGAACCAAGGTAATATAAAAGATAGAAAATTTGCCTTATTTTTTCGAAGCAGAATCATTGCGGTTATCATTATGGCTAACCATGCGAACATAATAAAATATCCAAGCATATTTTTTTGATTACATTGTTCAAAATAAACACCTCCAAACAAAAGATAAACTGGAAGTTGAAAGTTCCTATAATTTACAAATCATAATATATTCTTCATCATTTTCATCAACGATTTCAAATCCTACCTTCCTATACATACGGACAGCATAATTCATCTTCTGAACAGCTAATGATGCCTGTTTATATCCTTCTAGTTTTAATTTCATTAGCATCTGTTTCATTAATTCTGTTCCGATACCATAGTTTCTATACTCTTTAAGAAGTGAAATTGCAAAAGACGGTGTTTCATTATCTATATGACCGTAATCATTCATAATCCGAACCCATACGGCACCAACAATTTTATCACTAACTTGAGCGACCAAACATAAGTCTCCCTTATTCTTACCAAAATCTTTTACATATACCTGCAAATCTGGTTGGTTAATAATATCTTTGGGCGGTGCAGAAACTCCTTCGGGAATAAAAATCGCCTCGTACAAAAAAGTATCTAATACCTTATTTTCATCTTGTTTTAATTCTCTTATCAAATAATTCATATAAACCTCCGATTTATTTTTCTTTATAAATCAGTTGTCATTCCACACATAATGATACCTCCGTCAAACACCGATTTACCAATTTCATTAAATAATAAATTTCAGGAACTAACTACATTGTCAAAAAATTCATTACAAGATTCACCATAAATTTTTGGTGCCCGACACCATTATATTTTTCAAATAATAAGTTAGTAACGCAAAAGAAAATATATGACATACACCCAACTAAGTAATCCATGAAAAATCGCCCAGCCTACAGACTTCCACGTTGTATAACTAATA